>Ga0315285_10000937_pt1 | contig 30281 bp, 35 predicted proteins | sample YL17G09_36_MG_FD_203698 | JGI IMG/M metagenome (GOLD analysis project Ga0315285, IMG submission 203698) | Sediment microbial communities from Yellowstone Lake, YNP, Wyoming, USA - YL17G09_36 | ecosystem: Environmental > Aquatic > Freshwater > Lake > Sediment | place: USA: Wyoming | collected...
ATGGTTTTTCTTGAACATGGGCAGGCCTCGCATTGTGAGTTGCCCTGATTATATTAAAGAAACCACTTTTCGAGGAGGGTGCAATTTGGATAGATTTTATCCAGTCGTTTTTGCAGGGGACTCATAAATGACTCCACTGCAAATACTCGGTTCTGCTGGATCGCTTAGAAATATCTCCCACTTCGATGGTGATTTTCTGCGTTTCCATGGGTAACGAATGCGATTTAAGTCCATTTTCAATAGTTTCGTCCCACTTTAATACGAAGAAAATCTCGAACTAACCTTTTTGCAGTAGAATCATAAATCAATTCAAAAAAAATAATTCTGCTTGTATGGGGCATACGACGCCGCCAATCGTGAGCACCGCAGCCGCAAGCAGGATGACGATCAGCGAGAGAACGGCCAGGCCTCCGATCAGGGCTAGCGTACCCCTCGACATGAAATTGTCAAAGATGTAGTTCAAGCGTTCACGCAAAGTAGGTTTCGGGGACATATAACCTCCTGCTTCAAGAGTATCCCTGTTATTATAGAATTAATCGCCCATTCTGCCAACAGAAATTTGACCTGCGCCCCCTTTTTGCATATACTTAAGCTAACTTTTCAAGAAGACGGAGGTAACTATGACCACCAAACTGACCTGGTTAGGCACGCCGTCCTCGGACTGGAAACCGGCGGCTATCAGCTCCTGATTGACCCCTATTTCAGCGGCAACCCGGCCGCCACCGCCAGCGCCGATAAAGTGACAGCCGATTTCATCCTCGTCACCCACGGCCACGGCGACCATATCGGCGATACGGTCGCCATCGCCAGACGCACCGGCGCGACTGTCATCGCCAACGCCGAAATCTCCCACTGGCTTGGTAGACAGGGCGTAGAAACCCATGCACAGCATCTGGGCGGTGGCCACCAGTATCCCTTCGGCTATCTCAAACTGACCTTGGCCTTGCATGGCTCGTCCTTGACGGATGGTTCGGACGGCGGCAACCCTTGTGGTTTTTTGCTAACCGCCACCGACGGCAAGAAGATCTACATGGACGGGGATACTGGTCTGTTCGGCGACATGAAACTGATTGGCGATGAAGGGGTTGACTTGGCCGTCATCCCCATCGGCGACAATTACACGATGGGCTCTGACGACGCCCTGCGCGCCGTGAAATTACTCACCCCCAAGCACGTCATCCCGATTCATTACGAGACCTGGGACTTGATTGCCCAGGACCCGAACGCCTGGGCTGCCCGCGTCGCCAAAGAGACCACGACGCAGGTCCATGTGCTGAAACCGGGGGAGAGTTTCAGCCTTTAGTTTCTTTAAACACAAAGGACACGAAGGAGCACAAAGATTTTCTTTATGCCCTTTGAGTCCTTTATGTTTAATTCTCTTTTCCCGGCAACACCAGCGGCACGTTCGTTCGTTTCTTACCGAGGCTCAACCGCCGCTTGGTGACAGGTATCATTCAACCTTTTAAGCACAGCCTGATCAGCATAAACCAGCAGTTCGGAAACACTGGCGGTATCCAACTCAAAATACCACTGCCCTTGAGATAGCAAGCCCAGCGCCAAGCGCAATAACTCTTTCAGTGGCCCACCATGCCCGACGAGCAGTACAGTCTCGTCATTGTGCTTGCGCTGGAGGTCTGTAAAGGTGGACTCAACGCGCTCAGTAAATTCATCGAGTGTTTCTCCGCCTGTTGGGGGCTTATTGTAATCTTCCAGCCAGGCAGCCATCATTTTTGGATATTGAGCCTGTGCCTCATCGAAGGTCAAGCCTTCAATAATCCCGAAACGCATCTCGCGCAGGCGCGGCTCGGACAAGACATTGACGTTGATCTTTTCCGCGATGACGCTGGCTGTCTCCCAGGCGCGCTTGAGATCACTGGCGTAGGCGATGTCAATCTTTTGCTTCGCGAGCCAGCCTGCCAGCCATTCAGCCTGGCGCCTTCCAAAGGCAGACAAGGTCGTATCTGTCTGTCCCTGATAGCGGCGCTGGACGCTCCATTCAGTCTCGCCATGACGGACCAGGATTAAGTGGAGCATATCATCCGTTTCACTTCACCCGCATCGGGATTCCTGCCACGAGCAGGTACACCTCGTCGGCGTGGCGCGCCAGGGCTTGGTTGGCCCGGCCGAGTAGGTCGCGGTAGGCGCGTCCTAACACGTAGGGCGGGACGAGGCCCATACCTACTTCGTTGGAGACGACAATCATTACGACATCCATCTCGCGCGCGCAGGCGACCAACTTCTCAACCTCAGACATAATATCCGCCTCAATTTTCGCGTCGAAGGGATCCGCGATAGGGTTGCCGAACGGGCCCTCCCGCGGGCTGGCTGCTGCCGGCAGATGGTTCGAGACCAAAACGGTTATGCAATCTACCACAATCACGCCCACGTTGAAATTTGCCTGACGGATAGCCTTTCCGACATCCTGAAGCGCTTCAAGGGTCAGCCAGGACGAGGGCCGCGCCGACCGGTGCTTTTCGATGCGTGAATGCATCTCCAGATCCTGCGCTTCTGAGGTTGCCAGGTAGAGGACGCGATCCCCGCCCAGTTCTGTGGCTTTCTGCTGTGCGTAGGCGCTTTTGCCGCTGCGAGCCCCGCCCAATAACAGGATCAATTTTCCCATTGACAACTCCTCATTAATAGACTTTATTCGAAATAGAGTAAGATAGGAGCATGCTGAGATATGAGGTTGTGAAGGATAACCGGCGCAAATTTCTGGCCATCACCGGGTTGACGCCTGAAGAATTTGAATTAATCCTGACTGCTTTCCGAGATGCCTATCAAAGGACTTATCCGGAGACAAAAACAAAGGCCGGGGAGGAACGTCAGCGCAAAGCGGGTGCTGGTCGCAAAGGGGCGTTGGATACCATCGAACAGAAATTGTTGTTTGCCCTGGTATATCAAAAGGATTATCCATTACAAGAGTTGTTGGGCGAAGTCTTCGGGTTGAGCCAGGGCCGAGCGAATGAATGGATCCATCGTCTCCTGCCAATCTTGAAGCAGGCATTAGATGATTTGGGCGTGTTGCCAGAAAGAGACCTGCATGAGCTTGCTCTGCACGAACAAGATCGAGAAGATGCTGCCGATTTTATCATTGTTGGCATCGAAAGACGTCGTCAGAGGCCCAAAAAAGCCGAAAAACAGGCGCTTCACTACAGCGGCAAGAAGAAAACCCACAGTGACAAGAATATTTTGGTAGCGGCCGCGAGGACCAAACGGATTGCATATCTCAGCCAGACCTATCCAGGTAAAATGCACGATAAGAAAGTTGCAGATACAGAGGCCATCTCTTATCCGGAAAATGCTACTCTCCACAAGGACGCCGGTTTTCAAGGGTACGAACCGCAGGTGCGCAAGACCTGCCAGCCGAAAAAAAGCCTCGCAAAAAGGAACTGACGGACGAAGAGAAACTCAACAATCGCAAGCTGTCACAGGTACGTGTAAGAGTCGAACACGCAATTTCAGGAGTGAAACGTTCTCGAATTGTCAAAGACATATTTCGCAACACTAAAGACGGTTTCTCAGACCTCGTTATGGTAATTGCTTGCGGCTTACATAATCTCTGTGTTCAACAACGGACAGTACCATTGAAAACTTAAATCTAATCTTATTCCGAATAAAGTCTATTAGATTAGCGGCCATTTAACAGTGAAAAGCACCAGCACACTTGTTTCAATTACTTCGCAAAGGGCGCCATAGATGTCTCCCGTCAGGCCAGGGATGAGTCTGAGTACATAGCGTGCTCCTGCCACGAACAGCAGCCCTGCCGCGGCCCAGGCAATCAGTCCCCTCCATCCGCCAATCAGCCACGCGAGTGCCAGCGTGATACCGGTGGCGAGTGCAGCCTGCGGCCAGCGCGTGTTGTCTTTTATATCGCGGCCCAGGCCTTTCTCGCGTCCATATGGGCAAGCATAGATTGCCAGGGCGATCACCCAACGCCCCAGTACAGGGGCCAGCAGAAATCCTGCCAGGCGATCCGTCAATGAAAAGATGAAAACATATTTCGCCAGCGCAAGTAGGATACCTCCGGCCACGCCTAACGCGCCGACGCGCGAGTCGCGCATGATCTCCAGGCGCCGTTCGGGCGTAAATCCGCCGAAAAGGCCATCGCAGGTATCCAGAAAGCCATCGAAATGCAGAGCGCGGGTTAAGACCAGCCAGGCCGCCAGCGCCAGCACGGCGGTTACCTGCGGAGGTAGGAACAAACGCAGGCTGCTTTCCAGGCCACATAACGTGCCTCCCAGCGCCAGCCCAACGGTTGGATACCAACCAACCGAGCGGCCCAGTTCCTGCGGTGTAAATACCCGGCGGATAATTGGTGGAAATATCGTCAGAAATTGAAAAGCGGCCAGCAATGCAACCATAGATATCTCCTTCAGGTTGCTGAGAAAGTGTCTGAAAACTCGGTTTTTGTATCATCCGCCTTTATTCGATATACCCGCCTCGGCGAATGTCGCCATCTCAGCCAGGACCTTGCAGGCTGCTTCCGCTATGGAAATCCCCAGCGCGGCCCCTGTCCCTTCGCCCAAGCGCAGTTCGAAATCGAGCAATGGCTTTAGTTCCAGCCAGTCGAGCATGAGGCGGTGGCCGTATTCCTGCGAGCGATGCGCGGCGATCAGGTAAGGACGCACTGCCGGAGCAATCACCACGGCGATCATGGCGGCCGCTGTGGAGATGAAGCCATCTAACATAATCGGCTTGCGATTGGCTGCCGCACCGAGCATCACACCGACCAGCCCACCGATTTCAAAACCGCCGACCTTGGCGAGCACGTCCAGACCATCCTTTGGGTTTGGCTTGTTAACGGCAAGGGCCTGCTCGATAGCGGCAATCTTGCGCTTCAACCCGGCATCGTTTACGCCCGTGCCACGGCCGGCAATCTTCGAAGGCGGTTCACCAGTCAGAGCGGCAGCGATGGCCGCGGATGGGGTCGTGTTTCCGATTCCCATATCCCCCGTACCAACAATATCCAGCCTGCGCCGCATTTCGGCCTCAACGATCTCCATGCCGGCCAGGATGGCCTGCTCTGCTTGCTGACGCGTCATGGCCGGACCGCGCGCGATGTCGCCCGTCCCCTGCCCGATCTTCCGGATAACCAACATCGGATGCGGCTCCAGGTCCACAGCCACGCCCATATCCACGACGACGATGCGCGCTCCAATGTGGCGTGCCAGGACGTTGATCGCCGCCCCGCCGTTCAGGAAGTTTAGCACCATTTGCGGCGTGACCTCCTGCGGGTAAGCGCTGACGCCTTCCGCGACAACACCATGATCGCCAGCCATTGTGATGATCACCTTGTCCTTGATGACGGGGATGGGCTTTCCGGTAATGCCGGCCAACTGGACCGACAGTTCTTCCAATCGTCCTAGGCTTCCGGGCGGCTTGGTCAGCGTATCCTGCCGCGCACGGGCAGAAGCAGCTGCACCCTCATCGAGATTTTGAATCCGAGATATGATTTGAGATAGCATTTTATCCTCGTCGCTATTGATGTCTAGAATTCGATCGCCGGTTGCGCCTGGATTCCTTGCTCTGTGAATGGATGCTTGGTCTCGCGCATTTCGGTGACCAGGTCGGCGAAGTCAATGAGCGCCTGCGGCGCATCCCGGCCTGTGATCACCAGGTGCAACTCCGGAGGCTTGTTTTCACGCAGCCAAGCAATGACCTTTCCCGTGTCCAACCAGCCGAAATGCAGAAGATATGTAAATTCATCCAGTATCACAATGTCATAATTGCCGCTGGTGATGCGCTTCTTTGCCTCCTCCCAGCCGCGTCTGTTGCGGGCGATGGTCGCATCCATGTCTTTGCTGGTCCATGTGCAGCCATCACCAAGAGGAATGATCTCAAGGCCTATTTTCTGGGCTGCGGAATGTTCCCCGTAGTTGGCATTTTCGCTCTTGATAAATTGCAGCATACAGACGCGCATATCACGCCCCCAGGCGCGCAGCATTAATCCCAGCGCAGCCGTTGTCTTTCCCTTTCCATCGCCGGTGTTCACGATGACGAGGCCTTTATTTTTGCGTTGGCGCGGTTTTGTCCGGGCGTTATCTTTTGGCTGGTCGTCCATGATTATCTGCCTTTTGCATGATTTGTACTGGCCTCATGCCTCCGCAGGCTGTTGGGCAGGACAAGCGGCGTGCCATAATCGGGATGTGGAATCACGTCTACCGCGATGTGGTAAACAGAGGCCAGATTGGCCCCCGTAAGCACTTGATTTGGCGTTCCAACGGCGTGGAGGCGGCCCAGCATAAACAACGCAATGCGGTCAGCGTAAAGCCCTGCCAGATTAAGGTCGTGGATTACCATCAGGATAGCCCGCCGGGTCTCTGAGGCTAATTTGCGGATGAGATTGAGAATCCGGGATTGGTGTTCCAGGTCGAGGTGGGTCGTCGGTTCGTCAAGTAACAGGACGGGGGTGTCCTGGGCTAGGGCGCGTGCCAGCAGGACGCGCTGCTGTTCGCCGCCGGAAAGTTCCCCTACGCGCCGTTCAGCCAATTCCAGGGTTTGGGTGCGTTCCATCGCCCAGTAGACCTGCTCGTGGTCGGACTTGCCGGGCTGTCCTAGCCAGCCAAGGTAGGGCGTCCTCCCAAGCAGGACGGTCTGGTACACACTGAAATCACCCGGCAACTGGCGCGCCTGCGGGACGACAGCCAGGTGGCGGGCGCGCTGCATATAGGCCAGGCGGGTGATGTCTTGCCCGTTGATCTGGATGGTGCCGGCGCGCGCGGGAAGCACGCCGCTCACGACGCGGATCAGCGTGGATTTCCCCGCGCCGTTAGGACCGATGACAGCCACCACTTCGCCTGGCTTGATGCTCAGAGAAACATCTTCCAGAACAATACGCTCACCGTAAGCCGCAGAAAGCAATCGAACCTCAAGCATAAGATATCTCCTCGCTAGGGCCTCGCGCCATGCGAAGCATGGTTACAAGGCGGGTGTTGACCGATGTTCGCCCGCCCCTAATTGGTTGTTCCAAGGTCATCCACCCTGATCCCTTGCTCTACCAGAGCATCCAGCATCCTCTGCCGCGCAAGGGCCGGTATCTTCTCCCTAGCCGCCCTCAACAAATCCTCCTCTTGTACAATCACTGCCCCTCGCTCTTGAGCAAAGCTCTCACTGGCCTCGATGATTATCTTCAAGGCCTGCTTTCTGATAAAGGGAGGCATCGGCGAGATGGCGTCCTTCAGTTTTCGCCATAATTCATCATCCCATGGCATTGTCTTCAACGCTCTGCCCTCCTGAGGTCTGTTCTCTCTAACATTCATGTTTGAAATAACACTCCTTCATATCCGGATGACAAAGGTAGGTTCGACAGAGGGGACAAAGGATGAAGTGGTTCTTACAGCTCAAGGCGCCACAAATCTGGCATAAGACAAGCGGCCTACCTGCACAATAATGACAGGAAATCCCTTGCAATTGGATGCCCCTTCTCGCCAAGGTATCCTCAACCACCAGAAAAAGGGGCGTCTCAATTTGGCCGGATTTTTTGGGTGTAAACTCCGTCTCGAAGAAGCTGGTCAACCCCATCCCCACCAGCGCTACCCGCTTGGCAAGCTCAAGATTATTAAGGAGTATACCGATAGTCTTATCGGGGAAAAAGCCCATCGTCATCAGGATTTGGGCTCCTTCCCCGAGGCGCCCTATCCAATCCCTCAGGTTAGGCCAGTAAATGGGGCCCGTGTGTTCTTTCACATCAATGAAATGATGCTCCCCTTCGGCCGTTACCTCTAAAAGAGCTCTTTCCCCCGCCTTGGCCTGCCATCCTCTTTTCTTGGCTACAGTTTTGATGTCCGAGATGATTTCCGAGAGGCGGTTGATCATCGTAGCAGTTCTCCCTCCTCAAACCAGCAGGTTGGGTCTTCCGCGGTGAGGGAGCCGGTCATCTCGTAGACCTTACAGCGTGCCCCGCCGCACAGATGACGCCAGTCGCAGCGGCCACACTTGCCCTCCAACCGATCACGATCCCGTAAAGTCTTGAAGACCTCCGATTCGTACCAAATCTCTTGGAAGCTTTGCTGGCGGACGTCCCCTGATTTCTTTTGCAGGACCATACAGGGGTAGACACTCCCCTCGTACAGGACACAGCAGTAGCGAAGTCCAGCCCCGCAGCAGGTTCGTACGAAGCGCGTTAGAACCTCCTCTTCAGGGACGCTTCGCTCCACCTCCACCCACAACTGGGGGACGCCGATGCTGCGGTAAATCATCTCTTCCTCGACGAGTTGGCGGGCAATGTAGTCTCTGATGAAGCTTCGTAGCTCTTCCGTAGTGAGGATGAATTCGGGGTTCTCAGCGCCCCTCCCGGCAGGTATGTAATCGAACACTTCTACCGCCATGGCCCCCATTTCCTTGGCCAAATCAGCGACCTCTTTCCACTCCTGCCAGCCTCTGTGACGAAGGGTCGGCGCGATCTGGAAAGGAATTCCCGCCTGGCGGGCATTCTCAATGCCTTGTATGGTCTCCTCCCAACACCCTTCCTCCCCCCTGAACTTGTCATGAGATTTGGCTTCCGCCCCGTCGAGGCTGATAGCCAGGGCTCTTATCCCTGCCTCGACCAACCTTTCGGCTACTCCCTTGGTAATGAGAGTGGCATTAGTGCCCATAAGCGGGCGGAGACCAACCTCCTTGGCATGGACGATGAGTTCGTAAATGTCCTTGCGCATCAAAGGCTCACCACCATCGAATATGATGAGGCGCGCACCTGCGTCAGCGATCTCACGGATGACCCGTTTCGCCTCGGCGGTGGTGAGTTCGTTCGAATGAGGTGTCTCGACTGACCGAGAGTAGCAATGGACACACTTGAGATTACATTCCTGCGTGACAGAGAAGCTGACCATCACCGGAGGTAAGATTTTCATGGCTGATGTTTCTCCCTAACTAAAATGTCCAAGAAGGAGCAAGCGAATTTCGGTTAACATGACGTGTCAACGAATGACCTACCAGTATAGTTGGGATTTCACCCGGCGCAGCACCCACAGGAAGAAAGGCGCGCCGGCCAGCGCAGTGACAATGCCAACGGGGAGTACCTGGGGAGCCAGCAAGACTCGTGCTAGCAAATCGGCCAGCAGGAGCGCCGTGCTGCCGCTCAAGATGGAAAGCGGCACCAGGTGCTTGTAATCCGATCCCCACAGGATGCGCACTATATGAGGGGTGACCAAGCCAATGAAACCGATCAGGCCTGAGAAAGACACCGCCGCGGCGGTGGTCAGCGAGGCGGCCAGGATCAGGATTGCCTTCGTGCGTTCCACGTTCAAACCGAGCTGCTGGGCCTGCTCCTCGCCAAACTGGAGAACGTTGAGGGCATGGCCGGAAAGTGTGAGCATTCCTAAGCCGACAAGAATATACGGCAGCACTGCCAGCACTGGCTCCCAGCCGCTCATGGCCGCGCCGCCCAGCAGCCAGGCCAGCGCCCGGTGCAATTCCTCGCCTGAACGCAGCATGAGAAACGAAGTCAGCGCGGTAGCCAAAGAACTGACCGCCACGCCTGCCAGGATTAATGTTGTCGTCGGGGCTGTTCGGCCAATCTTTGCCAGGTTGTACACCAAGAAAACAGTCAGCGTCGCCCCTACAAACGCGGCCGCCGGGATAGTGTAGAGGCCAAGCAGGGTATCCGGCCAGTGGATTGCCATCGCCACTACCGCTCCCAAACCCGCGCCGGAAGCGACACCAATCAGATAGGGGTCAGCCAGCGGATTGCGGAACACGCCTTGATAAGTCGCGCCGCTACCTGCCAGGGCCGCGCCGGTCAGCGCGACCAGAATCGTGTGCGGCAAGCGGATTTTGAAAAGGATGGCTGGAAAACTCTCAGGCCAGTACGGTGTTATCGCCAAACCCTTGAACTGTGCCAGGATAATGTGCATCAGCGTCTCGGGATGGATGAACACGGAACCCACCGCCACGCTAAAAAGCAGTGCCAGCAGCAGCAGCAAGATGTTCAGGAGATAAGGATGAACCATACGTGACATAGTGTGTAGAGGCTGCCCGCAGCACGCAAAAGCGTGCTGCGGGCAACAAGACTATTTGAACAACTCGGGGTGGAAAAGCTTTGCCATCGCTTCCAGACCGTCCACCAGGCGCGGGCCGGGACGGCTGGCCAGATTATCGTCGAACGGATAGACCCGTCTATTCTTTACGGCAGACAGGGCGTCCCAACCAGCGCGTCCGGCCACATCTTCAGGCGTCACACCGCCCCAAGTATAGTCGCCCAGCAGGATGAGATCGGGATCACGGACAAGCAATTCCTCAAGACTGATTTGCACCCAGTCTCCCTTGAGTGTGCTGCCGATGTTTCGACCGCCCGCCATGGTGATCAGCATATCTTGGAATGTGCCTGGGCCGGAAATCCAGGGGGCGTTTGGATCTGAAGCATCCAATTCGTAGAATACCAGCGGGCGTTCGGTCACACCAGTGAGTTTCTCCTCAACGGCCGCCACGCGAGCCTGGAGGTCTTCGATGAGCACCTGCGCCTGCTCCTCGTGCCCGGTGAGGCGAGCGACGGTGAGAAATGTATCATACAACCCGTCAAAGTCGGTGGGGTTGGGCAGGACGAAGACGGTCAGCCCAAGGGCTTCCAGTACTTCGACCTGCTCTGGGGGTGTAAGTTTGGCAGCCAGAATCAGGTCTGGCTCCAACGTCAGGATTACCTCGGTGTTCAACTGGCCGAAGCCACCGCCGATGTCAGTTACCTGTTGGGCTCCTGCCGGGTAATCTGAGAAGGTATCGCGGCCCACGACCTGCGCGCCGGCTCCAACCGCGAACAGGATTTCTGTGTTCGATGGAGCCAGTGAGACTACCTTCTGTGCTGGTCCTTCCAGCTTGACCTCGCGCCCCATGCCATCTGTCAATGTAACTGGTTGTCCGGGGGTGGTCTTTGTGGACGGTGAGAAGGCCGGGACTTCCGTTTCAACGGTGGTGGCTTCAACCGCTGGTTGGGCGGGAGTACAAGCTGCCAGCAATAAAGTGATGGTTACTACTGCTAATAACAGTTTGCGAAACATGGTTACTCCTCAAATGATCTAACTTGATTATCTATCTGAAATTCCTGAGCAATATATGGCACTTCCACAAACATCAAACCTAGAGCAAAACATCATCTTTAATACTTTTCAACATCCTTCGTGCCTCTTTGAGTCCGTTGTGGTTAAGTACCTGATGCTTCCAGAATCAAAATCCCCTGTCTTGAGACAGGGGAGGGGGGATTGGCTTGTTTTAATATGGCCGTTCCCACCTCCTTTCCACGAGAGTGTGGCGAACTGACCAGGGCGGGCGTCCTGACTTATCAGCTTGGGGCTGATTCACAGTTGCGGGACAGTACCGGTCTTTCACCGGTTTCACCTTTGAGCCTTCCCATCCGGGGGTTGAGGCACCCTGATCGCTATTCAGTTATGTTTGTATTGTATGTCAGACCTGCGGAAAAGTCAACGGTTCAGGACTTTTTTCGATGGGTTGGTCCTGCATGCCCGCCTCATGATCCTGCCAATCCAGGAGGCCAACAGCATATCCCTGAATGGAGACAGCAAATACCAGCACAGGAATCCCGGCACCCCCCTGGGGGCGAAGAAGACCGTCTGGGTCAAAGACGCACCTTCCCCTTGAGGATTGACCTGCCACTCGATCCAAACTTCGCCCGGAATTTTCCTTCGGTAATACAGGCGCAGCAGGCAGCCTTCTTCGATGGCTTCCACATTGTAAGTCCTGTAATCCCAGCTCTTATAGTGGGTGATAGCCCGGAATACCTCCTGTGGAGCGACGGCAAGCCATTTCTGGCGATGGTCAATCAAGAAACCCTCGTGCTTCAGCACCGCCAGGCGCTGCCCGGATTCGTTCCAGACGGGTTCGATATTTGCAGGTGTGAGTCGACCCAGCGTATTTCGCACCGCCATCTGATAATCGATCAGTTTGACCTGGGGAAAGACCCGCCGCGCGTTCTCATCTCTTACCACACTGTGACCGCTCAAGCCTTCGATCAAAGGCTGTGCGATGGTGGCGGGTACGGATGTCAGTTTGTCGACCATATACGCCATTAACCGCACTGGTGCGAGCGGCACGGTGAGCAGCCTGCGCTTCAGACCGCGCAGCCGGGCATACGCCAGCAAGCATTCACCATAGCTTATCACCTGTGTGCCCCCGATCTCAAAGATGCCGCCCCGCGCTTCCGGAGTATGCAGGGCAGCCAGCAGGTAATCGAGCACATTTTCGATCGCGATCGGCTGGGAACGATTCCGCAGCCAGTGTGGAGCGATCAGGAGGGGAAACTGCTCGGTCATGAAGCGGATCATTTCAAAGGATATACTGCCTGAGCCTATGATCACCCCGGCCCGGAATTCAGTGACGGGCACGCCGCTCGACCGCAGCGTCTCACCGGTCAGGATGCGTGAGCGCAGGTGCGGGGCGATTGCGGTTTCCGGGTCCGCCAGGCCTCCCAGGTAGATGATCTGCTTGAGGTTTGCTGCCAGCGCCGCCTTTCCGAAGTTGCGGGCTGCCTGCAGGTCTCGTTCGGCATAGTTTCGCCCGCTGGACATGCTGTGAACCAGGTAATAGGCTTTTGAAACCCCGTTTAGGGATGTATTCAGGGTCTCGGGGAGCATCAGGTCACCGCTGACGACTTCCACCTGCGGCAGCCATGACCGACCATGTAATCTTGCCGGGTCACGGGCGAGGCAGCGCACACGGTAACCTCTTTCCAGCAGGCGGGGAATTAAACGTCCGGCGATATAACCGGTCGCACCGGTCACCAGGATCAGCTCATCGGTTTTCACATGCACCTCTAAAGGTCATTCACCCTGTATCTGAGCCAGCGACTCGGCACGCTGCGCGATCTTGCGGATCAAGCCGCTGAATATGAAGCTGTGGATCGAATATAACAGGTACCAGTATAAAAATCCTGACAATCCCCTGGGAGCAAAATAAGCGTTCTGTACCAGCCGGGTCTTTCCGTCCGGCTGTGGAATGGACTGGAACTCCAGCCAGGCTTTGCCCGGCAGTTTCATCTCAGCCCGCAGGCGGAGCTGCCTGTCCGGCTCAACGGCTTCCACGCGCCAGAAATCAAGCGACTCGCCAACCCAGACCTGGTCGGGGTGGCGGCGCCCGCGGCGCAGCCCGACACCGCCGGCAAGTTTGTCCATCCAGCCGCGCAGTATCCAGGCCCAGTTCAGGTACAGCCAGCCGCGTTCACCGCCCAGTCCTGTATAGGAACGGAAGGCTGTCTCGGGAGGGAGATCCAGCAGCAGCTGGCGGCGTTCGATCATCATGCCTTCCTGCACGCTCAGGGTCACCGGCAGGATGTCACCCTGGGAGGTGACCAGGGCATCGCTCCATGATGTTTCCACTTCATCGCTCAGCAGCCGGCCCAGCGCCAGGCGCAGCGCGGTTTGATATCCAAGCAGTTCGACCTTTGTGAAAAGTACCTTCGCCAGGTCGTCGCGCACCACGATCTCTGCATGCAGCCCCTCGATCAGCGGCAATGCCGCCCGCCAGGGGATGGGCGTGATCATATGCACCCAATAGGACGAAAGACGAGGCGCATAGACCGGCGTCCGGAGCAGGAGGCGTTTCAGGCCGCGTTCGCGGGCGTATCCTTGCAGCATATCGGCGTAGCTGAGACGGTCCAGGCCCCCGATCTCGATCAATTTACCCACGCTTTTGGGGGTCTTCAAAGCTGCCACCAGGTAATCCAGCACGTTACGGATGGCAATCGGCTGCGCCAGGGAAAAGAACCAGCGCGGGCAGACCAGCACCGGCTCGCGTTCCGCCAGATAGCGGATCATCTCAAACAACACGCTGCCCGAGCCAACCACCATGCCTGCCCGGAACTCCGTGATAGGCACGCTGCCCTGGCGCAGCAGGTGACCTGTCTCATGGCGCGAACGCAGGTAAGGCGAGAGGACGCTTGCCGGGTCGACCAATTCACCCAGGTAGATGATGCGCTGTATGCCGGCTGTCTCGGCCGCGCTCGCGAAGTTGCGCGCCGCTCGCATATCCCGTTCCGCATCTCCCCTGCCGCCCTGCATGCCGTGGATCAGGTAGTATGCGACGGAAACGTCCTCCATCGCTGCCACGAGCGACTCGCGGTCGAGCGCATCCCCTGCCGCCACTTCCACCCGCTCCAGCCAGGTGCGCCCTTGCAGACGCGCTGGATCGCGGGCAAGGCAGCGCACCCGGCAGCCGGCTTCCAGCAGGCGCGGCACCAGCCGTCCCCCAATATATCCCGTTGCACCGGTAACCAGGATCAGGTCTCTTTTCTTCATGGTATCGTCCACCGATTATAATCCTTGAAAGGTGCCTCGCTTTTGATGTACAATCATCCCCGAGGGCTCCCCCCGCGAAAGCAAGGCCCCTGGTAAACGGGTAATCTCATGCCTCTTCTCTGGCTCTCTCTTTCCTTCCTGTGCGGTATTCTGCTGGCAAGCCAGTTAACCCTCTCGACGGTCACCTGGCTGGCTCTGGCGGCTGCGGCATTGCTCGCCACCATCCTCTTCCGCATTTGGGCAAGCCGGCGCAGCCTGCAGCTTACTCCCCTGCAAAACCTGGCTCCCATCGCCCTCATCGTCTTTTTACTTGGCGCCGCCCGCTACCAGTATGTGATCCCTGAGATCACACCCGATTTCATAGCCTACTATAACGACAACGGCATCGAGATGCGCGTGACGGGTACGCTCGCCGAGCCGCCTGATTACCGTGATGCCTACACCAACCTGCGACTGCAGGTGGAAAGCGTGGACACGGATGAGACCCCGGATGTACCCGTCCATGGCCTGCTGCTGGTGCGCGCCAGCCCCGGTGATACTTTCCACTACGGTGACCGGCTGAGGGTGCGCGGCAAGCTCAGGACGCCGCCCGAGGCGGAAGACTTTTCTTTCCGCGATTTCCTTGCCCGCCAGGGCATTCACAGCATGATGTCTTTCGCCAGGGTCACCTTCCTACCCGTGGAGGAGCAGAGACCAAACTATCTGTTGGTGGTAGTCTACGCCTTCAAAGAACGCGCCCTGGAGAACATCAACACCATCCTGCCAGAGCCAGAAGCCTCTCTCATGGCTGGAATCCTGCTCGGCGTAGATACAGGCATCCCCACTGACCTGCAGCAGGCGTTTAAGAACACCGGCATGGCGCACATCATTGCCATCTCCGGTTTTAACATCACCATCATCGCCGGACTATTCGTGATGCTCTTCAACCGCCTGCTCGGTCAGCGCCGGGGTGCGATCGCGGCTGCCCTCGCCATCGCCATCTATACAGTCCTGGTGGGTGCCGATGCCGCGGTGGTGCGGGCTGCCCTCATGGGCGGGTTATCACTGTTCGCGCGCCAGTATGGGCGCCGCCAGACCGGCTTGAACACCCTGGCCTTCGTCGCCGCGCTGATGGCTCTCTTCAACCCCAATTTCCTGTGGGATGTCGGATTTCAACTCTCTTTTGGCGCCACCCTCGGCCTGGTCCTGTATACCGAACCCTTCTCTCAGGCTTTCGTAAGCCTGGCGTCCCGCTGGCTGCCGCAGGACCGCCTCCAGCGCCTTGTCCGCCCTGTGAGTCAATTCATTTTATTCACCCTTGCCGCACAATTGACCATCCTGCCGCTCCTGGCATACCACTTCGGGCGCATTTCGCTCGTCTCACTGGCTGCCAACCCGCTCATCCTGCCTGCCCAGCCTGCCGTGATGATCCTGGGCGGGCTGGCATTGCTGTCCAGCCTGGTCTACCTGCCTCTGGGTAAACTGGTCGCTTATCTCGGCTGGCCTTTCATCGCCTATACCATCCGGATGGTGGAGTTTTTCGACAGCCTGCCGCACGGTGTGATCGTCCTGGGTGAATTCAGCCTGCTCTTCGTTATCCTGTACTACCTGATCCTGCTGGCTTTGACCTTCACCCCCGACCGGTTAAAAGCGCTGAAATCACCTGCCGCCATTCTTCTATCACTGACGATCGTGACTAGCCTGACCTGGCGGGTGGTCTTTGCCCTGCCTGATGGGCGGCTGCACCTGACCTTCCTGGATGCCGGCAACGCGGAAGCCCTGCTGATACAGGCTCCGTCCGGGCGCAATATATTGATCAATGGCGGAGCCAGCCCCTCGCATCTCACCGACGATCTCAGCCGGCGCCTGCCGCCCTTCAAGCGCCATTTCGCCTGGCTGGTGATCGCCTCCACCCAGGAGGAGCAGGTGGCTGCCCTGCCGCGCAGCCTGCAGCGTTTCCAGCCAGAAAACGTGCTCTGGTCCGGCAAATCCGAGTCGTCCTATTCCGCGGGCGAGCTGGAGCGCTGGCTGATCGACCAGCAGATCCCCATCACCTACGCCAAAGCCGGTCATGCCCTGGACCTAGGCGAGGGAGCCACCCTGACCGTCCTGACCAGCGGTTCACGCGGCGCGGTCATCCAGGTCGCATGGCATGACTTCCGCGCCATCCTGCCGGTGGGTGTCAATTTTGAAGCCCTGGACCAGCTGCAATATGGCAAGGATATCGGCCCGGTCTCCCTCCTGCTGCTGGCAGACAGCGGCTATCTCCCTTCCAACCCACCCGAGTGGATCTCTGACCTGCGCCCGCAGCTGGTGGTGCTGGATGTCGCGGCCGGCAACCCGGACGGCCTGCCCACCCCCGAGACAATGCAGGCAGTGGAGGCATATCCACTACTGCGCACCGACCTTAACGGCTGGATCCATGTTTCCACAGACGGAGAAGGGATGTGGGTGGAGGTGGAGAGACAGTAGGAGCACAGCCCGTGTGCGCGAAAGGTATCCGGTGCCAGCAAGTGGTTCAGCGGGAGCAGTCCGGGGACTTATCAGCGTGACATTTAAACGCAGAGTATAATTAACCAACCGAAAATTGCAGGGAAAAAAAAGATGAACACCAAAGAGCTTATCCAGAGCAAGCGTCGGGAGATTCTGCAGACCGCTGCCCGCTATGGCGCATACAATGTACGCATCTTTGGCTCGGTGCTGCACGGGGAAGAGACTGCACACAGCGACGTGGATTTTCTGGTGGAGTTGAAACCCGGTTACACCCTGCTGGACCTGGGGGGTCTGCTGATGGAACTGCAGAAACTGCTTGACCGCAGGGTTGACGTGGTCACTGAGAATGCCCTGCACTGGTATATCCGTGAGCGGGTGATGCGGGAGGCAGAAATGCTATGAAGGATGACAGTCTTTATCTGATTCATATGCGCGAATGTATCCACAAGATTGAAAAATTTACTGTTGGCGAGCGCAGTGCTTTTTAGGATCCGAGCTGATTCAGGATGCTGTCATACGCAACTTGCAGACCATGTCAGAAGCTAGCCAGCGTGTTTCTGAAACACGGCAAGCAGCACATCCCGAAGTGGAATGGTTCAAGATCGCTGGTTTCAGAAATATCCTGGTACATGATTATTTGGGTGTCGATCTGGATAAGGTCTGGGAGGTTGTGGAGCACGACCTGCCACCGGTGAAGACTGCTGTGGAAAAGATGTCAGGGGAAATTGGCTGATTAAGAAAATGGCTTGACCACGCCCAAGGGAAATGATGCCATGATTGATTGTCATATACTGCACACCAACTTAAACAAAACAGGAGATTAACCGATGACGCAAGAAAATACTCAGACCCACACGTCCGATGAACGCACCTGGGCGGCTCTCGCCCATGGCAGCGCCCTGCTGAATGCTGCCACGGGGATGGGGGGAATGATCGCGGCGGCGGTGATCTGGCTGACCCAGAAGGAAAAGTCCGCCTGGGTTGCCTTCCACGGACTCCAGTCCCTGCTCTTCCAGACGGCTCAGTTCGTGATCATCTTCCTGGTGGTGGGGGTGGTGTGGATCCTGGGCTTTGCATTCAGTTTCCTGACCATCGGCTTTGGCGCAATCATTGCCGTGCCGGTCATGCTCCTGTCCTTTTTTGCCGGCTTCGCCCTCATCGGCGGTGGATTGGTATACTCGCTCTATGGAGCCTATCAGGTCTACCAGGGTCGCGAATTCCAGTATATCTGGCTCGGAGATTGGATCAGGCAGCATATTTCGTTTACATAGAAGGATGGGGGTGAGGTAATAGTTAATAAACGGTTTACAATTTGCGAATGGACGAAAGCACCTAGTTCCATTTGTGTCATTGACTTTACAGATTTCATAGAGGTTTATTGCGGCGCCTTGGTCTACGCCTGTTCATTGTAAGATTCTCGCGTACTTCATTTGGGTAAAATGAGAAAGCCTTTTCCAGCAGGTTCCTGAGTTCTTTAAGAAATGGGTACCTTGGGTTAAATTCATAAAGGCGGGTTCGTCCTGCCGTGAAACTTACCAGCATGCCGCCTGCTTCCAAATTTTCCAACTGTCTTTGAACCTGATTCAAACCCGTATCGAAGAATCGGGCAATTTCAGTGGGGTAGCCTTTATCACGTGCGAGAATAAAGACCAGCACTTTTTCACGGGTGTCAGAGCCAAAGAGAGGTTTCAGCATGTTTACAACCCATTTTGGGTGTTATATAACCCAATTTTGGGGTTATTATATCAAATGTATGGAATAATTGGAATCTGTGGCCATGTACATTCAAGTTCGATCTGATCCTGCTGGTCTCCTAACCTTACAGCTAGGACAGACGCAGTTCCATACTTATTCATTTCTCACCTCCTGTTTCACTTAGGTGGTGCATACAATTCGAGAAAACCACACTGCTCACAGCGATATAGAACAATATCGTGGCGTTTGCTGGGGACCCCTTTTACCGGAAACGGAGAATCATCGGAGGGTGACCAGTCATAGGGCGAATTGCCATAATTTCCCTTTTCCTTCAGGTATCCCAACAGCATTTTTCCTGAACATTTAGGGCAGTTTTTCGGTTCGTCCATTTTCTTTACTCCTTTTTGTTTTAATCAAATGCACCTGCTGTTAAAAGAACTACCAAATCCCGGGAATGAGACGGTATCTGGTCTTTTGCATGTACTCCTGATATCCCTTCAAGTCTCTGGCAAGGAGGCTTTCTTCATTCCGTATCCTTCCCACCAGGATGGGGAATATCGTTAAGGCAGGAATCATCGCCCACCAGGATCCCAGCGCCAGCGGAGAAAAATAGTACAACACGGATAACCCCAGGTACATCGGGTGGCGCACGAGGGCGTATGGTCCACTGCTGATGACCTTCTGTTCCTGCTCAACCTCGACGATCCGAGAGGCGTAGCTGTTTTCCCTTAAGACAAGGAAAAACGTGCCATGGCCCAGGAGCACCAGAATATCTGCCGCGACCACCGCTGCCACGGGAGCATTTGACCACCCAAAACGCTGGTCGAAGCCCGGGAGCAGGAAGGCGAGAAAGAAAAAGAAGAAGTATGTTTTGGCGATCCGTTTTTGCTCCGCTTCTCTTTCTCTCATTCGCATCCGGCGCTCCAGCAATCCGGGGTCATTTTTAAGTAAATACAGTAAGACAAACGACATGGGGAGAAGGAGGATGGCTAGATACACCCAGGCTTCCCAGTATGCAAATGTCCCCGCGGGCAGGAAAAACATGATAAAAAGCAAGGGAATAAGCAATATCACACGTGTAAATACGAGCCTGGTCAACCCGCCTCGTGAAAGTTGACTGCTGCTCATTTTGCCTCCTTTTCAAGTCAAACGGCCTGTCATCTCCTTGAATATGACATCTGCCGCCTGACGGTTGGTGTTCCCTCCGCCCACCTTGCATTTGCAAGTTCTGGTTGCGCCCAAAAAATTGATTAACTTGCCCAACAATTCCTCTTTCATGATACCTGTCTACTTGCTGGACCTTTTTTCATGGTTTTCTAGGATCCTGCCAGCCTGATCAACCAGTTCTCTGGCATATTCCAGTCCAAGCCTTGCCCTGGCTTCTGAGAACGTCGAACGGTAGTCAGCATCTTCCCGCAAGGCGCGGGCATTATCCAGGGCATCAACCAACTTTTCTTCAAGCATTCCCTGGCTGACGAAAATATGGTGCAGCGCCACGGCAAGGCAACGGGTGAATTCAAGCTGCCAGTTCATGCCCCGCCTCCCAGAGAAGGATGCCCTGCTTTATCTGGTCATGGAAAGTGACATCTTTTTCCTTTAATACGGCCAGTTCCTGGTTATCCATGATGACTGGCTGGATCGGCAGGTGGCTTGAATAGCGGCTGACGAGCGCCACTACCTGCCTTCGCTCCGGTGTCAGGATGAACATGTCAATATCGCTTCTGGCCGTGTTCGTTCCTTCCGCGCAGCTGCCAAAGAGAATGACCTGGCGCGTCAGGAGACGCAGATCTTCCAGCAATGGCTCGAGGTTGGCGAGCGTGTCCAGTACCTTGAACTGCCTTATGAAGGGATGATGGTCATCGGCGGCGTAGAAATTCATGCGCCCGCGTTGCTCGCACATGAGCAGACCGGTCTGCAGCAAGGCGCGCGTCGCCAGGTTGACCGCGCTGCGGCTGACGCCGGTACCCTCCACGATCTCACGTTCAATAAAAGATTGCCCGCTGTTGCGAGCTAGAAATCCAAGCACGCGCGCCTGGCTGGTGGCAAAAAGAGTCTCATACACTGCTCGTTTTTGTTGATTGGGAGTATCCATTTAAATGGATTATAATCCATTATATTGGATTATGCAATCAGCCAATGTACCTCTTCAACATGAGAAAGTCTCGCGTGATTTCTGGATCGGTATTAAGCTGACATACGATTACAGAGCCGTGGGTATGTTTCAGCCTGAAGATCTTATACGCCCGGAGACGCCAGGACCTGACTGATGTCTGTGAGCTGCCCGGGTTTCACCTGCTCAATGTCGAACACCTTGCCTCAATCCCCTGATCCGGGGGCACCTGATACCTGATTAAATTATGAACATATTCATATTTGCCAGTGAATGTAATTCGTATCGACTGATCAGCGTTTGACCTTGCAAGGTCTCCAGATGGCTGCAGCAGTCCATCCCTCTTGATAACACGTGTAGTTATCTATAATATTATTCATGTATAATCATTCACTATTGATTTACACGGCGAGATCAGTCTTCGCACACATAGCTCCCGTTTCACCGGACGACGATCATCTTTTTTGTCCCGGTTACTTCGAAAAACATACCCGCCAGTCCCGCTGTGTAAGTCCTTTCTTCTCAAAGAGGAGGCTTAATATGAAAACGCAGCGGTTCACAAGAGCAGGTTACTTATTTCTGGCTGTTCTTCTGCCCCTGGCATTGACGGGAGGGAGGCCGGCGTTACCCGCCCCGGCTGCTGTTCCTGAAAAGGTGACCAGCCTGCCGGCGGGCTCGCAGGGGCCGATCTCAGGCCTGATCGGCGCCGACCAGTCCGTCTATCACGCCCACCTGGCTGGCACTCATTTCCGCATGGACAATCCGGAGCAGAGTCTTTCAGCCGAATTCAGTGCGGACGGCATGCAGGTCAGCGCCGGCGAACACTCCTGGGGTCTGACCCTGGAGGGCTACGGGTACGGTGAGAGCCTGCAGGAGCTGCCGGCTGTCGACCCCACGGCGCGGGACAATCGTCTTGAGTATGCCCGCGGTGCCCTGACCGAGTGGTACCTGAACGGTCCATTTGGACTGGAGCAGGGCTTCACACTGGCGACGCTGCCTGCCGTGATGACAGGCGGACCGTTGACCCTGGCGCTCAGCCAGGTAGGTGACCTGCAGGCGGCGGTTGGAGCGGGTGGCAAGGAGCTGGCTCTTTCCGCTGTCTCAGGTGAGGCAGTGCTGCAATATGCCGGGCTGGCGGCTTATGATGCAGATGGGCGTGAGCTGCGGGCATGGCTGGAGATCCGCCCGGGTGTGAATGGGCGTCCTCCCCTGCTGCTGCTGTGCCTGGACGACCAGGATGCACGCTACCCCCTGACGGTCGATCCGTTCGTGCAGAAAGCCAAACTGACCGCCTCGGACAAGGCTGCCTATGACTACTTCGGCTACTCGGTGGCGGTCAGCAGTGATGTGGTGGTCGGGGCGCCCTATGCCGCTCCTGGCGGAAAAACCGATGCGGGTGCCGCCTATGTCTTTGTCAAGCCGGGCGGCGGCTGGGGGGATATGACCCAGACAGCCAAACTGACTGCTTCGGACAAGGCTTCTAATGACCGCTTTGGTCAGTCAGTGGCTGTTAGCGGCGGCGTGGTCGTGGTCGGTGCACCTGTAGCCAATCCAGGTGGAACAACCGATGCGGGTGCCGTCTATGTTTTCGTCAAGCCAGGCGGCGGCTGGGGGGATATGACCCAGACTGCCAAACTGACTTCTACGGACAAGGCTGCCTATGACTACTTCGGTTGGTCAGTGTTGGTCAGCGGCAGCGTGGTCGTGGTCGGGGCACAATTAGCCGATCCTGGCGGAACACCCGATGTGGGTGCCGCCTATGTCTTCGTCAAGCCGTTAGGCGGCTGGGGTGATATGACCCAGACTGCCAGGTTGACAGCCTCAGACAAGGCAGAGATTGACATGTTCGGCACCTCGGTAGCGGTCAGTGGCGACGTGGTGGTGGTCGGGGCATCAAATGCCAAACCGGGTGGAACTATCAATGCTGGTGCCGTCTATGTCTTCGTCAAGCCGGGTGGCGGCTGGGCAAACATGACCCAGACTGCCAAGCTGACTTCTTCGGACAAGGCTGACAAGGACCTCTTTGGCAACTCTGTGGCGGTCAGCGGCAGCATGGTCGTGGTCGGTGCACCCTTTGCCAATCCGGGTGGAACAACCGATGCGGGTGCCGCTTACGTCTTCGTCAAACCGGGTAGCGGCTGGGCGGATATGACCCAGACAGCCAAACTGACTGCTTCAGACAAGGCTGACAAAGACTACTTTGGCCACTCGGTGGCAATCAGCAGCGACGTGGTCGTGGTCGGAGCACCTGTTGCCGATTCGGGTGGAACAGCATATGCGGGTGCCGCCTACGTCTTCGTCAATCCGGGCGGCGGCTGGGGAGATATGACCCAGACAGCCAAGCTGACCGCCTCGGACAAGGCTGCCTATGACAGTTTCGGCTTCTCGGTGGGGGTCAGCGGCATCGTGGTCGTAGTCGGTTCACCCTTTGCCAATCCGGGAGCAAAAGCTGATGCAGGTGCAGCTTATATGTTTGACGGAGGCAGCCTGGCAAACTTCCGCTCACAAGGTGCGTATGACGGGAATATCCTGGAATCTGGTGAGTCCAGCGGTGTCGGCGGCACGGTCAATGCAACTGCAACAACTTTCAGGGTCGGTGATAACGGACTTGACAGGCAGTACCGCTCGCTGCTCTCATTCGACACCTCCACCCTGCCGGATAATGCGGTCATCACATCGGTTGTGCTCAAGATCAAGAAGCAGGGGCTGGCAGGCACTGATCCATTCACCACCCACCAGGGCTTGAAGGTGGATATCCGCAAACCCTATTTCGGGACTACGCTGGCTTTGGTCGCAAGTGATTTCCAGACTGCTGCGAGCAAATCGGTGGTGGGCACCTTCGGCTCGACTCCGCAAGCAGGCTGGTACAGCGTGAACTTGAATTCGTCCGCATATACCTATGTGAATAAGACCGGAACCACCCAGTTCCGGCTGCGGTTCTTGTTGGATGATAACGATGATATGGGTAATGATTACGTGATGTTCTTTAGTGGTGACTGGTCTACTGCTGCTGACCGTCCTCGGTTGGTGGTTCAATACTACGCTCCGTAGAGACGGAACGGGACCCTCCTTCAGGTGAACACCTGGAGGAGGTTTTTTTTGATGTCAGCCATATTGGATCGCGTTCTATTCTACAGCCCATTGCGTTATATAATACTCACAGGATACCCCCACACTTTGGGCGCTTTCCCTAAAATCCTGCTGTGTTCGGGGTCCCTTACTGGAACATGTTAATGACCGAAAATCGCAAACCTAAAAATATGCTCAAGGTCCCTCCCCATCCGGATTACCCGCCTGAAGAAGGCCGCTATCTCCGTGGGAATGATTCCTCCCCGGTCGCACTGGCGGTCATCCTGAATTGTGATGCGGATAAGATCCCCCCTGACCTTGAGTTACTCGTACGGGCAGGCATCGAAAGCGGCGCTGCCCTCTCCGGAACGGTGCAGACCGAGAATATCGGTTTCGAGAAGATGGTCTGCAACCTTGTTGCCAACCCGAACATACGTTACCTGATCCTGGGTGGACCCGAATCCGAAGGTCATCTGACCGGTGAAGCTCTGAAGGCTCTCTTTTCCAATGGCGTCGATGACAGGAAGCGGATTATTGGCACTGACGCCCCACACCCTTTCCTGTATAATTTACCGTTGGAGTTCATCGAACGCTTCCGGAAACAGCTCACCCTGATCGACCTTCAGTTCGAAGCGGACCCGGAAGCGATCCGGCAGGCAGTCTGGTCGTGCTATCAGGAGCAGCCGGTGAAGTTCCGCAGCCATTCGTTGTATGACCTCGGAGCATACCCTGAGCCGCCTCTCAGCGGCAGGATCACGTGGCGGGTCAGCCAGCCCTGGGCTGAACCACCGGATGAAAAGCAGCGTGCAGCCGCCCAAAAAGCTAGATCCTTGATAGACAGGTTGAGAGCCAGGGGTAAGTCGAGTCAGCGGTAAGTAACGGAGGATCATTATGTCCACCAGCGGGATAACCCCCTCAAACACTTCCAAACCGCTTCCTGGTCGTCTATTGGCTGCCCGCCTCATCCAGGTGGATGTCATGTTCCTCATCCTTGGGGCAGCCCTTTTCCTCTCCGCTGGCCGGCTGGACTGGTTGGAGGCCTGGGTCTTTTTGGCGGTCTATTACGTGCTTACCCTGGCTGGTCAGCTCTGGCTGCTGCGGTATGATCCCGACCTTGCCAGAGACCGCAGCCGGATTGGCAGGAACGTCAAGCCCTGGGATAAGCCAATCGTCGCCCTCAACCTGCTGCTGACCATTGCCTTGTTCGCGGTCATCGGCCTGGACGCTGGCCGCTTCGGCTGGTCTCATCTGCCCGCTATTGCCCGGTTGATAGGTCTACTGGGCATTATCCCGGCTTTTGGGCTGCCCCTCTGGGCAGCGTACGCAAACACTTTTCTTTCAGGGATGGTGCGCATCCAATCTGACCGCGGCCACCAGGTGGTCACCAGCGGTCCTTACCGCTACGTGCGCCACCCGATGTACCTTGGCATGCTCTGTTATGACCTGAGCCTGCCGCTGATGCTGGGTTCCTGGTGGGGACTCTTTGTCAGCAGCGTGATGATCATTGTTGTGGTCGCCCGCACGGTCCTGGAGGACGAAGCGCTTCAGGCTGAGCTGCCGGGCTATGCTGTCTATGCCGGCGAGACGCCATACCGCCTGCTGCCGGGCATATGGTAAACCAGAGATCGGAGGTGAGTGATGTCTTCTGAAAAAATGGACCAGGCTGCTTCCCCCCGGCTGGATCGTTCCGGGATTGCCCGCATCTTCCAGTTGGGTTTCTCCCTGCTTATTATGGCCGGGCTGCTGTTTGGCGCAGCCGGCCGCTGGGACTGGTGGGAGGCATGGGCATTCTTAACCCTTTTCGCTCTATCTCTTTCTATTGCGATGATCTGGCTTTTGCGAAACAATCCGGAACTGGTCAATGAACGCGGCAAAATGGCTGAGAACATCAAAGCCTGGGACAAGCTCCTTGTCACGCTTTATTCCATTCTCCTGCTCGTTTCGCTTCTGACTGCCAGCCTGGATGCCAGGTTCCACTGGTCTTCCGTGCCGCTCATCCTGGAGATCACTGGGGGGGCTGGCTTCATCCTGGCAATGTGTCTGACAGCCTGGGCTTCGATGACAAATCCCTTTCTTGCAGCGTTCGTGCGCATCCAGGATGACCGCGGTCACCGGGTGGTCACCACGGGTCCGTACCGCTATGTGCGCCATCCCATGTATGCCGGCATGTTCTTCTTTTTTTTTGGCATTCCACTCCTGCTCGGTTCTTTCTGGGCGCTTATCCCCGGTATTTTGAATGTCATTGTCTACATCATCCGCACTTCGCTGGAGGATAAGACCCTGCAAGCAGAACTACCCGGCTATGCCGAATACGCCCGGCAGGTACGCTATCGTATCATTCCAGGCATATGGTAAAGAAGGTTGCGAAAGGATTACAAGACCCCACCTCTTCTGGATACTTTACACCACCTCTGCTTTTTCCAACAGCCAAAGATCAGGGATGATTCAGAGTATAAAACCTATCATGGACAACATCTCTGAAGCCAAACGCCTCTTAAGGATACAATGCCGGCAAACACGCCTCGCAATGGGCGATGAGGCTCGCAACGGAGCCAGCCAGGAGATCTGCCGCTGGATTGGGAGCTGGTCGCTTTTCCAACAATCCAGGACGGTTTTGACCTACACGCCGATGCGCGGCGAAGCAGACCTGACCTCTTTGATGGAAAACCACCCTGAAAAGAACTGGCTGCTGCCGCGCATTCTGCCGGATGGTTGCATGTTCTTTCATCCTTATGACGCTGACCGCCTGGTCCACCACCCCTATGGAATGCTCGAGCCTGCGCCTGAACTGCCGGTCGTTCCGGCAGAAGGGATCGAGATGGCATTGGTACCCGGCCTGGCTTATGACCGCCAAGGCTGGCGTCTTGGCTATGGGGGCGGCTACTTCGACCGCTTCCTGGCTGCAGCTGAAAATTGCACTAGTCTTGGTGTGACCTATCACGCCCTGCTCTTCGATCACTTACCCCACCAGGAGCACGATGTTCCCGTCCAATATGTGGTGACAGAAGCCGGCTTGTTTCACTGTCCGGAACTGATCGGCTGGTAGATAAGCCTGCCTGGTCCGGCTTGCTGTACTTTATCAGGGATCAGAACAATCCGCGCAAGGTCAGCAACAGACCCAGGATCGCCAGGGGGACGCCGACAATTGCACCGATCACGGTCAGGCTGATGATCACGCCCACGATCATCAAGACCATGCCCAGGATCACCGCTACCAACCGGCCGGTCAGCTCAACTATCCCCGCGACCAGACGCCACAAGGCGACGAAAGGCCAAAGATACCAGGGGGTTTTATGTTTCTTGTGTGTCTCTGTCATAACAAGCTCCTAATGATAATATACGGATAATGCGGCGAATCGGTGCAATCGCTGTAAAAAAGCGGCGGGTTTCAACCATGATATAATCCGGCGCATGAAAGATTACCCCCAAACCCCGACCATTCAAAAAGACGAGGACACCGTCACTTTCCAACGCAGCCATCTCTATGCCGGGTTGATACCGCTGGCATTTGCAGCCGGCTTGCTGCTGGGTTACCTTGCCTGGGGACGCGGTACCTCACAGACTGCCCCGCAACCTGCGGATGACGGATCCATTGCCGAGGCTCCCATTGTAACCTCCACGCCGCGTATCATCCGGTACCCAATTCCTACCGAGGGTTTCCCCAGCATTGGTCCAGCGGACGCACCCATCGTCATCGTCGAGTTCAGCGATTATGAATGTCCATTCTGCAAGCGCTGGCATGACGAAGTATACCAGCCGCTCATGGCAGCCTACCCGGGAAAGGTCCGACTGGTATTTCGCAATTTTCCCCTGACCTCCATCCATGCGAACGCCTTCCCGGCTTCTGAGGCTGCATTATGCGCGGGTGACCAGGGGGCTTACTGGCCTTTTCATGACAAACTGTTCACATATGCTGATGGTTTTGGAGAAGAAGCTTATCTTAAATATGCAACTGAACTTGGCCTGGACAACACGACCTTTAGTGATTGTATAGCCAACAACAAACACAAATCATTCGTTCAGGATGACATTGACTTTGCTGTTGATCTGGGAATAAGCTTAACACCAACTTTCTTTATCAATGGTCTGGCAGTTGTTGGTGCCCAACCGGTTGAGGTTTTCAAACAGGTGATCGACAAAGAGCTTGCTGGTGAATTATCAAAATGACCAAGCGGGGCGACCGGCAGGTCGCCCTTTCTCGTTTATCCAGGAAGATCAAAAAAGATGAAGAAATTCGTCGCGGTCGCTGGTAATATTGGAGTGGGTAAATCCACACTGGTTGCAAAGCTGTGCGCAAAGCTGGGCTGGGAACCATTCTATGAACCTGTTACCGAGAATCCCTATCTGGCTGATTTCTACAACGACATGACGACCTGGTCGTTCCACTCCCAGGTCTTCTTTTTAACCCACCGCCTGCGCGGGCTCCACCAATTGACGAAGCATCCCTCTTCGGTTATCCAGGATCGCAGTGTATATGAAGATGCCGAGGTTTTTGCCCAGAATCTTTTCCTGCAGGGTCACATACAGCCACGGGATTATCAAACCTACCGCGAGTTGTACCAAACCGTGATGGAATTCCTGCCGCCACCCGACCTGGTCATCTACCTGCGGGCATCGGTCGTCACCCTCTCAAAGCGCATCTCGGGAAGGGGACGCGATTACGAGCGTACCATCCCGTTTGATTACCTTTCCAGCCTGAACGATCTCTACGAAAAATGGATCGAGGGTTTCACCCTTTGCCCCGTCCTGACCGTCCCGGCTGATGACCTGGATTTTGTTGCCCATCCCGGCCATCTGAACCTGGTCGTGGCCAAGGTTCAGGAGAAATTAACTGGAAAGGAAGTGGTGATATTCGAACCGGATGAGGTTGCACGCGCATCAGATTAAATCCATCTGATATATGACTGGGTAAAACTCGGTATACAGGTATTAAAGGTCATAGTGGGGGTATGGATTCTTTCAACTTGTTATCATGGACCTGAAGTCTTAGAAGACGAATCTGAATAATTAATTACAATACTGTTTGTTGTAATCCGCTCTTTTTGTTGTATAGTTAAATCAAGTTGAGTTACCATTTCTCTCCTGTATCTGCGGTCTTTTTTATAGCTACGGCAGTCTCATTGGTCGTAGCCATTTCCGTTTGGGGACGGCGTTTTGCAGTGGGTGCCGTTTTTCTTGCCCTGCTGGATCTAACAGTAACCCAATGGGCATTCACCAGCGGATTTGAAGCTGCTGCGGTCGACTTATCTGCAAAGATCATCTGGGCAAAGATCAGTTTTGTGATCATTGCCTTCGCCCCATTGTTCTATTTCCTGTTCGCAATCCAATTCGGTCAAAAAAGGCGTTGGGTCTCTCCTGGCACCATCGCTGTGCTTGCGCTCATACCTGTACTGACAGTATTTATCGCGGCTACGGATAACTGGTACCACCTGCTGTGGAGAACAATATTACTCCAACCCCAGAACAACACGGCGATCTATCGGCCTGGTCAATGGTTCTGGGTCTCTTTCATCTACAATTATGCACTGCTTGGGGTGGGTGCTTATTACCTATGCCGCGCCTTATTCCTTTTCCATGTCTCTTACCGGGCGCGTTTTGCTTACCTCCTGGTTGGCACGGCAATGCCTATCGCGGGTTATACAGCTTACGCTTTAGGTTTGATACCTGAATATTACCCAAACTATGTACCCATCACCTTTGCCTTGACGGGCATCGTCCTGACCTGGGGAATTTACAAGCAACCGACCTTCAGTCTGATACCGACCGCACGCAATCAAATGGTCGAGAGTATGAGGGATGGTGTTTTGGTCGTCGATGAGAGTAACCAGATCGTGGATATTAACCTATCAGCAGAGAAGATGTTGATCATTAAAGGTAGATATCACATTGGGGAACCTATTCAGGACATTTTACCGATATGGGATGGCTTGACAGCGAATATTGGTGAAAAAGACGTGACCACCGAGATTACCGTGGGAGATCATGATCCGCAAGTCATAGAAGTGCATATCTCACCATTATATAATCAGCGCAAACGTTTCATTGGACGACTAGTCGCATTGCATGACATAACCACCAAGAAGCACATCTCGGACGCGTTGGATAAAGCCAACCAAAATCTCAAGCTGCAGATCACCGAAATCGAAGCGTTGCAGGCGGACCTGCAGGAACAGGCAGTCCGTGACCACCTGACAGGCCTGGTGAACAGACGCTTCCTGGAAGAGACTTTGGATGGAGAATTGCCGAGAGCAGAGCGTAAAGGGTATCCCGTGTGCATCGCGCTGATCGACCTCGACCACCTTAAAGGTCTCAATGACAAGCATGGGCATGCAGCCGGTGACGCCATACTCCAGGTTGTAGGCAAACTACTACAAAAGAAAACCCGGCAGGGAGATTTTGTTTGCCGATATGGTGGTGATGAGTTCGTGGTCGTACTCCCCGATGCCACAATACCCACCGCGTATAAACGCATCGAACAGTTGAGGGCAGCCTGCGAAGATTTAGAGGTGAAATATGGCGAGGAAAGCCTGAGCCTCTCTCTGACCGCAGGCATAGCGGCTTTCCCGGAGCATGGCAGTACAGCCGGTGAAGTACTCCACCACGCCGATCAAGCCCTGTATCAGGCAAAATCAGCCGGGCGAAATTGCATCATGGTTTGGGGAGAGGCAGTTGCGGTAACGGTCGCCTGATCGCTTGAG
>Ga0315285_10000938_pt1 | contig 30241 bp, 27 predicted proteins | sample YL17G09_36_MG_FD_203698 | JGI IMG/M metagenome (GOLD analysis project Ga0315285, IMG submission 203698) | Sediment microbial communities from Yellowstone Lake, YNP, Wyoming, USA - YL17G09_36 | ecosystem: Environmental > Aquatic > Freshwater > Lake > Sediment | place: USA: Wyoming | collected...
AGCTGTATCCTGTTCTGTTGGATAGAGCTGGGAATGTCATTGATGGGAAGCATCGTCTTGCTGCCGATGAAAGCTGGCCTAAGATTAAACTTGAACACGTAGGGTGTGAAAGAGAAAGGCTTCTTGCTAGACTAATCAGTAACGTATGTCGCAGGACGGTGTCGAGTTCTGAGAAGAGCGATACGCTTGCGAGGCTTGGCAGAATTTACCTGGAAGCTGGTGAACGACCAGGAAAACTTGCGTATCGAATCGCCGAAGAAACAGGTATGAGCTACAGGTGGGTAATGAAGTACCTTCCAGACGATTTGAAGGCCAGACCCGGTCTAGGTGGACCGGCGTTGCTTAAGAGTCAGAACCTTTACAAATGTAAAGAGAAAAACGATATTTGTAAAGTTGCACACTCTGCAACCATAGACCTTGAGAAATTAGTCTCAACTCCGCACGAGAAAACCTTAGTCGTAAGAATATATGTAAACGCAGATTTTGTTAGTCTCACGTTGGAAAAGAAGATATACCTGGACTTTGAAAGAGCGGCCAGAAACTTGGGTTCTACAGCCGAGACGATAATTGGCAACGCGATGATTCTGATATTGAAGGAAATCGAAAAGATTAGCACGCCATTGAGCTCGTCTGTCGCCGAGAATTGAGCGTGGAGGTTGTCATCACACAGCGTGTGCACAGTGGCATAATGAATCTTATCGCGCCTCACATGCGAGAATGTCCTGCTTGGATCATCAAGAGATCGTGGCGTTTGAGAGGCTAATTCCTAGTAAGTGTGAAGAGACTTAAGACAGTTGCTTCTTCAAGTACTCGGAGTATTCCTTGAATTTTTCATATGTAAACTCTACGTGGACCAGATGGTCTACTCCAGGTATGTAACCGCCAAGCTCCTTTAGGATAGGGACCTTTGAGTCAATTTCTTGTTTCATTGCTTCTCCGCCTTTAGCAAGCGCGCGTTTGTCTAAGTTCCCTATCAGGAAAAATTTGCTACCATATTTTTTCTTGAGGTCTATAGCGTTCATGCCTGAATTCACTTCAAGAGGCCATAGTCCGGTGATGCCCGCTTCAGCGAATAAGTCGAGGATGGGGCTTATGTTTCCGTCGCAGTCCACCAGCACTCTGTCTATCTTGTTTTTCTTGAGAAAGCTTGTAACGTTCTTATAGTGTGGCAGGAAGACTTCCTTGAAGATTTTGGGGGATATGCAAGGTCCGTGTTTATCGGCCATGTCTTCCCACAAATAGACCATGTCTACTTTGTCCTTCAGTGTTTCAGTCATGTCACGAATAGTCTCGATTGTGAAATACTCCCAGTGCTTGACCATGTCTTGCAGCAATTCACGATCCTTGTAGTACAGAATGTTGAAATTCTCGATTCCCATAAGTTGAGCCCCAAAGCCGTAAAAACCTGTAAAGGCCAAAACGGTAATTCCAGCCTGATAGTTGTCAAAAACCTCTACATATGCGTCTTTGTCCCAATCCTTTGGATATCTCCGCGGATCTTCGGGGTTTAGTCTTTTCCTATATTCTTCCCAAGTCTTCTTATCTTTTACAGGAAAATTTAGAAACATTGGCATGTTGTACCATTTGTAGTCGCCTCTTTTCAGCCGTCTGACAATGGCGCCTGTCTCCGTTATCAGATCCACGTATCTCTCGCTTTCACCTATAACCCTTCTTTTGAATCTGGGGATCGGACCGACGTCTAATGGGGCACAACATCCATGCATGTTTTGGCATCCGAAATAAGAGTAGGGGTCAAACCCGAGGACTGCAGGCCAATTCAGCAACGTCAGTCCGCCGGAAGTAATCACCCATTCGATCACTGTGACCTTGTCGGCTGGGAGACCCTCTCTGAACCATTTCACTAGGGTTTCGTCAAAGAAGCTTTCTATCCAAGGGAGAACGTCAGGTTTCTTGAAGTCGATTACGGCTTTCACTCTTTCTCTAGGAGTCATCATCTCGTTTTACCCACCTCTTGCACAATTCTACTCCATCGACTGCATCACGAGCGGCGGCATCGGCACCTACCTCTTCGGCGAATTCTTTGTTCACGGCATTCCCTCCGATCAAAACTTTCACTTTGTTCCTGATCCCTTCTTGAGTAAGCGTGTCTATTACGGTTTTCATCTCATAGCTAGTAGTCGTTAGAAGAGCCGAAAGACCTAGGATTTCGGCTCTTGTGTTGTTCAGTTTTTCTATGAACATTGCCGGTTCGACGTCTACGCCTAAATCGTAGACCTCGAAACCGCTTGATTGTGCGAACATTTTGAATATGTTCTTTCCTATGTCGTGTATGTCGCCTCTGACGGTGCCAAGGACTATCTTGCCTTCTTTCTGGGATTTTTCCCCTTTGAGATGTGGGATGAGTAATTCCATCGATTCGTTCATAAGAGATGATGAAAACAAGAGCTCTGACAGGAAATATTCGCCTTTCTCGTAGAGGGTGCCCACCCTTTCTATGCCACTCCTTAGACCTTTCTCGATGATTTCCGTTATCGGAATCTTTCTGTCAATAGCTTCGTTTACGAGTCTGCTGATTCTCTTCGAGTTCTCCAAACTGCTCAGAGTTCGACTTATGTCTTGAAGGAGTTTCTCGTTCGATTCTTCTGATTCTTCCTTTGCCAACTACTGCATCTCCTTCTTTCGCGAGCTCTCTTCAAGCTCCCGTGGACGATGAGGTACTGCTTGCCCTTTGTTGTTCCATACGACCTTCTTTGTTTCTTTGTCAACAAGAACTAATGCGTCTCTCGGGCAGACTCCTATGCAAATTGCGCAGTTCCAACATTCTTTTTCACTGACTTCCCATAATCGTCGCTTCTTGTCAACCTTTATACATTCCCATAGACATCGATCTTGACATACCCCGCATAGATTGCACTTATCCATATTGACCTGCGGAATATACTGGAGGGGAGTTCCGTACTCAACAAACGTTCCTGTCGGTACTCCGAAAGATTTTAGAGCCTTGCCTCTGAATTCATTAATATTTGAATACCCCTTACGATCCATCCAAGAAGCTATGCCATCCAGAACCTCTATGAAAACATTGTAACCATAGTAGAATATGGCAGTCGCTATTTGAACGGTAGAACAACCTGCCAGAAGATATTGCACGGCATGCTCTCCTTTTCGTATTCCACCTATTCCGGAAACATATAGATCTGGAATAGTCTCTTTTATTCTCACTATTTTGCCGAGTGAAACATAGCGTAAAGCTGAAGTCCCAGTGGTACCACCAGTCGTCCAACAGCCGAAATACTGTGATTCACTTTCGGGATCAATGATTACGCATTGCCCAAAACCATCGACGGCAGAAAGACCATCGGCACCGGCTTCTGCCCATCCTCTTGCATATATTTCAATAGGCTCCATCATTGCATGTATTTTAAGAGTCACTGGAAAGTTGGTATGCGTTTCACTTTTTATTGCTTTGATCATATCCTTTACAAGAGCGAAATCTCGCCCAGCGGCAAAACCTATCTTTGTTTGCTCGGGCGACAATTCTAGCTGTTTGGCCAAAGATTTCCATCTTTCTTGATCGCCTATTCCGCAACCACTGTTTACCTCTATTCCGTCTGCACCCGCCTCATAAAACATGCTACTGAGCTCAGCCATTTTCTCTGGCTCTGCACTTGCCATAATACTTGCAATTAGGGGTACTCCTGCTTCATTGCAAAGTTTTCGCAGTTCTGGCATCTCTTTCTCGCAAATATACTCAGGGGATCTCGGGTCAGCGCCTGCTCCATGAAAAAGTATTCCTTTGTATTCAGATCCAATATGATCGCCGAAAGCAAAAGTGGGAACGGCTCTGCGTCGCAGAGCGCTGATATGGGTGTAGGTTTTAAGCATTATGCCTCCGCATCCACTCTTGATACACCTTGCAACAGTCTTTGCGTCACAACAGATTTCTGAAGGCCCTGGTAACACCGGATTCTTGAAGGCCATTCGGCCAAATTTGACACTCAGATCTATATCGGTCATTTCGTCATCCTCGTTTCTTTCCACTTCGCAGAATCTATGTGGAAAATCCTTATATCTCTTATTACCAGGATTTCAAACGATGAAACATAATGGCAAAAATCCTTGCCAACCCAGAAAATTGTACGGGGTGTGGAATTTGTATGCTTGCTTGTTCAGTAAAGAAGGAAAACGTACATAATCCGAGGAAGGCGAGAGTGGTTATCAAAGTCGACTGGCCAAATAGACCAAAAATAGTGGTGTGTGGACAATGCGAAGAACCCGCACCTTGTGAAGAAGTATGCCCAACGAGGGCGATCTTCCGAGATGAAAAAACTGGTATCTTAACCATTAAGACTGAATCCTGCATCGGATGTGAAAATTGCGTAGGCGCCTGCACAGTACCTGGTGCGATCTTCATGCATCCGGAGAAAAGAATAGCCGTCAAATGTGATGTATGCGGTGGTAATCCTTTTTGTGTTAAATATTGCCTAACTAAAAGTCTAGAGTTCCGCGGTGTTTGACCATGGCTGGTGGATACATAGGAAAGATTCTACGTGTTGATTTAACTAAATATGAAGTTTTGAGCAAACCTGTAGATTCCGGGCTGATCGAAACCTATTTGGGCGGCAAAGGTTTTGGCGCGAGGATCCTTTTTGATGATGTGAGGAAGGATATAGATCCTTTAGGAACGGAAAATGAAATAATCTTCTCAACAGGGCCGTTGACAGGAACCTTGGCTCCTGGGTCGTCGAAATTCGAGGTCGTAACCAAGTCTCCACTAACTGGAACTTTCTTGAATTCGGATTGTGGAGGTTGTTTTGGAGGGGAGCTCAAATTCGCTGGTTATGACGCTATTGTCATAAAAGGGAGGGCTTGCAGACCAGTCTTCTTGTCGATAAATAGTGGGAAGGCTGAGATAAGAGATGCTGAGGGAATTTGGGGTCGTAAGACTAGTGACACCGAGAGAATAATAAGAGAAGATCTAAATGACGAAGAAGCAAAAATCGCGTGCATAGGACCAGCAGGAGAAAAGCTGACAAGAATATCTTGCATATGGACCTCCCGCAGTAGGACAGCAGCAAGAGGTGGCGCGGGGGCAGTAATGGGATCTAAAAACTTGAAGGCCATATCGGTGCGGGGAAACGGCGATATCAAAATTGCCCAACCGACCAAATTTCTGGAAGCCATTGACAAGGTCTATGAAGAGATTGAGCCTCTTTTCATGTGGGCTCCGTCAATAGGAACCGCTGCGACAGTCTCTATTGCAAACTTGGCTGGCATATTGCCAACCAGAAACTTTCAAACTGGAGTTTTTGAAGAAGCAGATAGCATAAGTCATGAAGCTTTAATGAAGAATTCTACTAGGAGTGTTGCATGCTTTCCGTGTCCTGGAAGATGCGGAAAACTAACAAGTATAACGACCGGGCCGTATGCTGGTACTATTGTCGAGGTTGAGTATGAGACAATATACGCTTTGGGCTCAAACTGTGGAGTTAGTAGTATGGAGGCAATTGCCAAAGCGAACTCGTTATGTGATGAGTATGGGATTGATACCATGTCAACGGGATGCACGATAGCATTTGCGATGGAATGCTATCAAAGAGGGATAATAGGCAAACAAGACACGAATGGTATAGAGCTGGAATTTGGTGATCACAATGCGCTAGTTCAGATGGTAGAGAAAATAGGAAAAAGGGATGGGTTTGGTGGTGTTCTTGCAGAAGGTTCAGTACGAGCATCTCAGATTATTGGAAAGGGAGCTGAGAACTACGTAATGCATTCAAAGAAACTAGAATTGGGTGGGTATGATCCAAGGGGAATGCAAGGTGTAGGTCTCGGTTTTGCAACAAGTGATCGCGGTGGGTGTCATCAGAGGAGTGCTGGTCTTGTCGGCGCAGAATTGTTGGCGGGTAAGAAAGTCCCTGCCGACAGATACGTTGATAGATTTGAGATAGATGGCAGGGCAAAGCTAGTAAAAGACATGCAAGACTGGAGCGCCTTGTTGGACTCAACTGGCCTTTGTTGGTTTGTAGGATCGTATATGAAATGGGTGACTGTTGCTGAAATATTGTCAGCAGCAACAGGAATTTCGTTTAATGAACATAGACTCAGACTGATTGGGGAGCGAATCTGGAATTTGACGAGAATGTTTAATGTCAGAGAAGGGTTCACGAGTAAAGAAGATTCGTTGCCGGAAAGGTTCCTTAAAGAACCCATGCCCGAAGGGCCATCTAAAGGGTACGTATGTCGCTTGAACGAGATGTTATCAGACTACTATGCGATTAGAGGTTGGGATGAGAAAGGGATACCAACAGCAAAAACGATAAAGAGACTGGATATTATGTAGGACTAGGGAAGCTTGCTCTTCTGTGCGTGTGCCTTTTGTCTCAACCGTTGTGGATTTTCTGCGGGGTCCGAAAATGGAGAAAATAGTATCCGATATTTCACGTGATCCGACAAGAATATGTAATCCAAGAACCGATTCAGTGCCATGGCGTCCAGATAATCGAAAAAATCAAAGGACGTGAAACAGAGAGCATGTGAGGTGTTTTCTTGTCAGTGCTAGGTATAGGCACAGATATAGTCAAGATACAGAGAATGCAGACTGCAGTTCAAAGAAGTGGCAGAGGATTTTTGGAAAAGATCTTCGTTCAGAGGGAGCTGGAGCAGGCAAGATCTTGCACCGATTTTGTCATCTATCTTGCGACGAGGTTCGCTGGCAAAGAAGCTATCTTTAAAGCATTCGGTACAGGATGGAATACTGGGGTCAAGCTAACAGAGATAGAGATAGCGAATGGAAAATTCGGGGAACCTGTCGTCTTACTTTCAGGCAGGTTCAGCGAATTGGCTTCCCAACGAAACGTAGAAAAGGTCCTACTATCTGTCTCTTACGATACGGAATACGCCATAGGTTTCGCGGTCCTTCTAGGAAGAAACCAAACGGGCACATAAACTATTGCGCGCGTCTCGGACACATCCTAAAAAAGGCAGACCGTTTGTCAAATCAAAGACTTTTCGAAGTATCCCTGATCTGTATATCAAATCGCGATTTACACGCCTTAGTCATACGCCGTCGCTATCTCCAAAGACTCACTGCTCTGGAACTTGATGAGCTCCAGAGAACCTTCCCAATGTGGCATATCATTCGGATCGTTCGGATTCTACACGGATCTTGGCGATTGGCACTTTGTTGCCCGCAATTTCCCTTATTTCGATATTCACATCCAAAGGAAGTCTTTTGAGTTCCTTCTCAGGGTTCTTCAAGTCAATTCCCTCGACTAGGCTCCAGAATACAGGTCCATCCTTCAGTTCTATGCATCCAAAAGCACACGGAGTGAAGCGGGAAAAGCGAACGGATCTTCCAATGATTGTGATAGAGAAGAACAACAGCTTTCCTTCTTTGGCAAGTTCCATCCAAGAAAGATCTGTTCCTTGGCAGTTCGAACAAACTGGGACTGGGAAAAGCCTGTAGGTGCCGCAGGCATTACACCTCTGCCCGACAAGTTTGTTCTCAGCTAGGAAGCCGTAGAATTTGCCAACGTAGCGCTCCTTCAATTGCATGTTTACTACTCCCTCCTTCTCAGAACCGTCACTCCGTAAGTCGGTCCCGCTCCCAGTGCATGTGTAACCGAGACTTTAGGTTCCGGATCAATCTGTCTATCGCCACACTCTCCCCGCATTTGCTGCACCGCCTCAGCGATCTCCGCAATCCCTGAGACATCGTAGGCATTTCCCATTGAGGGGCATCCTCCATGTGTGTTAATTGGCTTGTCGCCATCGTAAGCTGTCCTTCCTTCGATGATTGCCTTCCAGCCCTCACCCGGAGCAAGATATCCCGCCATTTCAGAAACTGTGATGTGTTGATGTACAAAGCAATCGTGGAGGCTTAGATAATCAATTTCCTTCGGATTCAAGCTAGCCATTGCATATGCCTGCTTGAAAGCAGATTGTTCACTAGGAATGTTTAAGGGAGTCTTGGTAAAAGGAAAGCCCGCAGCCAAGCCCACACCTTCCACGTAGACAGGCTTGTCGGCATACTCCTTCGCGGCTTCGGCAGAGCAGAAGACTAACGCTGCACCACCATCGGCAACGCTGTAAAGGTGGGAGACTCTCACAAGCCAACTGACCCACGGATTATATCTTGTGCTTCTCATATAGTCCATTACGTCATTGAAGCCAGCTTCCTTGGCAACATCTTTGTACTCTTTTCGGTGATATGCTCTTGGGTTTCTTGCCGCGTTTCGTCTTAGGCTGATAGCGGCAGCATTTTGAGCGTCATCTAGTTGCTCAACCGTCAAACCGAATTTCTGAGCATAGGCCAAGATCGGGAAGGCAGAAAGTCCGGACACACGGTCGAAGGCGATAGGCTGAAAGTATGCCTGGTCCCAACCATTACCCACAAAGTCGTATTGAAGATTGGGATCGATCGGTAGACGGTCGGCAGGATTCTTCCTATATTCATTCAAGTCGTCGTTGATAACACTGTTGAGAACATCACCACCAACTAACAATACAACATCGTCGATTCCAGAGGCGATCAGAGAACAAGCTAATCTGGCCCCACTTGCTCCGCTTGCACAGGCAGTTTCATATTTGATTGACGGCTTGGTAGTGAGACCCAACCACTCCGCAGCAACTGCGTGAATACTCTGTGTCTTGATTGGCTCGGTCTGGTAATTGGCTACGAGGAGAGAATCGACTTCCTTTGAGGTTATTCCAGCATTCTCTAATGCTTCCAGAGCAGCCCACGAGAGAAGTTCCCGATAAGTCATACCCTTGATTGCGGGAGTCTTTAGCACATCTCCAAAGGGTGTGTACGCCGTTCCGATAATTGCCACATCCCGTTTCCATTTTCTTATCCCCGTCGACATCTAGGGCTCTCCTATTTTGGCAAAGGTGAGTTGTTCAGCGCTCTTACAAGCACACGCGATTGGTGATGCGCATTGTGACTATTTAAGAATTGCCATGTTTGGAAACCAGTGCATGCTATCTGTGCGACGCTGTAAAGAGTAGTTTCCAGGGCTCATTTTTGATTGAGCAGTCTTTCAACATAGTCTATAGTCTGACCTACAGTCTTGTTTTTTCTTGCTTCAACGTCATCAATTTCAATATCGAATTCATCTTCAATCATAGCAACCATTTGGATGATGTTTATGGATTTCGCGAAAAGATCTTCCAGAAAGCGTGTATCCCTAGTTATTCTTACATATTCTGTCTCAAATATGTTAGCGACTATCTTCTTGACTCTCTCCTCAACCATCATAACTAGCACCATTGGGTTTCATTTGAACAAGAGATTTTCGAACTGAATAGACTTTCTGCTGGTCATAATCGAATTTGAGCCCAAGCGGTTTTTTGATTCTCTTCATTCATTCAGCCACCAAGCATATGATCTTGCTTGATTAGGTAATAACTCCTCTGGGAATGGTTGCGCGAGCGCCATGGCTTTTTTCGGTTCCTCTTCCAACTCCTTCACAAATTCCATGTCCCTTATCTTGTTTCTGTAGTCTGGGTCTTCAAAAGAGTACTTGGACTTCGCGTTAGTACCATGTCTTCCTTTAATAAGTGCAATAACATCTTCTGCAAACACCCGTTCCTCATCAGACGGTATGATGAATATCTTGATTTTTGAGTTTGGTGCAGAGATCTCGAACTCAGCGTTTCGACTCCTCGCTACTTTGTTCTTCTTTGGGTCATATCTGATACCCATGCACTCCAGGCCATTCATCGCTCTGCCACGTATGATGTCGGACATCTCACCAACGCCCGCCGTCCAAACAATTGCATGAACATTGCCAAGAGCAGCTGCATAGGCACCAATATATTTTTTGATTCTATATGCTTCGATTTGTAAGGCTAGTTTAGCTCGCGCTTCACCTTTTTTTGCGGCTGCAAGAATGTCTCTGCGGTCAGTATACTTGCCAGTTATACCTAAAAGACCGCTGTTATTGTTCAAGATACGACTAATCACTCTAGGTGAATAGCCTTCTTTTTCCATCATGAAAAAGTCGATGGCAGCATCGTGATCTCCTGCCCGGGTTCCCATAACTAAGCCCTCTAGAGGCGTAAAGCCCATACTGGTATCGAAGGAGGTACCGTTTCTGACGGCATTTGCGCTGACACCATTTCCTATATGTAATGAAATAATGTTGCATTTAGCTGGGTTCTTATTAAGAAGTACAGCGGCTCTTTTCGCGACGTATAACAACGATGTTCCATGGAAACCGTATCGGCGTATCTTATACTTCTCATACCATTCGTACGGCGTAGCATACATGTACTGGGTGGGCTGCAGTGTGTGATGCCAAGCAGTGTCCATGATGGCTACATGCGGGATATTTGACATAATTTTCTGCGCAGCTTCGATGCCTAGTATGTTAGGTGGATTGTGCAACGGTGCAAGATCGGCCAAATTCTTGAATGCTCGAAGGGTCTTATCATCGATGATTGCCGATTTCCGGAACTTCTCTCCTCCATGAACGACGCGATGTCCCACGGCTGCAACTTCAGATATGTCTTTGATGATACCATATTTTGGGTGCGTCAACATCTTCATGATCAATTCTATGGCAACAGCGTGTGTGGGACATTCGTGATTGATCCTGACTTTGTTTCTTCCGATCGCTTCATGTATACAGAACGAACCACCAACTGTAACTCTTTCAACTATCCCCTTTGCAATTGTCATCTCATTCCAGCTGCACAACATGTACCTTACCGAAGAACTGCCAGAGTTCAATGTCAGAATCTTCATTCCGCTCACTTCAGCACATGCCGACTATTGCCCATCTTTACATATAAATTCTGCAGGAATGTCAATTCCGCCCGTGCAAAGGCAATAACAGTAGATTGCTCATCTTTTGAATATGATATTTGAAACTTTTGATGAGGCTGGGTCCCACAATTGGCGTGCGCTAAACATGAATTGAAGAACTGTTTTTACGGAACATGCGTGCCAGAGGGCATATAGAATCGACCACAATCTTGATATCTTGAAACTCGGTGAATTTTCGATTGGCCGGATTTGATTGAGATTTATCGAGAAACTCGCGGAAAAAGCAAAAATCAGTCCCAAAAAGATCGTTCTTCCCGAAGGAAAAGAAGAACGTGTCCTCAGAGCTGCTGCAAGAGTAGCTAAACAAAGGATTGCATTTCCAGTCCTGTTGGGAGAAAAGGAAAAGATCGAAAATGTTGCTTCGAGTCTTGGTATTGATCTTGTCGGAATGGATATAGTCGAACCTCTATTATCGTCTGAGCTGGAACGGTACATATCTATCTATTGTGAGATGAAAGGCGCATCCGAAGGGGTGGCTCGAAGGATCCTGAGAAGACCCCTCTATTTTGCGGCCATGATGGTGAGAAGCGGAGACGTGGACGGAATGGTGGCAGGCGTGGACTACGCTACCGAAGATGTAATAGTAGCCAGTGAACTTATTATCGGAATGGACGAAGGAATTTCTACTCCATCGAGTTTTTTGCTTATGGATATCCCTAGCTTTACCGGGGGGGAAGGAGGTCTACTGCTATTCGCCGATGCTGCGACAAATCCGGATCCAACTCCTGAGCAACTGGCTGACATAGCTCTTGCTAGTGCAAAAAGCGCCGAGACTCTACTTGGCTGGGAACCGAGGGTTGCGATGCTGTCCTTTTCAACGAAGGGGAGTGCTGTACACCCGCGTGTGGATGTTATTGTCAAAGCTACTGAAATAGCAAAGAATAGAGCTCCTCACCTGCTAATCGATGGAGAACTTCAAGTCGATGCGGCTCTTGTGCCCGAAGTAGCAAGTAGAAAGATAAGGGGGGGAAGTCCGGTCGCGGGGAAAGCTAATGTTCTTATTTTTCCAGATCTTAACGCAGGGAACATTGCGTACAAACTAGTCCAAAGGCTTTCAGGCGCGAATGCATACGGGCCGATCTTACAGGGGTTTGCCAGACCAATAAGCGATTTATCAAGAGGAGCCACTTTAGATGATATCGTAGGAACAATAACTATGGTAGTGATCAGAGCGCAAGCGATGGATACCAGAAAAACTTATGATTGCCAAAAGCTGCATTCTGTCTGAGGGTTACTTACCCCTGGAAAGGAGTCACACGCTCTCGATAATGTAATGTGATGTGGGCAGGACATGTTGATTACGCACGGATTCCATAAAACCCGCACCAGAATTTCCTCTTCTATATCAGCTTTCGAATATTCAATGTTAGCACTCCTCAGTCTTAAGCGTACGCCATATCATCGAAAGGGAAGCTCTACCTAGTGCGTGCGCATATTGGATTGAAAGCTAATTAGAGCGAGCCACTCTATCGTACAGGAATGCGTGCTAACAGGAGCACGACATCGTGGACGACATGTTATATTCGTATGCTGGAAAAGTTCTGAAAGTAGATCTGTGCCGGAACAAGATTCAGCTAGAGCCTTTGCCATTGGAATTGGCCGGACAGTATCTCGGGGGAAAAGGTCTAGGTACCTATCTATTGCTTGAGGAGATTGATCCTAGGGTTGATCCTTTAAGCCCAGATAACGCATTAATAATCTGCACTGGGCCAGCAACTGGCACAGCAATCCCCCACAAAGGATACATTTTAGTTTTCAAATCCCCACTAACAGGGATATATGCTAGCTCGAGCTCCGGAGGAAGTTTTGCCGATGAGTTGAAATATGCAGGATACGATATTTTGATAGTCAAAGGCAGGTCAAAGACACCAGTCTACTTGTGGATAGATGATGATCGAATTGAAATCAGAAATGCCGGGCATTTATGGGGAAAAGATACTTTCGAAACAAATGAACTGATCAAGGAAGAACTTGGAGACAATGAAGTCAGCGTTCTTCGAATTGGACCGGCTGGTGAGAAACTGGTCAAAATTGCTGGTATTTTCAATGATCAATCAAGAACTGCTGGGAGATGCGGCGCAGGAGCCGTAATGGGAAATAAGAACCTGAAGGCCATAGCGGTTAGAGGAACCGGTCATGTGGAAGTCGCTGATATGGAAGGACTGCTAGGACTGATGAAAGAGTTACACAATATCATAAGCGACAAGATGCTGTCTTACCGGAAATGGGGGACACCAGCTAGCATCAGTACTGTAAATGAACTGGGAGTCTTTCCAACAAAGTATTTCAGAAAGCAGCAGTTCGCAGGGTTTGAAGAAATCGATGCCGAAACAATTCGCGAAAAATTATTAGTAAAAAGCAAAGCCTGTTATTCTTGCAGCGCTCATTGCGGTAAGCTGTGTGAAGTTCTGGAAGGACCATATAAGGGAGCAGTTTCAGAAATTGATTTTGAAACTATATGGGCTTTCGGTGCGCTTTGTGCAAATAGTAACATAGAATCTATCGTCAAAGCAAATGAATTATGCGACAGACTTGGGATCGACACCATTAGTGCTGGCAATTTGATAGCTTTTGCAATGGAGTGCTATGACAGAAAACTGATCACGAAAGATGAAACTGAAGGCATTGAGTTGACTTGGGGAAATCATGTAGCACTAGTTGAGATGGTGGAACGAATAGCGCTCAGGAAAGGACTTGGGCCGGTAGAACCAGGGCGTCAACCGTTAGAAGATTGTTTCAAATTTACGAAAGAACATAACGCCTGACAAGACAGACGGATGTCTAAGCACTGGTTTCTTAATCAAACCAAAAAATTTATATGAGTTCCCTAAGGGGATAGTTGTTCGTCATGCAAGGCATCCTCGAAGGTCTAAATCTGACCAAACGTTTCGGTGGTTTGGTCGCTCTGCAGGATGTTAGTTTTCACATTCAAGAAGGCGAAGTTCTGGGCCTTATAGGTCCCAACGGAGCCGGAAAAACCACGCTCTTCAATGTAATCACTGGGATTTCCCACGTGGATTCAGGGGTAATTAAGTTTAAGGGAGAGAAAATCACTGGCTTACCGCCTCATGAAGTGTGCAGAAGAGGAATAGCGAGGACCTTTCAGCTAGTCAAGCCCTTCTCAAACATTAGTGTGCTTGAAAATGTGACTTCTGGAAGACTTTTCGGCAGAGATAATACAAATAGCTTGAAAAAAGGTAAAGAAGAGGCTCTGAAATTTCTAGAACTTACTGATCTGATAGGAAAAGCCGATTTACCAGCTAAAGAACTAACACCAGTAGAACAAAAAAGATTGGAGATGGCGCGGGCGCTAGCGACTAATCCCGAAGTGCTGCTTCTAGATGAGATAGCACAAGGTCTTACTCCTAGGGAAATCACAGTTTTCATTGGAATAATAGAGCGAATTAACAAAGAGATAGGTGTAACTATTTTCATGATTGAGCATGTAATGAGGGCCATAATGAACACTGCCTCCAGGATCATCGTACTAAACTATGGAAACAAGATTTCTGAGGGAACACCAAAGAAAGTTGCTGAAGACCCTTTAGTCATTAAGGCTTACTTCGGAGAGAAGTATTCGGAGTGAGATAATGTATTGCTTGAGTGTCAATGACTTGTCCGTTGCATATGGTGGAGCTCAAGTATTATGGAATGTGTCCTTCAATGTCGAAGAGAAGGGTATTACCGCGCTATTAGGTTCAAATGGCGCTGGAAAAAGCACAATCCTTAAGACGATATCCGGCCTGATGAATCCTATTTCTGGCGAGATTGTTTTTGAAGGGAGAGATGTCACTCATCTCCCAACATACAAGCGGGTGGAAAACGGAATGTGTTTAGTTCCTGAGGGAAGAAGACTTTTCTCAAGCTTGAGCGTTCAAGAAAACCTCGAGGCTGGCGCATATAACAAGAGAGCGAGATTGCGGATGAACGACACTATAGAGCGTATATATCAACTTTTTCCCGTATTGAAGGAGCGTAAAAAGCAATCCGCCAGAACACTTAGTGGGGGTGAACAGCAGATGCTTGCAATCGGGAGGGGACTTATGTCTCTGCCAACTTTGTTCATGCTGGATGAACCTTCGTTAGGTTTAGCACCCCTTTTGGTCAGCAGAATTTTCGAGGCAATAAGGAGAATCAAAAGTGAAGGAGAGACTGTTCTCATAGTTGAACAAAATGTTTGGAATTCCTTAAGAATCGCTGATAGCGTCAATATTCTCGAGAATGGAAGAATTACCATTCAGGGCAGCGGAGAAGAACTTGCCGAAAGTGAAATCATAAAAAAGGCCTATTTGGGTTTGTGAGGATACCTCAGAAGGGGATAAGATTGCCAATATTGCAGATCACAGATATTTTCCAAATGATTATCGCAAGCCTTGCTATTGGTTCTTTGTATGCTCTTTTGGGCATTGGCCTAAACGTCGTATACAGTGTGACGCGACTAGTGAATATCGCCCATGGAGATTGGCTAATGTTAGGAGCATACCTTACGTACTCCTTATTTTCTTTCTACCAAATATCGCCAATTATTTCGTTAGCGGTAGTGGGTTTAGTTACCGGTTCAATAGGTGGGCTACTGTACAAATCCCTATTCAGTAGGATTGTACACAGAGCCAAATCGTTGGCAGAGGTTGAAGTAAATTCTTACCTCATTTTTTTCGGACTACTTCTTGTCGTTGAAAATCTAGTGACTTTGAGATTTAGTTCTCTCACGAGGGGTTATTCTTGGGGTGCGAACCCTATCACCTATTTCGGCGTATCCATCTTGGTGAACCGCTTGTTTACCGCAATTTTTTCCGCAGTGATCATTGCAGCTTTGGTTGTGGTTATGCGGGCGACTTGGCTCGGCAAAGCCATCCGGTTCGCGATGGACGATCGAGATGCTGCCAAACTCATGGGGGTAAATGTTGAAAGGATCTTTGCTCTGTGTTGTACCATAGGTTTCGCGATTGCTGGAATGGCCGGCAATCTCGTTGGCATGATTTACGAGGTTTCACCGACTATGGGGTTGTCTTACACCCTCATAGCTTTTACCGTGATTGTCTTGGCAGGAACGGGTAATTTTGGAGGGACTCTACTAGCGGGACTGTCGTTGGGTTTCGCAGAGACTTTCGGAGTCTATTTCACTACGCCAGCTTTGAGAGTGATAATTGCCTATTCGATTCTGATTATAGTGGTCGTCTTAAGACGCAGAGGCTCGTAAGATGTCGCACCGTAAGTTGATACAGTTCATTCTTTTGTCTATTCCGTTATTGTTTTTGGCGACTTCGCCCCTCTATTTTTCGAGTTACATAGTATCATTCCTTTTGATCCTATGCTTCTATGTGGCCCTGACTCAAGGATGGAACATGTTCTCAGGCTACTCAGGGTATACTTCGATAGGGTACGTCGCATTCTATGGTATAGGCATGTACACTAGTGGAATTCTCCTAGGGTTTCTGCCATATCCCATCACTATTCTTTGTGGAGGCTTAGTAAGCGGTCTTGTAGCAATGGCGTTAGGTCCAGCTATTTTGAGGGTGAAAGGCATATACTATTTGATAGTGACTTTTACGCTCAGTGAAGCTATGAAGAACGCCCTCATTTTTTGGGAAGATGTTAGCGGCGGCAGTTTTGGCAGGATAATTCCGTCTCAAGATTCTCTATTGGTATACTACTTGATTGTGGCAGTGGCGTTCGTAAGCATAATCGTTGCATACGCCATCAAGAACTCAAAATTCGGGTTGGGACTATTTCTCATTAATGATGATGAACTCGCTGCTGAAGCAATGGGAGTGAATACGAAGAAATATAAACTGATCGGCTTCCTCGTTTCTTGCGTATTCGCTGGAGTCATAGGAGGTATCATGGCAGGACGCTTTGGATACATGGACCCTCGCATGATCTTTGATACTGCGATTTCATTCCAAGTCGTGATAATGGCGCTTCTGGGAGGCACACGACAAGTTCTGGGCCCTATCGTAGGGACAGTTCTTCTAGTAACATTATCCGAATTTGTATTCGGCGGGCAATTCGTTAATCAATTCGTTATCATCCTTGGTGTTCTAATAATTCTGTTGGTTATCTTCATGCCCATGGGGGTAATTGAATTTGTCAAGAGCCTTCGGACCAAACGTTTTAAATTCAAAGTTGGTTAATCAAGCTCCGAGGAATGCAGTGAAATGTTCAAGGAATTGATTGAAGTCTCCGACATTATCATGGACAAATGTCTCGGGGTCGAATCGGGAGAAAATTTGCTCATCGTCACAGATCGGCTTCAAGAGCGGGAGATTAATGAGGCTTTGATGACTTCCGCATCAAATAAGGGAGCCGAAGCAAGTATCATCATAATGGAGCCAAGAAAACTTGGAGTGGTAGAAGCTCCTGCATTCGTGGAAGAGGCGATGAAGTCGTCTAATGTTGTGGTGCTAACCCCAATCAGAACGGTATCATATTCGCGTGCAGTTAGGAACGCTCGAAAAAGTGGGGCACGTGTCTTAGGGTTAACGGGCATAAATAGAGAGATCATGTTGAGATCTGTGGCTGTGGACTATAGGAAGTTGTGCACGAAAGTTATGAAGTTGGCTGATACGTTTAAGAAGACCAAAGTCGTGAGGATTACCTCTCCGAGCGGCGACAATCTCAAATTGGAGTTGAGTGCTAAGCGAGAACCACTTGTAGTCGATGGTATCAGTCAAAATAAGGGGGAAATTGATTTCCTGCCTCCCGGCTATGTTTCAATGGCCCCTATAGAAGGAAAAGCCGAAGGGGTGTACGTGGCTAATGGAAGCTGCAATTACTTTGGAGTTTTGCACGAACCGATTAAACTGACAATCAAAGGTGGCTTCGTAACCAAGATAGAGGGGGGAGAGCAGGCTAAGAAATATCGAAGGCTTCTTGAGGGTCTTGAGGACCCCAATGCGTATAATGTGGGTGAGATTGGCATAGGGCTGAATCATCGGGCCAAGTTGAGTGGAGTAACCGTAGAAGATGAGCGGATAAGAGGTGGCGCAACGCTAGGGGTTGGCCAGAACATTCTTCATGGCGGAAGAACAGAAGCGAAGGTTCATGTTGATCTGATAACCATGGGCACAACCGTCCGATTCGATCAAGAAATTATTGTGGAAAAAGGGAGATTTCTGTTCAGATGATCTACGTGTTTCATTTAAGCTCGCAGATTGACCTTCAATTTCCTTTCCACCCTCATCATTTCTATCCTGTAGAACAAAGATCCTATTTCTGAAGGTCCATTAGAAGATGCAAGACACAGACTACGGTAAAGACCGGTCTGAAAAGGTAGGGTATCCTAAGGATAAAAAGTAGAATCTCTCAGAATTAAGTGTGTTCGAAAAAGTGTAGAAAAAGGTTCAATCGTGATAGAAACTGACCCTGTAAAGAAACCGTTAAATATCGTTGTAATCACAGCTCAGATATTGTGACTAAAATGGGCAAAAGATGGCACAAATTCGACCACATCGGAATAATTGTAAAAGACTTGGATAAATCAATGGAGTTCTACCGCAAGGTTTTCGGCTTTGAACTGCCAAAAACAGGTCCCTACAATCGTGTAATTCAAAGTAGAGGGCACAAGTATTGTCTTATTTCCGCAAAGGGCGAAGGAGAAGAAGAGGTTTTTATTGAATTCTTTGATGTTGCATTTGATCCAGAGTCGCAGCGCGTCATGAACTTGTTGGGAGGGGACGGAGCAGTTGTGGAGTTGTGCGTCGCAGTCGACAACATCGAGGCTTGGTATGATGAAATGAAGATGAAGGGATATACGCCCGTTGGAAACCTTTCTGGTCAGCCCCTCACGACAGAAAAATATGCTCTGTCTCCAGCAGGATCTAGATACTTTTACTTACTGCCCTCAGAGACAGGGCAGCAGTATTGGATCGAGATACTCGAACGCCCTGGCGACCCATACAGAAAACACTGAAGCACGCGTGTGAGAACGGACCGACGATAATCTGTTTCCGATTGACAGAATTCAGATACTGGCGCGCGCTTGCCCGTTAACTCGCTACGCAAAAAAAGGAACAACATGCCTACACGTTCTGAAGTCTGGCACTGTCCATGGAGGTTCAAAGTCGAATACCATGCGAGCACATATGACAAAGCTTATATGCAGTCAGAATTCATTCCAAATTGGTGAAATTATGTCGTCAGAGAAGAAATCTAGAGGATTTTCAATGAAATACATTGGTATCCTAGTGGTCGTTATTGCTATCATTGTTGCCCTTGCAGGAGCGTGGCTAGCAGGTTTCCTGACATTACCAACGGCACCCCCCACGAAGGACAAGATCACAATAGGATGGACGATGTCAGCAACGGGTTGGATGTCCGCTTTTACTACCACTCAGCGAAATACCTACAATCTCTGGGTCGAGCAGGTGAACGATAACGGCGGAATTTACGTGAAGGAATATGGCAAGAATTTGACAATTCAAACGATAGAATACGATGATCGAAGCGATCCTTTGACTGCCATCAAAATGTACGAGAAACTGATCACTGAAGATAAAGTTGACCTTGTATTCCCGCCTTGGGCTACGGTATTGCATATGGCTCTTATACCCACCTTTGAGAAATATGGCTATCCAGTAGTTGGAAACACGGCGAATCCAGACGCGGTTTTCGAACAATCTGTGCACTATTACTTCCAACAATGTACATCCTTGTTTGTTGGCAAAGGTTGGGCAGATTGGTGTAAGTATCTGTGGGACAATGGAACAATCAAAAGCGTGGCAGGAATCTACGCAACAGAACAAGGCACTATTGAATGCTTCGACAGTTTCGGCAAGTACATGGAGATATATGGCATCCCAGTTCAGGTCAAAAAGAGTTATCCTTTGGGCATAACAGATTTGACGCCGTTACTACAAGAGGTAAAGAGTGTCAATCCAGACGTCCTCATCGCCTCCTCCTATCCGGCTGACGGAACTCTAATGGTACAGCAAATGATCGAGTTAGGTCTGAAACCGAATCTTACGTACATTTGGGTGGGACCAATAGCGCCCGCCTTTTATGAGAAGTTTACCACAGCTGAGCTTGACGGAGTTTGCGCCTCTGGTGGAGGTAGCGGTACGTCCCCAAATTCTCCAACTGGAGGAGACTTCTGGGCTGCATACAAGGCCAAGTACGGTATTTACCCGGACAATGAAGGGGTCCTATCGTATGTGACTTGCCAAGTTATGCAACAAGCTTTAGAGAAGGCTGGGACATTAAACAATACCCAAATAAGAGACACAATAGCCACCGCCGAATTTCAAACAATTGGTGGTACTGTAAAATTTGATGGCAAACAATACCTTCCACCTGCATACAGCGCGGCGGTCGTTCAATGGCAGAACGGAGTCGTACAGCAGGTTTGGCCTCTAGAGAATGCGACTGCAGAGCTTGAATACCCCAAAATATGGCCCTAGGATAAAACTTCACCTTTTTTTCTGTGGGAGATGAGAAAATGAGTTTGTGTCACCCACTAACAACGGTTTATACTTTCCAACTACCGACAAAAATTCTCTTTGGAGTCGATTCTGTCACAAGAATTGGCCAGGAAGCTAAGCATTTAGGCGGACTAAATGCGTTGATTGTGACGGACAAGAACGTGGAAAGGGTAGGTTTAACTGAAAAGATGAAAGGCTCCTTAACGGCCGAAGGGTTCAAGGTTCATCTCTTTGATAAGGTAAACCCCGAGCCAGACATGAAAACGGCCGAAACCACCGCTCAATGTGCGAGAGAAGGCAGATATGACCTTGTTGTAGGAGTTGGAGGAGGGAGTGTCCTGGATATGGCAAAAACAGCCTCTATCTCGATCACTAATACGGGCAATGTGCGGTCGTACATCGGGTTCGAGCAAGTTAAAGAACCAGGAGTACCCCTGATTTTGATTCCAACCACCGCCGGTACAGGATCTGAGGTCTCAAATGTCGTGGTGGTGGTCATGGACGATAAGGTGAAAATGGGAATCGCAAGCGAAAAGGTTGTTGCCGATGTGGCCATAGTCGATCCAAAAATGACTGCATCGGTTCCGCCCAGAACGACGGCATCAACAGGAATTGATGCTTTGAGCCACGCTATTGAAGCGTACATGTCTTTGGCTTCGAGCAAGATAACGGATGTCTTTGCACTGGAAGCTATAAAGTTGATAGCAATCGCCCTACCGTTAGCCTACACCAATGGTGAAAACCTTCAAGCGAGATATGACATGTCCCTTGGTTCTTTGCTTGCAGGAATAGCGCTCACGAATGCGGGCACTTGCGCTGGGCATCCGTGCTCAGATGCCTTCATAGCCAAGTGCGGAGCGGCGCATGGAGTTGGATGCGGTATCGCATTGCCATACATCATGGATTTCAATTTGATGGCGATCCCTGACAAGTTGGCAATGATTGCTGAGGCTATGGGTAGCAATGTATCTGGGCTAAAGCCACGAGAGGCAGGCGTGAGAGCCGTTATTGCTGTCAAAGAGCTGATTGAGGAGCTAGGTCTTCCAAGTACACTAAGAGAGATGAATGTTCTTAAGGACGAATTACCCAACTTGGCTGACCAAACTCTGAAAACCACATACGGAGTGTCCTCCAACCCACGCAGGATAGCCAAAGAGGAAATGCTCAACATCTATGAGAACATGTGGACTGGAAAGGTTTCCAAATACTAGACTTGTTTCTAGACTATCCATTTTCCTTTTTCATCTAGCTAGTTATATCGCAAGGTTACTTGGCAAAGAAAACAGCGCTGCTACTCACCTGGAAAGCTGATGTGTTGAGTGTGACAGACTTGAAATTACCCAGTGAGAAATTGGTTGAAATGTATCGGTACATGTTGCTTGCGAGGCGTTTCGATGAAGTCTATCTCGAACTATATCGAGGGGGAAAAGGGGCCGTCGAGATTCCTCACTCCCACATTGGACAAGAGGCAATTGGTGTCGGTGCATGTTACGGACTCCGCCTAGACGACTTTGTTATACCATCATTGCGTACGCGTCCAGCAATGTTCGTACGTGGCATGAATGCAAAGGAGATGATGGCAGGAATATTCGGGAAAGTCACGGGTCCATCAAGAGCCAAAGTGACGACACATCACATCGGGGATGTCACGCGTGGCATCATAGGAACAACTGGTATCGTTGGGTCGCAACTCCCAATCGCCGCTGGTGTGGCCCTAGCCAATAAGTTAAACAAACGGGAATCTGTCGTTCTATGTTTTCTGGGTGACGGAGCAACGAACAGAGGAGACTTTCATGAGGCACTAAACTTCTCAGCGGTCAAAAACCTTCCAGTCATATACATCGTCGAGAACAACAAATACGCTATGTGGACGCCGACCTCCAGCCATATTGCCATACATGACATAGCTGAGCGCGCAGCAGCATACGGATTTTCTGGTGTGGTTGTGGACGGTAACGACGTTATAGCTGTCCATAAGATTGTTCAGGAAGCGGTTGAAAAGGCGCGTAAAGGGAAAGGTCCGACCCTGATAGAATGCAAGACCTACAGGGTTCGTCCCCATAGTGAGAGGACCCCTGAACGCAGACCGAAAGAGGAAGTTGAGGAGTGGATGAAGAGGGACCCAATCACGAGACTTGAGAAGAACCTCTTGGAAATAGGTCTTTCATCCAACGATTTGAAGAAGATACGGACAGACATCGATGCAGAAGTTGAAGAGGCGGTGAAATTCGCTCAAGCTAGCGTTTTTCCCGACGAAGAAGAAGTAGTAACAGATGTATATGGCGTTGGGTCTGCATCCGAAGAACATCCCGTGCTGGGACACGCGGACATGAGAAGAGCGACCATTGGCAAGTCCTTAAATGAGGCCCTGAGGGAGGAAATGGCGAGGGATGAGAACGTCATCGTGATAGGCGAGGACATCGGTGCGGATGCTGTGGGAACAGTAGGCGGCCTGTGGCCACCAACAAAAGACTTGTGCACCGAGTTCCCTGACAGGGTAATAGGCACGCCCATATCTGAATCACTGATTGTGGGCGCTGCAGTCGGGGCTGCACTAATGGGAATGCGACCCGTCGCAGAACTTATGTTTGCAGATTTTGTAGCTTTGGCCATGGACCAAATAGTCAATACTGCGGCGAAGATGAGGTATAACTATGGAGGAAGAACGTCTGTTCCATTGGTGGTTAGGGCACCATACGGATCTACTGGGAGGTCGTTAGGGTTACACCACAGTCAATGTCCAGAGGCATGGTTGTTAAATGTGCCTGGCCTAAAGATAGTCTTACCTTCTACGCCGTATGATGCTAAGGGACTGCTTAAGTCGTCTATCCGAGACGACGATCCAGTGATCTTCTTTGAACACAAGATGCTTTACGGAATAGAAGGGGAACTACCGGACGAGGATTACACCATTCCCATAGGAAAAGCTGATATTAAGAGAGTAGGCGATGACGCTACCATAGTAACGTTCGGATTGATGGTTCATAGGGCTTTGTCCGCATCTGAAATACTTGAGGAAAAAGGGGTTAGCGTGGAGATAGTGGATTTGAGAAGTCTGAGCCCACTTGACAAGAGCACTATCATAAATTCTGTGAAAAAGACTTCAAAACTGATAATCGTGCAGGAAGCTCCCAAGACAGGTGGGATCGGTGGCGAGATAGCGGCTATTGTCGCTGAGGATGCATTGGAATACTTAGATGCACCGATTCAGAGGGTGGCCGCCCCTGATGCTCCGGTACCATCTAGCCCACCGTTGGAAAAGTTTTATTTGCCAGATGAAGCAGCAATAGTTGCGGCTGTGCTGAGAATCATTTGAGGATTAAGGATGCCTATCGACGTTGTGATGCCTAGAACGAGTAGCAGTATGACGCAAGGCTTTGTAGGAAAATGGTTGAAGAACGACGGTGAGAAAGTGGAAAAAGGAGAGCCTCTTGCCCTCATAGAAGATGAGAAGGCATCAGTAGAGCTTGAATCACCGTCGGCAGGAATCTTCTACAGGAGAAAGCCAGAAGGAGTGGCTGCGAAGCCAGATGAGATAATTGGCTTGATAGTTCGACTTGGCGAAGAGGTCCCTAGAATCGAGGTCATGACTTCGCCGGAGAGAAAGGAAAAAGTTGCTGTGCCCAAGAAGGTTGAGGAAATTGAAATGCGTCTTAGGGTCTCACCATTGGCACGGCAACTGGCTGAGAAGCATGCCGTTAGCCTATCCAAAATAGAGGGCACGGGCCCTAGAGGCATGATTACAAGCAATGATGTTCTATCCTTTGTTGGGCACGCACCTGAGTTGGCTGAGGAGGAGATCAAAGAAATCATTCCTTTGACAGGTTGGAGGAAAGTCATGGCCGACCGCGTGTCTCATAGCAAAAGAACAGCTGCCCATATTACTACGATCGCTGAGGTCGATGTGAGCGAACTCATCAACCTGCGTAAAGAGGCTCACCCTCTCTACGATGAAGAGATGAAAACACACGTGACATTTACAGCATTAGTGGTTAGGGCTACAGGCCAGGCCCTAAGAAACTATCCTATCGTCAACTCATCCCTTGCAGATGGGAAAATCGTGATAAGAAAACATTGTAACATAGGCGTAGCCATGGCTCGAGAGAGTGAAGGATTAATAGTCCCAGTTATACATCATGTCGAGGAAAAAAGCCTCATGGAAATATCTCAGGCTCTAGAACATCTTAAAGAGAAGGCCTTGAACAAGAGATTATCTCCCGAAGACCTCAGGGAAGGAACATTCACGATAACAAATGTAGGTATGCTGGGAGTCATCATGAACACGCCTATAATCAACCCGCCTGAAAGTGCCATCCTTGGCGTAGGTGCCATCGTGAAAAGGCCGGTGGTCATAGATGATAAGATCCAGATCAGATCGATGATGTACCTATGCCTTTCTTACGACCACAGAGTAATTGATGGAATGCCTGCTGTTCTATTCCTGCAGAAGGTAAAACAGCTACTGGAGAATCCTCGAGGTCTCTTCCGAGACGAGAGAACCAGTGCTTGACGGATATTTTTGTGTCAATCCTCACGTTCCATCCCGCATTTTCCGTTGTTTGAGCTGTCGCGCGCTCAGTTGATCGGCTTATTCATACTCTTGCTTGACCGCTTAATCAGCGCGCGCGCTCAGTCTCACGCACAAAAACCAACATGAGTCCAACAGTTTTCCTTCGAACAGTACCAAAAACATCTCCATCCACAGCCACATCCAGCGTGTTCTGCACGAAAAAACGTAGGGGGGTAGGCTGTCATTAAACGCGCGTTAGGGTCGAATTCTGCACAAGAGTTTTAACGTGATCAGCCTAAACCTAAAAGTGTTCTTGCTCTGTGAGGATGAGAATGGTTTGAGTTTGAAAACAATTCTTGTTGTTGCCGATGGAATGGCTGACAGACCGATCAAGGAGCTGGGATTGAAAACGCCCTTGGAGGCGGCCGTGAAACCGAATTTGGATCATATCGCGAAGTATGGAGTCTGCGGCATAATGGATCCGATCGCACCCGGTATACCTCCAGGCAGTGATACAGCTACTCTCGCTTTGCTTGGCTACGATCCCTCTAAAGTGTATTCTGGCAGAGGCGCTCTTGAGGCTGAGGGTTCAGGTGTCGAGGTCTTGCCAGGAGACGTTGCGTTCAGATGCAACTTCGCAACGGTCAACGATAGTCTCGTTGTCTTAGACCGACGGGCTGGCAGAATTGCAAACGAGGATGCAGCCAAACTGGCCAATGCTCTCGGAAAAATCAGGCCTCAACCATTCTTGAAGATCAAATTTCAGTTCAAAAACACTGTTCAACACCGGGCAATACTGGTAATCCGGGGACCAAAGTTATCGTCTGCAGTGAGCGATTCGGACCCAGAAACGGCTGGAAAGAAGGTGCTGGAAATCAAACCGCTGGATAACAGCGTTGAAGCAAAACGTACGGCTCAGATTGTCAATATACTCCTGCACTCGTTTCACGAAGTCTTGTTGAGGCATGCAGTAAACGAAATGAGAGCTAGAAAGCGGCTGCCAGTCGCGAATATGATTCTCTGTAGGGGCGCAGGTAACATCCCCCGGATACCGACGCTAGAGGAAAAATTCGAAATCAAACCGGCATGTGTCGCTGCCGTTTCACTCATAAAAGGCGTGTCAAGAGTTGCAGGCATGGATCTCATCAGCGTGAAAGGTGCCACAGGAACAGTTCAAACCGATTACATGGCGAAGGCCAAGGCAGCAGTTCAAAGTTTGAAGAAACATGATTTTGTGCTTCTGCACGTGAAGGCCACAGACGTCGCAGGCCACGATGGCAACGTCAAGTTGAAGATAGAAATTATCGAGAAGATCGACAAGATGCTTGGTTACATCCTTTCCAACACCGATACTGATTCCACAATAATCGCGGTTACTGCTGATCACACCACGTCCTTGGTTACGAGAAATCATGAAGGAGACCCTGTTCCGATAATGATCATGGGACCAGGAGTCCGTTGTGATGATGTTGTTGATTTCGGTGAAAGAACGTGTGCCAAAGGCGGTTTAAACAGGATAAGGGGCTTAGACCTCATGCCTACTTTGATGAGTCTAATGGGCAAAACAAAGAAGTTTGGAGCCTAGAATCCCAGTTATTGAACTCGCATCAATCTCCATTCTCTGTAGTCAGTCACGACTCTGACGTACCCTTTGAGCATTTCATTTGTTATGGAGTCTCCCGTGTCAATCCGCAAGATGTCTCCATCGATACTTTGCAGCTTCGTTTTGGTTGCAGCAATGATGATGCGTTCTTTTTCGACCCGTCTGAGAACCTCAGGACTCAACTGTTGATTACCTCTTCCCAGCAGAATTCCTTGACGACCAATGGGTGAAAGAACTATCCAAGCGTGTTTCCAGTCCTTCACTTCTTTCAATATTCTCTTCTCGTCAACGTCAAGAATTGTCTTTCCATTGCAGCGGATATCAACGCCTAGAATTGTCTTCCTGATGCCAAGCAGTTCCGCGACTTCTTTGACGGTCGTCCCCGGTCCGAGAATCCATGTTGCATCAGCTGGCACCTGTTCCAGAATGAATTTTCCTATTGCTTTTTGATTTTCAACTTCATCATCGCTTTCTGAACTCACCTGTTTGCTGCCTTGTATACGAGCCGGAAGGAAGGGACCCTTCAGAAACCCATGAATTCTAAGCGCGAAGATATCACTTCTAACTGCTTTTTCGTCGGCATCAACTATCTCTAGCTCTATTACTCTAGCTAGTCCGCGAGCGTACGAAAGGACCACTTCAACCGCGTCTGAAGGACTGACGGCAAAGATGCCGCTGTACATTTTCACTCCTGCAGGAACACCGATAACTGGGACTTGACGGCACCCTTGCATTGCGTCGAAGATGTCTCTTGCAGTGCCATCGCCCCCCACAAAAACAATCAAATCAACACTCGACGCTGCAAGAAGGTCGACTGCGGTCTTTGTATCTTGAGCTGTTGTTTCCTTTGCGATTCTCATCGGCAGAAGTCTAACTGGAAAATCTGCCTTCTTTGCTTCTCGTTCACCCATTATGCCAGGGCACGTTATTACATCAATACGTTCGTCTGTAATGTTTCGCTTCAGTTTCTCCAGAAATTCTGTTGCCCTCTCTGGCGATACTGGTTGAGCTCCTCTGGCGACTGCATCCTTCAACACGTTGTCTGTTCCTTTCAATCCGACTTTGCCGCCCATACCCGCGATCGGGTTAACGATGAAGCCGATAAGCATTCATTATCAATAGCGACAATTGCGGATTCGGCTATAAACCGTTTGTCAGCAGAACTCAACTAAAGCATACATGAGATTTGACCTCAAGTCTGAAAACTCTTATATTCCGTATTCTCAGACCCTTGCACACGATAGGAGTGGCGTTGCATGCCTCAAAAGAAGACGAAGAAGCTCCTTGTAACGGGTTCAACGGGTCAGATTGGTTCTGAACTAACGTTAACTCTTAGAAAGAAATACGGCGGCGACAACGTTATCGCAATTGGGCATCAGAGAAAACCAAGCGACACGCTGCTAAATTCAGGACCCTTCGAGATCGTTGACGTCGGCAAGAAAGAAAATCTTCAGAAAGTCGTTGAAAAATACGACGTTGACACAATTTATCACCTTGCGGCTTTGTTGTCTGCCACTGGGGAACAGAACCCACAGCTTGCATGGAACCTCAACATGGGTAGCCTCTACAACATACTTGAACTTGCAAGAGAACGCGGCCTAACAAGAATCTTCTGGCCAAGCTCAATCGCTGTTTTCGGACCAACTACTCCTCGCAACAACACTCCTCAAGAAACAGTCATGATTCCTGGAACAATGTACGGCATTACGAAAGTTGCAGGAGAACTACTCTGCAACTATTATTCCGTCAAATACGGCGTCGACATCCGCGGACTGAGGTACCCGGGGATCATTAGCAGTGAGACTCCTCCAGGCGGCGGCACGACAGATTACGCCGTTGAAATATATTACGAGGCAATCAAGAAAAAGCGGTACACATGTTTCGTGAGGGAAGACACGGTTTTACCGATGATGTACATGCCAGACTGCCTCAAATCAACGATAGACCTGATGGAAGCCGACCCGTCGAAAGTCAAGCGTCACGACAGCTACAACGTTGCAGGAATGAGTTTTTCGGCTGGAGAACTAGCTGCGGAAATAAAGAAGCACATTCCAGAATTCAAGTGCAACTACAAACCCGACTTCAGACAGAAAATTGCCGATTCATGGCCGATGTCGATCGATGACAGTCAAGCACGCAGAGATTGGGGTTGGAAGCCCAGTTATAACCTGGCAACGATGACGAAAGACATGATACAGAAGCTGTCGAAGAGATTTTCTGAAGGCAAACTTTAGAACGGCATATCGGGGCAAGAAAGAGTTAAGAGAAAGAGCATAGGAATAAAGCCAAAAGGAGCACGGTCAAGATGAGAAACCCCACGTCATTCTTGAAAGAAGAATACGAAGCACTGGTCAAGAGCGAGCTTGACTGGAGAATCCGCATACTCCAGGGTCCTAGCACTCCTTGGTGCACGGTTGACGGCAAAAAAGTCCTTATGTTCTGTTCGAACAATTACCTGAGCCTCAGCAACCATCCTAAACTGAAGGAAGCTGCAATAAAAGCTGTTCAAACTCACGGTGCAGGCTCCGGCTCAGTCCGCCCTATCGCTGGGACAATGGACATTCACGTTGAACTGGAAAAGCGCCTTGCAAGATTCAAGCACGCGGAAGCTTCACTCGTCTATCAGACTGGTTTCGCGGCAAATGCAGGGCTCATCCCTCAACTCGTCGGAAAAGAAGACCTCATTGTAAGCGACGAACTCAACCACGGCAGCATCATCGACGGTGTGAGACTGGCTCACGCCGAACGCGCCGTCTACAAACACTCGGACCCTCAGGATCTAGATCGTGTGCTGAATGAAGCAGAAAAGCACAATCCACCTTATAGGCGAATCCTGATAATCACAGACGGCGTTTTCTCAATGGACGGCGACATCGCCCCGCTCGATCAAGTCGCAAAGCTCGGCGCCGAACACGGATGCATGGTATACGTCGACGACGCCCACGGCGAAGGAGTCCTAGGCGACGGAGGCAGAGGCATCGTCTCACACTTCAAACTCACACGCGACAAAGTCCAAGTCGAAATGGGCACCTTCTCCAAAGCCTTCGGAGTAGTAGGCGGCCACGTTTCAGGCTCCAAAGACCTAGTCAACTTCGGCCTCAACAAATCACGCACATGGCTCCTAAGCGGATCACACCCACCCGCGGTCGCAGCAGCTTGTACCGCGGCAATCGACGTTCTCGAAAGCGAACCCCAACACGTCAAGACACTGTGGGACCACACACGATACTTCAAAAAAGCAATGAAAGACCTAGGCTTCAACATCGGCAACAGCGAAACACCCATCACACCCGTAATCGTAGGCGAAAGCGGCATAGCCAAAAAACTGAGCGCAAGACTCTTCGAAGAAGGAGTATTCGCACTGCCAATAGTCTTCCCAATGGTTGCACGAGACAAAGCCAGAATCAGAACAATAATGAACGCCGCCTTGACGAGAAAAGACCTAGACTTCGCCATAAGCGCATTCGAAAAAATCGGAAAAGAACTACACATAATATAAACCCACTTCATCCCCAATTTTCGCTATCCCAAAAATACGCAGAAGTCAACATGAAATCCACAAACTCGCCTTCCCACGACACCAACACTATCGCCACCCACGACCCTCTGGGCAATCCTTTACACGAAAAAACCTAGGGGGGAGGGGGGTAGGTTGGTTCTGCTTTTCAGCTTAAAACAAGCTGATTATGAAGCCTGTCTCTTCCTCACTTTCTCCAACGCCCGATCAACATCCTTCAAACCAAGCCTAACCAACGCCTCAGACGTCGGTATCCCATCCTTGTCCCAACCGACCGCCCTAAAATACCTCTTCTTGTACTTCTCCACCGCCTTCCTATCCGTGGTCTTGCCCTTCTCAGGCCCACTCGGCAACGGCTCATAAAACCTCGGCGGATTATCATCATCCACCCCCGGAACCC
>Ga0315285_10000941_pt1 | contig 30207 bp, 24 predicted proteins | sample YL17G09_36_MG_FD_203698 | JGI IMG/M metagenome (GOLD analysis project Ga0315285, IMG submission 203698) | Sediment microbial communities from Yellowstone Lake, YNP, Wyoming, USA - YL17G09_36 | ecosystem: Environmental > Aquatic > Freshwater > Lake > Sediment | place: USA: Wyoming | collected...
ATCGCCCCCCATCAGCCATTTCGCGACGTCGGTGCTGTCAGCGTTCTCGTTCTCTAGGGCTTTCGTGTCGCTGAGTTTCTTTCTCTCCTCATCGATGATCGATTCAGCATCAACGATCTTCTCAGAACCTTCCTTTGCACAATTGGGGCATCCCTCCTCCGTCGAGGAATACTTCTTGCCGCAGTCCGGGCAGGTCACCATCTTCTTTTTGGTGGGAGGCAATTCAGAATCACCGTTCTTGATCGTTATCCGGGAGTCCGCGTTTGACCTTGGGCTTTCATGCCCATTGCATTCAAACGCGCCAGGTATTGACGGGTACTTAATTATCTTTCACTCTTATATTTGGTTCTATTCATTCCGGGCGCATGACACGATGCAGGTCATATCCTGAAGGTGCCAGGAGCGCTCCCACAAGCGATTCCTTGCCTCCTTCTGTTCTCTATTAACCATGGGACTGAATCACTGCCTTCGACCGCGATGTAGCTCTTTGAATAATGCTGCACGGAGCCTCCATCCAATAGGAGCTTTCATGACTATCCTCTCTTATGAAAACGTCAAGGCAATCTATATCTCACCGAACTAAGATTCTCGTCCGAGTTGAGGGGGGTTCGACAGAAATACACTCAAAGAGAAGGGAAGCCTCGCCATTTCCTCCAGAAATATTTCGAACCACCCACATAGTTTTTCGAAAGGAGGCTGCCCTTCTCACCCATCTCCAGAACCGATTTGACTCGTCACGCTCCAGCAGGGGATTCGATATCAAAAGAGCTCAAGATGCAGCGGGGTCAACCGTGGTAAGGTTCAAGTATATCGTAGCCCAATAACAAAATCCGACACTGGCACGGAGAATATCGATGCACAAGAAAATCGAGGTGCTGCTCGACAAGTCCACCAATCTCAGCCTGACAGAGGTTCTTGAGAGGATCAAGCAGCTGCAGGATCAGAACCCAGACCTCGACGTATTCTTCGACGGAGACGAGTACGCGATCTGCAGCCGCCCCCGTGCGCAGCGATGACGACGGCGCATTATTTGGCATATTATTCGCCATTAACGGGTTTACTGAGCAATCTTGCCATTCCATCGCACTGAAAAATATTTCGTTTTCGCCGAAGCCAGGATAGTAATCCTTATAAGCCCGACCTTTCATAATATGCTGGAAGTCCAAAGGAACGGGATGCAGAGGCGCGGGAGAATCCCATGACTGTTGTGAGAGGTTTTCTCGGCGTCCGGTGCACCATCGCCCTTGGATGACGAATGCACAGAAGGCAGATTGAAATGGTGAACCTAGATAAGTACTATCACGAGATGACCCCAAGCAGCGTGACCGTCTGGGTGGAGAAAGTCGAGGACGGTAAAGAAATACTCAAGCATTTCAAGAAGGAATGGGGGCACATCTTCTGGGAGATCGTCAGCCGCGAGAACTCCGAGGGTGAAAAGGAGACTACCCTCTACGTCCTGAGGCTCGCCGACCAGGTCCGTGGTGCGGTAGGAAGCTGATATCGGCCACATGCACCTGGATTTCGAAAAACACCGGACCATCGGGGGATCCCCATTAGGTCCATTTTCTTTCCTTTCAGGTCCGGCACCGCCCTCCGCCAAATTGTTAAGGCTCGGAAGACAATCCACCATCACAGATGGGGGTCTAACAGATGGCAGACCGGGACGAAAGAGCGGACCATCATCGCGTCAAGAGTCTCCCGGAACTCATGCTCTTCTCCGTCTCGCTGGTACTCATTCTGCTCTTCCTGTACCTCAATCTCTACATGCTGCCGCTCGGGACGACTTCGCCCGAAGGCGCCGTTGAGAACGCGCCGGACCTTTACGGGCTGCACATCGGAGTCGGCGGAGAGGTCCTGCTTACCAATGACAAGGAGTTCGAGATCGTTAGCCCCGCCGCCTCCGGATCTTTGAACGCCGTATGGAACGGCGGCGGAGACCTCCCTCTAAATGGCACAATGGTTGTCGCGGAAGGGTTCATTATCGCAAGTCCAGCCGGGCCGGTCCTCATGTGTGAAACCATCACTCCGCTCAAGGCGACCGACACCGTCTTCGACAACCCATGGAGCCTCCCGTCGCTCCGCCTGCTGACAATCGTTCTCCTCTGGTTCTCTCTGACCACCGTGGCGACCGGGCTGGCGGCTCTTGCATCCCACTTTCGGCCGAAGATCCTCAGCGAGGACCGAGCAAGGGCGTTGACCGAAGTCTGCGCTCTGTCAGGACTCGTGTCGTTTGTATGCCTCGCGTTGCTGGCGGTTTCAGAGCCCGGCCTCGGCGGCGGTATCGGCATCCCGACCATCGCTCTCTCGATAAGCTTCTTTCTGTTGCTCCTCTCCGTGGTGATGCAAAGGACCGAAAGGCACGATGTCGTGGAGATGTCGAGCGGTCTCCCCATCGCTGCGGCGATTATAGCCATGATCGGGGTCCTAATGATTGCCGTGCAACAGCGGCTGCTGGCTGCGGACATGCTCGGCACGGCGCTCGCAGAGTTCCTTCCGAATTTCTTCATCGCAGCGGTTGTCGGAATGATGGGTTTCATCCTGATGGGAGCCTATCTGGAGGAAAGAAGATACTATACCATATCTATCAGGGGGCTGTTGGCGTTCGGCAAGGAAGAGGTGAAGTGAAAATGGGGATCGATTTGCTCTTCTCAATGACGGTGGCTATCTGGCTGATCCTTTTCACTTATCTGATCCTCCTCCACCTCGGGCAGAGGCGGCTCGCCAGAGCGACCGCTTTGATGTACCAGTCGCTGGAAGACCTGAGGGAGAAGCGCGTCCTGTAAACGGACCCCTCGTTGGTCGGTATCTCACCGGGATTTCCCTACACGCAGGAGTCTCACCGCCGCGAATCCGAGCAGGGCCGATACCAAGATGAAAACGATGAAGACAGTCACCGCTGAAGGCTGTGGTTGCGTCGTGAGCGTCAGCTCCGCGTTGTCCCCGGTCAGCTGTATGATCCCCCAGGCGAGCGTCGAATTCCCGCGTTTCAGCTGAAGCAGGATGTTGTCCGACTCTCTGAACTGCCCAGGTACATCGAATCTCAGTTCCATCTGGCTTCCGGAAGCGCTGAATGATTCGGTCACGTCCGTTTTGAGGTCGACGATCTCCAGCCTCGTTATGTTGTCGGCAATCTGCTCGGGGAAGTGTATCAGGTACTGATACCGCTTCATCACCGTGATGTTCTCGAATATCTCGTAGTATCTGTAAGTCCCGTCATTTCCCAATCCGTATGCACATACGTCGTAGACATCCGGCGGAAGGTTGCGGAATTCGACGGTTCTGGGCACGTCGCCGTCCTTCCGATTCGCCGTCGCCGCAACTTCAAACCCTTTATTCCGCAAAACATCGAAAGCCCAACTTTCTACCTGCGCGGTCTCATTCCATCTGATCGCAAACGAATCCATCAGCCCGTCATCGAACCTCAGATCCTCCAAGCCGATTCTTGCATCCGCATCGGGTCGTTGGTAGGTGGTGTTCGAGAACATCTCCTCGAGGAACAGCCCCCACGTAATTGAGAGTTCGCTCACATTCATGTATCCCGCGAGCTGGACCGTTGTCTGCGGCAAGAAGATCGAAAGCCCGGTGAGATTGGCCGGTGATATTACATCCGCATCCGAAGGGGAGATGAATGCTCTGTTGAACATTACTGATGCGGACAGGATCCTGGAAGATTCATTAGCAGTCCGCGACAGTCTTCTGGGGAGCGAGTCGTCCGATGCTAGGCCGGTCAAGTAGGTCTGCAGATCGACCATCGACAGACCGTCCGTTTCATAAGAACCGTTCCTCGCATCCCTTAGATTCTCCTTTGCGACCGGGATGAACAGAACGCTCTGGTTGCCTAGCTTGCCGATCGAATCGGCTGCGATTTCCAAAGCCGCGAGGTTTATCACTGCGGCCTGCGAGGTGACGTTCGCCATTAGGGCGCCGAATTTGACGTATTCGTCCGCAAAGACCGTTCCTACGTCGGCCGCTCCAAGAGACATGTCGATTGAAACGCGTGTGAGGATGGAATCATAAGGAAACCCAGGAGCCGGTACCGGTATCTCCGAGGACACGGAGTACGAAACGGAACCGGATAGAGCCGAAAGCACCTCTATCGATCCCATGCTGCAGGCATCGAACACCACGAGATCCAGCGGTCTCCCGATGTATTCCTTGATCGATAGGAGGGCGTACTCAAGTTCCTGCGGGGTCAGATAATCTCCCTTGTCCTGGCACACGCCGTTCCACGCTTCACCGTGACCCCACAGGATTATCCCTAGCTTGTCGCCTTTGTAGAAATCATCAACGCCGAACTTCGCGAAATCTATCAAAGTGTCCGGGTCTCCCATGTTCGCCTCCCCGGTTCCGCTGATAGGAGGGTAGGCGACCTGTGGGGACACTATCCCATCAGAGGCCGGGATTTCATGTGATATGTTGTACACTCTTGAATCGCCGACCCCGTCCGGATCCACAAGGGCGACCACCGAGATGTTGTTGCTGTACAGACCCTCTTCCATCTCATTTATGTCCGCGGTCCAATTCAGCGGGGAGCCGGGGACGTCCGCGCTCATGTAAGCCAAGAAAGTCCATGAATCCGACGCGCCCGCCTGCTCGTGGGCAGGGCTCCCCGCATATGCCCCCGTCAGCATCTGGATCGATGCGAGGAAGATAGCTAACGCTACCATACTGCCCACCCCTCGACTTCGGGTTCTTGCGGAATTAGCGATCAAATGAATGACGATCGGCGTTGCGCGGAAGCCGATTCTTGCGGAACGGTCAGAGCCCCATCTCCCCGGTCGCCAGGACGCTCTTCCTTCAGGGGGACGAGCCTGATCTCGTTGTTCACGGTCTTGAATCTCGCCTTATTGGTGTCGATGAGCATTGCTACGGCGAACCGCAGCTGGTCTATAGTCAGTCCGGCATCAGCCCTAAGTGTGAGCACGGCGGCCCCGCCATAATGGATCATCGACATTATCCTGCGGAGCGCTCCATTCGTCCGTTCTCTATCTCCTTCGAACGCCTTTGAAGAGAGCTCCTTCATCGCCGCATCCAGGAACTCTTTGTAATCATCCTCGAACTTGCCAGGGTCGCCCAGGAGGGTCTTGATTATCTCAGAGATGTCGGCGCCGAGCAGCCGCCATCCCGCCGCCTGCTGGTAGTAGTCAAGGATGACCTCCGCCCGCTTATGGGCACGCCTGAAGTTCTCGTCCTCGGGTGCCAGCGATACCAACCTCTCAAGGAGCCTGGCTGCGGCGACCGGTTTTCCGGAGCGCTGCAGAACCATGCCTGCATTGTAGTAGGCCATCGGGAATCCTGTGTCCTTGCTGATGGCCTTCTCGAACGCCGCGAGCGCCTCGTCCCGTCTCTTGAGGGACAGCAGGACTACGCCGAAGTTGTTCCAGACCTGCGGGTCGTGCGGCGCAATGGCCGTCGCCCTCTGGTATGCCACATATGCCTGGTCTCCGTATCCTTTGACCGCCAGCATGTTCCCCAGATTCGACCAGGTATCGGCGTCGTTCGGGTCGATCTTCAGCGCCATGTCGTAGCAGGTCTTCGCCCGGTTCAACCGCCCCATGGAATAGTAGATGTCCCCGTAGATGCTCCAAGGCAACGACAGCTTGTTGGACAGGCCGGATCTTGAGAGAAGCTCCATGCCCCTCTCGCTCTCGATCAGCGCCCTCTCGTAATTCTTCCTATCGAGCAGTTTTTTCGCATTCAGCAGATGGGTCCAGAGCCTGGCGCTTTCGAACTCCTTGAGGAAGTACATCGAGAGCGGGATTATCGAGAACACGGCCCCTTCGAGCGCGAGGATCTGATCGTAGATCTCGAACGAATTGGACGCGGAGATTCCAACGAGCTCGTGGAATGCTATCAACAGGATCACCATCGCGCCGATCAGCCAACAGGAGAACATGCCACGCTGGCTCCTGACCGAGTTCAGGGCGATGAACGCCACGGACACCCCGATTACCACTACGAAGCCGTCGAATATGGTGAAATCCATTATTCCTCTGATCCCGCTCCAGATATCGAACGCGTGATTGACCGGAATCAAGGCGACGATGATGGCCCCTGCCCCGAACGCGGCTACCGGGAAAGCGTCCTCCTTCGGCATCCTGGGTGCCGATGCCAGGATGAGGACGACACATCCCACGATTATTATCGAGAGGACGATTGCCAATGGTGCGGTGTCCTTCCCAAAGAACAGCAGGAGCACGAGGGCGAGGACCGCAGTGCCCGCTGCCGCAATGAAAAGGCCTGGCCGATCCAACTTGAAACTCAGTTTCGAACCTTCGGGTTGGTTGAACATGAGATAGAAGCCGAAGGCGACGCACCCCGTCGCCAGCAGGAATACGTAGGTTCTGTAGAGCTCGAACCCGAAATACCAGAGTCCCTTCAGCATGAAGAACTCCATGATTATCCCGGGCAGCGTCAGGAGATATGCCAGGAGGAGGATGATGGCCGGGTTCCCCAGCTCGAGCATGAGGTGTCTGCCCTCGATCTCCTTGTGCCTGTATCCCCCGACGAGGGTGACAAGGCGGAACGGCTCCTCGGTTTCTCTGGCGTGCTCCATGGCCTCTTCCCTTGAGCCTCCGCGTCCTTTCTGGGCACGCTTCTCGGGTTCTCCGGAGTCTCTCAGGAAGTCATGGATTCCGATAGCCTCGCCAGAGCCCTGCTGATCAGCCATCCTTCACCTTCCTCCTGCGTGTCCTCATGAATGTGAACATCCCGATCATACCTATCAACGGTATCAGGATATCTGAAAATTCCGGTATCGGGACCTGGCCAGAGTTTATCGCACCGGGAGTAGCCACTGCATTCCTCCAGGTGGAGTACGGCGGAGAGCCGATTCTCGAATAGGATTTGGGGGCGCTTGATTCCTTGACCGACACGCTGTCGATCAGGAGACCACCCGCGTCCACGAGCCTCAGATCCCCGTTTTTCGTAACACCCAGGTTGTACAAGACGAAAAACTCTCCCGGCGCAATCGTTATTGCGCCGAATGTGTAGATTACGGTGGTGCCATCATATATGACCCAGCCGGTGAGGGTTATAGGTACAGTTCCCGTGTTATAGAACTCAATCCAGTCTAACGTTCCCTTGTTGTTCATGACCTCGTTTATGAGGATTCCTCCGAACGCCTTCGAATACATCCCTATCTGCCACTTCGCCAGTGGCAGGATGCCGTCGGAGAAATCCGTCGCCATCTTCCAGTCCGTCATGAAGAAGCTGACCGCCGCGACATCCAGGTCGCCCATCGACAGGGCCGAGAAGTTGAAAGCGAACTCCATCCTCTTCGAGTCGACGGCCGATCTGACACTCTCCACGAACCTCCATGTGGCATTTCCCTGCGATGTGTCCCACGCGTAGAGCTCGGATTGGATGATCTTGCCTTTCTTTCCTGCAATGAACACAAGGTAATCCGCTCCAAGCGTGCCGCCGAAGCTCGCCCCAGTCGAAGGATCTAGGTCGGTGTCGAGCACCGCTCCAGCTATGTCCGCGCCTATAAGCCGCTGTCCGGCAGGGTTCGGCAGCCCCTGCGTCGGCACTGGAATCGTTATGTTCTTCGGGATCGAGGTCCCGTTGCAGATCCGATCCGCGACTGAAAGGTACATGGCCACATCCCTTTGGTCGATGTACATCCCGTACCCGGTTATGTCGATGGATGGATCATTTATCAGACTGCCGTTGGCGAGCCTTACATCGTTACCGCTGTCGGTCATTATGTATCCGTATATCCAGTCCGCGAACGCTCCGTCTATCACGACGGAATGAGGTATCTCGCTGACATACGCGACCCTGTTCGAGACCTGAGTCTCATCGACCGTCGCAGGGCCCGAAGTCGTGCCGATGCCAGTCGCGTTCAAGGAGAGACCGAACGATGAAGATATTTCGCCCCCGCCTATCTCCACATAGACGGACAGTTTCTTTCCGTATCCCTCTTTGATTTCCAACACCGGCTCGAAGGTCAAGGTCGCGCCGTTCGAATATCCCATCACCTGGAGGTCGTCGAATACCGATATCCTGTATTGGGACGCGGTCCCGAGCTTCTCGAAAGTGAGATCCGTGATCGTGAAATTCCCCCGTGCGGACTCGAACCCGAGGTCCATCACCCTCTCTCTTGAATCCACAGGTATCACATCGGGCATGGTGAGCTCAGCAGCCACCCTTAATGCCGGCTCACCAAACCTTACGGTATATTGAGATTCGTCTTCCTGGCCCTGAACATTCTTTGACATGAACAGAGTCGTTGGATTCTGCGTCCCGCTAGTTTGGAACGAGAACTCGATTCTGTTGTCGGCGGGGATCGCATCGATTGAAATCCTGAAGGTGAACCCAGAGAAATCCGCGCTGTCGAAACCGACCGGGAAATCAGAAACGGTTGCGGATTTCATAGTCCCGTTCCATCCAATTACCTCGACCATTTTGTCGGCGCCAATTCCATCGATGATGTACCCGGTGCTTGGATTGTTGTCCATGTCGAAGAACCCGTAGAGCGCGGACGGTTCTCCATTGTCCCGCGAGAACATGTTGCCAGCGGTCGAAATGTAACCATAAACGACGCCTTGCCCAACCACCGTGGAATATTCCCTGATGTCCACGTCCGATGCCGCTGTCGCCTTCATTTCCTGGAAGTAGCCCGCCCGTTCCCAGTCGAAGAAGTATCCGTCTATCTTTATTGTCGATTCCGGCATCGAGAATATCAAAAGGAACGGGGTGATTACCACAATCGCCACCATCGCAAGGACGATGGCAAGTCTGAGCGAGGAGTTCCTCTTTGAAAGCGGCATGCGCCGGCGAGCCCCCGGCATCCTGAAGCCGTTGATGAAGCTGTTCCCGTTCACCAGGCCGGTCTTGTGCTCCAGCCCGTTCACGAGGCCGTTGTACCTGTTCCGTTTGTCATCCTTTGGACCATTGACCCTTCCGTTCGTGAACCCATTTATGAGGCCGTTGATCCTGCCGTTCCTCAGACCATTGACCCTTCCGTTCGTGAACCCATTTATTAGGCCGTTGATCCTGCCGGTCCTAAGCCCGTTGATCCTTCCGTTGGTGAATCCGTTGACCAGCCCGTTTACTCTACCCCTCATCGAGAGTCCGTTGACACGGCCAGATGCACTGCCGTTTGTCAACTGCCTCGGGGCATCCTGGGGGTTCTCCTTCTTAGAATCGGAATATGAGCTCCGCTCATCAGGCCGTTCGAATGACGGCAGGTCATCTGTCGCGGGCGGGCGCTGCCTCTCTTTGCGCATAGCTATAGCTCACGTCGTTTCTCTGAGTCGGGCGGGTCATCTAACCTGTTGCCGATGACGAGATGACGCTCTTTGCCCTTTGCTCTTAGACTGCTTCCGCAAGCCCGTCTATCCTCATTCTTTGATTCTCTGGATATTTGAACGTTCCCGACTGTTTATCATTTCATATTATCAGCCTAGTCACGCCCCGCGTATCGGGATCGGTCAAACCCGTCGCCTCGTGCATCCCTTCCCGTACCGATCCATCCTCGGCCAGGAGGTTGACCATCTGCCGCGCAGTCTATTTTAAGATTGCCAGAATGTCGTGAATCAGGGAGTATTTAAATAGACCGATGCGAACCAGTTTCATGCGAGTCCCCTATTTCCTATGGAAACATGTTTCTCGCAGCGTCTCATTACCGCATCGCGGAGGATCGACCACGACCGTTCAGAAGCTCGGAAGGCTGACACTGGGGCTGTACAATTCCTACAACCTCGTCCAATTCCGCGAAGCGCATCGCAGGGTCATAGCGAGAGCTGCACCTCTGGCAGAAGCCTTCGACTGGAATCTAGCCGTCTTCGGATTCCCATTTCCGCCTGAACTGGGCACCTCAGAAAAAGTCGCAGAATGGATATCCGGGACCACATCGATAGGCGACGAGGGCAAGTACACGGTCGAACTCTCGGACAAGGGGAGGCTTCTGATGTTCGACCTTCCCGCGAAAGGATTCCCGCCGCAGCTCGGTACGCTCGTGGTCACCACTCGAAAGCCATGGAAAGAGCGCTCCACCCCCGTTGGCGAGATCGCTCGAAGGGCCGTTGCAGGTGAATCTCTGCTGCTCCTGTTCGGCCTCGGTCCGAAAGGGCTGCCGCCGGAAGTCTTCGAACTCGGAAAGCTGCATTTTGACGTGACCGGGCGCGGGAAATCCCTAGAGACTTGCACCGCAATCGGGTCGGTCGTCGGGTCGGTCAGCACGGCCGTCAGATATCTGGCCGCAAAGAAGTAACGGTCTCAGTACTTCGAATATTCTATGCCGAGCGACGGGACGGAGACCGCACCGGAATCATCGACCCTGCCGATGACCTTCGCTCCTCTGCCGGCCCTGGCAGCCACCGCCTTCGCGTCCTTCTTCGGCACGATCATCGCGAAACCGAGCCCCATGTTGAATGTCTGGTACATCTCCTTGTCATTGATCGAGCCGAGTTTCCCTATCACCTTGAAGATCTGGTTCGGTTCCATCGGGTCGTCAATGCAGAATCCTATCCCTTCTTTGAGCCGGACGAAGTTCCTCAATCCTCCTCCGGTCACATTGACCATCCCCTTGACCTTGAAGCTCCTCAAGATGTCAAGCACCTGGCGCACGTATATCGTCGTCGGGGTCAGCAGTTCCTCTCCGATGCCCTTCCTGAGGGGTTTGACCTTGCTGCGGTAGGTCAGACCGCTCTTCTCCACCGCCTTCCTCGCCAGTGTCAAACCGTTGGAATGGACTCCCGAGCTGGGCAGCCCGATTATCGCGTCTCCGGGCCGGCATTCCTGGCCCGTGATTATCCGATCCATTTTGACGGCACCCAGGCAGGTGCCGCTGAGGTCCAGTCCCGTCACGAGGTCCGGCATTATCGCGACCTCTCCTCCGACGATGGCCGCGTTGGCCTGCGCGATCCCCTTCTGCAACCCCTCGCCGACGGCTGCCAGGACATCAGGTCTCGGTCTGTCCACTGCAATGTAATCAACGAAGGCTATCGGCTCGGCTCCGACGCAGATGGTGTCGTTCACGTTCATCGCGACGCAATCGATGCCGACCGTGTTCCAAATGCCCAGTTCCTCGGCGATCAGGAGCTTGGTGCCGACTCCGTCCGTGCACAGGCTTAGCGCGTACTCGCCGAACTCGATCAAGCCGGTGAAATGTCCGGGGAGGTCGACGGTCTTCCATCTCCCCTTCCTCTCGTCATGGAGCTGGTCGACGAGCGCGGAGATGCATTTCGATTTGAGGTCGATGTTCACGCCGGATCTGGCATAGGTCAATCCTTTCTTGCTGGGCGACTTTGCCATAATACCCTCGACCCTCAATATGCTCATCGGGAATAAACCTTGCCGATGTCGCACCTCGGATGAAGATCAGAGCAGAAGCAGGACCACCAAGAGGTTCACGACGACCATCGTTATGATTACTGCCGGGATGCCGACCTTGCAATACTCCTTCCAGGAATATTTTATGCCGGCCTTCTCGGCGATGGCGAGGCCCACAATGTTCGTCGACGCGCCTATGGGCGTCGCGTTCCCTCCTATGTCCCATCCCAACGTCGCCGTGTAGGCCAGGGAATTCACTGCGACCCCCGTCTGCGCGGAGATGGACTGCATTACCGGCACCATCGCGGCCGCAAGAGGTATGTTGTCAAAGACGGCCGCGAGGAGCGCGACGGTCCACAGCAGGAGGCTCGCGATTAGTATCGGGCTATCTCCCGACAGGCTGACAAGGGAATTCGCGAACTGCGCGAACAGCCCGCTCTTCTCTAGCCCTCCGACCATGACGAAGAGCCCCGCCAGGAAGATGATGGTGTGCCAGTCTATCTTCTCAATCAGGTGGTCCATCTTCCTGCGCCCGAGCAGGATTACCAGGGCCCCGCCCAATATCGAGACATATGCGACGAGCAAGTCGAGCACGCTGTGGAGGATGAGGAGCGTCACCGTGAACGCGAACACCATCAGCGCCATCCTCATCTGTTTCACGTCCTTCACCGCGCTGAATGGGTCCAGGTCCTTGTGCTCCTCCATGATCTTCTTCACATCGACGTCCTTCTTCTCGAACATCTTCTTGTACCATAATCCGAAGAATATCAGGTTCACCGAGAAGGCGATCATTGCGATCGGCGCGGTGTGTGTGGCGAAGTCTACGAAGTTCATGTTGAGCGCCGTGCCGATAATTACGTTGGGCGGGTCTCCGACCATCGTCGCGCATCCACCGATGTTGGCGGAGAATATCTCGGCGAATATTATCGGCAGCGGCGGCGCCTTGAGGATAACGCAGACCTCAACTGTGAGGGAGGCCATGAACACCATGACGGTGATGCAGTCCATGAACGCGGCCAGGAATGCCGAGAGGCCACAGAAGACGATGTAGATCTTCAACAGATCGAACTTCGTCTTTTTCAATGCCATCAGCCCGATCCATCGGAAGAACCCGCTCTCCGTCAAAGCCGCAACGAGGATGAACATCCCGAAGATGAGCCCGATCGCCTCCCACCTTATCGCCGAGATGGCTTCTCCCTCGGTCAGGACCCCTAGGCCCACCATCGTAAGGGCTCCAAAAAGGACGGCGACGGTCCTGTCGGCCAGGTCGAGCACCATCACGATGTAGACGGCGGCGAATATGATTAGAGCCAGCAATCCGTTATCCAAGAGCGCATCCCGGAATGGAGAAAGCGTTTCACATCAAAAAGTTTTCTTTCAAGTCGTATGCGAATTGCGCTCTCACTTCTCCTTCCAAGACATCAATCTGCTGGCAAGGACGAAGAAGATCAGACCGACGACGAACACGACTCCGAGATTGACCAATGCGCCCCCGTCGTTGAAGTAGACCATCGTGTCCCTGAGCCCGTTGTTGAGGTACGTCAGCGGCAGGACTCCCGCTATGCTCTGCAGGTAGCCAGGCATTATCTCAAGCGGGAAGAAGCTGCCGGACAGGAACATCATCGGGAACCCTACCGCGTTGGCGATCGCGCTCGCACCTTCCGGATCCTTTATGAACACTCCGAGCAGCATCCCCATCGCGGTGAATGTGAACGCTCCGACGGCGATCAGGGCGAAAGCCATCGGCGTGAGGATCGATTGCATGTCCCACGCCATCCTTCCCACGAGGAAGGTGAGGACCAGGGCCACTGAGAGCAATAACGCGTAGAATATGAACTTCGATACGAGCCACTCCCACTTCTTGATGTTCGTCGTCGCCAGCAGCTTGAAGTAATTCCGTTGTCGGTATTCCGCGCAGTTCGCGGTCATCGCGAATAGGGCGTTGGTCATCACCGTCATCCCGATGATGCCTGGCAGATAGAAATCCATGTAGTTGAACTTGGAGTTCTCTGTAATTGATTTGCCCACGAGTCCGACGATCGGACGGGCTCTCGCCAGGTCGAAATTCATCCCGTTGGTGACTGCCTCCGTTGCCCCAGTGACCATGCTGTAAGTCGTCTTCGATTTGTCGCCATAAACTATTACGTTCACAAGACCCGTGGTGTTAGGGGAAGTCAAGCGCAGCTCAATTTCGGCGGAGAAATTTTCGGGCACTAAAACCGCCACCGTGAGCGATTTATTCTTGATGTACTCGTTGATGTCCTCGTTCACAGGAATCTCAATTATATTGAAAGCGTTCGTTTGGTTCATTGCACGGGTGAAGTTTCCCCCCCTTGGTCCTAGGTCCAGATCCTGGACGTGGAGGTCTATTTTCGAATTTCCCATTCCCGAGAAGATAGCTCCGAACACCAAGATTAGCAGTATGGGGAAGATCAAAGCGAAGAATAAGCCGACCTTGGAGCGCAAATATTGTCTCCCGAAGCTGATCACATCCGAGATTAGCCGGCTCATTCCTTCAACACCCCGTCTTCCATTTTCTTGCCGATTAGGTTTAGGAAAACGTCTTCAAGGGTTTCCCTCCGTGTGTAGATGTCCTCCATCGTAATGTCGGAGTTGGCCAGAGTGGCCATCATGCTCTTCATCTCAGAATGTTTCTTGACAGGCACGAGGACGTTCCTATCATCCATTTCGTCGATCGATGCCTTGATGTTCATCTTGCCCAGCTTTTCAAATCCCGCCCTGCCAGCTCCCTCGAGGACGATGATCGTGCTGCTTCCATATCTGTCGACAAGCTCGTCAGGTCGCCCCTGCGCGATGATCTTGCCCCTGTGCATGACCGCAACGTCGTTGGCAAGTTTCTCGGCCTCATCCAGATAATGGGTCGTGAGGAAAATTGTCGTGCCCTTGTCCCTGATGACGGTGATCAGGTTCCAAAGGTCGCGCCTGGCCCTCGGGTCGAGCCCGGTCGTCGGCTCGTCGAGGAAGAGAAGCTCCGGGTTGTTCACAAGAGAGAGCGCGATGCCGAGCTTCCTCTTCTCTCCGCCGGAGAGCTTCTTGGACATCAGGTTCTTCCTTTCGGTCAGGTTGACGCTCTCGATCAGGCGGTTGACTTCCGTCTTTGTGATCTTGAGGTCGTACATGGCCGCCCAGTAGTGGACCGCCTCCGTTGGCTTCAGCAGGTCGAAAGGCTCGAAATTCTGAGGAAGGGTGCCGACCCGGCCTCTTATTTTACTGTAATCCTTGAAAATGTCCGCGCCTAATACCCGTGCGCTGCCGGAGGTCGGATTGCGAAGTCCCTCCAGGATTTCCACCGTCGTCGTCTTTCCTGCGCCGTTCGGTCCGAGCATGGAGAATATCTGGCCTTTCCCGATCGAGAAGCTGATGTCATCGACCGCCTTTACATCCGGCGGGTAGTGCTTGACTAGATTCTTCACTTCAACGATGTTATCAGGCATCTTCTCTGCTTCCAAGCCCAGCGATTACCTAATTGATAATAAAGCTTGTCTGAGCCTCAAATGCCTTTATCCCCCTTGTTCTCAACCTTCTTAATCCATCAAGACGAAACGGAAGCCCATATGATAACCATTATCTCCTGATTCAATGATGAGGTTCTGAGTCTGATTTGGCTAGGCAGAATGGCGTTTCATGGGGAGAGGGAATGGAATGAGATGCAATGCGTGCGGTGCGGATAACCCTCAGGATGCTAAATTCTGTGCACTCTGCGGCAAGACGATCGTCGCATACCCTGGCCAGGGAACTGCGCCTCAACAGGCAACGCAGCAGCCGAGCATATGGTATCAGAACTACTACCGCATCAGAAAGAAAGTGCTCGCCATCACCAATCAATACTGGATCGAGAACGCCCAGGACAATGTCTTAGGGTATACCAAACAGAAGATGTTCAGGCTCAAGGAGGATATCCGCATCTTCTCCGATGAGAGCATGAGCCAAGAGCTGTTCAGAATAATGCAACGGCAGATACTGGATGTATGGGGCACATTCGCGGTCATCGACTCGCCGACCAATGTCTGCGTCGGCATGATCAAGAGGAGTATCTCGTCAGCGTTGCTGGAAGACGAGTACTACATCCTTGACCCGAACGGACAACAGATCGGGAGGGTGATTGAGCGCACCGGCAGAGGTCTGGCGAGGAAGTATGTTCCGCTCGGAGGACTCATCCCAGAGCAGGTCAAGGTTGAGTTCTATGGTCAGCAGGTCGCGGAGATAAAACAGCAGTTCAAAATAATCGGCGACATATGGGAATTGGATTGCACCCGCGTACCGCATCAGGTCGATAGGCGCGTTCTCCTCGCGGGCATGATATTGATGGGAATGATCGAACGCGCTAGAAAGTAATCCCGATTCATTTTGAGCATGGGCAAAAATCCTTTTTGATCTCCAGTCAAGTGAGAACCATCGGCGTGAACAGAATCAATAGGAGGATTGAGCCAATAATCAAGAGTACAATCATCAAGATGAGAGGCCAATTCGTTTCTTCTTCGTTCACAATTGTCAAATTCCCTAGTCAGGAGATAAAGCTTCTTCTGAAGAGCAAACGATAAAGCTTATTCGGGAAAGATTGCATAGGACTCCCGATGACTAGGCGCTGGCAGGCCGAGCGGAAGAAGGAATTCTTCTATCGCCAGGCGAAGAAGGAGAACTATCGCAGCCGCGCAGCTTTCAAGCTGAAGCAGATCAACGAGAAGTTCGAGATCATCCGGATCGGAGACCGGGTCGTCGATCTCGGCGCATCCCCCGGAGGCTGGTCACAGGTCGCTTCGGAATACGTTGGGACCGCAGGCAAAGTTGTCAGCGTCGACATCAAGCGGATGAGGCCGATCGAAGGGGTCGAATTCATCGTCGGGGATATCCGGGACAAGAAGACAATAACCCAGCTGCTTGAGAAGCTGGGCGGGTCGGCAGATGTGGTCATTTCCGACATGGCGCCGAACATCAGCGGAAACTATTCGACAGATCACGCCCGCTCGATCGAGCTGTGCGAGTACGCGCTAAATTTCGCAAGGCAGGCGCTCCGTGAAGGCGGGACATTTGCCGTGAAGGTCTTCGAGGGGGATCTGTATCCAGAATATATCCAGAAACTGAAGAAGCACTTCCGGAGCGTGAAGGGACACACCCCGAGGGCGTCAAGGCCAGCAAGCTCGGAGATATACGTCATCGCCAAGGGATTCATGGGATCGCGGCCGCCCTCATTTTTCTGACATCGCATCATTTAAAAAGGCTTATTAGCGATGGAAAACCATAGTCATCTGATGATTACCTACATGACTATCCAATTCGACAGCGAAGGGAGGAAGCCATCCGATGTCGTCAGCGCGCTGGAGGATATAGGTTTCAAGCCCGCGGCAGGCATCTACGACCTTCAGTACGATTGGAACAGGGACGCCGACATCGATGAAGTCCTAAGCCTCGCGGATAAGGTTACTGCGACATTGAAAGGCATGAAAGTCTCCTTCAAGCTGGAGACAGCTAGAGAAGAGGTTTGATCAGTCCCAGAATCTTTTCGTCCGAGCGTACTGGACCTCCGCCGTAAGGATACCCCTTAGGAAGTCCTCCTCGTTCCGGCAGTACCTCTGCAGCATTCTCGCCGCGGTGTCCGGACCTACCCCTCTTGCAACGAGCGCCATCACCGCCTTTCGGCCGTGCGCCATCACGAGGCTCGCGGACTTGTACAGCCTCTTGACCTCCGCCTTCTCCTCCTCCGACAAATGATGTTTGCCGATTGCCTTCAGCTTATCTCTCGCATATGGTCGGACGACCGCGAGCATCACTCCTCCGCATGCATTGCAGTAAATCTTCTGGGGCAGGTTCTTCACATGCGACCGTTTCTCCGTGCCGCACTTGACGCAATGGAGGATCACCTGCTCCTCCAGGAGGCGGTTCTTGAGAGCCATCAAGATCGTCCTGTCTGCGGTCCTCGGCATCATGAGCTCCTTCCGCTCCCCGATGAGCATCGCACCTAACGGCGACAATCTGCCGAACGAGATCGCGATGTCGCCGCTCCTTATGGAACGCAGGACCTCGGCGGATCTTTCCACGTCCAGGTTGTCGAATATCGTCTTCCTGAACGATTCATCTATCAGGACAGATCCCTCGAAAGCGTCCATTATCCTCGAGAGGTTGATCGACCTGTAATCGGCACCCTTCTCGATGGCCCCGAACTTCTTGGCGACATGCAGGAACTGCCATCTCAGGATGCTGGATGACCTGAGGATGATCCGGAGGAGCGCTTCGAGGGTCTCCGGGCTCGTCTCCCTGAGGATCCTCTCGACTTCCTCCGGGTCGATGTTCCTCGGGGTGTTGAGCACGATCGCGTAGGCGTTGCTGTCGACGCCGATGCTCTCGCCGAGCTTGGCCGAGATGAGGCTGGCGATGAGCTTCGACAGGGTCTCGTTCACCTTAGTGCCGAAGCAGGCGTGGATCACGAGCAGTTTATCGCCTTTCTCGATGACGATCTCCCTGCCGTCGGGCATCCTGCCGTCCTCATTCTGTCTCCTCGCGAATTCCTCTATTTCCTTCTCCGCGTCGGCGGTAACCGGATACTTCGAGAGGTTCTTCGCACCGCGCATGTCCCCGACTTCCTGCGCGACATCGAACGGGATCGGGATTTCCTCACCGGTCCATGACGGCGTCCCTGCCAGCTCTTTCACCTCTTCGACGAGCACCTCGTCGTCCTTGACCTCGACGACCTGCCACGCTCTCCCCCTCGCGACGAAGGTTGAATACGGCTCGGTCGATGCCACGACGAAGCTCTCGTCCAGCGTGCCGATGATCCCCCTCGTAGAAATCTCCCTGATCTTGTAGGTCTTCTCATCGGGGATCATCGATATGTTGTCGTAGAAGTACCTCATCGTCCTGGAATTCTTTCTCAACCGCGTCCCCTCGACGCTCATCATCCTCGTCTCGATGAGGGCGGAAATCGTTCGATCGAATTCATCCTTCGTCAGCTCCGAAAAAGGATATGATCTTCTGACGATCGCAAACGCCTCGCTCTCATCCAGCTGTCCTGAGGTCATGCACATGGCGGCGAGCTGGTTGGCAAGGACCGAGAGCGGATTCTTCCTGATCGCCATGTGTTCGAGTTCGTCCCTCATCGCCTTCCTGCAGATGACGGCACTCTCAGCTATCTCTGTGAATTCCGTCGCGAGGATCCTGCCCACGGATTTCTTGCCGATTCTGTGTCCCGACCTTCCGACCCTCTGGATGATCCGGGTGACCTGCCTAGGCGAATTGAATTGGATCGTGAAATCCGCGGAACCTATGTCGATGCCGAGCTCGAGCGAGGAGGTGCAAATCAGCGCTTTCAGCTGCTCGTCCTTGAATTCCTCCTCCATCCTCACCCTCACTTCTTTTGATAAGGAGCCGTGGTGGACGCCGATCCTGAACCCCTCGTCCCAGATGTGATATCGGACGCCGAGGGCTTCCGCCGTATCTCTCGTGTTGACAAAGAACAGAGTCGACCTGTGCTGCTCGATCAGCTCTTTTGCACGCCTCATGCACGCTATGTGCTTCTCGTCTGTATGGAGCACTATCGCCTGCTGGCCATCCTCCTTTCCTGGAATAGGGCTCTCAACGGCGAGATCGATCTCCTTCGCAGTGCTCACCTTCACGATCTTGACGTTTCTGCCCACTCCGCCGAGGAATCTCGAAATGATATCAGGGTCCCCGACAGTTGCTGACAATCCGATCCTTTGGAATTCTCCTGCGCTCTTCACGAGCCTCTCCAACCCAACAGCCAGCTGTGCTCCGCGCTCGTCTTCAGCAAGCTCGTGAATCTCGTCGACGACGACCCATTTAACATGCTTGAGATGGGTCCTCAGCCTCGTCCCGAGGAACAGTATCTGGAAAGTCTCCGGCGTCGTGATCAGTATCTGCGGAGGCGATTTCGACTGCTTCATCCTCTCGGATTGCGGGGTGTCTCCGTGCCTCACCCCGATCGATATGTCCAGGCGCTTCCCGAACTCGAGAAGCCTCTTCATCATGTCCCTGTTGAGCGCTCTAAGCGGGGTGATGTACAGGCACGCGATCCCCTTCGGCTTTTCCAAAATTATCTTTTCGATTATCGGCAGCATTGCCGCTTCGGTCTTGCCTATCCCAGTCGGCGCTATGACAAGTGTGTGGCTGCCCTTGAGGATCTCCGGTATCGCATCCTCTTGGATCTCCGTAGGCTCTGTGATGTTGAGATCATGCAGGAGCTTCAGCAGTTGCTCGTCCTTGACATGGAACTTCGACACGGGCAGGTTTAGCTCATACGTGCGATAAAAAGGGACATGGTGCCCCCATGAAATTGAATGAAAAGATGAAAGGGAAGGGGTTTTACTTTTCCAGCTCGTCTCAAAGCCAATCTACGGGAACAGGCCCCTGAGCTTGATTGCCTCTGCGACCCTGTTGACCGCAAGGCAGTAGGCGGCCTTCCTGTTGTTGACCTTGTACTTCTTGGCCATTCCCATGACGTTGTTGAACGCACAGACCATGATGTTGTTCAACTGCTTGTTGACGTCCTCTTCCGACCAGAAGTAGTTCTGAAGTCCCTGGACCCACTCGAAGTACGAGACGGTCACACCGCCGGCGTTGGCGAGCACATCGGGACAGACGAACACTCCATTGTTGTAGAGAACCTCATCCGCATCGGGCGTCGTCGGGCCGTTAGCGCCTTCCGAGGTGATCTTGGCCTTGATCTTGTCGACGTTCTTCTTCGTGATCGCGTTCTCAAGCCCGCTGGGCGAGAGCACGTCGACCTTGAGTTCCAAGATTTCGTCGTTCGTAATGTTCTCGCAGCCCTTGAAGTCCTTGACCATCCCGGTCTCCGCCTTCCACTTCTCGACAGCGGGTATGTCCAGACCCTTCGGGTTGTATATGCCGCCCTTCGAGTCCGAGACAGCGACGATCTTCATTCCCTGCTCCTGCATGAGCCGGGCACCGATCGCGCCGACGTTGCCGAATCCCTGGACGGACACGGTCGCTCCCTTGATCGGCATCTTGTTGAACTTCAGCGCCTCGCAAGCGATGATCTGAACGCCGCGTCCAGTCGCCTCGTTCCTCCCCTTCGAGCCACCCAGAGCGAGCGGCTTCCCGGTGACGACTCCCATCGTCGTGTATCCCCTGACGATGCTGTACGTGTCCATTATCCAGGCCATCGTCTGCGGGTTGGTGTAGACATCCGGCGCGGGTATGTCGATCTCCGGGCCGATGATGTGCGCGATTGCAATCGTGTATCTCCTCGTCATCCTCTCGAGCTCAGCCTGGGACATCTTCTTCGGGTCGCATGTGATGCCGCCCTTTCCGCCGCCGAGCGGGATTCCGACGACTGCGCACTTCCATGTCATCCACATCGAGAGTGCCTTTACCTCGTCCAGCGTGACGCCGGGGTGGTATCTGATACCTCCCTTCCAGGGACCTAGCGCGTTGCAGTGCTGCGATCTGTGTCCGATGAAGACCTTGATGTCCCCATTGTCCATCTTGATCGGCACTTGGACCGTTGTCACTCTCTGCGGTACCTTAAGCATCTCGAGAATGCCCTTGTCAAGGTTGATGACCTTGGCGACGTTCTCCAGCTGCTCGATTGCGATCTGATACGGATTCAGTTGTTCTGCCATTTACTAATCACCTTTTGGCGATTGCATCAAGGCGCATGCGTCGATTCTTTATATCCTTTATCATCCTATTTTCTATCGTAGTTTTTGGAAAATCACTTAAATATTCTCTGCACTTAATCGATAATATCTAGATATTTTTGAAACTCTTTCAATTATAGTGTAATTATCGATAATGCTTAATTAAGAAGAATATGCGCTCATCCGGCGATGTTCGCTCGAATTGACATCGGAATCTGATTAGGGAGGGTGCAAATTATCGAGAATGGTGCAAAATTCCGAATCTTCTTCGTTTTTGCATCATCTCCGCAAAGATGGGTCCTGGCTCATTTTACCGTCTTGGCCAGGGATGCAAAGCAATCCTTTGCGATTTCGAGCGAGAGATCGATGTCCTCCTTGGTGTGAGCCGCCGAAAGGAACATCTTCTCACCCTTCGGGTGCCCTAGCAGGACGCCCCTCTTGACCCCTTCCATCGCCAGGTTGAACACGAGATCCCAGTTCGCCTTCATGATATCGCGGACGACTATGACATCCTTGTCACAGAAGTAGATGAACCCCATCGAGGAGATGTGGTGGACCTTTGACTTGAACCCTGCGTCGGCCGTGATCTCGCCCAGGCCGCCGTAGAATTCGTTAGAGAGCCTGTCCAACTTTGCGTAGAATCTTCCTTCCTTGTAGATCTTCAGCGCCGCGATGGAAGCCGCCATCCCGGCCGGGTGCCCATTGTAGGTGCCACCGTGGAAGGTGCTCATCGGCCACTTGCTCTGGTCGGGGATCAGCGTCTCCATTATGTCCCGTCTGCCGCCGAAGGCGGCAACCGACATCCCTCCTCCCAGCGCCTTTCCGAGGCATGTTATGTCGGGTTTGAGACCGTAGATCTTCTGCGCTCCGCCAGGACCGAGTCTGAATCCCGTGACGACCTCGTCCAGTATCATCAGCATCTCATTCTCATGGCAGATCTTCTCGACCTCTTTCAGATAGTTGTCCCTCGGAAGCAGGCAACCGGCATTCCCGAGGATGGGCTCGATGATGACCGCCGCCAGATCCTTCGCATTCTTCCTGAGTATCTGCTCCGTCGCCTCCAAATCGTTGAACGGGATCGTCACAAGGAGATCCTGGAACGCCTTCGGGATGCCATTCGAGAAGCTGAAAGTGTTCGGGACCTTCGGATCCCCCATGTATTGGTCCGGGGCCCAGAACGACCAGAGCGTGTGGTCCTGGACGCCGTGGTACCCTCCTTCTGATTTCGCGATTTTGTCCTTGCCGGTGAATCCTCTCGCGACGCGTATCGCGTGCATCGTGGCCTCGGTGCCGCTGTTGGCGAACCTGACCATCTTGATGTTCGGCATCATCTCATTGATTAGCTTCGCGGCTGTCACGACGAGCTCCGTCGGGAGCGCGAAAGTCATCCCGTTTTGGATCTGCTTCGCCACGGCTTCCCTTATCTCGCGCCTGTTGTGGCCCAGCAGGAGGACTCCCTGGCTCATCAGGAAGTCGATGAACTCGTTGCCGTCGACGTCCCAGATCCTCGACCCATTTCCGCGGGTGATATAGAATGGATATGGATCGACAATCCTGAAATTGCTCTCGACCCCTCTCGGCAGATACTTTTCCGCAACCTCGTAAATCTTCTTCGATTTCTTCGTCATCAATTCGTATTCACGATACTGGCCGATCTCGATTGAGTTCTCCTTGGTCATTCTAGACATCCCAGCGTCTCCGGCATCGTTGCGCCTTTAGAAATACCTTCTTAAAATGAAAAAACCGGGGGAGGAAAAAGATAATCGGCATCATACACCTTCTTGAAACGAGGAATTCAATTTGGCGGACAACCTCGAACAGCTCGCGAAGAAGGTCCGAGAGGTGATATCGGACCCCGCGGTTCATTCTAAGGTGGATGCCAGGGTTGCTGAGTTCGACAGGCTACGCGAGAAGGGAAGCGACGAGGAATGGTTCTCCGAACTGTGCTTCTGCCTGATGACCGCCAATTGGACGGCGCGGGGCGGAATCTCAATCCAGAAGACTCTAGGCGACGGCTGCCTCACTCTCCCGCAAGCAAAGGTCGAGCAGGTGCTGGCAGACCACGGCCATAGGTTCGCGAGGCCGCGCGCCGACTACATCTGCAAAGCACGCAAACTCCCGAACCTCCGCTCGGTGATCGAGGCGCAGGGGGACGACCGGCGCGCAAGGGAGTGGCTGGTAGAGAAGGTCCTCGGGCTCGGATACAAGGAGGCGAGCCACTTCCTGCGCAACACCGGGCACTACGACGTAGCCATCCTCGACCGCCACATACTCGGGATAATGCAAGAGTACGCCCTCATCCAAGAGATTCCCAAGACGATCACGCCGAAGCGCTATCTAGAGATGGAGAAAACCCTTGAGAAGCTCTCTGCCAAGCTCAAAACGCCTCTCGGGATACTGGATTTCTATATCTGGTATATGAGAACGGGAGAGATTCTCAAGTAAGGTTTAATCCACATTCTTCCATGTTGGTCTGGTCTTTCATATGAGCAGCACGATTTCCAAGATACTGGCCCGCGAGATACTGGATTCGAGAGGCAACCCCACTATCGAAGTTGACGTAATCCTCAACAGCGGAGATATCGGTCGCGCCGCAGTCCCGTCAGGGGCATCTACCGGCACACGCGAGGCGCTCGAACTGAGGGACGGCAGCAAGACGCGGTATCTCGGCAAAGGTGTCTCGAAGGCAGTGAGGAACGTGAGACAGTACATCGCGCCGATGCTCGTCGGCCTCGATGCCATGGACCAGAAGGCGATCGACTACGAGATGATCGAGCTAGATGGAACCCCGAACAAGAGCAGCCTCGGGGCGAACGCGATCCTGGGCGTGTCCCTTGCCGTCGCGAAGGCAGCGGCGAACTACGAAGAACGGCCACTTTACAGGCATCTTCAATTTCGCTCCTGCGTGCTTCCAGTTCCTCTGATGAACATACTGAACGGCGGAGTCCATGCCGACAATAATGTCGACATCCAGGAATTCATGATCGCACCGCTGGGACCGACATTCTCCGAAAGCCTCCGTATCGGTGTCGAAACATACCATTCGCTGAAGAAAGTGCTCAAGCGGAGGGACCTTTCAACCGGAGTAGGCGACGAGGGAGGCTTCGCACCGAACCTCAAGGACAACGAGGAAGCCATCCGTCTCATTATGACAGCCATCGAAGAAGCCGGCTACGCTCCTGGCAAAGACATCATGCTCGCTCTCGACGTCGCATCGAGCGAACTTTACGACAACGGCAAGTATTCGATCCGCACCGGGAAACGGACCACTCTTTCGAGAGAGCAGACCGTTGATTTCTACGCGCAGCTCCGCGAAGACTACCCGATAGTGTCAATCGAGGACCCGATGTCCGAAGCGGACTGGGAGGGCTGGAGGATGGTGACTGAAGCGATCGGTGATTCCGTCCAGCTGGTGGGCGATGATATCTTCGTGACCAACAAAGCGATCCTAGCCGAAGGTATCAAGAAAGGGATCGCGAACTCGATTCTTATCAAGGTCAACCAAATCGGGACCCTCACCGAAACCCTCGAGACAATGAAGCTCGCCCGCGACTCCGGCTACACCTGCGTAGTCTCACATCGCTCTGGCGAGACCGAGGACGCCACCATCGCCGACATCGCCGTCGGGACGGAGGCCGGGCAGATAAAGACCGGGGCGCCGTGCAGGGGCGAGCGGACCGCGAAGTACAACCAGCTGCTACGGATCGAGGACGACCTCGGCAGGCGGGCAAAGTACCTCGGAATCGACGCGTTCACAGCCAGATAAGTGATGCTCATGGTTGAAAAGCTCTATTACGCCGACCCGTACCTCAAAGAATTCGATGCGACCGTGGTCGGCATCAAAGGCGACCGAATCTTCCTGGACAGGACCGCATTTTATCCCGGAGGAGGAGGCCAGGCCGCTGATCTCGGAACTATCGACGGGAAAAGCGTCACCGAGGTCGGAAAGGACGGGGAAGAGATATTCCATACCATTATTGGGGCATCCTTCAGTAAAGGCCAGAAGGTCAGATGCGCTCTGGATTGGAGCCGCCGGTACGAGCTCATGAGAGGTCACAGCGGGCAGCACATCCTTTTCCGCGCGATGCAGGAACAGAACCCCGAGCTCGGCGTCGGCAAGGTCGACATCGGGATCGACAAGAAGGTGCTTCTCTTCAACGGAAGGATTTCATGGGATGAGCTCAGGAGGGCTCTCGCAAAGGCGAACGAGGTCATCGCCTCGGATCTGGAAGTTCTGATCCAGGAAGTCCCAAAGGATTCTCCAGACTTGGCCGACGTGAGGATCAAAGCGGACCGGATCGCGGGCGACAAGGTGCGCATCATCAGGATCGGCGACTTCGACGCGGCTGCCTGCGGAGGGGTGCATGTCAGGCGAACGGGGGAGATCGGTGGATTGTCCATCGTCAAGATGGTATCAGGTCGGCAAGCCTCTGACTGGAGCGTTCAATTCGAGGTCGGATTCAAGGCGCTTCAATCATCGAGTGATCTGGCGATCTCCACTCTTTCCACCGCAGATATTCTCGGATGCGCGACAAGCAACGTCGAGCCGACCGTGATCAATCTCAAGGATAACGTCGAATCCCTTTCCGAGAAGCTAAGAACAGCGAGCCAGGCGCAGCTGGAGGCGCTGCAGCCCGAGAAAGTCTGCAACTTCTCGGTCTTTTCCGCGATCCTATCCGGCGCCGACAGAAAGACGATGAACGACGTCTCATCGAAGCTCATCAGACAGGACGGAGCCGTCGTCCTCCTATGCGACGTCTCCGACAATGCATTCATGGTCATGGCATGCAACGAGAAGATCCGGCTCGACTGTCCAGCGCTTCTGAAGAAAGGCCTCGATATGATGAACGGTCGTGGCGGAGGCAAGAAGAACTTCGCCCAGGGCGGAGGAACCGATAAGACGAAAGCCGAGATCGCCTTCAAAACCGTCAAGCAGTCTCTACTAGATATCATAACGTCAGAATTCAACTGCGGATAGAGGCGCGAGCAAAAGTTAGATAAATCTACTATTTATCAGAGTGATGCGCTGTCAGATACAGCATTCAGCAAGGTCGTGTAGATAACATGATGAGGACCCATAACTGCGGCGAGATAACCAGTTCGCATGTCGGCCAGAAAGTCGTCTTGGCAGGCTGGGTCAGACTCATTAGGGATCATGGAGGTGTCCTTTTCATCGATCTGGCAGACAGATACGGCACCTCCCAGGTCGTGTTCGATCCAAACTCGATCGAACCATCCATGCGGGACAGGATCACAAAGATCATCAACTCTCTCGGCCGGGAGTACGTGCTCCGGGCGGAGGGTGTTGTGAGGAGTAGGGTCGAAGGAACCGCGGACCCGAGGAACCCGACTGGCACGGTCGAGACCCTTATCTCGGAAGCGGAGGTGCTCAGCCCTTCGGAGGTCCCGCCCTTCGAGATAATCGAACAGAAGGAGTCGCTGCTCGCGAACGAGGACCTCAGGATGGAGTACAGGTTCCTCGACATGAGGCGGCAGAAGCTGATGAACAACCTCATCGTCAGGAACAAGGCGGCAAGCATCGTCCGCAACTTCTTCTGGAAGAAAGGTTTCCTCGAAGTCGAGACGCCGAACCTCGTCAGGAGCACGCCCGAGGGAGCGAGGGACTTCCTCGTGCCAAGCAGGATCCATCCAGGCGAATTCTATGCGCTGCCGCAGAGCCCGCAGCTCTACAAGCAGCTGCTCATGATGGGCTCCGTAGACCGTTACTTCCAGATCGCAAGATGCTTCAGGGACGAGGACGCGAGGGCGGACAGGCAGCCCGAGTTCACGCAGATCGACGTCGAGATGTCCTTCATCGTCGAGGAGGACATCATGAGGCTCGTCGAAGAGATGCTCGTCGAGCTCTGGATGAAGATCAAGGGCCAGGACATCAAGACGCCATTCCCGCGGCTGCCCTACGACGTCGCGATGGAGAAGTACGGCACGGATTCTCCCGACACGCGCTTCGGTCTGGAGATCACGGACGTCACCGAAGTCTGCAAACGCTCTCAATACGCCGTCTTCCTGTCGGTCATCAAGAAAGAAGGCCGGGTCAAGTGCATCAACGCGAAGCAGATCCTGAACATCGACTCAGAAAAACCGGAGGACCAGCGCAGGTTCGGTCGGAACTGGATCGACAGGCTGATCCAATGGACTAAGGACCAGGGCGCGAAAGGTCTCACTTGGATGAAGGTCGTCGGTGACAAGACGGAATCCAATATCGTGAAGTACTTCGACGACGACGTCCAGAGTGCCCTCGTGAAGGCGATGGGCGGGGAGGACGGCGATCTCCTGCTGTTCATTGCGGACGAACCGGCGCGCGCTTCCGATATGTCCGGAAGGCTGAGGGAGAAGCTCGGCGCCGAGATGGGCCTGATTCCGGAGGACAAGGACGAATTCCTCTGGGTAGTCGATTTCCCGCTGTTCGATATCCCGTCCCCGGGTGCCCGTCCCCAGGCGAAGCACCATCCTTTCACCAGCCCGAAGGAGCAGACCGTCGGTTATCTGGACATGCCTCCAGCAGAGGTGAAAGCAAGGGCGTACGATGTCGTGCTTAATGGGATCGAGATCGGGGGCGGATCCATCCGTATCCACAGGCCGGACGTCCAGGCGAAGGTGCTTGAGATATTGGGCATCGGCGAGGCCGAAGCCGAACAGAAATTCGGATTCCTGCTGAAGGCTCTCAGGTACGGCGCGCCGCCGCACGGCGGCCTCGCGTTCGGTTTCGACAGACTGGTGGCCAGCCTCCTCGGGTTGGATTCGATAAAAGACACGATTGCTTTCCCGAAGAACAAGAAGTTCCAGTCGCTGGTCGATGGTTCGCCGAGCCCCGTCAGCGAGGCGCAGCTCAGGGAACTGCAGATCCTTTCTTTGGCTTCCGAAGAGGACCAAGGGAAGAAGTGAGGGATGAAGATCCTGTCATCCACTGAGTCAAAATTGAATTGCGCCGTTGCCGCGGCACTATTGCTGTCTCTCACACTTTTCACGACCGTCTTTTCGAGCAATGCAACCGCCGCGCCCCCAATTGCGGATTTCGTCTTCGAGCCAACTGTCGGCAACACATCCTCCATCATCAAATTCAACGCTTCCTCTTCATCGAACCCAGGAGGAAATTTTTCGGACCTGTCGTTTCGATGGGATTGGCAGGACGATGGGATCTTCGATACATCCTGGTCGGGCAACTACACTGCCGAGCATCAATACACATCCCCCGGCATCTTTTGGGTCAGGCTCGAAGTCAAGAACCTGACCGGGCAGATTGGCAATGCGACAGCGCTAGTCCCGATTGACGGTTCCCCTCCGGTCGTGACCCTCCTCCTCCCCGACGATACCGCGTTCAAGAACGGGTCTAGGGTCAGCCCTGGCCACGCAAGCATAGTCTGCAAATCGATTGACAATCTATCCTCGATAGCAAGTGTGGAGTTCAGCCTGGATGCCGCAGACTTCGAGAATGTTTCCTCTTCGACCGGACTGAACCTGACGACCATAACGATGAACGGTCTAGCGGACGGGGATCATTACATCATCGTACGGGTAACAAATTCCGCCAGACTGACGACAGTGGTGGGAGTGGAATTCAAAGCATCAGCAACGGTGGTGGAAGAGCCGCCGCTCGATGCAGTTTGGATCATCGTCACCCTGCTTGTCGTCGTCATCGGGATCGCCGTCTCGCTACTTCTTCTCAAGCGGAGATAGAAGAAGAACCCTCCTGAAGGATTGGATTTGACACCCCCTGGGTTGCCCCCGGTCATGTGAGCACAGGCAGAAATATATCACTCCAGCGCTTTTTCCATCTGTTCCGATAACATGGCAATCCATGAACTCAGTCTGAAGGACTACAAGAGGATAGTCGACACCTGGGATCAGGCCGGCATGCACGCCAAACTCAAAGGGCGGGACAGGCCGGACAGCCTCCGGAAGCAGTTGGCATCGGGGACGGTATTCATCCTAGGGGACGTCAAGGGAGGACTCCTACGGGGAGTGATCGTCGTCAGCAATGACGGACGAAAGGGGTGGATGAATCGGCTCGCGGTCCTTCCGAGATTCCGCGATCAAGGTATCGCCACCGGGTTGATCAAGGAGGCGGAGAATAGGCTCAGGAAGATGGGCATAGAGATTTTCGCGGCCCATATAGAGGAAGAGAACAAGCCGAGCCACCAGCTGTTCGAAAAGCTTGGTTATGTGCCGGCCACCGACATCATCTATTTCGTGAAGCGCCTGCGCGACGAAGTGTGAGCGCCTCACTTCAAATCGATCTTGCTTCTAATAACTTCCGCGATCCTGCGCGCATCGTACCGTCCCTTCGTTTCCTTGATTATCTGGCCGACGAGGAAGTTGATCGCCTTTGGTTGGCTCTCGATCTCCTTCTTTAGGGCAGGCTGCTCGGATAGTATCCTTGAGACAATCTCTTCAAGATCGCCTTCCGATTCATCCAGCTCGACGAGCTCTCCGGCTTCTCCCGTCTCGAATATCCTCTTGATCGCCGATTTCACGACGCCATCAGAGACTCTTCCAGCCGCCTCCGCCGCGATTACCTTCTCGATCTCAGGAGCGACCTTCTTCAACTCCACATCAGGGTGCTTGTAATGCTCCGCCTTCACCGTGCTGTTCAGCCAGCGGATCAGACGAGAAGGATCGATCCTTGCCGCCATGTCTTCGAAGAGCTCCCCGATCGGCTTTGAGCTCAGCAATAGTGATCTCACGTCATCGATCGGGATCTTGAATCTCCTTTCCAGCTCGGCCGACTTCTCGGAGGCCGTCGGCGGGAATTCCATCAAGCCCGCAAGCTCCTTCAGATCGAATACCGGCAGGTCAGGCTCGAAGATGTATCCGTAGTCCTGCTCCTCCTCCTTCTCTCTGCTAGCCACGGTGACGCCCTTCTCCTCGTCGAAGCTCCGGGTCTCTCTTTTCACGCCCATCCTCGCCTTGGAAAGCTTCTCCTGGCGGCGGTGCTCGAACTCCAGCGCCCGCTCGAGGTTCCTCAGCCCGGTGACGTTCTTGATCTCGACCCTCTCGCCTCCCTTGATCGAGATGTTCGCGTCCGCTCGGATCTTGAGGTCCTCTCCCTCGACCACGACGCCGACGTAACGAAGTTCGTCGAGCAAGGTCCTGAGGAACTCCCTGGCCTGGGCAGGGTCGTCCATCTCAGGCTTGGTGACTATCTCGATGAGCGGCACGCCGCTTCTGTTGTAGTCGAGCAGCGAGAATTCCTGCTCCGGGGCGAGATCGTGCACAGATCTAGCAGGGTCCTCCTCCAGATGTATCCTGTATATTCCCACCCTCCTCCCCGCTATGT
>Ga0315285_10000944_pt1 | contig 30179 bp, 18 predicted proteins | sample YL17G09_36_MG_FD_203698 | JGI IMG/M metagenome (GOLD analysis project Ga0315285, IMG submission 203698) | Sediment microbial communities from Yellowstone Lake, YNP, Wyoming, USA - YL17G09_36 | ecosystem: Environmental > Aquatic > Freshwater > Lake > Sediment | place: USA: Wyoming | collected...
CCGCGCCGTCTTCGAGCATATGGCGCGCGGCGCGCGGCAGGGCGATCCCAAGCTCAAGCTCGCCACCTGCGCAATGACAGCCGGGCCGAGCCAGCGCTACGCGAAGAGCCTTTCATGCGTGAAGGGTTTGGGGGACCTGTACGATGTCATCAGCGTGCACACCTACGCGCTGGCGGAGGGATATCCCACTTGGAGGCGCAGCTACCCGGAGGATCCGTCCATCAAGTACCTGAAGGACGTAAAGGATGTCCAGGACTGGAGGGACGCAAACGCGCCGGGCAAGGAAGTGTGGGTGACGGAGTTCGGCTGGGATGCCTCCACCAAGCCCGCCCCGGCAACCGGAGACTTCAGTAGGTGGATCGGCTCCACGGAGACACAGCAGGCGCAGTATCTGGTGCGCTCCTTTCTCGTGTTCGCAGCCATGGGCGTAGACCGGGCCTTCATCTTCTTCTTCAACGATGAGGACGAGCCGCAGTTCCACGGATCGTCCGGTCTCACGCGCAACTACAGGCCGAAGCCCTCGTTCTACGCCGTCGCACACCTGTATCGGACGCTGGGCGACTACCGATTCGCGCATGCAGTGGTGCAGCAGCCCGGCGATCTCTACGTCTACGAGTTCCAGCGCGGAGACGACGAGAAGGAGCGGGCCTGGGCCGCGTGGTCGCCGACCGGGTCGGGGCGAACGCACGATATGGCGGTCCCCGCGCCGCCAGGCATGATCGTCCGCGCCGAACGGATGCCGCTGAAGGAGGGGCCGGCGGAGACCGTGGCATGGAGGACCGCTCCCGACGGGAAGGTCCGACTGGCCGTCGGCGAGTCCCCCGTTTACCTCTGGTTCCGTTCATCGCTGTCAACCGCCCGTGAAGGCGGCCTGAGAGCTCCCCCGACTCCGGCTACCCCCTCGGCCGGAGCCACTGGCGGGGGGTTCGTCGCGCGTCGCATGGCTCGGTGAACAGAGGGTGTGAGCAACTCGGGGACGAACACTGCAGTCTGCCAATCCGCAGACCAAGCTCCTGCAGAGCGCCTGGAGGTGCAGAATGCGTCTTGTCGATAACGGCAGCCTTGCCTGTACCTTGGACGTGGTCAACGAGGCATTGTTCTCCGGCAGACCGATCTCTCGAGCAGAGCGTGTGGAGGTCGCCTCCTGGATCGCTGCTCGCCAGGGCCTGCCGGGGTGCTACGCGGGCATGTTCGCCCCCACCCAACGCGACTTCGTCGAGGCGCGTGTCTTCACAGGCGAAACCATTGCCTCGCGTGCCGCCACCGGGCACATCCTCGGGGAAGAGGCGATCCGTGCCCTGCAGCTACTGGGCGTGAAGACCCCTGCGGTGCGCGCCGCGCTAGCGCGGGCGAAGGAGGGCATGGAGGGGCGTGTCACGGACACGGCCTCTGGGCCCTGGGGGATGTACTGCTGTGGCACCTGCTCTTGCGCGTACTGGCGGAATCTCGCCGCGGGCGGGCTGACCCGCGCGGAGGCGCGGCTGGTGCAGGGGATGAAGGAGATGAAGGCGCGTCGCCTCGGCACCGGCAAATGGCGCTTCTTCCCATTCTTCTATGCAGCGCTCGCGCTCACCGAGATCGACCTCCCGGGCGCCCGCGCTGAACTTCGATACGCCGCGCCGGTGTTGGAGCGCTACCTCCAGCGCGCCGCCACCGACGAGGTCATCTCGCGACGCCGCCACGGGGTCGCAGAGCGCGCACTCGCGCTCTGCTAGGCGAACGGACCGACCCGCCAGGGCCCTCCGCGCGCAGGCAAGGCGACGGTTCTCGAGGGGCCTGCGCCCTCCGGCAGGAGCCGGATCGGACGAGGCGAACTAGGAGGGCACCATCACATCTCCGAGGGAATGCCATGATGTCGCGTTCCTCTCTCGCCGCGCGGGTCGCTTTCTTCGCCTTGCTAGTCACGCTCTTCGTCGCGGTCTTGGCCATTGCCATCCCGTTGCCTAACGGGACTCGGCTCGTCTTCCTTGGCGATTCCATCACCGAACAGCTGACCTACACCCGCTATGTCATGAACTACTTCGCGCTGCGCTACCCAGATGTGAAGATAACGTTCCGCAACGCGGGCTGGAGCGGCGATACCGCGCCGGGCGGACTGGAGAGATTGCAGCGCGACGTCCTCAGCTTGAAGCCGACCGTCGTGACGATCTGTTTCGGCATGAATGACGGCCGCTACACGAGCTTCGACCAAGACCGCTATGACCGGTATCTGAAGGGCATGACCGGGCTTGTGCAGACGCTCAAGAAACATGGCGTGCGGGTCGTGCTCCTCACGCCCGGCGTAGTCGACGAGGACATTGATAACAAGGGCTATAACCAGACGCTTACCCGCTACGCGCAGGGAGTCAAGGAGCTGGCCGCGAGTGAGCAGGTCGCGGTCTTTGACATCAACGCCCTGATGGGAGATGTGCAGGCTCGGGCGAAGCGCGACAATCCCAGGTTCACCATGATCCCCGACTCGGTGCATCCGGGCCCGCCGGGTCAGGCTCTGATGGCCTACGGGCTGCTCAAGGCCGTAGGCGCCGACGGGCCGGCCGCCAGCGTCGCCATCGACGCGAGCACGCGCGGTGTTGCATCGGATCGCGCGCTGGTGAAGGATCTGCGCGTAGCTCCCCAGTCTGTCACCTTCACGCGCATCGATCGCGCTCTCCCGACCTACTTCGATCCGGAGGCGGCAGCAGTATTCGCCTACGCCCCCATCCAGCAGGACCTGAACCAGTACCCGTTTCGGGTCACCGGATTGCAGCCGGGGAACTGGAAGCTCACCGTGGACAACGTGGAGGTGGGCGTCCTCTCGGCGGACGACTTGGCGAAGGGTGTAGACCTGGGCTCTCGCCCCGGCCCGTGGCGGAAGCTTGGCGAGCAGGTCAATGACACGACGGCCACCCAGGAGTGGATCTACCGCACGCGCTGGAAGCAACTCGGTGTGCTGCTGAGCGTTCCCGACGAGGCGCAGCCGGAGAAGCTGGCACTGGAACGGAAGCTCGACCAATGCATAGCTGAGCAGGAGTCCGAGCGCGCGAAGCTGGTGGCGCCACACGCCTGGCGCTGGCAACTCGCGCACGTCGGGTGACCGGGTCGGGGGTGTGACCGACCCGCCGGGGCCCTCCGCGCGCAGGCAAAGCGGTGGTTCTCGAAGGCCCCGAACCCACTGGTATACGCTCAGTGCGCGAGCGACTGGCGGCCCCCTGGGCATACTGGCTGACGGCCGCGACCGACGGGTCGTGTGCACTACAAGGATGCAGGCGCGGCACGGTCGCCCGGACGGCGCCGGGAGCGGCGGGGATATGTGCGGAGACCCCGTCCCCGCGAGCCTCAGTCGGCGACCGTCGCGGTGACGGCTGCTATTCACCAACTCGAGTAGGCGGTGCCGTCCAGAGCGATCAGCGCGCTGCTGCTGTGCACCTCGCCGGTGGCTGGCGTGTAATCCCAGTTAGCTGCGTTGGTGAAGGGGTCTTTCGGCAGGTCACCGTCCGGGTTGCGCAGGTACGGGCCTCGATAGGCCGAGCCGTCGAGCGGGAGGCCGCCGCCGCCACTGCCGCTCGGCGCGTTGTCCTTGGCCGCCACCAACTGGTCCAATGCCACTGGGTGGTCGCCCATATCGGCTTCGAATTGCTCGATCGCATTGCGAAGCTGATGCAGGTCACCACGCAGAGCTGCTTCCTTAGCCTTGCGTGCGGCGCCCAGTAGGCGCGGGATGACGATCAAGGCCAGGATGGCGATCACCACGATCACGATCAGCATCTCGATCAGGGTGAAGCCCGTGCGCTTCGGGGCCATCGTCCGGTTCATCACACTCGCGTCCTACCCATCTGGTGTATCTGACAGCTCCGCCGTTCGCTCATAGATGGCCCCGCGGCCGCGTTAGGTCGCACCGCCGCCACCTCCCGGTTATTCCATGAGCCGCCCGCAGACGAGGACGAGCACCGCCCTCTTCCGCGGCCTCGGGAAGACGCAGAGGAGGCGGTCCAGACCAGGAGAACGCCGGTGACTCGCCCCTGACTGTCATTGCCAGCCCCTAACCGGCCGCAGTTAGCGGTTTCGCCAGTACTAGGGACCGCCCGCCCCGCGGCCGCGGAGCTGCTTTCCGGGGTTCGTCGCGCCATCGAGCGGAGGCTGTCTCCGGGTACGCGGGCCACAGCCTTCCGGCTGGCAGCGCGATGTCAGGCCGGCTCCACGGGTGGCTAACAGGGACAAGAGGGGCCGTTGGCACGCCGCCCCCATGGGGACGCCGACAGCTACCGTATTTCGCCGAAAGAGGTAATGGCGAAATGCGGACAGACCACGGCCCAGACGGGCGCAGGGCTTGGCCGCCGTCACTTCTTTGTGCGACCATCATTAGACAGGTTCGAGCGAGAGTACTTGCCTTACCGCGCGCTCCAGCGTACCGGCCGAGATCAGGCGCTCGGGACAGCCAAGACGCCGGTAGGCGCGATCCGCCCAGAACGATCGCACCGGGCCGAAGGAGGGCAACCCGACCGGGCGAGGCGCCATGAGGCCGATGGCCTGGGGGATATCAAGCGTCTGCATGACGCCGATGATGTGCGCCCCTTCGGCATGGCTCACCGGAATGGCGTCGGCCACCACGCCAGCCACGTCATCGTCGAACAGAGCCGCGTACAGGCAGGAGACGCCGGCGTCACCTCGCCCATAGAGGTAGCAGCGCTGACCGGCCAGTTCGGACAGCGACCTGAGAAAGCCGAGTCCCAACGACAGGTCGCGGATGCCGAGCAACGTCTCGGTTGCTCCGACGTAGGCGCCGGCACGCAGCATGTGGGTGCACAAGTTGGGGTTGCTGCGATCGTATCCGGTCATACCGGCGCCCCGCGCCTCCAGGGTGACCACCGCGTGCTCGCCGCAGAGCGACAGCAGGCGCGGCCACAGCTCAAACGTCGTCTCGCCGGGAGCAGCCAGGCCGAGCATGACCTTGCCTGTCATCTGCGGAGGCAAGCTCAGCTCCAGCCACACATCCATCCCGGCGATATCGCCCCGGTACAGCAAATGGCGCCGCTCGCCTTGCAGATAGCCGCCTACGCGCTCCGTGGTGAGTCGCTCTTCCGATCGGGCTAGCCAGGAGAGGGGACCGGCGAGCAGCGCCCTCTTCGCCTCCTCACGCGTGCGCCTCCAGTCATCCGGGTTGGCGGGAAGGGAGATCGCGCCCCGGCGCGTCAGCAGCTCTGGCAGCACGTCGAGGTGATCGGTCTCGGGGACCGCGCCGTTGAAGACGGTGGTCGTCTTCTCATCGTGCACCGGCTCGGGCAGTTCGATCATCGCTCGCTCGGAGCCGGCGACGTGCTGGTCGAACCACCGGTTGATCCCCCTGATGGTCTCCGGCTGGTACCCGTGCGGCCCCGGGTACTCCAGCAGGGAGCACTTGTCGGCGGCGCCGTAGAGCGCGTAGACCCTCTTCACCTTCTCGTATAGGAGTTTGTAGCCCTCCGGCGAGAACAGATCGTCTTCTCTGGCATAGCAGAAGAGGAGCGGCCGCGGCGCAATGAGCGCCGCCCAATCGGCCGAGTCCTGCTGGAACATGTTGTACGGGAACATGCAGTCACAGTGGTGCAGCCAGTGCCTGTCGCCGATGAAGAACCGGAGGGTGTCCATGCCGCAGGCGGTGGCGACGGCCGCGATTCGCTCGTCCGCGGCGGCCAGGAAGAAGCTCTGCGCCCCCCCGCCGGACAGGCCGGTCGTTCCCACCCGCTGTGGCTCAACCTCGGGCAGAGAGAGCAGGTAATCGAACGCGCGCATCGAGTTCCAGGTCTCCCCCCCAGCGGCAACATAGCCCCGGGATACCAGGTCAGGCCTCTTCCCATGGAACAGGGCGTGATGGTCGCCGCGGTTGTCGTGCTGCTCGATCGTGTCCAGGACGAGGCAAACGTACCCCCTACGTGCCCACAGCATCCCCTGCGACTGGTAGCTTTCGACGCCGGTAAGGTGGTGGCCGCAGACGTAGACTACGGCCGGAAGCCGCGCCTCCGGGAGTGGGCGGGGCCGATAGACATTTGCACTGGCATGCACATCAGGCAGTATCTGGAAGCTCACCTTCTGCGCCCGGTAGCCCTCTCCCGCGAACTCTCCGGTGATCCGCGGCTTCAGGTCGCAACGCTCGGGCAGCGGATGGAGGCCCATTGCCTGGTAGAACTGGACGAGGCGGCTCGCCCTCTCTCGGTTCCAGTCCTCGAGTGTCTTGATCCCCTCCAGAGACCGCGACGTGATCTCGCTTGCAGTCCGAACGTAGTAGTCCCACAGCGTCGCACCCATCACGATGCCTCCCGAGATTCTCTCTTCTACGCACAGGAACGCGCCAGATCCACCTACCCGAGCCGGCCCGGTATCTTGCCGCTCTCACATTGCGGTACGTCCTGACCCCGGCGATGCGCGGCCTTGCTTCATCTATCTGAGCTGCCAGGTATGATGTCGTCGCGCCACCAGGGCCGCGATCTGCAGCGGCTTTCGCCGGGCGAGGATCGCCTCCCTGCGAGCGGGAGCCGCCGCTTGGCTGCCCCACATGGTGCGTCGGCCCCGTTCACCCTCGACTCCGGCTACCCCTCGGCTTGGGGTCAATGTGCGGGGTTGCGGCGGCTCCAGTCAACGGCGTCCATGGCGAACACCGTTGGCACCTCCCACCCATCAAGCTCCTTGCCCTGCTTCTCTATCCAGACCCGGTATCGTTGTGTCTCCGCGCTCAATCCGGCCCGGTCTCCCAGCGGCGCCATGTGGATAACCAGGTCTTTCCCTCTCCCCTCACGCTCCTTGACGTACCATCCCAGGAACATGTCGTCACTCAAGATCAGCCGCTCACTCGGGCCTAGATCAGCGACTCGCACCCCCGCCTGCTGAAGCCGGTCCCGTTCGGGGTTGCTGAGCACGCTCACCCACTTGTAGAGAGCAATATAGCTGACATCGACGACCACCCGCTGCCTGAACGCGAATCGTTTCTGCTCATTCTCGTCTGCGGGATCGCCATATGTGAGATGACCCCCATAGCGCGCCTGCAGCATAGTCAAATGGCTGCCAAGCCAGGCCAGGTTGGCGAGGCCAACTGCCACTCTGCCGGCAGGCCGTGCGCGTCGCCCTGAGCCGGGTCTCAGGCATGGATCGGTCCAGGCGTTGATCTTCGCCACTACGTCTGGAGGGATCTGACTGGCCCGCCACAGACCGCGGTATGTGCTTCGGAACCGGAGGAAGTCGCCTGCATCCCCCCATTCCCACTCCAGGGCACTGGTAACACTTCGGCCCGTCCACTCCTGCCACAAGCCCGGTTGGGAAGGGCGCGGCTCGCACGCATCTGTGAGTAGCTGCAGCGCCGTCACCGGCGTCTCCGCTCCTGCACTGTCCCGGCTCGACTCGCGAGGAAGATCGCAAAACGCGTCCGAGATGCAGTTCAGCCCCGATGTCCTGGCGACCAGTTCCTGCACTTGCCAGAGGTACTTCAGTCCAGGGGTCGCGCTTGGCAGCACGGTGTTGAGAAGCAGGTTCTGGGCCGAAGGAGACAATGCGCCCTTCGATCTCCTCCTGTTCTGAGCGATGGCCGCGGCCCTCCTCAGTTCCTCAGCCTGAGCAATCTTCTCTCGACGTTCGCGAACATACAGCTCCTCGGCCTCGGGGCTGATATCCTCTCCCAGCAGTCGGTACAGTGCGATCTCGTCCGTCGGCTCCTCCAAAGGTCCCTCGGCGAATCCGACGTGGATCTGTGCTGCGCCAGTGACCCGGTTACCGGGCCAGTAGTTCTCCTCCTTCCCGCCCGGGAGAACCTGCATTGCCATGGCCCCCAAAGCGAAACTGCTGGATTCGATACGTAGTCGCGCATGGTGGCTCTCCAGCCATCCACTATCGATGTGCAGGGCATCGCTCCAGAATCCCTGCTCGCCCGCGGCCAGCGCCGACCAGTCGCGCTCGAAGGTCGCTCCTTTCAGCATACCTTGCAGTTCATCCTCAGGCAGCCTGGATACGAACTCCAGAAGCCCCCGCCGCCTCGAATCGAGCAGGTTCAGAAGGAGGTGATCGTCACGCTCTTCGTACTGCGCTACAAGCTCATCGCGGGAGAGACGAAGTGCAGTGATGTACTCATTCATGCGCCCTAGGTTCCGCTCAGCCCGGCGTTCCTTCTCCGCATGCTCGGATTCGAGCTGGGATTGTTCCGACTCTCTGACGGTCTCCTCTAACCCCTGCCCGATGCTCGTTGGCAGCAGGTAATAGGTTACCTTCCTCCCGACTTCCTCCTCACGCGGATACGCGAAGGAGCAGTCAGTCACCCACATCAGCTGCGCCATGATGGCGCGAACTGACGGCGGGTTTTGAGGATTCAGATACAGATTCACTCGAATATTCAGGCTGGGAGCGTCTGAAGGCCACAGCGCAATCCTCACCCCGGTCTGCTGCTCTATCCCAACGAACACCTCGTCGAGGGTTAGGCCGGCCCGCCAGAAGCGCACCGGTTGGTCCAGCCGCGGGTCCGATTGGCGTCCGCCTTCGTAGGACTCACTCGGCTCCCACAGATCCCAGTCCGCCAACGATCCTGGCACTGGGATCGTAGCGCCTCGCGCGGACACCCCTGCCGAGAGCAGTGTCCCCAACGCAATGGCGAAAAGCAGCCAGCTCCTCGACGTCATGCCTTGCTCCTCCAGGTTCCCTGCAGTACGGGCGAAGTGGCTCGAGGCCGAACCTAAGGCGGTCCCTCGGCGATCTGCCTACGGTACCAGGGCCCAGAACCGACCTGGGGACACCCGGATCTTCAGTCCAGTGCTCTGACATCTTAGCCGGCCCGGCACGCACTGCGCTACTTCCGGCGCCACGGGATCCGGTAGATGTGCTCCGCCAGAGGGCCGAAACCATCGGTGAAGCCGCCCGCCTCCGCTTTGATCGTCCGGTTCTCGTCCACCACCTGAATCTCGGTGCCGGCCTTGAGGCCCTCGACCGTGATCGTGCCCTTGCCGCTTCGCGGGCTGATCGGGTCGAACTGCCTCAGCGTCGCCGCCTCCTTGCCCAGATCAATGTTCTGGGCAAAGATGTAGAGAGCGCCGCCGAACTCCGTAGCCTTTGCGTGACAGAGGAGGTCGTCGCTCATGCTCACCTGGACCCTGACTCCGGCCGGGTCCGCCACGATGGCCGGCGCCAGTCGCGTGAGCTGGTCGTTCAGCCGCTTGAGCTCGGCCTGCATCTCCGTGCTCGGGGCGAAGGAGGAATAGTTGGCGGTGCCGTCTGGGTCAAACCACTTGTGCGTGAAATAGCCGATGGCTTTGGCGCCCTGGATGATCGCCATCCAGACCTCGGCGCGGGTGTGCTCCGGTCTCACATCGGGTTGCAGGGAAGGGGTCATCCACTGGCTGCCCTTGTTCGTCTCGATCCAGGCGTAGATGGGCTTGCCCGGGCCCGCCAGCGCCCTCAGATCTGCCGTGCCGTCGGCCACGTCATGGAGCCGGCCGGGGAAGCCGGAGCCGAAGATCGGGTAGGTATCGAACCCCAGCACGTCGGCGGCCTTCGCCAACGCGGGGTACATCTGCTCTTTCCTCGCCGGGTCCCAGGTCGTGTCGTTCCGCATGAAAGCTGAGGTCAGAGTCATGAAGACGGGCCGCGTGTGATCGGCTGCTCGGATGTCCCTATAGGCGGCCCTCATCTCCCCTGGCGTCGCGCGCGGCTCCTTCCGCGGCCGGCTGAGGAGAACATCGTTCCCCGCGTCGTCGAACGCCTCCACCTCCGAGAGGGAAGCATATCCCTGGTTGCCAGGGAGGTCGTACTGCGACGTGAACCTGAGGGTCAGCTCCTTGAACGTGGCCGGTTGCTTGAGGTCGAGCTTCTGCTGACCTGTCCTGTTCTCCAGCGTGGCTCTGAGGATCTCCTTGCCATCGCCAAGGAAGGTCACGCCTTTCGCCACCGCTAGACCTTCAGATATCGTCTGCCAGACTGCCAGGCTCTGGACGGTGACAGGGCGTTTGAGTCGGACAGTGAACTCCCCCCCGACCACCGGCTCGATGGCGGTCCAGCTGGAGGTATCCCCGTCCACCAGGCTGGCGAACGGGGTCCTCCGGTTCACCCTCATGTGCGCGGCGGGGGCCACGTCCGCATCGCTGACGGTCCGCGTCAGGTCCGGCTCATCGTCCTGGATCCACCCCAGCAGGTTCGGCGAACTCACAAGACTGCGGTAGTCTTGGGCCGGGAGGCCTCGGTCGTACGGCGCAACGAAATAGAGCCCCATCGCCCATGCCGCCTCGGCATAGGCGACGATCTTCCCGGGCTCACTCTCGCCCGCATAGCCCATCAGGGTGTTGACGTTCGTCCCCTTGATGGCGCCGAAGTATCTGGGGTCCGCCAGCCAAACGGCGATGGGAAGAAAGGGCTTGCCATTCACGCGGAACTCCGCGTTCCGGCCGATGGTGACCTGCCGAATCTGTTCCACCTTGCCTTGGGCCATAGCCGTGCAAGACGCAAGCAACGCCGCCACCGCCAATGCCAGGACAACGGGGGCTGCGGAGCGACCCCGCAGCCGGAGCACGGATCTCATCAGATTCTCCTCCTCTCGGCCCTCATCCCGCGGTCTGGGAGCCGAGGCCTGTGCACTGCCGCGGTGGAGTTTCCTGTTGCCAGGCAGGTTTCCTCTCGCGAGCGGACTGTGGCGCAGCTCAGAAGACGGGGCAGTTCTGCAACCGCAAGACGAGACAGCCAGTGATCGCCATGCGCCGTGGCCGACCTCCCGCCGGTGTCGCGGCCGGCGCGCGTAGGCCGCCTCACTTCAGCTTCAGTACCGCCTCTACTTGGCTGCGCGCCGTCGGATCAATGAGCACTGCATTGGACTCGCGCCCGTCATCGCCCACGCTCAACACCGCTTCGGTGCAGCCCTCTCCCCACCACCGGTCGAACTCTCCCGGCTCCCAGCGGTAGGCGGCCGAGAACCGGCCGCACGGGTCTGTGTTGACAGAGAGCCCGCTCTTCAGCCTCAGACTGCCGGCGAGATAATGCTCCATCTGCAACAGCACTCGCTTGCCGCTCACGGGCATCCCGTCAGCACTAAGCACCCTCCCTGTCAGGCGGAGGTCGCGGACCATGCTCAAGGTGATGGTGAGAAGCTGCGCTGTCTGGTGCGGATCAGGCACGTAGGGGCTGATGAGTCCGTAGCCCTCGGCCGCCGCACCCACGCGATACTCGCCCGGGGGAAGGACGATGGGGACCCGGAAGCGGCCGCGCTTGTCCGTCACCGCGTGCGAGATCGGGACGGAGTAGGTGATGCCTTCGTCCATGACCACGGTGACCTGGGCCGCGGCGATTGGCCTGCCACCGGGGTAGCCGAGTACGGTCCCCACCACCCGATCACCCCGGAGGAGGCGGATCTCCTGCTCTACCCTCGACTGGTCGGGCCCCACCTCCATCTTCAGCCGCGCCCAGCCGGCCCCTCGTAGGGAGAGGAGCAGCAGGTGCAGGTGCAACCGATAGGTCGCGCCCGCAGGCGCGGGCTCGTCTCCCGGGTGGCGTGAGAGGCGCACGCGGTAGCGCCCACGAGCATCCGTGCGAAGGGTGAAGGGAGGCATCTGGAACGAGGCGCCCCCCACCTTCCCGCCGACCACCTCGAGGTGCCACCCGTCGGCCAGCAGCTCGAGCTTGGCGGCCGGCCGCCCGTCAGGCAGGTAGACAGTCCCCGTCAGCGTCGGCCCTTCCGCCTCCGCCCCGGCCCGGGCCGCACCCGGCAGCGCGCACATCAGCAAGCAGAGCGCCAGCAGCCTCCCCATCTCTGGCTACCTCCAGTGAGCAGGATCGGGGTGAGGATACTCCTCTTGCCGCAGCTTCTCAATAACCGTCCGGCAATCGCCCCCCGACCCGCAGGCGGACAGCTCGCCGTTTGGGCGCCTCCAGTCCTACCCCGCTTGAGAGTCGAACCCTCCCGAAATCGGCCCTGCCAGGAAGCAAGCAAATCCCTCGATTTCTCTACCAGTAGACGGAATGGCACTAGCCCGCTGGTCACAGAGACAGAGAGGGCCAGAAGGCAGTCTCGACGCGAAAACACGGCCGGAACAAGCAGGTCCGTCCTCTGCTCGGAGCAGTGGTGGAGGAAACCGACCTGGTATCGAGGCTGCGAAAACCTGGATGGGCCCCGGCGTTTCGATGACAGGACGTTCTCCTGATGAATGTCGCCCAAAGAAGTAACGGGCGACATCCATCAGAAACCCAGGGAATGCCTGAAGAAAGACGTTCGCGCAGTGTTACTTCATTGCGCGAACGTCCCCAGAGGGCACACGCAGTTCGGAGCGTGCTCTGTCGCGCGACTCGCGGCTTCGGACCGTTGTCGCACGGCCAGCTTCACGAGCCTGCTCGGCGCGGAGAAGGCCACTGTGGATATCATCTCGGGGACGGTCGCTGGTCATCATCGGCGCGCTAGTTCAGTGTGTTACGGCGTACTGGCATCGGTGCGTCCAGCGGGACGTAGTGCATGCCTCCTGCCTTCGTCAGTCCGGAAGCGCTGCGCACGTAGAAGCTGCCGGAGGTGAGCTCGGATGGGACGCGGTTGAGCATCACCCATTCCCCGCTCACGTTCAGCGCGCATCCCTGTCCCATCACCGCCAGTCGCACCGTGGTGCCTGGAACGAGCCGAGTGTAGGCGCTCTGGTTGAAGGAGCCAGGCCCCCGGTCATCGATTCCTGCCGGAGAGCTGAGATAGCTCTCACCGGTGCCGGCCCGCGCCCGCAGGGCGGACTTGGGCTGGACTCGGGCGAAGAGCTCAATCCGGCTGTCCCGGCCTCCGCCTCCCGACTCTCCCAGGGCCACGCTGACGACCCCGTTCGGCCCTCCGAAGGGCGTATCCGCCTCCACCGTCTGCACCTCAGCGGAGTTCGCCAGCGGGTCCTCCCGTGAAAGCGTGAGCTTCAGGTCCATCCGGTCCGCCAGGTCCGTCAGGAACGCGCTGAGCCGCATGTTGCGGGTGAGCATCACGAACTCTCGGTCCGCCGGAATCGGCGGGTTGCTCTCGATCTTCATGCCCAGCGCCGCAGAGAGCGCTGGCAGCACCGAGGCGAAGCTGATCCCGGGATCGCTGCTCGTCCACATGTAGCTGCGCAGCATCTCGCGCACGAACGCCAGCTCCTCGGCCCCCGCCCCTTCCCTGATGATCAGCCGGTTGCTGATCACGTTGGCGCCAGTGCCGATCCCTCTGCACTCCTTGGGCTGACTCAGTACCAGCCGCACCTGGTGCTCCCGCGCGATCTGGTAGAGGACATCCTTGAGCACGAACCGGCCTGTGAGGTTGAGGAAATCCTTCCGCCGGGGGCCCTGGACATCGGCCTGCAACGGAAGCTCCTCGGTGAGCAACTTCCCCCATCCCCACAGCATTCCGTGCCAGTCCAGATCGTACTGGTTCGTGAGCAGGGCGCGGATCGCACCCTGGTCCTGGCCGGGAGCGATCACGACCCCGGGTGTGGGGCGGGGCTCTGCCGCCCCCTTGTAGGCTCCCTCGTAGCAGCCCATCGAGACCGCCCCTGTGCGCGGCCGCGGCTTGCCGGTCACATCCGTCGGCGCTTCCGGCGCCGCCACGCCGGCCTTCAGCGCGGGGCTGTTCGGCCGGAGGCGGAAGTCGAGGTCCTTCATATCCACGAACCCCGGGTCCACGTCCAGGCTGCCGTCGGCCCAGTAGGGGTACTGCTGACGGATCTCAGCCAGTGTCAGCCGCGTGGTCTCTTCCCCGAGCACTGCCACGCCTGCCGGACCCGTAGCGCTGTGGAACAGATTATGGTCGCAGAGGATCGTCTCGATATCGAATCGCCTGCTGCCAGTGTAGAAGGGCAGTACCACCAATCCCACCCCGCCCGGAAACGCGGAAACCCCGATGTTGTTGCGCAGCAGATTGCTCGCGCCACGCACGTTGTACTCATTGGCCACCTCCCCCTCATGCTGGTTGGGCTGCCAGCAGTTCGCCACCGAGGTGTTGTTGATGAAGGTGCAGTTGTCGCACCGCGTGGAGCAGATACCTCTACCACCGTTCATGAAGGCCAGGTTGTTCACCATCAGACATCCCCCGCCTGCAGGGCTCATCCCGTCAATGATGATGCCATTGCCGTCGGTGCGGTAGGCGGAGCTGTCGTAGGTGCCGTACAGCACGCAGTTGCGGATGACGTTGTTCCTGCTTTGCGGCAGCCAGATGGAGATCCCGCTGGACCAGGCCATGCCCCCGCCGTTGAAGTAGATTTCGCACCCATCAACCGTCAGAAAGTCGCACTCGTTGAGGTCCATGCCACCCTGGCCACCTCCGGTGGCGATGCAGTCGAGGATCTCAAGGTGGTCCGACTTGCTGGCGCTGATCCCCGAGCCGCTGCCCCGGTAGGCCGACACGCACTTGAACCCCCGCAGCCGAACATAGTGGGCATTGGTCAGCCCAAAGGGCGACGACGCGCGGCCGCCGACGTCAATGCGCGGCTTCTCAATGCCAACGACGACCTTCCGCTCGTCTCCGGGCGCCGCCGAGAACGTGACCCACCTGCCCGGCACGCCGCTTTGGGCAGCCCCGATGGCGACGCACTCTTCGTACCGACCGGCCTTCACAAGAACCGTGTCGCCCGGCCTCACAGCCGCTGCCGCCCGTGTGATGGTGCGGAACGGCTTGGCCTTCGTCCCCGCCGCCGTGTCTCTTCCGGAAGGGGAGACCCAGTACTGCGCCGCCTGAGACAGAGCGGGCACAGCCACCAGCACGACCAGGCAGAGGGCGAATCTTATCCCATGCTTGCACATATCTCGCCTCCTTGGCACATCCCTATGGAGTTTCCTGCATTACTGCTGCGCGGTTGCTCCGCAGCCGCCGCGGTGTTGTCACCGTAATGCAGGAGAATGGCGAGGGCGGTGAACGACTTGGTGATGGAGGCCAGCCGGAACACCCACAATGGCTGCTGGAGGCAGCGCCTCTGCGGCTTTCCGATCTGGTCCGGGCCACATAGGGTCGGGAGGCCGGAGATGGCGCATCCCGCCCGACCTCGTGAAGACCCGCGCACCCTCCGACAATAGGGAGTGAGGGCGAGTAGCTGGAAGTAGTCTGCGCGCCGACCGTAGGGCGGGGAGGTGACGTGATGGGGCGCTACTCCGCGCTCCTGATGCAGTCTGTGGCCCTGGGCGCCGTCGTGCTGATACTGCCGCGCGGTTGCTGCGCAGCCCGCGCGGTGTGGACATCCGCGCACGGAGCGAGCGCGCGGCCCCTGGGGGGTCGCCTCGATGCAGCTCAGAGGCTGCGACGTTGCTCCGCAGCCGTCGCCGAGGTAGCCCGGTACGAGAGAGTCGAGATCACCCTCCCTCCCGCCGAGATCTATGCCGATCCCTTCGATCCCGCGCAGGTGGAGGTGACGGGGGAGTTCATCACCCCCTCCGGCCGCACTCTCCGCGTGCCCGGCTTCTACTACCAGGGCTATGTCAGGTCGCGGGCTCCGGATGGCGAGGAGGTGCTCACCCCCGAGGGCAGGGGTGTGTTCAAGGTGCGCTTCGCCTGGGGAGAGACCGGGAGCTATCGGTATCGTGTGACTCTCCGGGACAGATCCGGTGTGCGGCAAGTAGGCACCGGCGCGTTTCGGGTCCGCCCCGGCCCGCGCAAGGGCTTCGTCCGCCGCAGCGCCGCCGCTCCGCTCTACTTCCAGTACGAGTCCGGCGCCTCGTGCTTCCCGATCGGCGAGAACATCCAGATGCCCGAGCGGGGCGGAAGCTACGACTACGATCTGTGGGTGGGCCACCTCGCCGACCACGGCGGGAACTACTTCCGGTTCTGGGTGGGCGGTCTCGACAACCCGCTGCTGCTCGAACACCTACCCGCGTCTCCCGGCGATGGCGCCGGCCTGGGTCGCTACGATCAGCAGAGCGCGTGGCGCATTGACCACATCATGGAGCTGGGAGAGGCGCGCGCTGTGCTCGCGCAAATGTGCATTGATTCTTTCGACGCGGTGCAGATGAGAAGCGAGGGCCCGTGGGGGTGGTGGGAGAGGAACCCTTACAACGCGGCGAACGGCGGTTCGGCCGCGACGCCGGCAGACTTCTTCCGGGACGCGGAGGCAAAGCGCCTCTTCCGACAGCGCCTGCGTTACATCGTCGCCCGCTGGGGTTACAGCTCCTCGCTCTTCGCCTGGGAGCTCTGGAACGAGTGGGATCAGACGACGGGTTATGACTCCGCGTTGATGGCAGCGTGGCACCGGGAGATGGCCCGCTATCTCCGGGACCTCGATCCGTGGCAGCACCTGATCACCACCAGCTTCGGCAACACCACCGGAGACCCAGCGGTAGACGGGTTAGCAGAGACCGAGTTCGTGCAGTCCCACCAGTACGGCGCGACCGATGTCGCGGGAGCGGTATCCGCAGTGTGCCTCGAGAAGGCGCGCACCTATGGCAAGCCGCATCTCTTCGCCGAACTGGGGGCCGACACTGGCGGGCGCCTGGAGCGGAACCCGGTGATCCTGGGAAGCGTTCTCCACGACGGGCTGTGGGCCTCGATGCTCTCGCGCGGGGCGGGCTCGGCCATGGTGTGGTGGTGGGACTCGGTCGAGCGCAATGAGCTGTATGACGCGTTCTCCGCGGCCGTTGCCTTCGCGGCCGATGTGGACTGGGTGAAAGAGAACCTCCAGCCCGCGGCGACGCGAGTGCGGTTTCCCGCAGACGACAGGCCGGCCGGCTACGGCACCCTCACTCTCATCGGCCCGGCCGACCCCTGGTCCAGAGCGTCGGCGGCGAGCAAGCCGCGCACCTTTCATGTCGGAACCGATGGCGTTGTCTCGAGCTACGAATCGCTGAGCCGGGTGCTGCACGGGGTCAGGAACCATGCCGACCTGCACAATCCCATCACCTTCGAGGTGGACTACCCGGCCCCGGGGCAGTTCCTCGTGAATGTGGACGGCGTCTCGGCACACGGCGGCGCGAAGCTCGCCATCGTCCTCGACGGGAAGCCGGCCCTGTCGTTGGATTTCCCTTCCACTGATCCAGATGACCCCCACATCATGTGTAAGTATGATAAGAGCTATGCAATCGAGGTGCCGGCCGGCGCCCACACCATCACCGCCGAGAACATCGGCGCGGATTGGGTCTATGCCTCCTATAGCTTCACGAACTACCTCGCCGCGCCTAACCTGCGGGTGCTCGCCCTCTCGAACGCACACTCTGCTCTGGTGTGGGTGCAGAACCGGGATCACACCTGGCCGAACGCCCGCAAAGGGTCGGTGGCGCCAGCTCAGGCGGCCGAGGTGATGATCGGCGGCCTTGCGCCGGCTGAATACCGGATAGAGCAGTGGGACACCTACGCCGGCCGCATCGTCGGGACCTGGGCCGGCAAGTCCCGTGACGGGACGCTGCTCATCACCACTCCCGCCGGCCTGGCGACCGACGTTGCCTACAGGGTCAGAGCCATTCGCTGATCAGGCCGACTGTGCCTGTCTCCATACGACGGGCGCGTCAGAGCCATCCCCTGTGTTGTATTCCGACGCTCGCAGGATCGAAGCACCCCATCCGAGGAAAGCACTGGTGTACGTCCGGTCCAATCCAGATCACCTTCGGTCTCCTCCTGATGAGAGTGGCTGTGCTTCGAGCATCCCTTCAACACTAACAGGGGGAGACCGTCCTATGATAGTCACGCGACGATGGAACCGCCCAGATCGGCGTGGCTCGACTATTGCAGACGTTCGTGCAATGAGGCAATACTGCGCGAACGTCTTTCTTCGGGCATTCCCTGGGTTTCCGATGAATGTCGCCCGTTACTTCTTTGGGCGACATTCATTAGGTGCTGCGGCGGCGGCAGCGCCACCGCGGCTAGGTCCGACACAGATCCCACCTAGGTATTGCTGTGCTGGCAGCGCGGGCATCGTGGGTCGGATGCTGTCCGCGAGGGCACATGCTTCGCTCGGCCGGAGCCTGCAAGGCCCCCATCGCCGCGTAACAACTACAGCCTGGACCCGTTCCAGGGGGCAAGGTCAACTACCATTCTCACAAGCCCTTGCGGCTACGGCTTTCGGAAACGCAGAAACACCTGGTACTTGAGGTAGTGGAACTCTGCGTCCAGAGACAGGCCAGCGTCCTTACCCAGCTTGACCAGATCCCCTTGCGGCACCAGCCTCTCGTACGGGTCGAAGGGCACCTCCCGGTCTTTCCGGTAGTCAACTACGAAAAGGAGCCCGCCAGGCTTGAGAGCCCGCACAATGCTCTGGAGGAGCGGCAGACGGCCCTCCGGCGGAACCTCGTGGAGCACGTCGCATACCAGGCAGGCGTCCAAGCACTCTGGCTGAAGCTTGGTGTCCGCGGGCTCCGACAGGATCACCTGCACGTTGTTCAGATGCTGGCGGGCGGCCTCATCTCTAACCCCCTTCACTGCTCCCGGGTCAATGTCCACTGCGAACACCTTGCCCTGTTCGCCCACCGCATTCCTCAGGCGGAACGTGAAGTACCCCGCGCCGCAGCCGACATCGGCCACACTCGCTCCGGGCTTCAGGCTGAGATCGGCCATGACGCGCTCTGGTTGCTGCCATTGGTCTCTGTCATCTGCAGCCAGGCAAGAAGCCGCAGCCAGGAGCATGCACAGGAGTAGCTCTAGCGCGCCCGATCTGCGCCAAGGAACAACGGCCAGGCATCTGTTCATTGCGTTTTCCCTTTCTTCACGCGGGGCCGGAAGGAGCGGCACGGTTCCACTCAGGGCCGCGCAGTGGGCGAGGGTAAATGCGAGCCGGAGACCTAGCGCATCCTGCGCCCCTCGTGTCCAGAGAGTGCTAGCCCTCTGGAAGGGAGTGGTCGTCCGCCTTGCCCTCCCTCGCGACTCCAGAGCCCCGCTCGCCTCCGCGTCTACACCTGCCCCTTGTGCCGATATCGCCAGTGCGGCCGGTGGAATGGGTCGCTGGTCCGCTTCTGCGCCTCCCAGTGCTCCCGACCCATCTCCAGAATCTCCTGCATCCATCTCCGGTTCTCGGCCAGAATGCAGTAGCGTCCGACCATCTCCTCGATCACGTTGTCCAGGTCGCGCCTGCGCAGCTCCCCCAGCAGGGACGACAGGGATCTCTTCGCGGTCTCCCGCCAGATCCGCTTGACGAGCTCATCGTCCTGCACCTGGCGGTCCAGCTCAGCCAGATAGGCCAACATCTCCTCCCGCTTCCTGCCCTCCAGCGGGGTCGGCCGCTGCTCCGGGGGTTCGCGGATCTCGAACGGGACGCGCTCGAAGGAGCGTACGCCATCTCGGCCGAGCTCTGCCAGCAGGACGAATGAGTGCGCGGTGTGAGGCCCGTTGTTCTTCATGTATTCGCTGGTGTGCGCGTCGAAGACGAAGTTCCCCAGCGAGTAGCAGACCAGGCAGCCGTTCACCATCTCCATCCCCTGGGGCACGTGCGGATGGTGGTGAAGGATCACGGTGGCGCCCGCCTCGGCGATGGCCCGCGAATTCCGCAGCCGCGGCACCGACGGAGTCGGCATGAACTCCAGGTCGGCGTGAATGGAGACGATCAGTGCGTCCACGCTCGCACGATGCTGAGCCACGTCCTCGGCCACCGCCTCCAGCTCGTAGAGCGCGAACCCGGGGTCGGTGTGCCCAAGGGTCCAGTTGCTATCTTCTGCGTAGCACAGGAACCCGAGGCGCAGTCCATGCCTCTCGACGATCTTGAGTTGCCGCGCCTCCGCCTGGGAGTATCCGACACCACCGACGACGATCCCGGCACCTTCCAGGCAGGCCTTAGTGTGGTCCAGGCCCATGCTGCCCGCGTCCAGCACGTGGTTGGCCGCCATGTTCATGACATCGAAGCCGGCCCGCCTTAGCGCCGCCGCGCCCTCCTCACCCGAGAGAGGCGAGATCTGCCCGCCTGGATCCATCTCCTCCCGCGGGAACTCCGCCGGGATCGCCACCGACTCCATGTTGCCGAACAGCACCTCCGCCCGGTCCAGCACGGGCCGCATCTTCTCGAACAGCCTATCTGCGCCGTGCGCCCGCGCGTCCTCACCGGTCTGTGCGGCGAACGAAATGTCGCCCACTGCCCCGAACGTAATCGTTGTGTTCATCAGGTCCCGCCTGCTAGATCTCCAGGACTTCCCTCGCGCTCTGCACCACCCGCCTCACCGTCCGCGGCCCGATCCGCTCATTCCCGGGCCGCGAGGCGGCGCCGTCGGCCATGTCCGTGCGGTAGTAGGTGAGCTCCAGCGTGATCGGCGTCACCGGCTTGAATGGCTTCAGCGTCTTCGCCTTGCGCACTGCCTCTGCCGCGCCTTTCCGGATCAGCTCGTGCGCCTTCTCCGGATGGAGGCAGCACGCGCGGCTGCGGCTCAGCGCTCGCTTCACCGCCACCGTGACCGCGCCTGGGAACTGGCGCTGCGTCTCCGCACACGCCGCCTCATCCCCCGTCACCATGATCAGCGGCACCCCGAAATGCCCCGCGTATGCCGTCTCCTGCCCTATCTCGCCGTATGACTCGCCGTTGATCTGGTAGTCGAACCAGTGCATCGAGCTCTGCGTATGGTCGAGGAACCCATACTGCGTGCCCGCCATCGCGTGGTGGCACATCAGGATCAGCCCCGCGAACGAGTCGTCTATGGACGGCAGCGGCGAGAACTCGCTCGGGGTCTCATACCGCGGCCGCGGGTCCATCTTCTCGATCAGGAAGTTCGGTCCACCCCCATGGGTGTCGCAGACCACGAGCTCGGTCGCGCCTCCCTCATAGCACCCCTGGATCGCCGCATTCACATCCGCCATCAGCAGTTCCCGGCCCTGCTGATATTGCGCCGAGCTGCTGTCAGTCTGCTCCCTCCTCCAGATCCCCGACGTCCCTTCCATGTCACACAGTAAGTAGATCTTCATCTCTCACCTCGCGCGCAGCGTTGTCGGACAACCTACTTCGGCAACCGCGCGCCCCTACCTCGTGGCGGCAGGGCGTGACGCCGCTTCGAGGGTCCGCCATCCGTGCAACCTGCCGGGCCCCCTCCGCACCGCCTTCGTGACCAGCCAGGCCAATTCCCCAGCGGCGCCCACATGGGCTGAGTCCTCGCGAGACGGACTGGCCACGATACCCAGAGAGTGGCCCCAGAGCAAGGCTGCACCGGGCTCGCGGCGAAGTGACCAGCACGAGGAGGGTCATCTGTGGAGGTGCTCAACCCATTCGCTTTGCCTGGCCGGTGGTACAAAGGCAATCTTCACACCCACACCACCGGGTCGGACGGCACGCTGGATGCCAACGCGGTGGCCGCGCGCTATCGCGAGGCCGGCTATGACTTCCTCGCCCTAACCGATCACGATGCGATCACATCCTTAGAGTGCGGACGCGAATGTGAGTCCTTTCTGGTCCTGCTGGGCGCGGAGATCAGTGCCCGCCGGGAGAACGGCCAACACGCGGATGTCCTCTGCTTCGGCCTCTCCGAGGCGGCACCGGTGCCCGAGCGACCGACTGCAGAAGCCGCGGCGGAGTGGGCCCGACAGGCCGGCGGGGAGTGTCTCATCGCGCACCCTCACCTCTCCCAGATCACCCCCGAGGAACTGTGCTCATGGCCCGGGGCCTTGGGTATCGAAGTGTTCAATGCTAGCTGTCATTACGCTTTCGGCAAGGGGTACTCGTGCGCGCTCTGGGATACCGTGCTCTCTCGCGGACAACCTGCCTGGGGCTTTGCCAGCGACGACTCCCACCATCACTTCAACGATCATCGCCCTGATGATCTCTGCCAGGCCTGGGTCAGCGTGAGAGCTCCCCGCCTCGGACGGACCGCCCTGCTCGGCGCCCTCCGTAGGGGCCACTTCTACAGCTCCTGGGGGCCGGCGATCGAGGCGCTCGAGGTTACTGACGACAGGGTCAAGGTCCGAACCTCTCCGGTCAAGGTGATCAACTTCCTCGCCCCTGGCTTTGCCGGTGAGAGCTTCACCGCGGTGGCCAAGACGACGATCACCGAGGCAGAGTACAGACTGCGTGGCAGCGAGAGCTACCTGCGGATCGAGTGCTGGGATGCAGCAGGCCGCGGGGCCTGGTCTAACCCGGTGATATCCAGTGATGCTGGCACAAAGAAGTAGCGGCGGCAGAGCCCTGCGCCAGTCTGCGGCGTGGTCTGTCCGCGTTTCGCCGTTACTTCTATCGGCGAAACGCGGTAGGAACTCGTCGGCCCGGTTCAGGTAGAGTGGGCGGCTCCGACCATGACCCGAGGGATCATATGACGGGGTTGCGCGCATGGTGACTGGCCTGGCAGTCAGCCGGTCGCAGGCCGGTCACGACGACGCAGCCTCGGCGCGACCGTGGAATGCCAGGCGGAGACGCTGGCCCATCCTGGCCGCGCTTTTCCTGGCCGGCTTCAGCGGGCTGGTATACGAGGTCGTCTGGACCCGCATCCTCAGTTTGATACTCGGCGGCACCGTGATCGCCGGAGCCGCGGTGTTGTGCGCGTTCATGGGAGGGTTGGCGCTCGGCAGCTGGGTGAGCGGCCGGTGGGCCGACGGCAAGAGATCCCGGGCACTCTCCCTGATGGCGGTGCAACTGGCCGTGGCCGCGGTTGCGCTCGCACTGATGCCGGTCTTCGCGTGGCTCACCCGCAGCTACGTATGGGCAGCGCGCGCGCTCCAGCCCAGCTACTACACACTGTCTGCCATCCGGGTCGCGCTCGCTGTCCTCGTCCTGCTGCTGCCAGCGGCGCTGATCGCGGCCGCCTTCCCGCTCGTCGCCAGGCTGGTGGTCTCCTCTCGGAACCGAGTGGGGGAGGGGGTGGCCCTGGTCTACGGGGTTGACACGATGGGCGCGGTCACGGGGGCGGCGATAGCCGGGTTCGTGCTGCTGCGCTGGTTGGGCGTCGCTCACTCGGTCCAGTTCGCCGTGGCCCTCAACCTGATTTCAGCGGGGCTGGCGTTTGTCAGTCGTTCGGGTGAGTCACCTGAGCGCGAGCGGATGCCAGATGCCGCGCAGGGCGAGCCCGTGGTGCTTGCACCTGCTCCCACCGCCGCACCGACGCTCGTTCTCTCTCTGGGTCTCGCGGTCTCGGGCGGGGCCGCCCTGTGCTACGAGGTCCTGACCCAGAAGGCCCTTGTCCACCTGTTGACCATGAGCTTCGACGCTTTCTGCATCATGCTCACGTGCTTTCTGCTCGGACTGGGCGTGGGAAGCCTGGTCTGCATGGCGCTTATCCCGCGCCCCGATCGGCTGCTGTTCTGGTTCGGGATCGCAGAGGCCGGGATCGCCGTGCTCGGGCTCTCCTTGCCCCTGCAGTTTGCGGCCGTCCCGTATCTGCTGACCTACCTGCAGAGCCACGGCTATCCTCAGTGGAGTGGCCAGGCGGCGGCGAGCGCGGTCGTGCTGCTGCCGCTCACGTCCTTGATGGGTGCCACCCTGCCCTTGCTGGTGGCTGCGCTCACCCCCAGCCTGCGGCAGCTCGGGCGCAGCGCGGGCACGCTTTACTCGATCAACACTCTGGGTGGGGTCGCCGGCGTCGTCGTTGCCACCTTCGTGCTGCTGCCATTTGCAGGATTCAAGACCGGGATGGCTGCGGCGGCCTGCGCCAACCTCGTGGTGGCGCTGGTTGCCCTTCACTACAGCCGCGGTGTTCCCGCCGGACCCCGATGGGGGGCCGCCCTGCTCGCGCTCGGGCTGGGCGGCATTATGCTGCTGCTCTCGGCCCACAGCTCGCTCCGGTCAGTGTTGTTCTGGAGGACCCTGCAGAGACATCAGTCACAGCTCCTCTTCTACCGCGAAGGGCAGTACGGTACGGTGGCGGTGGCGAGGATCGAAGACGACCGCGTCGGGTTCACCCGTCGCATGTTTGTGAACGCCTCCGACGAGGGCGGGACGGATCTGCCGTCGCTCCGCGCCTTCCAGCTCCTGGGCAACCTGCCGTTCCTGCTTCACCAGGAGCATTCCCGCCCGAAGGATGTCCTGGTCTGCGCGTTCGGTATGGGTATCACCCTGGGGGTGGCGGCCAACGAGGATTCGCGTTCCGTTGACTGTGTGGAGCTGGTTCCGGAGGTGCTCGAGGCGGGGCGCTACTTCGCTCCCTATAACCACGACCCGACGCGGGAGCCGAAGGTGAAGGTGCACCTGGAGGACGCGCGCAACTTCCTGCTGGCCACGCCCCGCAAGTTCGACATCGTGATCATGGACGCCACCCACCCAAGAACCGGCGATAGCTGGATGCTCTATACCCAGGAGTGCTACCAGCTGGCGGAGCGGGTGCTGGCGCCCGGGGGAGTGTGCGCCCAATGGGTGCCCCGCCACAGTCTTCCCCCCTCGGCTTTCTGGTCCATCATCAGGACCTTCCAATCCGTATTCCCGCACGTCAGCCTCTGGTCTCCGGTCGGCAGCACGCACAACGTGGTGGTGGGCACGTCGGGTCCGCAGACAGTAGACTTCGGGTATCTCGCCTCCCGCCTCGACGAGCCTGCGATCCACAGGGACCTGGAGGCGGCCGAGATCCCGGATGTATACACCTTCCTTTCCTACTTCGTGGCCGGCGAGAAGACCCTGGCCCGTGCCTCTTCGCCGTTCCCGCTGAACACCGACGACCTGTCACCCGTGCAGTTCGCGGACGGGCAGGCCACCCCCGCGCAGCAGAACCAGGAGTTCGCCGATCTGATGGAATCGCCCATCGGGATGATCAGCGACTGGGGAGCCGGCGCTCAACAGAAGACCGCGCGCGCCTTCGATGCCGCACGCCTGGTGCGGCAGGCACTCGCGTCACCTGCCGTGGACGGACTGCCAGGTTCAGTCGAGCCCACTCTCCTGCAGCGGGCCCACGAGTTGAACCCGAAGGAACGGGACGCCGCAGTCTGGCTCGGGATCGAGCGCCCCCGACTGCGAAGCGAGGAGAAGCGCCCGTAGGTGGTCGCCAGGGCGCACCTGAGGCCTCGACACGGCAGATCATCAGACGATCCTCCGACGTGGACATCAGGGGCAATGTTCCCGCCCGGGCTGGCCTCGAGCACGATTGCTGGAACATCGTGGCCGGCCTGTCACGCTCCGAAGCAGCAAGCATGGCCTGTCTTGGGAGTTACGTCACACACGGCTGTGGCAGCAGGGGGGTGTTTCAGCGCGGCGAAGTGCGCGGGCGGCGGGCGCGCCTACAGCAAGCAAACCGAAGGAGGCGAAGATCATGTCTGTGCTGCAGTTGAGCATCGTGTTGGTGATCGTGCTCATGACTTGCGCGATGGCCGGGGGGCAGCAAGCCAGCGGCGGTCACTCACAGTGGCCCAACGGGATCCCGAACGATCCCGCCTTCTTCCCCCTCGCCGTCTGGGTGCAGGAGCCCAAGCTCGCGCAGGACTACAAGGCGATTGGCATCAATATCTACGTCAGCGTCGGGGCGAGGCAGGAGGAGCTTGACCTGCTGCGCAAGGCCGGCATCAAGGCCATCTGCCATCAGAGCCAGAGGAGCTTGGCGTTCCGCAACGACCCGACGATCGCGGGCTGGATGCACGGCGACGAGCCGGACAACGCTCAGGGGAAGCCTGAAGGCGGCTACGGCCCGGCAATCCCCCCGCAGAAGATCATTGACGACTACCACCGGATACAGGCGAACGACCCCACGCGGCCGGTGCTGCTGAACCTGGGCCAGCAGGTGGCCAATGACGAGTGGTACGGCCGGGGATGCGAGGTGACCGCCTACCCCGAGTATGCCAAGGCAGGTGATATCGTTTCCTTCGATGTCTATCCGGTGGTGGGCATTGATAAGCCGGACGGGGAGAACTACCTCTGGTATGTCGCCAAAGGGGTGGATCGCCTGCGGCGGTGGGGCGGCGGAAACAAGATCGTCTGGAATTGCATCGAGACCACCCGCATCAGCGACCTCGCGCACAAGCCCACACCACACGATGTGAAGGCCGAGGTGTGGATGTCCCTCATCCACGGCTCCATGGGGATCATCTACTTCTGCCACCAGTTCAAGCCGGTGGAGGATGATGCTGCCCTGCTCTCCGACAAAGAGATGAGCGCGGCCGTGAAGGAGATCAACCAGCAGATACTCTCGCTGGCGCCAGTGCTGAACTCGCCCACCGTCCCGGACGGCGCGGTGGTCACCACCTCCAACCCATTGGTGCCGATAGACCTGATGGCGAAGCAGTTCAGGGGCGCTACCTACGTGTTCGCCGTCGCAATGCGCAATGCAGAGGCCTCGGGACGCTTCCGCATCCCGGGGATTGAGAACGGCAGCGTCGAGGTGATGGGCGAGGGACGAAGACTTGAGGTGCAGGGCCGCGAGTTCCGCGATGCGTTTGCTCCTTACGCTGTGCACATCTACAAGATCACCGCGAGATGAGAGGAGGGACCACGGGATGCGAGCGATGCTGACGCCGGTGGTGACGGCGGTCTTGCTGTTCGGTCTGTGCGCGGCTGCATGCGCCGCCGGCGCCCCGTCCCGGAGGAAGGGCCCGTACGCGGCCTGGTCCCGCGGCCCGTCGGGGGACCCGAGCTTCTTCCCCATCGGGGTCTGCACCCAGGACCCGGCGCGGGGGAAGGAGTACCGCGAGCTGGGGATCAACACCTACCTCAGCATCTGGGATGGTCCGTCCGACAAGGAGATGCAGCAGCTTCACGAGGCCGGGATGACGGCCATGTGCGAGCCCGACGACTGGGGCGGGAAAGCCTGGGCGCACCGGGAGGACCCGGCGATCACCGGCTGGATTCAGACTGACGAACCCGACAACGCGCAGACCGAGAGCGGCGGCGGCTATGGCAAGGCGATTCCGCCGGAGAAGATCATGGCCGTGTACCAGAACCTGCGCAAGCGCGACCCGACGCGGCCGGTGGTGCTCTGTCTCGGGCAGGGCGTGGCGAACGACGAGTGGGTCGGACGCGGCTGCGAGATGTCGGCTTACCCGAAGTACGCCCAGGCCTGCGACATTCTCATGTACGACGTCTACCCGGTGGTCGGCATCCGCAAGCCGGATGGTGAGAACTACCTCTGGTATGTGGCGAAGGGCCTCGATCGTCTGCGCGAGTGGAGCGGCGGGAAGAAGGTGATCTGGAATGCGATCGAGTGCACCCACATCAACAACCCGGATAAGAAGGCGACGCCCGGCCAGGTGAAGGCGGAGGTGTGGATGTCGCTGATCCACGGCTCCATGGGAATCATGTACTTCGTGCATCAGTTCAAGCCCACCTTCGTCGAGGCCGGCCTGCTGATTGACCCCGAGATGATGGCGGCGGTGAAGTCCATCAACCAGCAGATCCTGTCGCTGGCGCCGGTGCTGAACTCGCCGACGGTGAAGGGCACGGTCGCCGTGACCAGCACCAGCAAGGAGGTCCCGATTGGTGTGATGGTCAAGCGGCAGGGCGAGACCACCTACGTCTTCTCCGTCGGCATGCGGAATGCGAAGACTCGCGGGAGATTCGAGGTCAAGGGGCTCCCAGCGAAGGCCGTCGCGGAGGTACTCGGCGAGAACAGGACGATCGCGGTTTCAGGCGGGAGGTTCGAGGACGAGTTCGGGCCGTACGACGTGCACTTGTACAAGCTCCAGCGCATTTCATAGCCGCGGGGACTGCGGAGCAACCCCGCAGCCGGACCCCGAACCCGCTCCCCGCGCCCTGCCCCCGCATCGCCGCCCCGCGGGCGCACGCAGCCCGATCATGGCCGCCCGCTACTCCGAGTTCGCGGATTCGCAGCGGAGGTGGGCGTTCGGGAGGGCGGGTACCACCAAGGGGATCTGCCTGGCCACGTCGAGTCCGGCCAGGTTCCCCCTTCCCCCGGCGAGCGGGCCTGCCGCCGTCGTTGCCCTCTCGGCGACCCCGTCGGAAAGGTAGACATCCTTCGCGCCCGACCACTTTCCCGTGAATCTGGCGTTCAGCGGCAGTCACGGCCAGGCGCCTCACTGCTGGCGCTGGACCTGACCACGCAGAGTGAGCACATGACCGTAGTTTGTCTTAAGGCTGAACGTGAAGTCTTTGCTGCGGAGGCGCTGCGATGCCTCCTGCTGCCTGGAGTAGAGGTCCACTTGGGCGCGCGCTGGCAGGTCTTTGAGGCCGGCGAGGTAATCGCGGTCTCCGCTGTAAAGCCGAGGGACACACACCAGCAGGAATGGCATGGGCTGATCCTGTCGGAGTGTGACCGGGATCGCAGCAACCCGATCCTGCAGGCTCCGGTACCGCTCCAGGTGACGCTCCATGTCAGGCATGCCCGCCTTGACGTGCGGTTTTCCGCGAGCAGCATCCAGGTCGTGCGCCAACAGTGCTTGGCAAACCTCGTCCAGGTCTTCCTTCGGCACAGCATCGCCCTGCATGCGGTAGAAGGTCGGTGTACCCGTGAGATGATCCGACGAAGGGTCACCCTGGGTGAACTGACATGACTTTACATCCAGGTTGCCTCGCCGCGCCGTAAGGCGAACCGGGAACAAGTAGACTGGCGTATCCACGCGCACGATCTCGGTACTACTGTCTGCGGCGGGATCGACCACACTGACTGATATCCAGTAAGACTTCCTGACCGCTTGTCCAATCTGGGTCCATTCGAGCCTTGGTGGAAAGACAAAGAACCTGATGGATGGCACTAGAAGAGTCGCAAAGACTGTACCGACAACAGCGGTCAGCAGGGCCAAGAGCCAACCGAAGAAGCGCCGTCGCCCGGACGGCCCGCTCGCCTGTTGATCAGACGCGGCCCGCTCTGATGGGCCGCCCTTTGCGGTGACGTGGCTGGATCGGGCGGCTATGTGTCGGTTGCCTGTCTTGCGCTTCCGTGGCATACAGGGCTGTTCGTGAGTCTGCGGCAAGCTCCCTGCCCAACCTCGACCGATTCCGTGCCCGCCCGACAAGCAAGCTGAGTGCCACCCCCTGACTTCCGCTCAGTAGGTCAACCGGCGTCGCGGGGCCTGTCGGCAGCCCTGGAAACCGCGACGACCCTTGCACTTTGAGCCCGTCTCAGTCTATGATTCCCTGAAAACGGACCTTGTCGGATACGGCGCCGGCGTAGCTCAGCTGGCAGAGGGGCTGACCTGTGATGCAGCAGTCACGGTCATCTGCAGGCAGGTACTGAGGGGGAGGTAGCACGATGAAGAGATGGCAGTCAGGCCTCATTCTGATCGCGGCGGGAGTAGGGCTCCATCTTCTCGGTCGGCTCCTGATTGGCGCGACCAGGGCAAACCAGAGCGTTGCCGCAGCCGGGGTCCTCTGGCTCCTGATGCTCTTCGCCGTCGTGATTACCCTCTTCGGCGTCTATTGTCTAGTCGCCGGCTTCGTCGCGAAGTCCTGACGAGTTGGCGATCACGCTCGATCCTCGGTCGCTCCGGTCCGCTTCCCAAGCACTGCTGGCAGACCAGGCATGGCTCTTGGGGCGGTTCCATGCCCTGTTGACCGCGGCACCAGGGCGCGGTGACTTGACAGGCCACGCGGCATCCAATAGAGTGTAAGCGTTTACACAGCGGAGAAAGGCTCCCGAGCATGCCGAGAGGCGCCTGGCTCTGACCACTCGCATCGGTGCTATGGGAGGATGAGGCGGTTTCCTTGGCGGCTCGCACCTGCGGTCTCCACGGGCGGCCCTCCGCGCGAGGCAGGGAGAGTGCATGCAGGCTCAGTATGAACCAACGTGGGCGTCGCTGAAGCAGTACCGGGTGCCGGAGTGGTACCTGGACGGGAAGTTCGGCATCTTCATCCACTGGGGCGTCTACTCCGTGCCCGCCTTCGGCAATGAGTGGTACCCCCGGAACATGTACCAGCAGGGCTCGCCGGAGTTCGAGCACCACCTCGCCACCTACGGGCCCCATGCGCAGTTCGGCTACAAGGACTTCATCCCCCGGTTCAAGGCCGAGCGCTACGACCCCGAGCGCTGGGCCGATTTGCTCGTGCGGGCCGGGGCAAAGTACGTGGTGCCGGTTGCAGAACACCACGATGGCTTCGCCATGTATGACTGCTCCTTCTCGGACTGGACCGCGGTGAAGATGGGCCCTTGCCGCGACGTTGCGGGTGAACTCGCGGCGGCCGTGCGTGCTCGGGGCCTCGTGTTTGGTGTCTCCAGCCACCGCGCGGAGCACTGGTGGTTTATGGATGGCGGCCGCACGTTCGACTCCGACGTGCAGGACCCGCGCTACCAGGACTTCTACGGACCGGCCCAGCCCGCCCCCGCCAACCACGCCGATCTCGACCAGAGCCCGCCGGATGCGGCCTTTCTGGAGGGCTGGTTGCGGCGCACCTGCGAACTCGTGGATCGGTACCAGCCCCAACTGGTGTGGTTCGACTGGTGGATCCAGCACCGCGCCTTCGCCCCCTATCTGCAGCGCTTCGCCGCCCACTACTACAACCGCGGCCTCGAGTGGGGCAAGGGCGTGGCCATCA
>Ga0315285_10000945_pt1 | contig 30173 bp, 21 predicted proteins | sample YL17G09_36_MG_FD_203698 | JGI IMG/M metagenome (GOLD analysis project Ga0315285, IMG submission 203698) | Sediment microbial communities from Yellowstone Lake, YNP, Wyoming, USA - YL17G09_36 | ecosystem: Environmental > Aquatic > Freshwater > Lake > Sediment | place: USA: Wyoming | collected...
TCATCTCGGCGTTGATGTTGGTGGTCCATTTCGAGCCCCACGGCGGGACCATGTTTTCGTTCCAGATGCCCTGGAGGTTCGCCGGCTGAGAACCGGGCCTACTGCTGGCGATAAGCAGATATCTGCCGTATTGGAAATACAGCGCCGCAAGCCCGGGATCGTCACAGCCACGCTGGACCGCCTTTAGGCGCTCGTCGGTCGAGAGGTCAGCAGACGGGGCCGGCCCCAAGTCGAGCGAGACCCGCCGGAACAGCGGCTGGTAGTCGGCGAGATGGGCGTCGAGCAGTTCCTGCCAGGACTTCTTCACGGCGCAGGCGGTGGTTTTCCGGCAAATGGCGGCGGGGTCGCCGCTGATATCGTTGAAATTTTTGTAGCTTGTACCGGCGGCGATGACGAGTGTTGCAGTGTCGGCGCTTTCGACGATAATTTTACCCCCGCCGGACTTGACGCTGCCGCCCTCGGCCAGCACCGTGAGCCATGCCTCGAACCGCAGCCCCGGCCCGTCCATTTTGCCCATCAGGCCTTCCACCTTCTCGGGGGGCGTCCACTCGCCCTGCAGGATCAGATGGTTTGACCGAGGCCAATTCACCGCGTGCGTGTGCGGGCTCGAAAGGGCCGCTTCAAAACTGAGGCCGCGCGGGCGGTCGCACGAAAGCCGCACCACGACGACGTCGTCGGCCGCGGTCAAGAAGATCTCGCGCGTGAAGGTCGTGTTTCCACACTTGTACGATACCGTAGCCACCGCCCGGTCGAGGTCCAGCGCGCGGACGTAGTCCGACGGCTCGCCTTTGTGGTTGAAGGTCAGCAGCAGGTCGGCCAGCGGCTGATAGGCCTGGAGCCGGGTGGGGTTGCCCAGCATGTGCTTGTCGACAATCCGTTCGGCGCCGGCATAATCGCCGGCGAAAATCCGCTCGCGCACCTTGGGCAAATACTCGAGCGCCTCGGGGTTGGTGTAGTCATGGGGATGGCCGCTCCACATCGTGTCTTCGTTGATTTGGATGCGGTCCTCCCCCACTCCGCCAAACACCATCGCGCCGAGCCGGCCGTTGCCCACCGGCAGCGCCTCGTTCCACTCGGATGCCGGCCGCGTATACCAAAGCGTGAGGTCATTGGCCGGCGAGGCCGCAAGCGCAGCAAGAAAGAGGGCCGGCATTAGCAGCATGTTATTTCCCCCTGGGACAAGTTGGGACAGTTTGGGACGATTGGGGCCATTGAGACCAAAACCTCCTCGCGAGAGTATAGCAAAGCCGGCGGCGAGTTTCAGTCCGCCGCGAAGAGGGGAGGCCGACTTCGGCCGAAGTCGCGACTTCTGGCGAAGTCGGCCTGCCAAGCTTCGGTGAAAGGGTTGACCGGCCCATTGGGTTGCAGTATGCTTTGCCGCGGTGGGAAAACCGGCGCCGCGAGGAGGCAGATGGAAGGCAGGGACGGGGTTTTCGATTTCCTCGAGAATCGCATCATCACGCACTATCCGGCGGCGCAGATGATCCTCGAAGGGCGGATGCCGGCCCCCCGCACCGCCATCGTTTACCCGACGTACGTCTGCAACCAGAATTGCCTCTGGTGCGAGTATGCCGACGACAACGCCAACCTCTGCAACATCATGTCGGGGTCGGACCTGCGCAAGCTGATCTTCGACTTGCGCGAGCTCGGCGTGCGCGGCGTCGAGTTTTGTGGGGGCGGCGAACCGACGATGCACCCGGCGCTGCCCGGGCTGATCCGCGAGATGAAATCGGCCGGCGTCGGCGTGGGCCTGCTCACCAACGGCACGCGCCTCAAAGGCGATCTGGCGGAAGCCCTGGCCGATTGCGCCAGCTACGTGAGAGTCGGGTTCGACAGCGCTAACGAAGACACGTTCAACCGGGTCAAACGGCCAAAGGCGGCCGACGCGTCGTTTGGGGCCGTCTGCGACAACGTGCGGCGGCTGATCGGGTTGCGCAACGAGCGCGGCGGCCGCGTCCTGATCAGCATGAAGGTGATGTTGTCGTCCGACAACTACACCGAAGTCGAGGGCTGCGTCGAGTTGGCGCGGGAACTCGGGGTCGATTCGATCCAGTTCAAAGCGGCCCGGGTGTGCGAGACGGAACTGCAGCCGCACGAAGCCCAGTTCGTGCGTGAGGAACTGGCGCGTCTCCGCGCCCTGTACCCGCAGTCGCCCATCGTGGGCGGCGTCACCAAACTGAACATGACGCGGCAGTGCTGGCTCACGCCGATCCAGATCATGGTGGACACGCTCGGCGACGTGTTTCTCTGCTGCTATTACCGCCACAGGAGAGAAACGCATGCGTTCGGGAATGTTTTCCGGCAGTCGTTGCGCGACATCTGGTACAGCGAGCGGCATTGGGAAGCGATCCGCGGCATAAAACCGACCGAATGCAACCTGCTGGACTGCCGGTTTGTCCATTACAACCGGATCATGTCGGAGCTGATGGTAAACAATGACGCCCAGTTCGATTTCATCTAACGGGCGGGGCGGCGGGCTTTGAACGTATTGCTGCTCAACCCGCCCGGACCGTTCTGCCGGGCCGGCTCGCGATGGCCCCACTCGAGACGGCACGGTTCCGTCGGCATCGACTACCACCCGTTTCCGTTCTACCTCGCGTATGCCGCGTCACGCCTCGTGCAGGACGGGCGCCGCGTCCTGTTCATCGATTGCATCGCCACCGGCGCCGGCGACGCGGCGCTGAAGACGGCCGCATCGGAGTTTGGGCCGGACGTGTGCGTCATGGAGACAAGCGCGCCCAGTTTTCTCGCCGACTCCGCGACGGCGCGCGCGTTGGCCGTGCCGTGTATCGCCGTGGGCGCCCACGCGACCGCCACGCCCGCCGAGCATATCGACGCGGGGTTCGCGGGCGCCGTGCTGGGCGAATACGACCAGGTGATATCGCAAGCGGCGGCCTCATTGTGGTGCGGGCGTCCCGCCTGCACTCCGCCACCCTGGCTCTGGCTGCGTGACGCGCCGGCAACGGAACACGCGCCGATGGTGCCTGACCTCGATGCGATCCCCCCGCCACCCTGGCAAATGATGCCGATGGAAAAATACAACGACCCGATATGCCGCGGGCGGTCGGTGACGGTGCTGTCATCGCGGGGCTGCTTGCACCGTTGCGAGTTCTGCACGCTGGCGCCGTATCACGGCACGCCAAATTACAGAATGCGCGATCCGCGGGCCGTTTGCGACGAGATCGAGCAACTCATCGGCCTCTACCACCCGGACGAGGTGTATTTCGACGACGATTCGATCACGCTGAGCCGAAGGCACATCATCGGCCTGTGCGACGAGTACAGGGCGCGAGGGTTTGGCCTGCCGTTCTGCTGCATGGGGCACGCGACCGTCGGCCGGGATGTGCTCGAGGCGATGGCGGGGGCCGGGTGCAGGGCCTACAAGTTTGGCGTCGAGAGCGCCGACCCGGAAGTCTTGCGCAGAATCCCCAAAAACATCTCGCTCGACGACGTGGTGCGCACTGTCCGCGACTGCAACGAGCTCGGCATCCTGACGCACGCAACCTACCTGCTCGGCCTGCCCGGCGAGACGCGCGACAGCGCCAGGCGCACCATCGAGTTCGCACTCAAGCTCGGCACCCACACACTCCAATTCGCGATCGCCACGCCATACCCCGGCACCGCGCTGTATGATCGGGCGAAGCGGGAAGGCTGGCTCACAAAAGAGAGCTGGCTCGAGTTCGACCCGGCCGGGGAGGCGGTATTGTCGTACCCGGGTTACACGTCGGCCGATATTGTCGAGATGCACGACCTTGCCTGGCGGCGATGGCAGCGCCACATGCTGCTGCACAAGCCGGCGACATTGGCTCACCATTTCCGCAACGCCTACAAGCGCGAAGGAATCGGCGGCGTGCTTCGGTTAGGCGCGTATGGCGTGCGCAGGCTGGCTTCGGCGATAGGTTCGCGCCCATGAAGATCGCCCTGATCAATCCCGCCACGGCCATGGCGCTCAAGAAGGAAAACCTCGGGCTGGCGTATCTGGCTGCCACCTTGAGCGCGGGCGGGCACACCGTGCGCGTGATTGACGAGGTAGCCGGCCACGATGCCGCGCGCGCGTTGGACGAGTTCCGGCCCGATATCGCCGGCATCTCATTTATGACGATGTACGCGCCCCGGGCCTACCAGCTCGCGCGCGAGATCCGCCGCCGGGGCGTCCGCGTTATCCTTGGCGGCGCCCACCCCACCGCGCTGCCCGAGGAAGCCATCGAACACGCGGATTGCGTGGTGCGCGGCGAGGCGGAACTGACGTTGCCGCGCCTGATCGACAGCGGCCGGGTCGACGGCATTGTCGAGGCCGACCCACCCACGGATCTCGACGCCCTACCCTTGCCGCAGCGGGACGCGCTCGACCTCGACTTTTATGCGAAGAGCGGCGAGGAAATCGCCGGGCTGTCGTACCGAACTCTCGGCGTAATCACGAGCAGGGGCTGCCCGTACCGGTGCGATTTCTGCATCAACTCGAGGCGGCAGTCGCCGCTGCGGTTTCACAGCCCCGCGCGCGTGCTCGAGGAAATTGAACATATCGCCGGCAGGTATAAGATTCAGGCGCTGGCGTTTTACGACGAGCTGATGGCGACGGACGCGGCCCGGTTCCAGGCGATCTGCGAGGGCCTGATTGAGCGCGGCCTGAACCGGCTGCGGTGGGAATGCCAGGCTCATCCGCGGCTCATCCGGCCCGACATGCTCGGCCTCATGAAACGCGCTGGCTGCGTTCAGGTGGCGATCGGGTTCGAGAGCGGCAGCCAGGCCATTCTCGACCGCATCCACAAGAGCACGCGGGTCGAGTCCAACCTCGAGATTGCCGCGAAAGTGCGCGAAGCGGGGCTGCGGTTGCGCGGCTGTTTCGTGATCGGCGTGCCCGGCGAAACGCGCGACGACATCGCAAGCACCGAGCAGTTCATCCAAAACGCGAGGCTCGATTTCGCGTCGCTCCATTTCCTGACGCCCTACCCCGGCACGGAACTTTTCGCGCGATACGAGCAGAGCATCCGCCAGCGCGGCCCCGAGTGGGACAAATTCACCACCGGCGATCCCGACGCGTTCGTGTGCAACGACGCCATCCCCCCCGCGGAGCAAAAAGCCCTTTACGAATCCCTCTGCGCCCAGCAAGCCGTCCGCAACTATTCGTGGAGCGAGATGGTCCGCCGCGCACTCAAGAACCCCCGCCACGCATTGCACGTTTTAAGGAAACTGTTGTAGGGGGTATGGGGTTTGGGATTGACAGCGGATTGCGGCTAGCGGATTGACACGAACGGCGGAAAAGTGGGACACTCCCCACAACGCGCGCTAGGAAGCGCGTCGCTAAGAAGCGCGGCCAGGGGGCGTCCCAACGCATTACAAAGAGTATATAATGGCTCATCTTTAAGTTCCTTGTGTTTTTTGGGGTTTCAATGACTGGGAGGGCGGAAGATGAAGGTTTTTCTTGCTGTTTTACTCGCATGCGGCGGCGCCATGGCTGCCGACGAGAAGGTCCTGTTCCAAGACACCTTCAAAGGCAAGCTGGTGGAGGGCTGGTCGTGGCTGCGCGAAGATGCCGCGGACTGGCGGGCCGCGCCGGACGGCCTCGAGGTCCGGCTTCAGCCCGGCGACGCCAATTCGGTCAAGAACGCGCTGGTCCGCCCGCTACCAAAAGCCGAGGGCAAACTCGTAATCGAGGTGACGGTCACCTCCCTGTCCGAACCCACGGAGCAGTATGAACAGGCGGGCCTCACGCTGTACCACGAGGACAAGCCCGTCTTTAAGCTGGTGCACGAGCGCGTGGACGGCAAGCTGGTCGTCGTTCCGGGCAAAGTGCCGGCGGAGAAACTGTCCGTGCGGCTGCGGCTGATTGTTGGCGGCGGCCGGTTCATCGCGCAGTTCCGCCAGGAGGGCGAGAAGGAGTTCCAGACCGCGGCGGAAGGCGATCTGGCCATCGCCGACGGGGACAAGATCAGCGTCCAGGGTTACCACGGGCCTGCGGAAACCGCGCACTGGATCAGGTTCAGCGATTTTACCGTAAAGGCGGAAACCTCGAGCGCCAAATGAAGCGGCGGGGACGCCGCTTCCACAATTCCGCTCGGGGAGAAATTTGGGTTGCGGCTTGGCTGCCTTAGGTCCTATGCATTCTTAAAATCTGCCGGAGAAACCGAATGAAAGTTTCTCGTTCTACTGGCAGACCCAGTTGCCTTGTGAACAGGCCGGCCAGACAATCACAATTCGCGGCGCCCGTGGCAGCGCCATAATCACCGCGCCCACCGATTGCCCCGTCCGGATCGAAACCCTTCCCCTCGCCAACCCCCGCAACACCAACGCATCGCCATTAAAAAGCCCGGAACCGCCGGCGAATTGGCCATCGACGTGAAGTTGATCAAGAATTAAGCATTTCTTTGTACTACTATCCGTCAATTTCACGCAATTTTTCGCAGAAATTAGAGCCGGCCTTAGAACAAAGCCTGTCATCCTGAGCCCGCCCAGCGACTGGCTACCTCCTTCTACTGCGGCTCACGATCTGGGCGGGCGTGAGGATCTCCTCGGTTGCAACCAGTGGCGTCCCGATCAGGCATCGAGTTAACCCACGCCTGCGGTAATACCGAGGGGGATTCCGCCGACCGCGGGGACGCGGTCGGACGTCGCGCTGGGAGCGGGCCAGCGTTACAGGATGATAGTCAGTGGTCAGCGCTCCTCAGAATGACACCTTCGGGTGCGGCCCCGCTGCGCCGTGATCTTTGCGTTCTTTGTGGCTTAAGAACTATTGGCCGTAGTAGGCGTCTTTGCCGTGCTTGCGGTTGAAATGTTTGTCAAGCAGGAATTGGCTGATTGGCGGTTGCTGCGCGTTGAGGATGCGCGTGTGTAACGCCATCTTCGCGATTTCCTCGAGCATGATCGCATTCTGCACCGCCTCGCCGATCGTCTTTCCCCACGCGAACGGGGCGTGATTCGCCGACAGCACGCCCGGGCAGTGCATCGGGTCCACTGACTCGAACCGCCGCACAATGCACCTCCCGATGTTGGCCTCGTACCCGTCGGCGACTTCGGCCGCCGTCAGGCTATCCGTGACCGGGACCTCGCCGTGCGCGAAATCCGCGTGGGTCGTTCCCAGGCACGGGATGGGCAGGCAGGCCTGCGCCCAGCAGGTTGCGCAATGCGAATGCGTGTGAACCACGGCGCCGACCTCCGGCCATGCTTGGTACAAGACGAGGTGGGTCGGGGTGTCTACGGACGGTTTGTGCGCGCCCTCGACCACCCGGCCGTCCAAATCGACCACCACCATGTGCTCGGGCCGCATCCCGTCGTACGGCAGGCCGCTGGGCTTGATCACCACCAGGCCGGTATCGCGGTCGATGGCGCTGGCGTTGCCCCACGTCATCATCACCAGCCCGGCGCGCACCAACTCGAGATTCGCCTCGCACACCGCACGTTTCACGGATTCCAGCACGGCTCATCTCCCCAGGTTGGATGCTGCGTCTACTTCGTCCACATCGGCCGCCTCGACTAGATTTTCGAGGAACCGTTCGAGCCGCTCGACAATCGGGCCCACCTCGATGTATTGCATGAGTTCGGCGCGCAGTTTCGCGATGTTCCGCGCATTGCGGAGGTAACCGGCGTAATACTTCCGGTGCTCGAGCACGCCGCGCCGCTCGCCCTTGTACTGGACGCCCATGACGAGATGGCGGATGCACAGGCGCGTCCGTTCCGCGAGATCCGGTTCGGGGAGGTGCTCGCCCGTCGCGACGTAATGCTTGACCTGCGCGAACAGCCACGGCGCGTAAATGGCCCCGCGCCCGATCATGACGCCGTCGCATCCGGTGTCAAACATGCGGCGGGCGTCTTCGGGCGTTTTGACGTCGCCGTTGCCGATTAAGGGCAGCGAGGTTGCCGCCTTGATCTTCTCGAGCCACCGCCAGTCGGCTTCGCCCTTGTATGCCTGCTCGCGTGTCCTGCAATGGACCGTCAGGGCGCTCACGCCGTTCTGTTCGAGCATCCGCGCGATCTCGACGATGTTGATGCTCGAAGCGTCCCAACCCAGCCGCGTCTTGACGGTGACGGGCAGCCGCGTCCCCTTCATGACCGACTGGACGACGTTCTCGAACTTCTTGATGTCGCGCAGCAGACCGGCGCCGTCGCCGCGTATCGCGATCTTTTTTACCCAGCAGCCGCAGTTGATGTCGATGAAATCCGGCGCGAACATTTCGGCGGCGGCGGCGGCACGTTCCATCGACGCCTCGGTGCTGCCGTAAATCTGCACCCCGACCGGCCGCTCGCTCTCGATGATGTTGATCTTCGCCAGCGTCCGCTGCACGTCACGGATGATGGCCTCGGAGTTGGCGAACTCCGTATACACCAGGTCCGCGCCGAACGACTTGCAGATCGCTCGAAACGTCCGGTCGGAAACATTCTCCATCGGCGCAAGCGCCAACGGCTTTCCCAACTCTATTTTGCCTATCCTGAACATGACGTATCATTATGCCACAATTCCCGATCCGACCGATACGTCCTATTGCCCCCCCGCCTCCTTCACCTCCTTTGAGATCCTCATTGCGCAGAATTTCGGCCCGCACATCGAGCAATACGGGTTCGCCGCGTGCTCCGGCACGGTCTCGTCGTGGTACCTTGCGGCTTTTTCCGGGTCGAGCGCGAGATGAAACTGGTCGTCCCACTGGAATTCGGCCCGCGCCAGGCTCATTGCGTTATCGTGGATCTGCGCGGCCGGATGGCCCTTGGCGAGATCGGCGGCATGCGCCGCGATTTTATGCGCGAGCACGCCGTCGCGGACATCGTCCCGGTCCGGCAGGCCCAGGTGCTCCTTCGGCGTCACGTAACAGAGCATGGCCACGCCGTACCACGCGATCAGCGCGCCGCCGATGGCCGAGTTGATGTGGTCGTACCCCGCCGCAACGTCGGTGGCGAGTGGGCCGAGCGTGTAGAACGGGGCCTCCCCGCACCATTCGAGCTGTTTCTCGACGTTTTCTTTGATCATGTGCAGGGGGACGTGCCCCGGCCCTTCGTTCATCACCTGGACGCCGTGCGCCCATGCGCGCCGCGTCAGGTCGCCCTGCACACGGAGCTCCGCAAACTGGGCCTCGTCGTTCGCGTCGGCGATGCACCCCCCGCGCAACCCGTCGCCGATCGACACCGCCACGTCGTACCGCGCCAGGATCGTGCAGATATCGTCCCAATGCGTGTACAGGAAGTTTTCCCGCCGGTTCGCCAGGCACCACTTGGCCAGGATCGACCCGCCCCGGCTCACAATTCCCGCAAGCCGCCGCAACGCCAGCGGGATGAACTCCCGCAACAGCCCCGCGTGGATGGTGAAATAATCGACGCCCTGCTCCGCTTGTTCAACCAGCGTGTCGCGGTAGGTTTCCCACGTGAGCGCTTCGATTTTCTCGACCTTCTCGATGGCCTGGTAAATGGGCACGGTGCCCACGGGCACGGGGCAGTTCCGCAGGATGCGCTCGCGCGTCTCATGGATGTCCGGCCCCGTTGAGAGGTCCATGACGGTGTCGCTGCCCCACCGGATCGCCCAGATCATTTTTTCGAGTTCTTCGCCCGCCGAGCTCGACAGGCTGCTGTTGCCGATGTTCGCGTTGATTTTCACGAGGAAGTTGCGGCCGATGATCATGGGTTCGAGTTCCAGGTGGTTGATGTTTGCCGGTATGATGGCCCGGCCGCGCGCCACCTCGCCCCGTACAAATTCCGGCGTCACCACATCGGGAATATGCGCGCCCCAGCTTTGCCCCGGATGATGTTTGCGCAACGCCTCGGCTGTTTCGAGCGCCCGCATGTTCTCCCGGATTGCCACAAACTCCATCTCGGGCGTCACGATTCCCAGCCGCGCCAGTTGCAGTTGCGTCACGCCGCCAGCGCCCGCGCGCGCATCGAGCCACGCCTGGCGCAACGGTGTGATTGCCGCGCCCGGGTCGGTGTACGGGCCGGAGGTATCGTAAAGCGTCACGGGCCCCGCCGACGTCATCACCTCGCGCATCGGCACGCGAATGGACGGGTCCGATCCCTCGACATAAATCCTGCGCGCACCCGGAAAAACAGTGGCGCCGCCCGCAATACACGGCGGAATAGGTTTCACAGACATTTTCTCGGAAACGCCTCCTTACGATCATACAGTTTAACATAATAAGGCCGGCGCTCAGAAGAGACCGGCGGCTGTGTGACTTGCAGGGGTTTCGTTGCTGGAGTAGATTAGGCGGTATTGGGACTTCATTTTGAGGAGGGTCGAGCCGTGATGAGAGGGAAATGGGCAGTGTATTTGGCCGCGGTTGCGATTGCGGCAATGTGTTTATGCGGCATATCGGGCGCGGAACCGGTGCAAGCCACGGAGGGGCAGATCACGCTGCCAACCTACACCTGGTATGACGACGCCAACCCGGTGTTCGATTCGCTGGAAAGCGGCATCTACTATCCCTACACGCGGCAGGACCTGCTCGGAAGCGAGAAAGTGGATCGGACGTACCGCGCCGTCTTCCTCGAAAACGAGTACCTGAAAGTGACGTGCCTGCCCGAATTGGGCGGCCGCATCCACTCGGTGCTCGATAAAACCACCAACGAAGAGATGTTTCACAAGAACGATGTGATCAAGCCGGCCCTGATCGCTATGCGCGGCGCCTGGATCAGCGGCGGCATCGAGTGGAACCCCGGGCCGCACGGCCACACCGTGACGATCGTCTCGCCGGTGGACGTGACCACCGTGAAGAACAGCGACGGGTCGGCGGCGCTCGCGATTGCCAACGTCGAAAAGATGTTCCGGACGCGGTGGACGGTGCGCCTGACGCTGCACCCCGGCAAGGCGTACCTCGACGAGGAGATCGCCATCTACAATCCCAACGACGCCATTAACCCGTATTATTTCTGGAACTGCACGGCATTCCCGAACCTACCCGGGACGCGGTTCATCTATCCGATGACGCTGGGGTGCGACCACGCCGGCACGAGTTTTTTCACGTGGCCTATCCACGAGGGCAAAGACATCACGTGGTTGAAGAATTATCCGACGATGTCTTCGGTTTTCGCGTTCGAGTGCGGGTTCGACTTTTTCGGCGCGTACGACGTCGACCGCAACCGGGGCATCGTTTCGTTCGCGGATCACGACAAGCTGCCCGGCAAAAAAGCGTGGACGTGGGGCAAGGACGATTTCGGCGTGACCAGCGAAATGAAACTGTCCGACACGGGGCCGGTCCACTCGCAGTACATCGAGGTGCAGAGCGGCCCGCTGCTGACGCAGTCGGACTACGGGATGCTGAAGCCCGGCGAGTCGGTGTCATGGCGCGAGTACTGGTACCCGGTGCACGGGCTCGGCGACGGGTTCGAGTATGCGACGCGCGACGCGTGCGTCAACGTGAAGTACAGCGGGCCGGCGATTGACATGGACGTGCTGGCGACCGGCGTGTATCCCGGGGCGCGCGTGATGATCGCGAGCAACACAAAGATCCTGGCGGATCAGCAGGTCGACCTGTCGCCGCAGGCGCCGGCGCACATCGCCTTGCAAGACGCGCCCGGCGGGCCGGTAAACATCACTGTAACGTCCGCGGACGGGCAGGAACTGCTGCGGTACGTATCGCCGCTCCAGATCCCGAAAGTCGAGCCGCCCGATTTGACGAAAAAACCGGCGCGGCCCGACGGGCAGCCGACGGCCGACGAGTTGTTCGCGGAAGCGTGGCTGCTCGACAGCCAGACCAACCCCGCCGGCGCGTATGCCGCCTACGCAAAGGTGCTCGAACAGGATCCGGGGCACGTGCCGGCGCTGTGCGGGCTGGCGGTGCTCGAGATCGAGCAGGCGCAATATGAGAAAGCGGAGGCGCATGCCAGGAAAGCCATCGACCGCGACCGCGAGTACGGCTGGCCGTGGTACCTTCTGGCCGTGACGCACCTGCGCCGCGGCCAGTACGACGACGCGCTGTACGCCGCGAACAAGGCCATGCTGTCCAAAGACGCGCAGGCGCTGGGTTACGGCGTGGCGGGCCGGGCGTATGCCGCATTGGGCCGGTACGAGGAAGCGGAGGCGGCGTTGGCGCGCGCAGTGAAAATCAAGCCGGACGCACGTAGCCGGGCGCGGCTGCTGGCGGTAAAGGCCGCGATGGGGGGGAACGCGGCCGAGCTTGCGGCGGCCGAGGTCGAGCAGGATCCGGTTGACTGGATTTTTCGCGCCATCGCCGATTCGCGGGGTGCGGAAAAATACCGGTGGGCCGCGCGCACAATCCTGGCGACATCCGGCGAGCCGGAGTTCAACGCGCTGAACGTGGCGTCGTTTTTCGCCGACCTCGGGCTGTACCGGGAGGCGTCTGATTGGCTGCAGGCATATATCGGTGAAGCCTCAACGACGGACGAGCAAGCCGGCCTCTATACTACTAACCTTCAGTTTGTTGTTTTTTCGCGCAAGACTTTGCGTACGTCTGGGACGCCCCCCGGCAGTTGTGGGGGGTGTCCCACTTTTGTTGGCAAGGCTGGCATGTTGAAAAAAGGGGACACCTCCCACAACTGCCGGGAGGCGTCCCAACGGGGTGTCCCTATGTTGGGTTCTTGGTTGCGGCCTTGGCCGCGCTGTGTCTACTACGCGCTCGCATACTATGCAGAGAAGTTTGGCAAAAAAGATTCCGCCGCCGGTTTTCTTAGATCGAGCGCGACTGTTGCCGCGGATCTCGTGTTCCCGCACGGTCCCGATGCGCTCGATGTCATGTCCTACGCCGTTTCTGCGAATCCCGGCGACGCCTCTGCGCACTTGCTGCTCGGATACGTGTACGCCGGCCTGAACAGGATCGACGAGGCGGTGCCCGAGTGGCGCAAATCCGTCGAGCTGAACCCGCGGCTGTCGACGGCCCTGCGGCTGCTCGGCCTGCACGAATGGAAGGTGGCGAAACGCCTCGACGAAGCCGAGAAATGGTATCGCAAAGCCATCGAGGCGCGGCCCGACGATCAAATCCTGCACCGCGACCTCTGCGAGATCCTGGGTGAATCGGGCCGGCGCGACGAAGCTATACAACTTGCGCAGGCCGCGCCGCGGGCGCCCGCGCCGCGCTACGATATCGTGCTGTGGCTGGCGGACGCTTATGTGGCGGAAGGGCGGTATGACGACTGCATCCGGCTGTTGAGTACGGAACGGTTCTCGAACTGGGAAGGGAGCAGCAAACCGCGCGACGTCCTCGTCTCTGCCCTTATGGCGCGCGGCAAGGCCCGGTTCGACGCCGGGCAGACGGAATCCGCGCTCGCCGATTTCCAGGCCGCGCTCGAGTATCCGGAAAACCTCGGTGTCGGCGCGCGGTACGTCCGCACGGACGCGGAAGTGCAATATTGGCTCGGCAAGACGCTCGAGGCGCTGGGCCGGCGCGATGAGGCCAGAGCCGCGTGGCAGAACGGGGCAGGGCAGCATACGTCCAAGGCCAAGCCGCTGCCGATGATCTCGGTGCCCGCCGGCCAGGACGAATTTGTCCAGCGGTGCCAGACGGCCCTCGAGATCTTAAACCTCGCCGGGACGGCCGCGCCATGAGCAAGTCCGAACAAAAACCCGCGCCGAAGACGTTTGTGCAAACGTTGACGGGCGACGGCAACCCGCTCGACGATTGGAAGCAGATCACCGAGGAAGAAGTGGCCCTCGTGACGGAGATGACGCGCCGCAACGAGTTATCCGGCGGCACGCCGGTGGTGAGGGAGTTTGAACGGAGATGGCGCGAGTGGGTCGGCTCGAAATACAGCCTCACAACGATGAACGGCACATCCGCGTTGTACAGCGCGTATTTTGGGCTGGGCGTCGGCCCGGGCGATGAAGTCATCTGCCCCGCCAACACGTGGATCTGCACGATCGCGCCGGCGGTGTTTCTGGGTGCGCGGCCGGTGTTCTGCGACGTCGATCCGGAGACGCTGATGATGGACTCGGAAGACGTCCGCCGGAAAATCACGGCCAACACCGCCTGCATCACGGCCGTACACCTCTGGGGTCTGGTGTGCGACATGGACGCGATCCTCTCCGTCGCGCGCGAGCGCAACATCCCCGTGGTCGAAGATTGCAGCCACGCGCACGGCGCGCGGTACAAAGGCCGGCTGTGCGGCAGCCTGGGCGCGGCGGCCTGCTGGAGCCTGCAAGGGTCGAAAGCGGTGAGCGCGGGCGAGGGCGGCGTGCTGACGACGGACGACGTCGAGGTGTTCGAGCGGGCGTGCCTGGCCGGGCAGGTCAACCGGATCAGCGGCGTCGATCTCGTCACGGAACGTTACGCCCAGTACCAGCCGCTCGGGCTTGGCAACAAGTTCCGGGCGCACCCGCTGGGCATCGGCCTGGCGTCCGTACAGCTCCGCCGGCTCGAGGAAACCAACCGGCTGCGCCGCGAGTTTTTCGATGCCGTCGAATCGCGCCTCGAGCGGATTCCCGGCCTGCGGCCGGTGAAACACGTCGACAACACCGAGCGCGGCGGCTACTACGGTTTCCCGATCCTGCACGACCCGGACGCCATGGCCGGCGTGACGACCGAATCGTACGTGGCGGCGTTGCGCGAGGCCGGGCTGAATGCCGAACTGGCGCCGTATCCCAACCTCCACGAGTTGCCGCTGTTCGCAAAAGGGTTCGACCTGTGGACGCGCAACCGCGGGCCGCTGTGTCCCCAGCACGGGTACAAAGGCTACAAACCCGAAGACCTCCCCGGCGCGTACCAGGCCGCGCGCAGAACCATCTTCCTGCCGCGGCTGACAAAACCAAAACCCGGCGCCGTCGAATACATCCTCGAAACCCTGCGCATCACGGCGGAAAAACTAGCGGCAGTATCCTGATTTGAAGTGTGACCAACGCCCATCCAAGTTCCGGTGATTGTGGTGCGGGCGTCTCGCCTGCATGCTCTCCATCTTTTTCGTCCCTTGTGTCCCTTTAGTCTCTTTCCAATTCCCGTTCTGTGCTACACTGACTCTCGAGGATCGGGGCGGCGGTTATGGCCAATGCGTCTGAACATAGCTTTTTGTCCCGGCCGTTCGCGGGGGAGGACGAGCGGCTGCGGTGGGCCTGGGACCGGTATCCGCTCGAACACCTCGATTCATACTATCGTACCCACGTAACAGGAAAACAAGCCGCGAGACCAGTTCAGGGACTGGATCAGCTTTTCCCGAAGCTCGGCGCGCACTTGGGCGTGAGCCGGATCAGCAACAAAGTTGTCGCGCTCGTGCGGGTCTGCGTCCAGGTCGTAGAGGAAATCCTCGTGATAAGCATTTACGGGACATCGCCGTGGCGCTCGGGGCGGGCCATGGCGCATCCGCCGGCGTGCGCGAGGCGCTCTGGAACGGGCCGAGACAGAATCACGCGTGAGCACTGGCGCCTACTTACTGCACGCGTTTATCCGCCCGCTGGCCGGCTGTTCAACAAGCACCTCGACCGGCTGGACGCGGACAATCTCGCCGCACCGGGGGCAGCGCCCCTCGACACACTGCAAGATTTGGAGCAACGACCGCGGCACATTGTCCTGGTTGTCTTTCTCGAACATGCCCAGGTATTCCGCCAACAGCTTTGAAGCCGTGAGCCGGTCGCTATCTCGTTTCCCGTGCCGCGCCATCTCGGTCCAGAGCGTGTCCCGGTCCATTATGCCCTTAGCCTCGATGGTGGCCAGGGCGGCTTCCCGCCGTTTCTTTATCGCCGCCTTGACAGCCGGGCGTTTTACGCTAAGATGTGCCTATCTGCCTCGGCCTTTTTTGCTGATAATCAATCCAATGCCTACCTTAGCGACGGGTACCGACCACCAGGTATGGCTATTCAACCTGTTTTTGTGCGCCATGTTCAGCACGCATTTTCGCGAATTCCTCCTTGCCTACCTTGTCAAAAGTGTAATACTCGACCGTTGCTTTCTTGTTAATATTGCCCGCATCAATTGCAGCTTCAGGAACACCCCATACGACGGATGCTGGCCACGTCAGCAGATTCAAAAATGCATAAAGCCACTGTTCCGATTCATCAGTTCCAGCGGCAAGATAGAAGTTGCCCCCACCTGGAAGGATGTTTAACACACCCGCAGCTCCTGGGGCCTTCTCTTTGACCTCCGTTGGGCTTACCCCGTAACTCTGCAATTCACTCAACGTTGCCTTCTCTGTACGTGAAAGGCTGACACAACCGCTGATACAAAACACTGTACAAAACAACAAGACCGCTCCTATCACTCTCATCTTCAGTTCCTCCGTTTGCTTCACTACGCCCAAGGTTCTTGATCGTGCACGAGTACCCGCTATTCGGTCGCAGGCATTTCGAGCCTACCGATCCCACCTATAGCATCGAGCCCCGCGTCCTGCAGGGTATCGTAATCCTTGTCCGTGCCAATGCCATCGTTGTGCCAGTCTGGGGCCTACATTCCGCCATTTACACGCGCGTCGCCGACGCATATTTTTGTGCCTTCGCTGTTCAAGGCATAGAACCGCTCAATACCTGCGTAGCCTGTCAGGTAGAGGAATTGGCTTTTCTTCCAAGTGTTATTATCGACCTGATCCAGAGTGTCTCGAAGCTCAAAATACCAGAACTCGCGTGGGTCGATAGAGCCAAACGCATCATATAGATATACTTCTTCAACTAGGTATGCACCGCTAGTAAACACAACAGTCACATCTATGGGCGTGCCCCAAGTCCCGCGCCCCGGGCTTACGCTGACGTCAGCGGCAATCATTCCTTCGTAGCCGTTGATACCGTGCATTGCGCCACCTGTGATTACGAAGTAATCTTCCTGATCATTCGGTGGACAGCCACTGGTAGCAAACAGCACCGCTAACAGTGCAACGATTAGAAACTGCCAGCTATGATTTACAGCCTGCTGTTTCATTTCGGTTTCCCTCCAATGCGAGGTCGTTTATTATCTGCCCTCACAAGTTAAGACAAATGAAACACTGGCTACCCAAAAATCTGGGCACTCTAGAATAGAGAGTTTATATACACTATGCCCTAATTCGAGTTTTGTCAAGCACCCCGAATCGCCGGATAAGAAGCGTTTTTTGTGAGCGGAGGGGGTTTTAATTCATATCTGGTGTCGGGCGTCGAAGACCCGCGGATCAACTTTCAAAGCATCCTGACGCGCGTGCTGATCGCCGACTCGCTGTTCCCGGGCCGGTTTGACGCCCTGATCGACGCCGAATGGCGGTTTGGCCTTTGCCTGACGTGGCTGCTCGAGCGGCTGTGCGACGTGCCCGACGGCTGGGCGATCCTCGACCACCTCGAGAACCGCGATGAGACGCAATGCCCGCGGTTCCTCATCGAAACCTACCACGCGCTCCAACGCGACGAGTGTCCGATTCCCGACTACATCTCGCAGGCGCTGTCGAACTTCCTGGCGCCGGCCCCGGTTGTGTGCGTGCCGGTTCTGTCCACGTTCGAGCGGCTTTGGAACGACAGGCTTGCCCGATGCCCCGATGCGTCGCTGTCCGTTTTGGAAGCTGGCTGCGGTTCCGCCAACGACTACCGGTTCATCGTCTCGCACGGCCTCGGCGGGTTTATACGGTACACGGGCTTTGACATTTCGACGAAGAACATCGCCAACGCCCGCAGGCGGTTTCCCGGCGCCGATTTCGTCCGGGCTTCCGTGTTCGACATCCCTGCCCAAACCGGTGAGTACGAATACGTCTTCGCCCACGACTTGTTTGAACACCTCTCTCAGCAAGCGTTTGAAAGGGCGCTGCCCGAAGTCTTGCGCGTCGCGCAAAAAGAGGTGTGGCTCTCTTTCTTCAACATGGACGACATTCCAGATCATGAGTTTCACGGCGTTGGCAAGTACCACCTGAACCGCCTCAGCGTGAACCGCACCGTCGAGCTTTGTCGTGAGTACGCCGCCAACGTCGAGGTGGTCGACGTCCCCCGGCTCGTCTCTTCAAAGTTCGAGTGTCCCGACTACTATAACCCAAGAGCCAGAACCCTCATCATCACCTTTTGAGGCGTCGTTTCGCTGAATAGTTATGCCTGCCTCTTTCAGTTCACAATCTGCAATCGGCAATCGTTACCAGTACCGCTTAAACTTCGGCCACGCCTGTTCCATCGGCATCTTGAGGTTGCGGCAGAGGTAGAGGGGCCGGTTGTTTTGGCGTTCCATGACGTAGGGGTGCGTGAACTTCGCCACTTCCGTGACTTGCTCGAACACGTCATCGAGCGTTTTCCGATCCGGCCAATAGGCCAGCACGCACGTGCCGTCCATGTCGCCCGGTCCCCAGAGGTAGTACGACATGTAGCCGGAGACGGCGTGGGGAAGTCCCAGTTTTGGTCCGAACAGGTTGATGGCGCCGGCCTCGCCGTAGTTGCTCACCAGGATCGAGCAGCGTTCGCGGTCGGCGGGGTCGAGTTGGTGGTAGGCGTTGTTCATCATGGCGATGAACTCGTCCCAGCCCAGCCGGTCGCCGATATGCTGGGGCAACACGCCGGCGTGGGCCCGTTCTTGTTGCGGGGCCCGGAAACTCATCGCGTCCTGCAGCTTAATCATCCCCTGCGGGGACAGAACCGGCATGGCGTGCGGGGAGAGCAGCACGCCGGTGACGACGATCAGAGCGGGCAATGCGTAGCGCGGCCAGCGGCGCCGCACGGTTATTTGTTCGAGGCAGACCGCGCCCAGCGCCAGCATTGCCGGATAGATCGGCGCCACATAGTAGGGTTTGCCGTTGCTCGCGTAAAAGGCCGCGATCAGGCCGATATACACATACCCGAATATGCGGTATTTCCGACCCGGTTTTGAAAAGAACGCGTACAGCAGCCCCGCGATCCATACCGGCGCGCCCAGCGGGCCGATGAAAAGGAACTGGTTCACCAGAAACTTGGGCAACGGTTCGGGGATGTTCTTGTACAAGCGCGTGTCGTGCATGAACTCGAGCGTTGGCCAGCCGTACTTGACCTGCCAGAAAATGTTGGGCAGAAAAATCAGGAACGCGATCAGCCCGCCGACCCACAGGTGTTTATCGCGGTAGTATTTTCGTTGCGGCGTCAGCAACAGTCCAGCCGCGACGAGCCCGCCAAAAAACGCCATGCTCAGTTTGTTTTGCAGGCCCAGCCCCGCAACCAGCCCGAACCACAGCCACAGCCGCGCGTTGTCCGTGTTGATGATTCGCACCAGGACGTACGCCGCGATTGTCCAGAGCAGGTAGTCGATCGGGTTCATCGAGAAAAAACTGCTCATGCCGAGGAACACCGGCGCGGCAATCACCGAAAGGCACGCAAGCCCCTGCGCAAATCGGCCGCCGCCCAACTCCGCCGCGATCAGGCCCGCCATGAATACCGTCCCGCCGCCCGCGAGGATGGCCGGCAGCCGGATGGCCAGGATCGAATCGCCCAGCGTCGCCCGCACAATCGCCAGGATAAACGGGGCGAGCGGCGGGTTGTCCACGTAACCCCAGGACAGGTTCGCCGCGCAGTCAAAGTAGTAAAACTCGTCGCGGAAATAGCCGTATGGGCCGAGGTAGAGTGTGCAGACGTGGATCAGGATCTTGAGCAACGCGAATGCGCCCAGGAAGAGAACGATCTGCCTGTATGGGGCGGGTTTACCCTCAGACAATCTGCGCCTCCACTCCAAACAGTTGGCAGTAGTCGGCCAGTTCTTTCTTGTAGTCGCCGTAGAAAAAGATCTGGTGGAACCCCGGGTAGGAGAGCAGGGGGGGATTGCCGTCGAGCTTCAGGCTGACGGAGACGACGCACCCGCCGGAGGGCGGCACGGAAATATTTTCATGAACGCTGCCGGCGGAGATGACCATGCTGGGCTTGGCCTCGGCCGATTGCGGGAGCCCAATACACGCCACGGTCGCGCGTTGGCCTTCTTTCCAACGGGGCACAGGTACGGCGTCCCGATTGCCGTGGTGGTGGGAGAGGCGGAACGGTTCAGGTGCCTCGCTGAACCCGGCTAGGCGGGTCGGGCACGTGCAGTGTGCGCCGATCAGGCAGTCATTGGCGGTGTCGGGGACAGGATCCTGCTGGAAGCCGGGGCGGTCGAACAGGTACATGACAAGCGCGTGCGTGATGCAGGCGCCGAGATCGGCCTCGCACGCCGCCGGGATGCCGGTGTCGAGCATGCGTGACCACGCGATGCACGGCAGGCTGACTTTGGTCTTGCCGAGCGCGCCCAGGCAGTCCATCGAGATGGCGTCGGCGCTCTCGCGCTCGAGGATCGTGCGGGCAACGATGTAACTCTTGACGCCGTTAACCACGTCATCCGGCGTTGCGCCGGTAACCTGCTGCGCCCCCTCGAGGTACTCGTTGGCGAGCGCCTTCACCTCGTCGTTCACGGGCGTCTGGTTGTACAGTTCGAGGAACGACGAGGCGGGGACGTATTGCAGCGTGCTCCCGAAATGGGGAACAGTCTCGCACTTGCGCTCGTTGCCGGCGATGACCACAAACCGCGTTTCACGGAGGCGCGCGGCCGCGGCGATCATCTTGATGCCGTAGACGACTTGGCGGAAATCGTCGGTCGAGTAGATCACGGAGCCCGTTTTTCCCGCGAGGGGGGCCGTATTGGTTGTGAACGCCGCACCGATAGGGGCAAAGATCACCGAGGGCGCCGGGCTCGCGACGGCCAGCGCGGCGGTAGGCCAGGCGTGTTCCTGCCGGTCGAGCAGGATGAGCAGCAGCCCGTCGGCTTTTTCCGCCTCGGCCTGCGCTATCCACGCTTTGCCTTCGGCCAGGGAGTAACTCGGTTCGGTGCGGATGGCGGCCTCGACGCTGAATTCGCGGGCCGCGGCGTAAACCTGCTCGGTATAGTTTTTCAAGGCGGCTGCACCGTCGTAGATGGCGCCCGGCCACGACATGCCGTAGTCGCCCCGGCGCCGGACGAATGCCACTTTTATCCGCGGGACGTACCGCCGACCGGGGCCTGTTGCCGGTCGCCCGGACGTTGCGCCGGATGCTGAAAAAGAGGCCAACGCCCCGCCGGCCGCCACCGCCGAGGAAACGAGGAACGTCCTGCGGGACACCTGGCCATGACTTCCGCAGCCGTCAGCATTGCACATGATTGGCTCCTCCTGAGATTACCTGCACGTCGGTGATGCGGTCAGGATACGGATTCAGCCGCTTCGGAGCAAGAGGGGGGATCAAATGGACGGAGTGGACAGAGTGGACGCCGTGGACATTGTGGACTGGTCGAGGGTCCGGTCGCGCGGGAGCGCAAGCCTACCGGGCGGTGCGCCGCAGAAGACAATGGTGGAAGCCGCCGTCTTTTCCGGTCTGCTCGGTCGTGGCGACGAACTCGAATGCGTCGCCGAACAACGCGCTGAGGTCCCGCGGGGTGAAGCAGCGCCGGTACGCCCCCTGGGCGATGTGCCACGGCCGTTTCGCGCCACGGAACATTCGGAACCGCGGGCTGAACACCGACAGAATGTAAAACCCGCCCGGTTTCAGCACGCGCAACAGGCCCGCCTTGTACCGCTGCCAGTCCGACTTGAGTTGGTGGTGCAGGCATCCGTAATCGAGCACCACGTCGAACACTGCCCGCGGGAACGGCAGTCGCAGCGCGTCAGCCCTGCGGAACTCGACGGCGGGCGCGCCCGATTTGGCGCCGATATCTCTCGCGCGTTCCAACGCCAGCGCCTCGTAATCGACACCCGTCACGCGGAAGCCCAACCGTGCCGCCGCAAACGCGTGCCGCCCCTCGCCGCAGCCGAGGTCCAGCAACGTCCCGCCCGGCGCCTGCTTCCGGACATGCCGCAGGAATTGCACCGCATACGGCGACGGCTCCAGCACGCCCCAACCATGAACGCCCGTCTTGTATGCCTCCCGAAAATACCGCCGATTCGCCCGTTCCGCCGAAGTCATATTGAATCCTTTTTCCGACAGGATAACAGGATTCACAGGATTTAAAAACACAACCCACTAAAATGTAGCCTTATGTCCTTTTTGTCGCTTTAGTCTCTTTTTCCCCCAGACTCGCCAAATGCCTGGATTTATTGGTTCTTCCGCGAATTGCGGGAGAGTTAAGGCATCGGCATCAAGACTGGCACGATGAATGAGACTGTGGAAAAACATGCTGAGGACGAGGAACCTAAAGGGGATTAAGTCGGCTGAACTTGGGCTGAAAGCCTTGAGAAAGTCGCGCTGAAGCGCGCTAATGTATTCGGAGAGGGGTCTCTGCCCACCCCGTCTAAAAGACGGGTGCAAAGAGGAGCCTGCTGAAGCAGGCTAAGACGGAGAGCCGCGAGGCGTTTCCCGGAAAATGCGGAAGAACCGATTTGTTTTGTTCAATAAATCCTGTTAATCCTGTTATCCTGTCTAAAAAGGGAGAAACCAATGAAAGGGAGTCGCAGGAGTTTTCTGAAAGCCGCGGCGGGTGTGGCGGCGGGCATCGCATTGGGCGGAAGTCCCGCGCACGCGGCTGCCAGACGCAAACCAAACCTCCTGTTCCTCTGGACGGACGAGCAGCGGGCCGACACCATCGACGTCTACGGCAACGGAAAGATCCAGTCGCCCAACATGGCCAGGCTCGCCCGAGAGAGCGTCGTGTTCCAAAACGCCTACGTCAGCCAGCCGGTCTGCACGCCGTCGCGATCGACGGTTATGACGGGCTTGTGGCCGCACGAGTCCGGCTGCATCCAGAACAACATCCCCCTGCCCGAGCGCACGCCCACGTTCCCGGAACTTGTCGGCGACCCGAACTACAGGACGGGCTATTTCGGCAAATGGCACTTGGGCGACGAGGTGTTCGCGCAACACGGGTTCGAGGAGTGGCGCAGCATCGAAGACCTTTACCGCAGACACTTCCGCGAAGGACGAGACAAGAACGCGCTCAGCGACTATTCGAAGTGGCTGGCCGGGCTTGGCTACAAACCCGACGGCGACGCGGGCGCGTTTAGCCGCGCGTTTGCCTCGAAGCTCCCGATCGAGCACGGTAAGCCGAAGTTTTTGGAGTTACAGACGTGCGACTTCCTGCGCCGGCGCCGCGACGAGCCGTTCATGCTGTACGTGAACTTCCTCGAACCGCATATGCCGTTCTACGGCCCGCTCAACGACCTGCACAAACCCGAGGAGGTCGATCTGCCGATCAATTTCAACGATCCCATCGAAGACAATGAGCCGCGCCAGTGCCGCGACCGCGTCAAAAAATACGTCACCGGCCGCTACTCGAACGACCTCGACCTGACCAAAGAGTACGACTGGCGCCGCCTGATCGCCCGGTATTGGGGCCTCGTGAGCCAGGTTGACAGAAGCGTAGGCGCTATCCTCTCAACACTTGAGGAGTTGGGGCTCGCGGAAGACACGATCGTCGTCTACACCTCCGATCACGGCGATATGATGGGTTCGCACCGGCTTGTCGAGAAAAGCCTCATGTACCAGGAGGCGATGCGTGTCCCGCTGATGGTGCGCGCGCCCGGGCGCCTCGACCCGCACCTCGTCGAAGGCCAATTCAGCCACATCGACCTTGTACCGACCCTCCTCGACCTGATGGACAGCGGCCCGAAAGAAGGCCTGCCTGGAAAGAGCCTGTTGCCCACGATGCGGGGCGAGAAACCTGCTCCGCAGCCCGTATTTATCGAGTGGAACTCGGCGAGCCGCGAACCGGGGGCGAAGTCTTCAAGCGACCCATCCGCCCGCGCCGTCATCACGCCCGACGGCTGGAAGCTGTGCCTCTACGACACCGGCGAAGCCCAGCTTTTCAATCTCGCCGCCGATCCGGGTGAGACGACGAATTTATTTGGCCGGCCCGAGCACAATTTCCTGGTTAAACATGGTTTGTCCGGTCTGATTTGGAATTGGCAGGCTAAGGTTGGCGATACGCTGGAGTTGCCACAGGCTAAAAGCCCCTTCGGAATCATTTCGCCCTCCGCTTCTGAGCCAGTTGGCCCACTGATTTACAGATAAACCTGGAGGGTATTTGGTATGAGACTGCGTGGCGTTGCATTCGTTGCCGCCGTGGTGTGTTTCATGGCGCAGGCATCCTTCGGCTCGTTGGATTACTGGCCGACGGCCGGCTGGCGCGCCTCGACGCCCGAAGAACAGGGCATGGACTCAGCCGTGCTGGCGGAATCCCTGGCTGCTCTCAACAAGAACCCGATCAACATCCACAGCCTGCTGGTGGTCCGCCACGGCTACCTCGTTCTTGAAGCCTATTTTGCCCCGTTCGCACCCAACTCGCAGCACGACGTCGCGTCGGTTACGAAGAGCGTCACGGCCACGCTCATCGGCATCGCCGCCGACAAAGGCCTCATACGCAGCCTCGACGAACCCATCCTGGACTTCTTTCCGCAGCGCACAGTTGCTAACCTTGATGATCGGAAAAAGGCCATGACCGTCGCGCACCTGCTCACGATGTCGTCCGGCCTGACGTGCATTAACAGTCCCGGCGAGGTCACGCTGATGCAGATGATGGCGAGCCCGGACTGGGTCCAGTTCATGCTCGACCTGCCCATGCAGGACGATCCCGGGACGCGGTTTGTCTACAACAGCGGCGGTGTCCACCTCCTGTCGGCCATTCTCCACCAGGCTGTCGGCATGAACGAGGTCGAGTTCGCCAAACAGCATCTGTTCGGCCCGCTGGGCATCACGGACGCGGCGTGGCCGCTCGATCCCAGCGGCACGGACAACCACGGCTGGGGCGACCTGCGTCTGACGCCGCCCGACATGGCCAAGCTCGGCCTGCTATACCTGAACCACGGCCAATGGGACGGCCGACAGATCCTATCGCCGAAGTGGGTGGCCGCGGCGACGAAGTCGCATATAGCCACATCGAACCCCGCGCATCCCGGCTACGGCTACCTGTGGTGGATCAACGACGTCGCCGGTTTTGCCGCCGTGGGTCGTGGCGGCCAGCGCATTAACGTTATGCCTGATCAGGAGCTCGTGGTGGTCACAACCTCAGGCAGCGATAACAGAACGATTGACCAGACGCTGCCGGCTCAGATCGTCGCCGCGGTGAAATCGTCCGGCCCGCTGCCGCCCAATCCGCCTGCGGCGGACCTGCTGCGCAGCGAAGTCAAGAAAGCGGCTGCCCGCGACGAAAAGGCGCTGCCCGTACCCAAGCTCCCCACGATTGCGCGCCGCATTGCGGGCAAGACCTACACGTTGGAGGCCAACCCGTTCGGGTTGGCGAGCTTCTCGCTTGAATTCCCCAAGAAAGACGAAGCGTTCGCGCGCATCACAAGCGCCGGTGGCGCGGCCGGCGGCGCCGTCATGCAATTCGCAGTCGGCCTCGACGACGTGTTCCGCATGGCAAAAGGCCGGGAAGGACTCCCCGCCGTCGCGAAAGGTTCCTGGAAAGACGGCAAGACGTTTATCATCCATCTTGACGAGATCGGCAACATCAACCGGTGGATCATCATGGCCACGTTCGATGAGGACAACGTGACGCTCGTGATGCGGAGCCTCTCCGGGCTCGGCGAACTCACGCTGGCCGGAAAGAGCACCGAATAGGGCGGATCTATGAAACCTGCAGCTGTCATAGTCATATTGGCCGTTGTGCTCGCCACTGCGGCGCGCGCGGGCGAGTTGACGCTGCACCTGCGCAGCCGCGTGAAGCTCGAGGCCGCCGGGCCGGCAGCGCAATGGTGCGTGATGAACCAGCAACGCAGAATCGCGCCCGCAGAAACCGCCATCATCATCTGCGACATGTGGGACAAGCACTGGTCGCGCGGCGCCACCGAACGCGTTGCCGCAATGGCCCCGCGGATGAACCGGGTCGTGAAAGCCGCGCGCGACATGGGCATCTTCATCATCCACGCGCCATCGGAGACCATGGGCTTCTACAAAGACTCGCCCGCCCGCAAACGCATGATCGACATGCCCAGAGTCGACCCGCCGCGGTTGCCGCTGCAGTTTTACCCGCGGCTGCCGATCGATGATTCCGACGGCGGATCGGACACGGGGGAGACGCCGTGGTATAAGGCGTGGACACGGCAACACCCCGCCATCGAAATCGACGAAGAGCGCGACGGCATTTCCGACAACGGCATCGAGATCTGGAGCGCGCTCGAGTACAAAGGCATCCGCCACGTCATCATCATGGGCGTCCACGCCAACATGTGCATCATCAACCGGCCGTTCGCCATCAAGGCGCTCGCCGGGCGCGGCATGAACGTCTACCTGGCGCGCGACCTCACCGATGCGATGTACAACCCGGCGATGCCGCCGCATGTCAGCCACTGGCAAGGCACGCGCCTCGTCGTCGAGTACATCGAGCGCACCTTCTGCCCGACAATTCTGAGCGACGATATCGCAATCGTGCCCGGCGATGATGCAGGCCGGTTTATTGATATGCTGCCGGAGTCTTCGTCACCGCGCCCTCCAGCGCACGGCATCGAAAATTGTCCACGCTTGGTAGGCGCCGGCTTTCAGCCGCGTTTTCCAACCCGCGCCGTCCAGCCCGTAGAGCTAGCATGAACGCGATAGGCCCTGCTTCCAATGACGGAGCCAAGTTGCTGGACGGCGCGGGCGAGACGTCCGCGCCTACGCATGCCGCCATCGAAGGGCATGTAGGCGCGGTTTTCCAACCCGCGCCGTCCGCTGACCCGAAAAGTGGGACACCCCCCACAAAGCGCACTAAAGTGCGGGGGGGGCGTCCCAACGAGGCGTGCCCGCCGGCCTACTCTCGCCGTTGTGCAATGTTGGCCGCTTTAAGAATGTTCACAGATGCAGGAGGTGCACCTATGAACCGGATCGTGCAGGTCGTTTTCATTCTGGCCATGTTGTTGTCGCTGACGGCGCAGGCGGTCCCGCCGGCTTACACGGGCCCGCTCGGGAACCCCGAAGAACCCGCCATGCGGCCGTACAAATGGCTGTTTCACGGCGTCCTTTCGCTACTCGTGCAACCCGTGAAAGCATTCAAAGACGGGAACCTCAAGACGCCCGTGCTGGGGTCGGTCGAGACGTTCAGGGGGTTCCGCAGGGGCGCCATCGAGCTCGACGAGAGCATTCTTCGCGGCTTGGTGTTCGCGCCGCCGCCGCCCCGAGGTTCCCTGACCAACCTCGGCTACATCAACACGCCCCTTGAAGACGACCCGTTCCTCGCGTATGTTGCCGATTTCCTGGCCGGCGGCTATCTCTACGGCGTCGCCGAGAACGGCGCGCTCGGGCTGGATTTTGTCGGCAACGTCCTGGGCGCCGGAAAACACGGTCGGGACGCCGTCAACTTTTCCGCAGGCATTATGGCGGCCCAAGGCGTGGTGGACTTGCTGCCCATGTATGATACAGTGGATCGTGAACTGGTCGAGTCGCGCGCCGCCGACATCCAGTTTAACCGGCGTATCACTCGGGTCGTGCAAGAACCGCTGGAAACCGACAGGGAGCGCGCGCAACGCATGTACATCGGCGAGCGCGCCATGATCAACCGAAAGAACACGACCAGAAACAACGCGTTTGGAACCCGGCGTTGATACGCAGAAGCGGCGTCCCCGCCGCTTCATTTTCTTATGCAGGCCCACGTAATATACTAATTACAACTTAGCCGCGTTAGGAGATGGGAATCAGCCGTGGGGAAAATGGGAACGGTGCAGTTTGTTTTGCTGCTGTCGGTGCTGTCGGTTTTTTCGGCCTTTTTCGAACTCGGCCGCCGCGACGTCATCGAAGACAACGAGGGACAGCGCGCCGCACCGCCCGCCGAAATGGTCCGCTCCGGCAACTATATCATTCCCACCATCAACGGCAAAGATTACCTCAACAAGCCGCCGCTCCTTTACTGGGCCATCGCCGGCGTGTACAAGCTTACGGGCGATGTCTCGCCGCTCACCGCGCGCATCCCCACCGCACTGACCTATGTCGCGCTCGTATTTGCCGTCTACCTCGCGGGCCGTACCGCGATGGGCGAACACGCGGCGCGATGGGGCGCGCTGGCCATGCTCGTCTCGCCCTACGTCATGCAACGCGGTCGATACGCCGAACTCGACATTCCCCTGACGCTCGCCGTGTTCCTCGCGATTGTCGCCGCGCGCGCCGCCGTCCTGACCGCCTCAAAACGGCGCGCGGCCCTGCTCATCGTGCTGGGCGGCGTGGCGTTTGGCGCAGGAACACTGTTGAAAGGCCCGGTGCCGTTCCTGTTCCTCGCCGCGGCGTTTATCGCCCAGCTTGCGTTGATGAGCGAGAACCTGCCCGCGTGGAGCGTCTCGTCCGTCCGCTGGACAATCCGCGCCATGGTTATTGGCGTTGTCGGCTGGCTTGCGGCACTCGCGGCGGTCGCGATGGGCCGGTCGCCCGGCATCGTGGGCTACCTGACGCCCGCGGCCCTCTTGCTGATGGTTGGCGGGTGGCTGATTCCCGGCTGGCGCAACGCGGGGCCGGCCAAATGGCGTTGCGCGGCCGTGTTCGCCGGCGTGATGGCGGTGGGGCTGCTGGTGTTCGCCCCCTGGGGCGCCGCCGTGCTGGCGCGCAAAGGATTGCCGTACGTTATCAGCCTCCTCCAGTCGGAAAGCCTCGAACGAACCCACACCGCCACCGCCATCAACAGCGGCAGCCCGTTTTACTACGTGATCGGCCTTATCGGCATGCTGATTCCGTGGGGTTTGCTGCTGCCGTGCCACATCTCACGCAAATCCTGGAAAGACGGCCCCGACTTTTACCGGTTTTCCCTGTTCGCCGGCTGGCTGAGCATCACCATCTTCTCCCTGATAGCCGGAAAAGAATACGAATACGTCCTCCCGGCGCTGCCGCTGTTGCTCCTGGCGACGGGCTGGCAACTCGCGCAACGGATCGATGGCCAATCCGCCCCGTGGGTCACCCGCTGGCACGACCTCTGGCAGGGCGCGATGCTGCCGCTGCTGGCCCTGGCTACGCTCGGCTTCCTGATTGCCGTCCTGGTGAAATCGTCCGCCGTGGCCGTGCAGGCGGTGCTCGTGGCGCTCGTGGGGCTTGCCTGCATCGCCGCCGCCTGGCGAAACTTCGAACGACGCGCCGCCGTCTTGCCGCTGCTCGCGCTGTGTGGATCGATGATGTGGTTACTCAGCCAGGACTACCGCTACACCGGCCAGCGGTCATTCCGGCCCCTCGCCGAAACCGCCGGAAAACTCCTCAAGGCCGGCTACGACGTCGAAGCCGTCAAAATGACCGCCGCCTTTGACGTCTACCCCGGCTTTGCGTTTCACGCCGGAACCACCGTTCCCACCACCACCGACGCCGAAAACGTCCGCCGAAAGCTACTGGGGAAAAAACCCTACTACTGCGTCGTGCGCCAGAAGCTGCTCGACGAAGCCGGCGGCTCTGTCCCACGCGAACACGCAAAACCGCTCATGGGCCCCCTCGGCGCCAAAAAACTTCTCCTGATCGGCAACGCACCCCTCCCTCTGCTGGGCCGCGACCAGCCCCGGCCTGTAGGGCTGTGTAGGGGAGAGCGAAAAACAGGGACTGACTCGCTTCCGGCAGTTTGGAAGCGCATTTTCGGCAGTTTGAAAATCGTGTCTGTCCCTGCTTTTCGCGGGCCTCCAATTCAACTGCGTGGCTTTTTCACCAGCTCCACTGACGCGCTTCCGGCAGTTTGGAAGCGCGGTTTCAGTAGTTTGAAGACCTGTCTGTCCCTGCTTTTTGCGAATCGCGCGCACCCGCGGTTCATCTGCCACTCTTCTTCACCAGCCCCTCTGTCCCCGCTTTCCGCCCGCTTTTTCGTCTTGATTCCATCCCGGGTTGTGTGTACGATGATGGCGGGGTTGGGCGATACACGACTGCGATGGGCTGGGCTGTCGGTCACACAAGTTTTGGCAGGAGACGCCGCACCATGAACGAATCCGCCTCGAAACGCCTAAGGCTACGATTTTTTGCAGAAGACGAGCGCGCGGTCGACGAGGCGCTTGCCCTGACCACGCACAGCTCGAAAAGCAACGTGATCCGTGCTGCGCTGGTGTTCTACGAGAGCGTTTGGGCGAGCCTGCGCGAAGGGTTCCGCGTGGTGTACGGCCGCGATGGGGAAGCCGAATGGGCCGACGTCATAGCCTCTGCGGACCCGGCGTCGAAACCCGCCAAAGCCGGCCGCGCACATACCGAGGCGTCCATCGAGATCCGCATCACGCCCGCCGATCACGACCGAATCGAAGGGCTCCTGGTACGCGAAGCCGCCGATACCTCGAGCGAGGTCGTCCGCCGCGCCGTGCGCCTCTACGCGGCCGTCGCCGCCAGGAGACGCGACGGCTGGGACGTCCTCGCCGTGTCGCCGTCCGGCGACATGCTGCACATCCCCGTACCCGGCATGGGCATGCCCGCGCGCGAAACGCTCGCCCCGCGGCAAAAGCCACCCGTGCCACCGGCGCCGGCAACCGGCGCCGCGCATCAGGCCCGCTCCCTGAACGATCTCCTCCCGCGATCCCTG
>Ga0315285_10000946_pt1 | contig 30168 bp, 20 predicted proteins | sample YL17G09_36_MG_FD_203698 | JGI IMG/M metagenome (GOLD analysis project Ga0315285, IMG submission 203698) | Sediment microbial communities from Yellowstone Lake, YNP, Wyoming, USA - YL17G09_36 | ecosystem: Environmental > Aquatic > Freshwater > Lake > Sediment | place: USA: Wyoming | collected...
AGCGCCAGCCCGCGGGCCCGGGCCAACTCCGCCTCGGTGGGGTGACATGGGTGGAGCCGCACCGGGAACGCGGAGGCGAAGCCGTCGCGCAGGGCCTGGGCCACTTCGTCCCACGCGACCGGCCTGCCGGCCGCGTCGCACAGGCCTACCGCTTCCGGCGCTTGGCTTGACCGGGGAAACACGCGCCGCCAATCAGCCAGGCTCAGGCGCAGCGGGAGTGAGTTCTGCTGGAGGATGACGCCGTTCCGCTGCACCTGGGCGCTCCCGACCAGCTTCGCCGACCCCACCACCAGGTCGCAGCGCGCCTTCACCGCGAAGCAGGCCGGGTCCTGGGCCGCGGCCGGGGAGGCCGGGGCGTCGCGCTCGACCAGCCCGGCCTCCAATCCCAGCGATTGCAGGGCGGCAATGATGCCCCTGGAAAGGGCGCGGTAGGCGTCCATCACACCCGTGGTGCCGAGCCGCGCGGCCGAGACCACCAGGCTGAAGGTCACCTCATCCCGCGTGTGCAGGATGGCGCGGCCGCCGGTGGGCCGGCGGACCACATCTATGGCCAGCGCGCGGCAGGCGCGGAGGTCCACGCTGGCCTCGGCCCGCTGGAATCGGCCGAGCGAGACCGCCGGCGGCTGCCAGCCGTACACGCGCAGCGTGGGCGGCGTCTCACCGGCGGCGTGGGCCTCCAGCATGGCCTCGTCCAGGGCCATGTTCTCGGCCCCGGTGAGATAGCCGGAGTCCAGGTAACGCCAGACCTCGGCGGTCATGGCAGACCTTCGACCCGCGCCAGGGCGTCCGCAGCGTCGCGGCACAGCTCCGCCCCGGCGTTGATGATCTGGCGCTGGAGCGCGCTGGCCTCGCCGTCGGTGAAGTCGCGGCCGGTGATGGGCGGATCGTCAACCAGGAGGACACGCCGGCCGACCCCTCTGGCTCTGACCGCGGCCTCCAGGTTGAGCAGGTTGCCCCGGCCGAAGGGGATGCCGGTGACGATCACCACGTCCGCGGCGCGGGCCATCTCGCAGTTGCGCCGGTGCGTCTCCTCGGTGATGACGGAGAAGGGCGCCTCCTCGATCCGCGGCAGGTCAAGGGCCTCGGCCTCCAACTGGTCGCTGTCCGCGACATTCAGGACCCCGGCCGAAACCGCGAACCCGAGCTGGCGGAGGCGGTGCATCAGCGGCACGCCGGTGCCGGCCCCGCAGATCAGATGGACCCGCGTGTCGCGGGTGGGCGCGGCGGAAACCGGCAGGCGGGAGAGCAAGGTCACGTACGGCCGGTCGGTCGCGGGGTGGGAGCGGACCTGCACATCGGTGTGGTAGGCGGCGCGGATATGATCCTCGGTGACGACCTCGCGGGGCGGCCCGGTGGCAAGGAGGCGGCCCCCGGCGATCAGCGCCAGGAGGTCACAGTACTGGCTGGCGAGGTTGAGGTCGTGGAGAACGACGAGCGTGGCGAGGCCGCGCTGCGCGGTCAGCTTGCGGGCGAGGTCGAGAATCTCGATCTGATGGTTGATGTCCAAGTGAGCGGTTGGCTCGTCGAGCAGCAGCACCTCTGGCTCCTGGGCGAGGGCGCGGGCGATCATGCACCGCTGGCGCTCTCCCCCGGAGAGGGAGGTGATAGGGCGATCCGCGAAGGCCCGGGTGTGGGTCAGCTCCATCGCCTCCTCAGAGACTCCGTGGTCGTGCTCCCTCTCGAGGGCGAAGCGGGGGAGGTGGGGCGCGCGGCCCATGAGCACGACCTCGCGCACCAGGAAATCGAAGCCGACTGTGTTGTCCTGACCAACCACCGCCAGGCGGCGGGCCAGGTCGCGCGCCGGCATCCGGTAGATGTCAACCGAGTCCAGCAGCACCTGGCCCCGGGAGGGTCGCAGGACCCGGCTCAAGGCCCGGACCACGGTGGACTTCCCGGAGCCATTGGGTCCGACCAGGCCGAGGAACTGGCCGCGGGAGAGAGTCAGCGTCAGGTCCTGCACCACGGCCCGGTGATCGTATCCAACCGTTATCGCAAGCGCCTCGAGCATCGGCATCACACTACCGGAAACGCGGCGGCAAGGCAAGCACGGCCGCGCCGGAGGGGCTCAGGCCGGGCGGGGGCGTCTCTTCAGCAGGTAGAAGAAGAAGGGCGCGCCGAGCAGGGAGGTCAGAACGCCGACCGGGAACATCTCGGCAATCAACCGCGCCAGCGTGTCCGCCCAGACCAGGAATGCCGCGCCGAGCAAACCGGCGGCCGGGATCAGGAGGCGGTGATCAGGGCCGACCAGCCTGCGGGCCATGTGCGGGATCACCAGGCCCACAAATCCGATGACACCGCTGACCGAGACTGCAGCCGCGGTCACGAGCGCCGAGAAGAGGATGACCCCGGTCTTCAGCTTCTCTGTCTCGACGCCTAGCTGTCTCGCCTGCTCCTCGCCCAGCGCGAGCAGGTTGAGATCGCGGGCGTAGGAGTAGAGGAAGACACAGCCCACGGCCGCGAGCACGCCGACCACGGCGACGACGAGCCATTCCGTCTGCCCGTAGAGGTTGCCCATCAGCCAGAAGACGATGCTCTGAAGGTCCTGGCCGGCCAGCGTCATCACCAGCGTGACGAGCGCCCACATGAAGGACCCTACGACCACGCCGGCGAGGATGAAGGCATCGCGCTGGACGCGCCTGCGGCCGCGGGCGAGCCAGAACACCAGCGCCATGGTGACCGCTCCTGACCCAAAGGCGATGACACACTTGCCCGCGCCGCCGAGCACCCCTCCCAGGTGGAGCACGGTCGCGACGCTGGCGCCGAGGGCCGCGCCGGCCGATACTCCGACCAGGTAGGGGTCCGCGAGCGGGTTCATGAGCAGCCCCTGGAGCGATCCGCCCGCCACCGCCAGCGACATCCCCACCACGGCTCCCAGCGCGACGCGGGGCAGCCTCAAATGCCAGAAGATCTCGGCCAGCTTCGACTCCGCCCCGCTTCGGGCGCCGCCGAAGATGAGGGAGAGCGGGATGGGTTGTGCGCCGATGTTGGCGGCGAGGGCCACGGTCACTACGAGGAAGGCGGTGAGACCGACCACCAGGGTCGTCAGCCGCGCCAGCAGCGAAGGGCGCGCCGCGCTCTGCGAGGGGCTCATTGCGCCGCCCCTCCGTCTTCTGCCACAGTCGCCTGCGCCACCTCGGGGAAGAGCCGCACCGCCGCTGCTCTGTGGAGACTAGCTCCCGGATGGACACCTGCGTAATCGAGCGCTTCGGCGATCCGCCAGCGGGTCCGGGCCTCAAGCACCTGGAGCTCCGAGCCCCGGTCCTCGCGAGGCTGGCCCACCTGCTGGAACATCGCATCTACCTGTCTGCCGCGACTCTGGTACGCGGCGATGATCGCCAAGGCGGCCCTGAATTCCTTGATCGCGGTGAGGAGCGTGTCCAGCTTTGGGCTCGCACGGTACTCCTGGAGTGCCACGCGGCCGAGTTGGTAGTGGGCATAGGCGTACTCGGTGTCAACGTCAATGTCACCCAGGGCCCGGTACTTGTTATAGCTGCTGTTCTCGATCCGCTCCATCTGCCGGTAGACGGAGAGGGCGTCGGCCAGATCGCCGAGTTGCTGGTAGCTCACGGCCAGTTTCCTGAGCGCGCGAGTGTTGTTCGGATAGCGCGAAATGGACTCCCGGTAGGCCTGCGCGGCCTCTGCGTACCTCTTCTGGAGGTAGTAGTGCTGGGCCATGGAGAGCCAGGGCTGGAAGCTCGTCGGCTCCAGCTCGGTCGCCCGCACGATCTCTTGTCTGCCCTGTTCCGTGCCCTGGATCAGGCCGTAGCTCTCCCGGGCGCGAGCCCAGTCCGGATCATAGGCGGCCGCGTCGCGGTAGTGCCGCAGGGCGGTCTGGACGTATTGGCTGGTGGCCGTGCTGTCGCCCTGAGCATTGGCCTGCGTCGCGAATGCGGAAGCCTTGTCGCCCAGCGCAAGCTCTGTCTGGGCGAGGGCATAGCGAAACGGGATCACAAACCACCAGACGAGTGCAGCCACCAGGAGGACCAAAGAGGCGAGCCGCCCCTCTGACGAGCGGGGCCATGGCAGGCGGTGCAGGCCGGCATCCGGGTCAGTCCTGGGAGGCGCAGCCTGCCTGGGGGAGCGTCCTCGCCGGGGCGGCCGCGCGGGCGGGACATCCTGCGGCTGCGGTGCAGGCGCAGCTACCTCCCGGCCGTGAGCATGGTGTGCGATCACCCCGGCAACGAACCAGAATAGCAGCCCGATGGCGCCGATGTACCAGTCGAAGTCGAGCAGGCTATGCACCAGCAGGACCGTGAGGCTGCCGATCGCCCCGATGATGAGGATGCGCTGCCCGGACCCCCCGGCGCGAGCGAGGGCGCGCCGCGCGGTGAAGAGCACCGCCCCCAGCATCCAGAGGAAGGCGGCGAGGCCGAGGAAGCCCTGCTCGGCCGCCACTTGTAGGTAGTTTTCGTGCGCCGCCTCCGTGTAACCGGCGATCGCGTAGTTCATGTAATCGTACTTGAACGCGCCCGGCCCAACGCCGACCACCGGATGCCTGGCGGCCATCCGAAGCGTGCCCTCCCAGGTGAGAAGGCGGAACCTGTTGGAGGCGGTCTCCAGACTGAAGGGCTCGGCCGCTCGGGCCCGCAGCGATGGCCGCAGGGAGAAGACCAAGGCTATTGCCGCGGCCGCCGCGGCGAGGAGCGCGAGCAAGGCCCCCAGATTCCGCTTGCGACGCGGGCCGCCCCAAGCTGCCAGCACCGCGCAGACAACGGCTGCGGCGACCAGTCCTACCATCGCCCCCTTCGAGTGGGTCGGGATAATAGTCGCGGTGAGGAGGAGGGTCGAGAAACCCCAGAGCGCGCGGCGCCACACCACCCCGGGGGCTGCGGAGCGACCCCGCAACGGGTGATGCGCGGCCAACGTCAGCCCCAAGGCGAGGAAGGCTGTCATGGCCAGGAACCCACCCAGCGGGTTCTTGTTGAAGAACGTGCTGAAGATGGGCCAGGACGGGTTGTTCAGCAGGTACCGGGAGATGATCGCCTCTCGCACGCCATACGCGGCCACCGCGAAGGCGGCCGCTACCACCAGGGCACGCGTCCACCAGGCGACCGGGTCAGCCTTGGCGCGGTCCACCACGATCAGCGTGGACACCAGCGCCACCCCGATGAGGGCGAAGAGGCGAAGGGTGGCCCCGGGACCACTGAAGGTGTCGCTGAGCAGGTCGGCGTTCGCGAGCGTGCTGGGGTTGAGGCCAGACTCGCCTGGCACGCGGATGAACGGGATCAGCAGAATCGAGCAGGCGAATACCGCAGCCACCGCCTTCGGGGGCGACATGGGAAGGGCCGCCCGGCTGGCGACCAGACAGAAGAGCAAGGCCCCGATCACCAGCCGAGAGAACTCGACCGCACTGGCATGGTGACTCACGGAAAAGATGGCGCTGAGCCCCGAGATGGCGAGAAAGACGACGGCCGGCAGATGGACGGCATTCGGGATCACTACGGGTCCCTTGCCCTGAGACCAACGCGCGATCACGGCGGCGAGCACGGCGAGGCCGATCATCGCCGCGGCGAAGGCCTGGCCCGCGGGGTTGAAGGCCCCCCAGAAGATGGGCGAGTAGAACACGGCCCCCAGCAGGGCAGCGTCGTGGATAAGCATGGCGACCGCGGCGACACGATCGCGACTCGAGGCCTGCATCATATCGTCCGCCTCCCCGGACGGCGCAGCCAGTCGTGGCCCTCCGCGTAGAGCGTCTGCGCCAGCACCAGCCCCGCGCGGAGCCAGATGCCGGCGACCGGCAGCCACCTCAGCCCCCAGGGCCACCGCGGGGCGTAGTGCTTCCGGTAGAAACGGGCCATGCTCCGATGAAACTCCACCACCATGGCGAGGGGGCGCTGGTCGCTGCTGCGCCCGATGTGATGGATGATGGTGGCCGTCGGCACGTAGTAGATCTCGTAGCCGGCGCGGTGCGCACGCAGGCACCAGTCCATGTCCTCCGCGTACATGAAGAAGGTCTCGTCGAAGCCGCCGACCTGCCGCCAGACTTTGCCCGGGATGCACATGGCGGCCCCTGAGATCCAGTCAACCGGTCGGGTGCTGCTGTGGTCCCAGTCCGCCATCAGGTACTCACGAGTGAAGTGCTCTCCTCCCACCAGCCGGCCGAGCACGGTGTTGCGGAACAGGGCGGCCATGGGAGTTGGGAACCGGCGACAGGAGAACTGCAGACTGCCATCGCCGTCGAGAAGCCGGGGCCCGATGGCGCCCGCCTCGGGGTGAGTGTCGAGGAAGTCAACCAGCGTCTTGAGCGCGCCCGGGTGAACGACAGTGTCCGGGTTGAGAATGAGCAGGTGCCGGCCCGTCGCGTGGGCCGCGGCGCGGTTGTAGCCGCGGGCGAAGCCGAGGTTCTCGCCGCTCTCGATCAGCATCACGGCGGGGAATCGCGTGCGGACCATGTCGGGGCTGCCGTCGTGAGAGGCGTTGTCCACCACGATCACCTCCACGGCGACTCCCGGCTCGGGCCGCAGGAGAGAGGTCAAGGCTTGCTCCAGGTCGGCGCGCGTGTTCCAGTTGGCCAGGCAGACCGAAAGATCGGGGGCGGGCATGGAGAGAGGCCGGCCGTAGCGGGCTAGTCGCCCGCCGCGGAGGCCTGCCAGCCCGGTGGTGCGGGCTCGGCCTCGTCAACCAGCATGATCGGAATCCCGTCCTCAATGCGGTAGCGTCGCCCGCACCGGACGCACACCAGTCGGTCCGCCTTGAGCTCGACCCGCGTCTTGCACTCAGGGCAGGCCAGAATCTCCAGCAGGGACGGGTCCAACGTCATGTGCGTCTGCCTCCTGCGTCGCCGGCCGATCGGGATACCGCACTTCGCCGAAAGAGGTAATCGCATCCGCGCATCCCCCGCCCGGGGAATGCGCGCCTCCCCGCAGCCAGTACCGGCTGCGCGGTTGCTGCGCAGCCCGCGCCGTTTTGTGCGACCATCATCAGATCTGAAGCGCGCGCCGATAGCCGACAGTAGCGATGCGGCCGACCGCGATACCCGTCAATGTGGCTGCCGCGATACCCCAGTACCGCGGCTCGGTCGCGAGGAAGAAGTTGCCCAGAACCAGGCCAATGAACAAGCCGAGGAACGGCCCCTTCTTGATCTGCACCAGCAGCGCGCCCAGACCGAAGCCCAGGAAGGCACCGCTGCTGACACCGTAAAGGAGGGCGGTGGTGAAGTTCTCCGACTTGCCAAGCGGCAACACGGAGAGTTTCTCCGGCGCTGTGTGCGTCAGCGCGAACTGAAGAATAGCCAGAGGCAAGCAGATCGCAATCCCCGCGAACAGCGCTCTCATCAGGCGGACGTTGTCCGGGATATCCGAGACCGCCTTCTTCTCCTCGCTCTTGCGTCGCCGCTGGGCGAGCGGGTCCATGCCGGCCGCGGCCTGGGTAGTGAACTCCGCATGCTGCACGGGCTTGAAGAGCGATTGGTCCGGCCCCAGGTAGTTGGCGACATTGACCGATGTGCGAGTAGCCTCATCTGAGAGCCCGTGGCTGAGCACGCCAGGGCCCGCGGCGGCTTTGCCACCGCCCAGCGGCCGAAGCGTATCCTCGGCCGCGGCTGGCCCCTCGGGTGCTGCCACCTGATCGGGGGCGACGGCGGCCTTGAGCTCCAAGAGGCCGTCCGCGGCCGGCATGGCGGGCGGCGCCTGGGCCGCCGGTGGTCCCTGTGGCGCGGGCTGGTCGCCCTGTGGCGCGGGCTGAGGCTGTCCCTTCGCCCCGAGGGCCTTCTTACCGGCAATCGCCGCGCCTGGCGGCAACATCGGGCGCTTGCACCACTCGCAGACGTCGGTAGCGCTGCTATCCAAGCCACATCGTCGGCACAGCATCAGCGACTAACTCCTTCCGGCCGCGCCCGCGAGCCAGTACCGCGGCGGCTGCGCAGCAACGCCGCAGCCGGGCGTGTCTCGTGTTGCGCAACAGGCGCGCATTCCCCCAGCAACGCTTCGTGACCCCACTGCCTGGTTGGGGGGAATGCGCGGGTCTGGGGTTCCGCTTCCATTATGCTACCCGGCGAGCGCCTTGTCTATAGGTCGGTCACGACTCCCGCGCATTCCCCCCAGGACGCGCGCATTTCCCGCCTGGGGAATGCGCGGGCCCAGGGAATGCGCGCCCCTCCCCGCGAGCTGGCGGCATCTCGGTGATAATCTTCTCCAGCGCCGCGATGAAACGCTGGTTCTGCTCTGGCGTCCCGGTGGTGACGCGAATGTGCGTGGGAGCGCCGAAGATGTCTCCCGTCCGCACGATCACGCCTCGCCGCAAGAGCGCGTCGAACACCGCCTGGCAGTCCCTCGCTACGTCCACCCAGACGAAGTTGGCCTGGCTCGGGGTGTAGCCCAGCCCCAGCCGGTCCAGCTCCCGGCAGTAGTAAGCCCTGGACTCCCGGTTCAGCCGCGCGCTGCGCTCGATCTGTTCCCGGTCGCCGAGGCTGGCTAAGGCGGCCGCCTGCCCGACACTGGTGACGGTGAACGGCTCCCGCACCCGCTCCATGGCCCCGGCCAGCTCCGCCGTGGTGGCGCCATAGCCGACCCGGAGGCCGGCCAGCGCGTAGATCTTGGAGAAGGTTCTCAGCACGATCACAGGCCGCCCCTCGCGGACGAGGGGAAGGCTCTCGGGGTATTCCGGGTCATCCACATACTCGTGGTAGGCCTCATCCATCACCACGACGGTCCGTGCGGGGACGGCCGACATGAACCGCGCCAGCTCGGCCTTGGTGACCATGCTGCCCGTGGGGTTATTGGGATTGGCGATGAAGATGACCTTGGTGCGTTCGGTCAGCCGATTCGCCATCGCGGCCATGTCATAGCGCCAGTTCTTCTGCGCAACCTGGACGGGCGTCACCTCCATCAGCTTGGCGGTGAACTCGTATTGGCTGAACGGGCCGGTGCACATCAGCACCTCGTCGCCGGGGCAGAGAAAGGCGAGGCCGATGTTGTGGATCAGCTCGTCACTGCCGTGACCGAGGAGGACCTGTTCGACCTCCACGCCGAGATGGCGGGCAACCGCCCTCTTGAGATGATAGCAGTCGTTGTCCGGGTAGAGTCGGACCTGCTCCGCGGCCTGGCAGATCGCCTCCACGGCCTTGGGAGAAGGCCCGAGCGGGTTCTCGTTTGAGGCCAGCTTCACGATGTCAGTCAGGCCGAATTCCCGCTGCACCTCCTCGATCGGCTTCCCCGGCGTGTACGGGATCAGCTCGCTCACGCAGGGGCGGGTAAGCCCCACGCTGCTCATTCCTGCGTCTCCTCGTCTTCCGGCACGGCCACCGGCTTGACCCTGATCTGTTCTGTCTCCGTGTAGGCGGCGGCCCCCTCCAGCTCGCGCCTTTGATCGCGCGTCAGCTTCGCCGATCTGAGCAGATCGCGGAGGGCCGAGCTGCTGACCTGGGTCACCTTGTCCCAGAGGCCCATGGGCGCCAGCAACTCGCGCAGCCGGGCTTCGTCCCAGCCCGCGATCCTCCGCGAGTGGCGCCGCTCCGCCACGTAGCCGCCGCCCTCAATCCGCTCCGCCTGGCAGCGATCCAGGTACTCGCCGATCTGCTGCTTGAGCTCGCTGAGGCGGTCCTCCGCGCGCTTCTCCTGCGCATCCAGGTCAGCATATTCCCGCAGCAGAGCGCCGATGTCAACCTCGGCCAGGTCCGGCGGCACGACCGGCGTGCGGTAGAGGGTACAGTACGCCCGGTAGGCGCACCAGTCGCAGTGAGGGCCGGGCCGGGGATCGAAATCGCCGACCTGGATGCCGGCGATCACGTCTCGAATCTCGTCCTGCTTCTCGGCCAGGAACTCCGCGCTCTGGGTCAGGCGCATCTCGTAGTCGTGGAACACATAGAGCAGTGTGGTGGTCACCTCGCGGTTCGGGTAGAGGATGTCGGCCGCCATCCGGTAGATGGCGAGCTGCGCGTCCTTCTCGATGATGGACTGGGGCGGCATCCGCCGGCTGGTCTTGTAGTCCACCACCTCCAGCCTGTTATCGGGCAGCACGTCCACCCGGTCTATGCGGCCCGTGAGGGTGTGCTCTCCATCGAACGGAATGCTGAAGAACAGCTCGGTGGCCGCGGTGTAGCGACCTTCCTCGCGGCTGGAGTGCCGGTCGTAGAAGCGCCCCAGGAGGAGCACGCCCTGCTCGAAGTAGTCCTGCCGCTGGTCTTCAGGGTCCTGAAGCTGGACCTCCTTCCAGGCCTTGGCGAAGACATCAATCACCTCCTCGCGGGAGGGCGTCCGCAGGTGCCGCGGGTCGTACATGAAGCTCAGCGCCTGGTGCACCGCCGAGCCGAAGACGAGCTGGATCGCCTCCGGGACGGGGATGCGGTCCACGTATTGGAGCCTGTACTGGTGCGGGCAGTGCTGGTAGGTGGCGCACCGGCTGTAGCTAATCCGCATCGCCCTCGCTCGCTTCCTGCTCATCTCCTGCCGCCGGCCCGGCGTAGAGCGCCCGCTGCAACAGGAAGTGACGCTCGGTCCAGCTCCGCCCCTGGTCCCGGGCGGCGGCGATCTGGCCGAGGAAGAGGTTCACCTTGGCGTCGAGGTCCTCGGCGTGATGCAGTGCGATCGCTTCCGCGGTCATCGGCAGCTTGGGCGAGCCATACTCATAGGCGCCGTGGTGGCTCAGGATCATATGGCTCAGGATCATCTTCAGGCCCTCCGGGAAGCCCTCGATACGGTCCGCTTCCCGCCTCACCATGCGCTCGCCGAGCACCAGGTGGCCAATGAGCTGGCCCGGGTCAGTGTAGTCGAAGGCGGTCTGCCAGCTCAGCTCCTCGAGCTTGCCGATGTCATGCAGGATGGCCCCGGCCACCAGCAGGTCGCGATCGAGCGCGGGGAAGAGCTCGGCCACCTTCTCGCATAGCTCGGTCACCTCGACCGTGTGCTCGAGCAGGCCGCCGACATAGCTGTGGTGCAGGGCTTTGGCCGCGGGCGCGGCGCGGAACTTCGCCCGGAAGTCCTGATCGCGGAAGAGGGCGAGCAGCAGCTCGCGGAGGTGGGGATGCTGAAGTGACCTGACGAACTCCGCCAGCTTGCGCTCGAGCGCATCGCGATCCTTCTCGGTGCGCGGCAGGAAGTCCGTGGGGTCGGCCTCCTCGGGCGAGAGCGGCCGCACATTCTCCAGGCGGAGCTGGAGCTCTTCGCGGTAAGTCTCGGCCGTCCCCGTAACCTCGACCACATCGCCCTGCTGGAACCGCTGTGCGATGGCAGACGCGTTCTCCCACACCTTCGCCGGAACGCGGCCGGTGGAATCGCACAGCGTCAGGTCGAGGAAGAACCCCGACCGGCCGCCCTGCCGCAGCTCCTTGCGCAGGACAAGGTAGCGACCCTCAACCTGGCGATTCGGCGCTAGCTCTGCTATCCTCATGCCCGCCTACCTCGTAGGGCAGGAGCTGGCCTCCTGCCCCTTCTCTCAGAATCTCCAATAATACCCCGTGCGCTGGCTGTATCAAAGCACTACGCCGACCGCGGTGGCGGTGGCAAGAGGTCTTGATACGGCCTGTTAGTACCGCCGTTCCAGCGCGCACCCCGGATAGTACTTCGACAGAATGCGTTCATATCCCCACCCGCGATCTGCCAATCCGGCCGCGCCCACCTGGCACATCCCCACCTGGTGGCCCCAGCCGGCGCCCCAGATGGCGAACGCAACCGGGACGCCCTTGTCATCCGGGTAGGCCTCGATGGCGAGAGAGGCCGAGTTCAACCCGCCCAGGGCTCGCCTGACCGCCGGGCCGCCGACGACCTTCACCAGCCTGCGGGTGCCGATCACGTCCAGCCTTCGCACCACCCCGGAGGAGGCGCGCTCGCCCACCCGGACACCCAGCAGTTCGCCGAAGTCGCCAACCGCCTCGCGCAGCGTCTTCGCCAGGTCGTCTCGGCGCACCACCATCCACCAGCGTATCTTCTCGGTCGCGGCATAGGCCGGCTGGTTGCAGTGGACGCGCGGCGCGTACCTCAGGTAGTCGCGCAGCTGCTGCTCGGACAGCGGGAACTGGTAGGCGACCTTGTCCTCTGGCTCGAAGTCGGGCTGACCGCGGAGGTAGGGGACCGGCGCGGTGTCGGTCCAATAGTCCTCGTTGTTGGCGGTATGGCCTCCGCACACGGAAGCGTACAGCGTGTCCGCGATGCGGCCCCTCGACAGGCTCGGGGTCGCCCCCGCGCCGATCGCAAGGGACACCCCGAGCGGAGCCGAGGGGCGGCCGTTGTAGATCAGCACTTCCCCTGCCGTGCTGGCGACGGCTTGATCGCTCCTAGGATCCTCGCTGGTGGCGCCGCCGTATACCTGGCAGTGCTGGCCCGAGCAGAGGTCGAACCCCTCTCCGCGGTGCCGGCCGGCCTTGGTCAGCGCCTGGCCGCGGGCGGCGACCGCCTGAGCTTGCAGGGATGCCAAGGGATAGGCCGGTGGCATCTCCGATGGCACCACCCCGCGCAGATAGGTCTCGATGTCAACCAGGTTGACCGCACTCAGCTCTCCCGCGGTGCTTCTCACTTCGATCACGCCGCGGTAGTCGCGATCGGTGCGCTGGTCCCAGTGGCCCTCGACCCCGTGCAGAGTCACCGTGCCGCCCTCCGGCGGAAGCAGCCGCAGTCCGCCGCCGGACGCCTCGACCTGTGAGCCGGCCGGGCTCACCAGGGCCAGGCGGCCCTTCGGCAGGCTCAGGGTCGCCCCCGGCGGGAGGGCAAGGGCCACCCCGAGCGCAGCCGAGGGGCGGCCGTCGGCGAGCTGGGCCTTCCAGACCTCACCTGGTGGCACCCAGGCAAGGACCTGATCGCCGATCAGCGTCTGCACGGTCACCCCGGCCGGCCCCGAGAAGGCCACTTCTGACCTGTGCTGAAGCAGCCCGACCCGCAGCCGCGGCGGTTCACCCTGGCAACGCCCGGGCGGCCCCGCCACGAACACCAGCAGCCCCAGCACGACCCACTTGAGCCGAGACGACATGGTGACCTCTGAAGTGACCCGACGGAAGCTAATCTAGCACGGGGGCCGAGGCGAAGTCAAAGCACGGATGCAGGCCAAGTGAGCCGGGCATCCCCGCCCTTCAGTGGCAGGAGCAAGCCCCTGCCCAACGAACGAAGGAAACTACATATAGGGTAGGGGAGAGACGAGGAGCGAGGAGGAGTGGCAAGCGGAGTGCCGCGGCCCGAGTACCCGCGGCCGCAGTGGGTGAGGACGGCTGGACAGGAGCAAGCTCCTGTCGAACGTTGGATGAACCTGAACGGGGAGTGGGAGTTTCAAGAGGACCCCGACCCGCCGAGGCGGGCGAATGGTTGGCCATCTGGGAAGCACTTCTCAGGTCGCATCATCGTGCCCTTCGCTCCCGAGTCACGACTCTCCGGCATCGGCAAGACCGACTTTATGCGCTCGGTCTGGTACCGGCGTCGCTTCGCAGTGCCCGAGACCTGGGCGGGCCGCCGGGTGTGGCTGCACTTCGGGGCCGTGGACTATGAGGCCGCGGTCTGGCTGAACGGCAACGCGGTGGGGTGGCACCGCGGCGGGTACACGCCTTTCGCATGTGAGCTGACAGAGCATCTGCGCGCGGGAGAGAACGAGCTGGTAGTGAGAGCGGACGACGATACGCGCAGCCCCCTCCAGCCATCGGGGAAGCAGTCGCCCAAGCCGGAGTCCTACGGCTGCATGTACACCCGCACCACGGGCATCTGGCAGACGGTGTGGCTGGAGCCGACTCCGCCGGCTCATCTGATCCGGGCGCGCATGCTGCCCGACCTTGACGCGGGGCGGATGCTGGTGCACGTGTCAGTCGGCGGACCGGCCGCCGGGTCCACCGTCGGGGCCGTCGCCCGGGCCGACGGCGAGCAGGTGGCGGCCGCCGAGGCGAAGGCGTCGGGCGGGCTCGCCTCCTTGTGGCTGGAGATCAGGTACCCGCGCTCGTGGTCGCCCCCGGACCCGTTCCTCTACGACCTGGAGTTGAGCCTGCGCGAGGGCGAGCACGTCGTGGACCGAGTGGACAGCTACTTCGGCCTGCGAAAGGTCCATTTGGAGCCGCTTGCCATCTGTCTCAATAACCGGCCGCTGTTCCAGCGGCTGGTGCTCGACCAGGGCTTCTATCCCGATGGCATCTACACCGCGCCGAGTGATGAGGCGCTGCGCAGGGACATAGAGATCGCGAAGGCGGTCGGGTTCAACGGTGCGCGGCTCCACCAGAAGGTCTTCGAGCCGCGGTTCCTCTACTGGGCCGACCGGCTGGGCTACCTGGTGTGGGGCGAGTTCGCGGACTGGGGCCTCGACTACTCTCATCCCGAGGCGCTGGAGGTGATGCTGCCTCAATGGTTGGAGGTGCTTCAGCGGGACCTCAACCATCCGGCCATCGTGGGCTGGTGCCCGTTCAACGAGACCAACGCGAAGCAGCGCCCCGAGCTGCTGCGCGCGATCCACCGGGTGACGAAGGCGGTTGACCCGACGCGGCCAGCGATAGACACCAGCGGGTATGTGCACGTGGAGACGGAGGTGGACGACTGCCACGACTACGAGCAGGACCCGGAGGTGTTCGCGTCGCACTTCCGGGCCTTTGCAGAGGGCGGCCGGCCCTGGCGCAGTTCGCCGGAGGATGCGCCGCACCGGGGTCAGCCGTTTTTCGTGAGTGAGTACGGCGGGATCTGGTGGAACCCGGGGCAGAGCGATGAGAAGGCCTGGGGCTACGGGGAGAGGCCGAAGAGCGCGGAGGAGTTCTCGCGGCGCTACCGCGCGCTGACGGAGACGCTGCTCTTCCACCCCAGGATGTGCGGCTTCTGCTACACCCAGCTTTACGACGTGGAGCAAGAGGTCAACGGGCTGTACACTTACGACCGCAAGCCGAAGCTCGACCCGGCGATCTTCCGCGCGGTGAACGAGCAGAGGGCGGCGGTAGAAGAGTAGCGGACGGCGGTTGGCAGGGAGGATAGCATGGAGAGCGACGTACGCGTGGTGGAGGCGATTCCGTACTTCATCGAGGCCGTGGCGCGGACTCCCCTGAAGTTCGGGGGAGTAGTGATGGACCGGCTGGACTACGCGCAGGTCCGGGTGGAAGTGGAGACGCGCGGCGGCAAGCGCGGCGTGGGGTGGGGCGGGATGTTTCTGAGTGACGTGTGGGCCTTCCCGGACGAGAGAGTGCCTCACGCGCAGCGGCTGGCCGCGATGAGAGAGGTGACGAGGCGGTTCGCGCGGCTGCTCGTCGAGCAGAACACGTTCGGCCACCCGATCGCACTCTACCACCAGGTGGAGGACGGTTTGCGCGAGCTGACCGCCGCGACAAGCGCGGAACTAGGGCTGGCCGTCCCGCTGCCCTTCCTCGGCGCGCTGGTCTCCGCCTCTCCGGCGGATGCGGCCCTGCATGACGCCTTCGGGGTGGCGAACGGGATCTCCACCTACGATGGGTACGGGCCGGAGTTCATGGGTCACGATCTCAGCGGCTACCTCGGGGCCGAGTTCAAGGGCAAGTACCCGAGCGACTATCTGCGCAAGTGCTACGAGCCCAAGGTCCCGGTCTTCCATCTGGTGGGGGGCCTCGACAAGCTGCGGCGAAGCGAGGTGGACGAGAGCGATCCCAAGGATGGCCTGCCGAACTCGCTTGAGGAGTGGGTGGAGCGCGACGGCCTCTTCTGCCTGAAGGTGAAGCTGCGCGGCATTGACCTGGAGTGGGACATCGCGCGCATGATCGAGGTGGCCGCGATCGGGCGCGAGGCCCGGCAGCGCATAGGCGAGCATCGGCTCCACTTCACCGCCGACACGAACGAGATGTGTGACACGCCGCAGTACATGGTGGATTTCCTGGAGCGGGTCCGGGAGCGCGACCCGCAGACGTTCGATGACATTCTCTACGTGGAGCAGCCCACCGAGCGCGACTTGTCGGCGAGGAGGTTCGACATGCGGCCGGTGGCCCGGCTCAAGCCGGTTCTCGTGGACGAGAGCCTGACTGGGCTGGCGGACTTTGAGTTGGCGCTGGGACTGGGCTGGTCGGGGATCGCGCTGAAGGCGTGCAAGTGTCAGTCCGCGGAACTCGTGTTGGCGGCGAAGGCCGAGCACATGGGCATCCCGTACGCGATTCAGGATCTCACCAACCCGGCGCTGGCGCTGCTCCAGTCGGTAGGGCTGGCGGCGCGGCTTCATCCCATCATGGGGGTGGAGGCGAACTCGCACCAGTTCTACCCGGCCTTCTCGGAGCCGGAGGCGGCAGTACATCCCGGGATCTTCCGGCGTCAGGACGGCGTGCTCGATACGCGGACCCTGCAGGGGCCGGGGTTGGGCTACCAGATGGGCAAGATCTCACGACCGCTTCCGGCTCCAGGCTGATCCGCACAAGGGTGTGGGTGAGCGGGGCCGAAGGGGAAGCCTGGGATCGCGTCGAAGCTCGTTTGCAGCCCGGCTGCGGGGAGGCGCGCATTCCCCGGGGGGAATGCGCGGGTGTTGCTCCGCAGCCCCGCGTAGCTAGTCCCGGAGGGTTATATGGTGGAGCAAGGACGCCAGGGGGCGAGTGAGAAGAAGGGACCGGCCGGCCTTCAGGGCCTGGCGATGAACGAGGTGCCTTCTTCGGCCACCCAGGAGGCGAGCGAACTGCCGCGTCGGGCCGGCTGGAGGTGGCTGCTCCTGCTCGCCATCCTGGTGCTCGTCGGGCTGCTCGGCTACGGTGCGCGGATGATGATCAACGCCGCGCCCGGCGAGGCAGCCCAACAGGAGCTCGAGGGGAAGCTCAAGCAGATGGCGCTGTGGCGGATGGGAGAGGTGCTCGGGGCGCGCTATGTTGCGGGGGACCGCATCCGCGTGGACTTCGCGGCCGAGATGGGGCTGAACGCGCCGTCGCTGCGGAGCGCCACCATCGCGGTTATGAAGGTGCTGATGATCGAGCGGCCCAACCGCGACCTGTACATTGACGGCTACCAGGGGGAACGACAGATCGTGCAGGCCGAGTACCATCAGAAGGGCAAGCTGCAAGTCGCGGGGGGCGGGTTCGAGCCCGACATCACCGTGCGAGTCGAGGGTGAGCCAGAGGGCGGGATCGGGCAGCTCGTGAAGCCCTCCGCCTCCGAGCACCAGACGAAGTAGGCCTGCTGCGCAGCCCGCGCGAGGCTTTCGCCCTGCCGCCCCCTAGACCCTCGCTGCCATCCTCCGCCAAGCTGACGGAGAGGCGCAGGTTGGGAACCTGTGCCACCGGGAGGCGTAGGGCCGACACGCCCCGCCTACCGAGGTCGGACGCCTGCTCATCGGGGTCGTGAAGGGCCGCTGATCCCCCTCCGCTCTTTCCCCCCCGCCAGCTTCAGCCCGGGCTGGCGCTTGTAGGGCGGGGATGTCTCTGCATCCCCGCCGAGTCTGTGGAACAAACCCCCTGGAGGCACTGGCCTAGAGCTGGGTTTGGGCCGGGCCCCAAGGCGGAGATGACTCAATCCCCGCCGGTCTCGCGCGCGGAGGCCGAGACCGGCAGCGAGCGAGGACTAGCGGCCCTGGAGAGCCTGGCGCGCGCCGCGCGTCAGGTCGCGCTCTATGGCCTGGAGCACCCGAGCGCGGCCAGGGCGCTCCAGGACGCCTCCCACAACTGGGTCGCCGGGGCCGGCGGCCAGACCGTCGAACTCAGGGTGGACGGAGACCGCCTCCTCTGGAACGGCCAGCCGCTGCCACTGGATCGCGGCCCCGTGTCGCGACTGTGGCAGACCATGCGGGACCGCTTGATCGCCGCCATAGGGTTCGATCCCGATGTTGACGGCCAAGAGCTGAGCGGGCTCCTCCTGCTCCTGGCGACAGACCCCCAGAAGCTGGCTGCCTCCGGCGGCGCCATACACGCCTTCCACGCCGCGCGGCGTTCGCCCGGGGTAGGGCAGGTTTCAAACCTGCCCCACGATTCCTCGGAGCCCCGCGCCACCATCCACCTGGAGGACATGGATTTCACCCGCGCCCGGCGGGAGTCGGAGACGTCCTGGCTCGAAACCTGCGCCACCGCGGAGGAGGTGGGCGCGGAACCCCTCACGCCGATTGTCCAGGCCTGTCTCCAGACGGCCAGGCACCTGCGTACCGACCTGGCGCTCGAACCAAGCGCCGATGGGGACCGGCGCAGTGCCTCCGCCGAGGGTGCAGCCGCGCCTTCCATCTCGCGCGGGCTGCGCAGCAACCGCGCAGCAGACGTGGCAGGGACGGAAGGCGGCACCGATGCCGGCACGGGAGAGGCAAGGGCTCGCGCCCCGTCAGCGGGGGCTGCGGAGTCCGCCTCGGCGGACAGCCGGGATGCTGCCCTGACGTACGTTCCCCCTTCCCCACATGAGGCCCCGGCCGCCAGAATCGCGCATCTCATCCAGTGCGCGGGCGAGGCCGCCCATGCGGCCGACGAGGGCTACTGGCAGGGGTGGCGAGAGAACATGATTCGGCTGATCAGGCAGCTTACACCGGAGTGGCGTGCCAGGGTGTTCCGCGCCCCGTGCGGATGGCGGCCCGGGCGGCCGGAAGTGTTTGCTCTGATCGCGCGGCAGATGGCGCCCAGCGAGTGCGTATCACTGGTGCTCGACTACCCTGGGGCGATCCAGGCAGAGCCCTCCCGCGGCCTGGAGTTGCTGCTCTCCCGCATCATGTCTGACCCCGAGCGAAGAGATGCAGTGGAACGCGTGCTACATCAGGAGGCGGTTGCTCGCGGCGTCAGTGAGGGGGTCTATCAGAACGTCGTGGGGACCGTGCTCGATCAGCTCAAGGCAGAGCCGGGCGCGCGGTTCCAGCCCGTGTCGGATGACCCGAGAACCAGGGCTCGCCAGGACGACTCATTGGCCTGGCAGTTGGCGAAGCTCCTCCGAACGACCGCGCCCGAATGGGTGCGCCAGGCGCGGCTCGAGGTGCTGGTTGACCTGCTGGGCGCTGATCTGAGCCCCGACCGATATGGTCGTGCCCTCGAGGCGCTGGTGGCGGAGGCCGCGCGACGGGAAGAGGAGGGAGACGGAGAGGGCCTCCTCACGATCCTCTCGGCCTTGCAGGCAGCGGCAGAGGAGGATCCGGCCGGAGAATCCGACCGAGGCGGACGCGGGGCTGCTGGAACTGCTCTGGCCCGGTGCGGAACCTCCGGCGCGGTGGCGCGAGTTGTCTCCGAGGTCGAACGCGTCTCTCCCGAGAGGAGGGCAGGGCCTATCGCTCTGCTGGGCGACCTGGGGGAGAAGGGGATGGCCGCCCTCACCGCGCTGCTTCAGCGGCCCGAGCTGGCGGAGGCGGAGCAGGTAGTGAAGGTGATCCTGGCGCGGGACAGCTCCAGCATGTTCTGGATGAAGCGCGTCATCAGCGAGGCCTCCGTGTCGAGCCTCCCTCGGCTCGCACGGATCCTGGCCCAGACTGCTGACGCCCGGGTGGTGGGCCAGCTCAAAGTGCTGACGGATCACCCCGAGGTAAGCGTCAGGCTGGAGTTGATCCGGGCGATCGGGGGTGCCGGAAGCCCGCACGGCGGAAGCGACGCGGCTCCCGCCGGTCGTCGGCGGGCGACCTCGCCGCCGGCGGCAGGGGTGCTGGTGCGATTGCTCAGTGACCCCGTGCCGGCGGTGCGGCTGGCTGCGATCAAGACCCTCGGGGAACTGCGAGCCGCAGAGGCCGTACCTGCGCTCGCCGAGATGGCCAGGCGGCAGTCGCGCTTTGGCGAGGGGGAGCGCGTGCGGGAGCTGATCGTGCGGGCGCTGGGCGAGATCGGCACTTCAGCGGGTGTCGCCGAGCTCCGTCGCTTGGTGCTGGAGAGCGGGCTCATCTCGCTGCTCACCGGGTCGCGCCTCCGCATAGCGGCCGCCGAAGCGCTTGGGAGGATAGGGAGTCCGGCCGCACGCGCCGCCCTGGAAGCGGCGGCCCGGAGTCACTCCCGTCCGGTCCAGGAAGCGTGCCGCTACGCGCTCACCCGGCCGCCCGCCGCGGCGGGCAGAGGGGGTAGGGCGTATGGTCGCTGAGGCCGGAGTTCAGATCGCCCAGCCGGGTGACGCGCTGGGAGAGCGCGTGGTCATTGATCTGGCGCGGGCGATGAAGAACGTCAGCTTCTATGAGGTAGGGCACCCGGTGGTGCAAGAGGGGCTGGCCGAGGTGGTCTCCGATCTCTCTCTGCTGCTGGGAGATCGCACCGAGTTGGTCATGAAGCTGACGAACGGCTACCTGGTGGTGCAAGACGAACCACTGCTGAGCCACCACGCCTCCGTGGGCAACCTCATCGGGGCTTGCCACCGCCGCAAGGTCGAGGTCATAGTCTTCCACCGGGGCATCACGCCGGACGAGGTCGAGCAGCTCGTGGCCGTGCTGGCGGCCGACGCGGCCGCACTGGAGGAAGCCGGGGGAATAGCCAGAGCGCTGGCCACGCGTGGCGTACGACGCATCACCGTGGAGCACCTGAGCTCCCGGCCCAAGAAGGACTGGCAGCTCACCCATGCCAGCGCACTTGACGTCCTGCGGGGAGCGGCGCGCGCGGCGCGCACCGGGGAAGCGCTCGACATTGGGAGCGTGAACGTCACCGTCAACGACCTGGTGGAAGACATCATGACCGATCGCGCGATCGTCCACCACCTGAGCTCCATGAAAGGCATGGATGAGTATACCTTCATCCACGCTCTTCACCTCTGCATTCTGGCGGTGGAGCTGGGAAGGCAGATCGGCCTGCCTCGGGCCCAGCTCGAGGAGATCGGCGCAGCCACCTTGCTCCACGACGTGGGCAAAGTCTTCGTCCCTCTGGCGATCCTGCGTAAGCCGGCCGCCCTGGATCAGGAGGAATTCGCGGTGATGAGCCGCCACCCCGCGGATGGCGCCGCCGCGCTGGCGCGAGAGCAGGAACTGCCGGAAGTGGCGACCGTGGTAGCATTCGAGCACCACGTTCACCTCGACTACAGCGGCTATCCCCGCGCCCGCGGGCACCGGCCACTGCATATGTACAGCCTGATGACCAGCATCGTTGACGTCTATGACGCGCTCACCAGCGCCCGCCCTTACCGGGCGGCGCTTCCGCCTCAACAGGCGCTGGCCCTGATCCGCGAGGAGTATGCCCAGCGGCTGGAGCCTGTGCTGCTCCAGGAGTTCCTCCGGATGCTGGGGCCATACCCCTGCGGGACCATGCTGCGTATCCCGGCTGCGGGGCCCCTTCCCTCGGCTGGGCTCGGGACAGGCCGCAGGGCCCGCTGGTCAGAGGAGTGCTACCTGGTGGTCACCCGCCCCAATCCCGCCGACCCGGACGGCCCGTACGCGCGGACCATCGAGATGGGGTCGCAGGGGCCGGTCCTGGGCGAAGACGAGGCACCCCTCCTCGACCTGGTGGACCCTCGGATGGCAGAAGTGGTGGACCCGGCCGCGGTGGGAATTGACCTGCGCTCGGTGCTTCAGCGGGCGGGCATGGGCTTGCCCGCCTAGGGTGGGAATGCCCGCCCTACACTGATCAGCCGGGCGGCAGGGGCTCGCCCGTAGGGCGTACGCCCGAGGGGTCGTGCGGCTCGGCGAGGACCTCGGGCAGCTTCTCGACGGTGACCGAGGTGACCCACAAGTCCTCTCTGCTTCCCTTCACGTTGATGCGGAAGTCGTATCCATCGCGATCGCCGAAGCTGACATCGCGCAGCTCGACCTGATAACGGTGGAGGCCGGGGGCGGGCGCGACCCACTGCCACGGCGTGAAGCGGTAGCCTGTGGTCGAGTCGTACATGATGTTGAATCCCAGCGCCTTCTCCCCCAGGTTGGATCCCTCGCACTCCACGGTGATCGCAACTGGCGTTCTCCCGCGGGCCAGATAGAGCCACCTGTCGTCCACGTCGAAGTAGATCCAGGGGTTCTCCGGCCCGGGCGTCCCCGGGCCGGTGGCCAGCCGGGTGCGAAGATGGCCTCGTCCGTCCCGGGTCTCCTCGGCGATGCGCCCGCCAACGCGGTCGCGGAGCTTGCGATTGTACAGCCCGCACTCGGCCTCGTCGCCGCGAGCGTAGTCCGCCGAGACCGCCGGCAAGCCGCTCACCCCCGAGTCTGGGCGCGCCGCCAGCACGTCGTCTCGCGTGGGAGGGCGGCGCTGGGCGGTAGCTGAAACGTCAAGCCCGTACAGGAGCACAGGGCGCGGGCCCAGGCGCACCTTCGGCGGGTCCCCGTCTGGGAGCACGGCCGAGCCCGGCGGGCCGCCGACAACGCTCGATTGCCTCAAGGCCGCGGGGTCGCGAACTGGCGCCAGCTCGGCCGGGTCGATCACTATCTCCGCCGGGCTCCACGCCGCCACCAGGGTCTCCGGTCCGTCAGAGAACGCGAGTGCCCAGAGCTCCGGGCCGAGCCGGAGGAAGCCTACGTAGCCGAGCCGGACGAGTGGACGGCAAGCGAGGCTGAGGTCGCTGGCCTCCTGCGACGGCAGGTAGAGCCGCTCCACGCCGAAGGCCGAGGCCAGCAGGTAGTGCTCGAGCCAGAGGTCGGCCGAGGCCCTGATATCGCCGCCCAGCACCCAGACTCGCGGCCGCGTGCCAGGCCATTCCGCGAGCACCTCATGCTCGAGCACGGCCCAGGCCAGCGCGGTGTCGGAAAGGTCAGGTGACGCGGGCAGGTAGAGGCCGAGGACGCCCGCGGCGGACCGCAGGTTCGAGGTGCGCAGCCGGTCCACCTCGGCGATGTCAAGTGCCCCGCTTTCGGGCATCACGATCACTGCCTTCGGGTCGGTTGCTCGCACGATTCGCGCCGCCGAGGCGAGCAGCCGCAGGTACTCCGAACGCGTCCCTCGGAAGCTGCGAGCATCCGGGTGCTCGCGCACTTGCCAATAGCGCACTCGCCCGCGGAAGTGCTGCACCGCCGCTCGCACATACCTCTCCCACAGGACAGGCGATCTGGGCAGGGAGCAAGCACGCTCCTTGGCCGGCACTTGCCAGGCCGGGTTCACGGCCCAGGTGGCGCAGGGCCCCAGCACGAGCACCACCTCGAGGCCCAGTGCGCGAGCCGCGTTGACCGCTGCGTCGTCCGCCCTCCAGGTCAACAGCTTGGGTTTGGGCTCGACGCGGTTCCAATCGAGCGGAAGCCGAACGCTGGAAACTCCCCTGGCCGCCAGCTGCTCGAGGGCCGCGGCCCGGGCCTGGCCTGGAAGCGCGGCCAGGTCGGCGTAGCTCCCCAGGACCGGCGCGGACCAGCCGCGGCTCGCAACCAAGAGCGCGGCCGCCGCCCAGCCAAGCGATCCCCAGGCCCGCGCATTCCCCACCGGGGGGAATGCGCCCGTGCAACAGCGGAGCCGAGCCCCAGGGCTCGGCTCCGCGGATCGCGCTGGCCTCGCAGGCGGGATTACCCGCCAGTCTGCCCGGCTACGATGCGCTTCGCCTCGGGTACAGAGAGCCATACTTGCTGCTCCGTGTAGGTCATCCACCGCAGGTAACCAGGCAGCGACATGTAGTTGCTCTCGGCTGTGAACGGCTTGAGCCCGCTCACGTTCGCATAGCTGCCCCCGCCCTGCGCCGCAGCTGGCTGCGGCATCAGAGCCATCGCCAGCCCGACCATAGTGAGGATTACGAGACACCACGCCAGCCTTGTCATTGCACGACCTCCAGGAGAGGATCAGGTTACCCGCTCGGCGGGCAGCACCGGGATTCCACCTGACCCACCGAGCTCCTCTCGCCGAACTCGGCCCTTTGGTCGGCTTTCGGCCCAAAGGAGCTCCCAGGCCGGCCCTCGCCCTACGGCCGGGCAGAACAACACCCGCGCATTCCCCCGGCCACGAGGGCGCATTTCGGCACTGCGAAATGCGCGGTGTGGGAGGGCGACGAAGCGTGGTTGGGCCCGCGCATTTCGGCACTGCGAAATGCGCGCGTGTTGGGGGAATGCGCGCGCCGGCGTTTTGCCCGTGGCTCGGGTGGGCCGCAACCCCTCGCCCTACGGCCGGGCAGAACAATGGCGTTTTGCCCGTGGCTCGGGTGGGCCTATTTCTTGGGGAATCGGGCACGTACTATCAGGCCGCCCCGCGACTCGAATTGGACGCTGCCGGCCAGGTCCTCCTCTACCAGGCCCCTCACGATCTTCAGGCCCATGCCCGCCGCCGCGGGTATGGCATCCAGGTCGAGCCCGCCCGGCAGTCCCGGACCGTTGTCCCTCACCTGGAGCAGCACCTCTCCGCCGGCCTCAGCCAGGCTGATGGAAAGTCGGGCAGGACGGGCCGCCCCCAGGCCGTGGCGGAGAGCATTGTCCACCAGCTCGGTCAGTAGCAGCGCGACGCTGATTGCCTTCTGGGAAGGCAGCATGACCCGCGCGCCGCTGACTGAGGCCTCCACAGACGGCGCGGTGGTGATGGACTGGCGCGTGAGCTCAAAGATCCGCCGCGCCACCTCCTTGATGTCCACGAACCCGAGCTCGCGCCCGCGCATCATTTCGTGCACCACGGCGACGGTCTGAATCCGGGAAATGCCGCGCTTGATGGTGTCGGTAGCCGAGACCTGGGGCCGGACCAGCTCCATACTGAGCAGGCCAGCGATAGCCTGGAGAGTGTTCCGGATCCGGTGGTTGATCTCGCTCATCATGGCAGTGAGAAACTGCGCCCGCTCCTGCGACTCCTGGTATAGGTGTGCGTTCTCGATCGCCACCGCCGCGCTGTTAGCGAGAGCCAGCAGCACCCGTTCTTCCTCAGGCGTGAACTCGCGGGTGGTCTTCCGATAGAGGTTGAGCACTCCCAAAGTCCGGCCCCGCGCGATGAGAGGGGCCGCGATCCCCACATGGAAACCTTCCTCCCGGGCCCGCTCCCGGAACCTGAACCGTCCATCGCGCGAGATGTCGGAGCTGGACATGACCAGGCCGCTCTCGGCCGCCCGGCCGGCGAGCCCTTCACCCGGCTTCAGCCGCTCGTAGAGCGCGTCATCCTCCAGAAAGCCGCGGGCGGCCTTGATCACCAACTCCCCGCTCTCGGGGTCGGTCAGCATCACCGAGCAGACCGGCGCCTCCAGCAGGTCGGCGGCCGAAGTCAGCACCTTGTCCAGCGTCTCCGTCAGTTCCAGCGAGGAAGCCAGGGAGTGAGACACCTCCGAGAGCCGGGACAGTTGGCTGAGGTGCCGCACGACATCCTGATAGAGAAGGGCGCTCTGGAGCGCCAGCGCTGCCTGATTGGCGTAGTTGGCCAGCAGCCCTACAGTGTGCGGGAGGAAGGTCCGGGGCCGGTCATCGGCGGCCACCAACAGGCCGCGCAGCCCCTGCGGCCCCATCATCGGCACGCACACCAGGGCACGCGCCCGCAGCCATCGCACCAACGGGTCGCCGGTCCGCCTCTCCCTCACCGCGTCGGAGATCACCTGGGGCGCGCCCGACCGGATCGCATCCTCCCCCAGGTGGCCCTCAGCGGCGAGCGGCTCCTGGCCGTCTGCCACCCCCGCCGGCAGTAGCGACTGGCCGCCGGGCACGGGCGCGAACCTTCCGTCCTGCCCTGCCAGGAAGAGCGCAACCCGAGGCAGCCCGAGCGCCTTCGCTGCCGCGTCGGCCACCATCTCGGCGATCTTCCCCGCATCTTGGGTGGCCGCCGTCCGGGCCCCGACCCAGCTCAGGTCCGCCAGCTCGAGCAGCCGGTTCTGGGTGCTCTCGAGCAGTTGCAGGTTCTCGATCGCCACCGCCGCCGAGGCCGCCAGGGAGCGGACCGCTTGACGCCGCTGAGGAGGAAAGGCCTTCTTGCTCTCGCTGAGCAGAAGCAGCGCTCCGAGAGCCCCTCCGCGCGCGGACAGAGGGACGGCGAGGACGGCTTCGAATCGCCCCTCTCTGAGTTCTCTGACGGGCCGCTTCCCTGGGCCCGCGGTTGCCGGCTCCCCTCGACGCTGCAGGATCTCCTCTCCGGGATGGGCTCGCGTGAGTTCCGCCAGCCCGCGCAATCCCGCGCTCGCGCGGAACCTGCGGTCTGCCCCGGCCGCCGTCCGCTCACTACGCGCGCATTTCCCGCGGCAACGCTTCGTGGCCCCACTGCCTCGTTGGGGGAAATGCGCGGCCGCAGGGAGTCCGCGGCCAGCCTGCATCCGCAGGGCGAAGTGGCCGCCATTCTCTGCCAGGAACAGGAGACACGTTTCCGCCTCGGCCACTTGGGCCGCCAGTCGGCAGACCGCCGGGAGAAGTTCGTCGAGGCTGAGCGCCGATGCCACCAGGGCGGCTAGAGGTTCTGTCGGACTGCCGAGGCGCGCATTCCCCGGGGGGAATGCGCGGTTGTCGTGCCCCGACTTGGGGCACTTCAGCGACCGCAGAGCGGCGCCGGCCTGCTCCACGAGGGCGACCAGCCGCTCCAGCCGCGGCGGGTCGAAGGCCCCGTCCTGGACCGATAGCGCGCCCAGCCAGCGCCGGCCATCGCGGGCCGGAATCACGACTCCGCGGTCAGCCCCCAAGGACTCGAGAAGAGCAGCGTGCTTGACATCTGCTCGCGAGATCTCAAGCACCGGAGGCACCCCGTTGTCCATCGCCAACAAGTCGCGGTAGGGCAGCAACTTGCGGCTGGCCCGACGCCGCCAGGCTGCACCCAGACCCCGGGCCATTCCGGGGCTGAGATGGTCTGCTTCGGGGTCCCACCAGACCGCGCTGGTTGCGTCGCAGATCTCTACGGCGGCGTGGACAACCACGCGCGCGATGCCGCCGCAGCTCCTGGCTCGTCCGAGCTGAGCGCCGGCTGACCAGGGCCTCGGGGTAGGGACCGTCCGGCGGTCAGGCAGACCGCTGCTTCGGGTTCCTGATCCCTTCCTGCTCGGCAAGAACTGCCCTCCGCCGCAGCCCCCCAAACAATATCATACCGTATCGCCTGTATCCCTGGTGAAGCGTTGCCGGCTCCAGCGTCACAATACGAGCACATTCCCCTCTGGGGGGAGCGCACGCCCTATCACGGCAAGGGCTGCTGCAGCGCGGGCCGCCCCTCGGCTCCGCTCTACGGCTGCGCGGGTTGCTCGCGCGCATTCCCTGCGGGAATGCGCGGTGGTTGCTGCGCAGCCCCGCGTGAGGTGTCCCCTGCGATCGCGGTCGAGGCGACCCTAAGCCCGCCGAAGGGCGGCCGGGTAGAAGCCCCGTTCCCGGGGCGGCCTTGCCGATCCACAGAGGCTATCAGGGCGTGACGCGGTCGCGCAGGGCCGCCAGCCGTTTCGGGCCGATTCCCGGTACGTTCAGCAGCTCGTCCACACTCTCAAAGCCCTGCCCCTTCTCCCGTTTCTTCCGCTCACGGTACTCGATGATCCGGCTGGCATAGATCGGACCAATGCCAGGAAGCCTATCAAGCTGGTCGGCCGTGGCGTGGTTCAGCGAAATGCGCCGCAACGGCTGGGCGGTCCCTGAGCCGGCCGGGCGTGAGGAGGCGCGCATTCCCTCAACAACGTCTGGCCGGCCACCCGGGTGGTCGGGGGATTGCGCGGGTGCTGTGGGGCGGGCATTCCCATGCCCGCCGGCCGCGGGCGCGCCAAGCGCCCCCCGTTCCGCCGGGCTACTGGCCCCGGCCGGAGGCAAGGCGGCCGCGCCATCGTCCGGCGCGGGACGGCTGGGGGCGTCTACGAAGATGGGTTGGTTCCCCTCTCCCTTCCCGGCGTGAATCCCGCGCTCGTAGGTCAGAAGGCCCGCTCCGGCCAGCAGCAGGGCCAGCAAGAGCACCAGGGCCACCTGCTCGCCGCGGGAGAGATAGAACACGCTGAGGGCTCACTTCGCCACGATGTTGACCAGCCTATCGGGCACCACGATCACCTGCTGCACCGACCTGCCGGAGAGATGGGCCTGCACTCGAGGGGAGGCAAGCGCACCGGCCCGAAGCTTCTCCTCGTCGGTTCCCGCCGGGACCGTGAGCCGATCGCGCAGCCGCCCGTTCACCTGCACCACCACCGTGATCTCCTCTTCCCGCGCGGCCTCCTCATCCCAGGCCGGCCAGGCGGCCAGGTGCACGCTGCCGTCTTGCCCCAGGCGATGCCACAACTCCTCCGCCAGGTGTGGGGCAAAGGGCGCCAGGAGCTTCGGCAACTGCTCGCAGGCCTCGGAGTAAGCGACCCGGAGGTCGGCGCTCCCGCCAGACGGCCGGCTGGCAAGCCCGAGCTGCTCACCCGCCTCCGTCATCACGTTCACCAGCTCCATCATGGCGCTGATGGAGGTGTTGAAGTGGAAACGCTCGATATCGTTGGTCACCCGGCGAATGGTCTGGTGGAGCTTGCGTCTCAGCGCGACCGCGCCGGGACCGGGAGTGGTGCGCTGGCGGCCCCATTCGCGATCATAGTGCTCGAGGCGACCCACGACGGCCCGCCAGACCCGGTTCAAGAAGCGCGCGATCCCCTCGATCCCACCCTCCCTCCAGTCGGCTTCTGCCTCGGGTGGTGCCAGAAAGAGCACGTAGGTGCGGAGCGCGTCCGCACCGTAGCGGGCGATGATCTCATCCGCCGCCACCACATTCCCGCGCGACTTGCTCATCACTGCCCCATCCTTCAGCACCATGCCATGGGCGAAGTAGCGCCGGAAAGGCTCCTCGATGCCGATCATGCCCAGGTCGTACAGCACCTTGGTGAAGAAGCGGGAGTAGAACAGATGCAGCACCGCGTGCTCGATGCCGCCGAAGTACTGATCCACCGGCAGCCATCTATCCACCGCCGCGCGGTCGAAGGGCATGCGGTCGTTATGGGGATCGGTATAGCGCAGGAAGTACCAGCAGGACTCGATCCACTGCGCCATTGTGTCGGTCTCCCGGCGCGCCGGGCCGCCGCACTTGGGGCAGGTGGTGCGGACGAACGACTCCGCCTCTGGGAGCGCCGAGCCAGTGGCCTTGAATTCGAGATCAGGTGGCAGGATCACGGGCAGGTCGCGTTCCGGCACGGGCACGACGCCGTCGCGGTCGCAATAGATGATCGGGATAGGCGTGCCCCAGTAGCGCTGACGAGAGACCAGCCAGTCGCGCAGCCGGAAGTTGATCTTCCGCTCGCCGACGCCGCGGGACTCGAACCACTCCGCAATCCTGACCTTCCCTTCCTCGCTGGGCAGACCGTCGAACTGGGCCGAGTTCGCCTGCCTCCCGGGATCGGTGTAGGCCGCCTCCATGGTGTCAGGAGTGAGGGTCTGTCCCGGGGGCTGTATGACAACGCGGATGGGCAGGTTGTGGGCGCGGGCGAACTCGAAGTCGCGTTGATCGTGGGCCGGGACGGCCATGATGGCGCCGGTCCCGTATTCCAGCAGCACGTAATCCGCGATCCAGATCGGGACGCGCTCGCCGGTGGCCGGGTTGATGGCCTCAACGCCGAGCGAGATCCCTTCGCGGGCCTCCTCGGAGATGCGCTCAACATTGGTGCGAGTGGCGAGGCGAGTGCGGTAGCGGGCGACCTCGGCCGCCTTGTCGCCCCTCGGCTGTCGCCCGGGGTGACCGTGAGCCGAGCCGAACGGGTCGCCCGAGACCAGCTGGTCAACCAGGGGGTGCTCGGGGGCGAGCACGACGTACGTCACCCCGAACACAGTATCAATGCGGGTGGTGAAGACCCGCACTTTCTCCGGCCGGTCGGCGACCTGGAGGTCGAACTCCACGCCCTCGCTGCGCCCGATCCAGTTTGCCTGCATCACCCGGACCCGCTCAGGCCACTCCGTCAGCTCCGCAAGATCGTCGAGCAGCCGGTCGGCGTAGTCGGTGATCTTGAAGAACCACTGCACGCGAAGCTCTTTGCCGACAGGCCCGCCGCAGCGCCAGCACTTCCCGCCCTGGGCCTCTTCATCAGAGAGGACGAACTGACAGGTGGCGCACCAGTTGACAGGGGCCTCGGCCCGGTAAGCCAGCCCGCGCTCCAGGAGCTTCAGGAAGAACCACTGGTTCCAGCGATAGTAGCCGGGGTCGCAGGTGACCACCTCCCGGTCCCAGTCATAGCTGTTGCCAAGCTGGCGGAAGTGGCGGCGCATCCGATCAATGCAGGCATAGGTCCAGATCGCGGGATGCTCGTTGCGCTTGACCGCGGCCTGTTCCGCGGGCTGGCCGAAGGCATCGAAGCCCATGGGGTAGAGCACATTCCAGCCGCGCATGCGATGGTAGCGGGCCAGCGCATCGCCGATGCTGTAATTGCGGACATGGCCGACGTGGACATCCCCGCTCGGATACGGGAACATCTCCAGGCAGTAGAACTTCGGGCGGAGAGGATCCTCGCGCGTGCGATAGAGCTGCTGCTGGGCCCAGCGCTCCTGCCACTTCGGCTCGATCACTTCTGGCTGGTACCGCTCCTCCAACATGCTACCCCCTGGAGCCCGCCGGCTGGCGGACTCCGTCATTTGGTCCGCCAGATGGCAGACAGCACTATCCAGGCCGTCACTATCGCTACCAACGCGCCTGCGAAGACCAGTGCGCGCTTCTCG
>Ga0315285_10000947_pt1 | contig 30155 bp, 21 predicted proteins | sample YL17G09_36_MG_FD_203698 | JGI IMG/M metagenome (GOLD analysis project Ga0315285, IMG submission 203698) | Sediment microbial communities from Yellowstone Lake, YNP, Wyoming, USA - YL17G09_36 | ecosystem: Environmental > Aquatic > Freshwater > Lake > Sediment | place: USA: Wyoming | collected...
ACCATTCCAAGCCGCGACTCCAAATCCGAGGCCAGCGTGCCAGCGTTCGGAACACAATACCGGATGGCGGATAGGAGAGTTTTGCCTCTTGACACAGGGCCGCCTAATGGGTGTCCCTGCTTTTCGCAGCATGAATACGTCACCGAATTTACGAACAGGAGTACTAAGCCGGCTAAGAAGCCGCATTCAGAATCTTTGTTCGCGGCCTAGAGCCAATACATACGGGTCGTGTGCCAATGTCGCAAACAAAGATTCTAAGGCCGGGGCAATCAAACTGCGAGGGCCTGAAGGACTGACAGTCACAAGGCTCGCCTGGCCCGGGAAACCTGTTGAAACGTCAGGCCCAGGGCCAGCATCCGTATTCCCCATTGCTGGAGGACGGCGACCGCCAGCGCAGCGGCGGCTAACTGGAGCAGGGGCATCATCATGAACCATAACGAACTGGTGGTGGCGAGTCGGTCGGCCGCATTCAACCTGACGTCGCGCACAATGCGCTCGATCTGCTCATTCGGATGGATGTTCAGGACTCGGCGTTTCCGGATATAGATTTTGAGGAGCCGCGTCGAGTCGTCGGGGCCGACGACGCGCATAACGGACTTGATGTTTTTCCACGGGATGAACTGTTCAAGCCCGTGGAGGCCGTCGCCGGGGTGGAGGAGGAGGCGGAACCCGCCTTTCGCCAGGAGCAGGTGGGTTGCGCGGACGGGGAACGCGAATGTTTTGAGGAACGTGGCAGCGGTGGCGATCCCGGCCATGGTGCTTACGAAGGGCGGCGCCGGAAACGAGACCGTGCTGATCAGGGGCGTGCCGGGCCGCAGCAAAAAGTACCAAACCAGGAACACCGTCATGCAGACAACATCGGCCCAGCGAATCAGGTTGTGGGTAAATTCCGGGCCGAACACCCGGCGGCGCAAGGGCGTGCCGATGGGAATATGCCCGTCGTAAACCTTTTCGCTGGCATTGACCGGTTGCGCGGACACCTTGACGCTCCCCTTGTCCAGAATCCCTGTGCGTTGATAGTAAAACAGCGCCAGGCAGAATGCAAACGGTTTAATGATTGCTTTTGTAGGCGCGGTCGTCTCGCCCGCGCCGTCCAGACCACAGGCTGCGTGCAGCGGTTTTAGCTTATTTTGAACCTCGCACTCCGGGGATCCGTGTTTATTAGCAACCAGCAATGTTTAAAAAGGCCAGCGTGCTGGACGGCGCGGGCGAAGACGACGCGGCTGAGAAGCCGGCGCCTACTTCCGAGATTGCTTGTGGTGGAAGGGGATGGTAAGTTGGGGGACGTTTTAACTTGGAGGCAGGTTCATGCTGGCAATTCTATTGATGGTTTTGGCGGCGGGCAACGAGGTGGTCAACGGCGGATTTGACCAGGCGCTGGAAGCCTGGACCTTTGTGGGAGCCGGCGCGACAGCGGAAACCGTTGAACTCGAAGGCCGGACGTCTGCCCACCTGCTTGTGCCGGTCGAGATGCCGGTTGGCTGGCCGCACCTCGAGCAGGACTTTCCGGCGTCGCCGGGCATGGCGTACGAGGCGGTGGCGGACGCGATGCAGCGGGGCATTACGGATGGGCAGGGGGCGTACGTATCGCTGGAGTTCCACGACAGCGCGGGCAAGCGGATTTCATACGTGCAGTCGGATTTTGCCGGGGTGGATGGGCGGTGGGCGCATCTGACCGCGTACGGGATTGCGCCGGAGGGATGCACAACGGTTCGGGTGGGGCTGGTTCTTTACGGTCACGGCGAGGCGTGGTTTGATTCCGTGGCGATGACGGCTGCGCCGGGCATGGACGCTACGGCAGCGAAACTGGACGGGCCGGTGACAATACGCATGACGGAGGAGGTGGCGTGCGAGCAGTTTAAGGGCTTCGGGGCGGAAGACGACGGGTGGTTTTATAACCCGGAGAACGCAGCGCACGGCGTGGACGAAGCGGACGCGTCCCTGCGCGAGAAACGGATCGCATGGATGTCGCCGGACTATGTCCGGATGTTCTGCTGGTACAAGGAATGGAATCCGAGCAGCGACTGGGAGACGTTCACATTCGACAGCGACCACATGCTGAGCCGGTACAGGACGCTGGACCTGTATCAACGGCTGGGTACAACGGTAAACCTGACGGGCGTCGAGTGGGGCGTCGAGGCGCCGTACGCCGAACCCGAGAAAGTGGCGAAAGCGTTGGGGGCGCTGTTTGAACAGTTGATCAAGGTCAAAGGCTACATGTGCGTGCGCCAGTGGACGCTCACCAACGAGCCCAACACCAATTGGACGCAGCGCGGCGACATATTCGAAAAGTTTGTGAAGATTCACCAGTTGGTCAAGGCGGAATTCGCGGCGCGCGGGCTGGATGTCAAGGTGGTCGGCAGCGACGATACGGCCGGCGAAACCTGGTTCCGCCAGTGCGTGGAAGATCCTGCTTACTTCGAGACGGCCGATGTGTTCGCCTCGCATCGGTACTTCCCGTTTGCGGACCGGGGGCTGGCGACGAGGTTTTACGACGAGCGGCTGGGACTCCTGCGCGGGAAGACGCCGTTAAAACCGTTCGTGGTGGGCGAATTCGGGTTTCAGGACGCCCGCTCGGGGGTTGTTGACAACCCGCTGATGGAAGAATACCGGTACGCGATCTGGACGGCCGCGTTCACGATCGAAGGGCTGAACGCGGGTGTCGCCGGGTTCTCGATCTGGTCAATCCATGAGATGTATTACCCGAGCAACACCATGATGAATTACGCGCTGTGGAACTACAAGGATCGGGGCTGGTCGCTGCGGCCGGTGTTCTACGCATGGGCCAATTTCTGCCGGCTCACGAAATCCGGCGACAAAGTGTACCGGTGCACGTCGAGCCATCCCAAGAACGTTTCAGCGGCAAAAATGGGGGACGTGCTGTTCTGGGTGAACTGCGGCGAGGCGGCCGAGGTGCGGCTGGACGGGATGCAGGCGCACGAGGTGCACGTCTGGACTGAAGGGCCCTGCGGCGGTGTTACGGGAATCGGGTCTGTTCTCGGCGAACCGACCTCGGCGTTCCGCGTGCCCGGAATGAGCTTCGGGTTCTGCAAATGAGCCTTATGAGCGGAGAAGCGCGGTGCCCAAGGTTTTTTGTGGAGAAAACTAACAGCAAAGCCTGTCATCCTGAGCAGGGAAGCCCTCTCAAAGCCTTTTTGTTACACAAAAGTAACATCAAAGCCTGTCATCCTGAGCGAGGAAACCCTCGCAAGGGCTTTTTTGTGGGAGAAAACAAAGATCAAAACCTGTCATCCTGAGCCCTGCCAGCCACTGGCTAATGCCATTGTTGCCGACGTCTTATGGCAGGGCGTGAGGATCCCCTCGCTCGGAACCAGTGGCGTCCCAAGAGGTCTTCCCAAAACAGTTTTTTCATGAGGTTCAACGATGAGCCAGATGGAGTTTCCGGAAGGGTCGGGAAGCCCTCACCGCGTCTATACGATCGGCCACTCAACGCAACCGCTGGATCATTTCATAGCCGTGTTGCGGGCGCACGGCGTGACAAAGGTGGCCGACATCCGTACCGTGCCGCGGTCGCGGAAGAACCCGCAGTTCAATAAAGAGACGCTGCCAGGGGAGTTGGAGAAGGCCGGAATAGCCTATGAACATCTTGCGGGGCTTGGGGGACTGCGAAAACCGCACAAGGACTCCATCAACACAGGCTGGGAAAACGACTCATTCCGCGGCTATGCGGATTACATGCAGACGCCCGAGTTTGAAGAGCATCTCGGGCGACTGATGCGCGAGATCGACGCGGGGCGGGACCTCATCGCCATCATGTGCGCCGAGTCCGTCTACTGGCGTTGCCACCGGCGGATGATCGCCGACACCTTGACTGCGCGTGAGTACTCCGTAGGTCATATCACCGGCCTCGGCAAAGTCGCCGCCCATGAGATGACGCCGTGGGCAGAGGTAGATGGGGGGAAGGTGACGTATCCGGGAAAGGGATGAAACCCCTTGCAGGCGAGACGCCCGCACCACAATTGGCGCAAACGGTGGTCTTATTGTGGTGCGGGCGTCCCGCCTGCATTTTTTTGCATCTGAACAAGAATCCTTGGATACTGTTGGCGCGGTTTTCTATGGAGGGAGAGACAGAATGCGGATTCCAACGTTGCACGTGGTGGGGGACTCGATCCCGCGGGCGTATTACCGGGCGATCAAGGCGGTTTGGGAACACGGGATGGCAATGCGGACGGAGTATGACCGGCGGAACGCTACGGGCGAGTACATCGACCTGCCGAGCCGGGACGCCCGCGTCCTGATCGAAGTGATCGACCCGTTCGCGCAGCCGCGGTTTCCGCCGATATCGTTTTGCGAGATCGGCGTGTACATTGCCGAGATCATGGGCGCGAAAGATTACCGGGTGCTGCCGATGGAGCAGTTGAAGCACGCGATAGGTGGGGAGCTGACGGCGAGCGAGTGGCCTTACACGTACCACCAGCGGCTGTTCTCGCACCCGGACTGCGACGGATCGGTCGTGGACCAGATGTCGATGGCGATCGAGCGCGTGGCGCGGACGCCGTACACGCGGCGTGCCGTGGCGACCACCGCGGTGCCGAACATCGACCCGTTCCTGAAAGAAGACGTGCCGTGCCTGCGCGAGGTCCAACTGCGGTGCCCCGAGGACGAAGAAGGCAACCTGGTGTTGAACATGAACACGATGTGGCGGTCGCGCGACTTGTACAAGGCGTGGGGCGACAATGTGATCGCGATCACGTTTTTGCAGAGCGTCGTGGCGCGGCGGATTGAGAAGGCCGCGGAGAGGCCGGTCCGCGTCGGCAGCTACGCCGATTACAGCAGCGCCCTGCACATTTATGGCCAGGACTTTGGCGCGGTTGGCGGCGATCTCGAGCGCGGCCTGCAAAGTTTCTTCGATACGTTCGACGAGGAGACGTTCGTAGCGCGGTCGTTGACGAGCGAGATGGCGGCGGAGATGCTGGTTCTGCCGCAGTTGCGCGACCTGCTCACGGACCGCCAGATGGAACAGTGGCAATTCCCGGCGGAAAGCGTCGGTATCATCAAAGACCTGATCGCGGGTTTTGTCAGCGGGGAGTATGTCCCGTAAAGGGTAGTATGACGAGCGGTGACCGATACAGGGCGACGTACTTGTTTGAGCCGGTCGACCACATGGTCCGCCAGGAGTTCTATATTTGGGGTGAGGCCATCGAGCGGTGGAAGACGGAGGGCCTGCCCCGCGATTACGCGGAACAGAACGTATTCAACTTCGATCCGCCGGGCGTGGTCGAGGTGGGGCTTGACATGGGCGCGTGCGAGCCGCCATTCCTGCCGGCATACGAGACTAAAATCATTCAGGACGAAGGCACGACGGAGATCGTGCAGGATTTCGCCGGCCGGTGGCTGCGATGTTTCAAAGGGCGGCGGCACGGGTTCATGCCGGACTACATCAAGCACCCGGTGACGTGCATGCGCGACTGGGAGGAAGACGTCCTGCCGCGGCTCAACCCGGAGTCGCCCGAGCGGTACTGGACGCTGAAAGGCGCCGCCGCCTACGCGGCCGAAAGACGTACGGCGGAAAACCTGATGGTGAGGCAAGCGGCGGTTGGCGGCTACATGTACCTGCGGGCGCTGATGGGGCCGGAGGACCTGCTGATGGGGTTTTGCCTGCAGCCGGACCTGATCCACGTGATGATGCGTCACTGGGTGGCTCTGATGAACGCGGGGCTCGAGCGAATTCAGGCCGTAATCGAACTGGATGAACTGGCTGTCAGCGAAGACATCTGCTACCGGAAAGGCCTGCTGATCTCGCCGGATATGGTGCGGGAGTTCTTGTTGCCGTACTACCAGGAGGTCGTTGGCGCGGCGCGAACGCGGCAGCAACGCAGGCTCTATTTCAACGTCGACACAGATGGCTTTGCCGAGCCGGCGGTCCCGCTGTACCTCGAGGCCGGGTTGGACGTGATGGACCCGTGGGAAGTGGCCAGCGGCTGCGACGTGGTCGAGATCGGGCGGAAGTGGCCCAACCTCGTAATGACGGGCGGGATCGACAAGCGCATCCTCGCCGCCGGCAAGGACGAGATCGACAAGCATCTGGAATATATCATCCCGGCCATGAAAGAGCGCGGCGGCTACATTCCCACATGCGACCACGGCGTCCCCGACGACGTCAGTTTTGAAAACTACATGCATTACCGCCGGCGGGTCTGCGAACTGGACAACTGACTAGGGGGTGAGGCTACCGGCGCCGTTTCAGCATGTTCGAGACCGTTCCGGTATATGACTTCCTTTTATCTGGATTGACTGTTATCTAAAGAGTAGGATGAATTTGGAGGCTGTAATGAGGAAGTCTGTATTTTTCTTTTTTGCTGTAATACTGGCAGTGGGGGGCGGGGTCTTTTTTTTCTGCCGCGGAGAAGGCGGTCCTGGCGGAGGGGCTCGCGAGGAGGTAAAGCCAAGTCCGGATCCGAAGCTGGAGCTCAGCGAGGGGACGACCGATGACGTGCCAAGCGAGCCCGGTGTTCTCGACGACGCTTGGGCGAAAGACGTCTTATCCCGCAGTCCGCAAGCTGTGGTTGCCGAAGCGCGCGCGTATTTCTATTTCGAGTGGCTGAAGAAGGGTGCGCGCAACGAGGATGGCGCGCGCCGGCTTAAGCAGCCGGAACTGCCTGTATCTCTTTTCGGGCTGGGGCCGGAAGGTTTATTGTTCGTAAGTTACCAGGATAGTGAGACGTCGGCGCGGGTGGGCTTGCTCGATCCTGAGACTGGGGAAGTCAGGCCACTGTCGCCGCCCGGCCGCGACTACAACGGTAAAGCCGTTTTTAACACGGCGGCCAATCTAGCCGTTTATGTGGGAGGACATGAGGACTCGCGGAAAGTCTATGGAGTCGACCTAAACGGCAACGAGAAGGTTCTCTATACGTTTGCGGAGGGAGAGGGTTCCGGAAGATTTGTGAGCGATCCTGTCAATGAGCGGGTCTATTTTTTTGTGCACGACGATAAGGACATTTTCGGCGGCGGCCGGTTCATGAGCCTTGACTTACGTACGGGGACCGCTACGACGGTCGGCCAGATCGACAAGTTGTGCAACTCGATCGCTTACGGGCCCGGCCCCGACGAATTGACTTTCAGGTCGTACGGAAAAGACGGGGGCGATGACAAACTTCAAGTGCTGTCGTTTTCGGAACAAACGAGCTCTGTTCGTGATCTGTCTCCGAACACCTACGCTAAATTGATGGGGTCGTTCGAGAGCGGAACCGTTAAGCAGATGTCCTGGCTTCCTGGGGGTAAAATTCTGTCGATAACAGCTTGGGGGAGTGGTGCAGAGCCTCAGGTTTACCTCTTGAGTGGTGACGATGCGGACGCGCAGCAAGTAACGCGGAGCGGTGCGCAGGGAGCGTTCTGGAGCGCCGATGGGTCGCGCATGTATTTTCACGCCGCGGAGCGGGACGTGTACCCTAGCCAAGTCTACGAACTTGCGGTACCAGGCGATCCAGGCGCCGGGGGGGCAAATTGATGCGAAAGTTCTATTGCGGGATCGATAATTCGATGTTGCTCGTGAACGATAATCAACTGGAACTTGCGATCAATACGGTAACCGGGTCGCATGTCTGCGTGCGGCAAGAAAACGGCGGCTGTTCGCAGGCGGGCGCGGGCGCTGCCGGTTCAAAACCGGCCGCCCGAATGGATCAGTGGGTCAGCCGCGGGTGCTACTGGACGGAGCCAATCGATTTTGCGGCAAACGTGGAGAGAACAAAGCGGGCGTTCAGGCAATGGCGTGAAGACCCTCATCAGGCCCTTCTTTCGGGCAACCCGGAGCGTCCGGACTATCTCCGGATGGGCGGGAAAGCTTCAAGGAACTACATTGTGGCGGTGGAAAAGGGCAGGAGTCTGGCGGACTTGGAGAAATGCATCGCCGCATTGCCCGACATAGCCCGCAAGGAGGAACAGGAGTCACTACGGTGAAAATCTTGATTTACGTTGTCGTGGCGGCGCTGGGTGTGCTTGCAGGGGCGCTAGCGGTCCATAGCTGGCTGGCGCCGGAAGTGGCGGTGCTGACGGGGCGGGCGGAGTCGCTTGCGTTGGAAAACAAGACTCTGACAGACCGGGTGGACCAGCTGGCGAGTCACGCGCGGCGGCTGGAACAGCAATTGGCCGAGGTGGAAAGCCAGACTGCTGATGCGGCGGCGCAAGAACCGCCAGTGCCTCAAGCTCTGGACGAACCTGCGGAGCCCGAATCCGATGATATGGGCGTCGCTGAGGCGTTTGCACCGCCACAGGGGGAGTCGCGGCGGGGTTTACGGCGGCGAGGTCAGGCTGAAATCGTCGGGACGGAGCAATCTGCCTCTGAAACGGGTCAGCCGGAGGAAGGGCGCGGGGATTCCGAGGAACGCCGGGCCCGGTTCCGCGAATTTGAGCAGCAGATGCGGGATCGGGTCAGCACGGTGTTGCAGGATGAGTACGCGAGCGCGCCTGATGCCGACACGCAAGAACGGATACAAATCCTCCAGGATTATACGGATCAGATGGCGCAGTTGCGCGAGGAAATGCGCAATGCGGAGTCGGACGAAGAACGCGACGCCCTCCGCCAGACGATGCGGGAATCATACATGGGGATGCAGGAAGTCGTCCGCACGCAGCAAGACTCGATGCTGCGGACGCTGGCGTCCAACAGCGGCATAACGGACCCGGGAAAACAGGACAGTCTTATTACGGGACTGCGTGACTTGCAGGCCAGCCCGTTTTTCCAGGCCGACCGGATGATGGGCGGCGGCGGGCGAGGTCCGTGGCGGCCTGGGATGGAAGGACGCGGTGGACCCGGACCGGGCGGCGGCCCCCGTGGCGGGCCTTAATAATCCAGGGCCAGCCCTTAGAAGCTGAACGGTGTGATGACGTAGGAATGGCCGCTGGTGAGTCGGTTTTTCTCGAACCAATCCAGTGAGTTTGATTTGTTGATCATATATGGGGGGCGGGGCGCATAAGGCAGCGGCGGGAGTTCGTATGATTTCTCCAGAATTCTGCCGGTGACCGCGCCCTCACCTTCAATGATAAGATCTATCGTTGCGCCGCCGGAACGGGGGAAAATCTCATAATAAAACGACCCGTAATGGAACGACCAGCCTCCGCGATCGCGGGGAAGTCGCCCGTGCCAGATTTCCTGGCCATCGACTCTTGCCTCGAGAACATGCGCGGGCGCATCTATGTAGAACCTGATCTCGGGAACCCGGCGCGGAGACGTGAGCCGGAGCGATACCTCACGGCTGCCGTCGTCGCACCTGGTGTCGGAGGTGACTTCTACTGTTGGCGGCGCAAGGTCAACAATGGGCGCGGGCGCTTTAAGCCGGGGAGTGCGTTCAAAAGGCACAAACTCGCGAACGGACATTTTGGGCGTGCCCGGCGGGAAAAACTGCGAGGTCCACTCATCGGGCGCATCGTCCGTGCTGACCCACCATGCCTGGCCGGTGGTCCTGTCCAGGCCGTACGACACGCTGTTCATCACGGGCGTGTTTGGCCCGCCCGCGTCCCTAATCGAGATAAAGAGAAACATTGAAAGGGGCATCATCAGTAACAACAGGTTGAGTCTGGGCACAGGGTTGAAAAAATAGCACCGTTGTGGTGCAAGGAGCCCGACGAGCAAAACAACCGGCGCCATCAGCAGGGGCGCCATGAGGATTGTCAGCGAGGCGAGCATGCCGCGTGTAAATGGGACAATCAGCAGGATGCCGGGCACGGCAAACAACGCATGCAGCCACACCCGGCGGGCAGACAGGCCGGCCGGGCCGGTGATGAGCACCACCAATCCGATCGAACCCGCCAGCAGTGGCCACAATGCAATGTATGCGCCGTGGGGAAACGCGATCTGCACAACCACCAGAACTACCAGCCACCATGCCAGCGCACCCGCGACAAGGTTGGCGGTTGTGATTTCGTTGGTGAAGGCCCGAAACAACAGCCCCGCGGCAAGAACGGTTATCACAGTAAGTGTCAGCGCAATCACGCGCGCGTCATAGAGAACATAGACGTAGTGGCGGTGGTAGGCGACACCCATAATGGCCGCCGTGATAAGCATGGCAACGGCGGCTGCGCCAAGAATGATCCCCGAGCCGCTTACCATGCCGCGCATCGTCAGGCGCCCGCGACGGACGCCGAACATGACCACGCCGAAAAACGTCAGCACGGCGAGGATCGCGAGCGGAAACCCGAGCGAAGCAGCATAGTGGACCATGATCGGGCCAAAGATGTTGAAGAAAACAGCATCCGGCTCCTGGGGGATGTTGTCGAGAGGCATATTGCCGAAATGGCGCGCCAGGTTGAGCGCGTACGACCCATGGTGCTGGAGGCTGCTGAGGGAGAGGTGGTCGGGGTTGTCGTTGGGCGTGTGGTAATAGGGGAAATCCTCGATGAAAGCGATGTTGTAACCCTGCATCTTGTGGTCGCGCATGACGGTTAGATCGGTTCTCGTGGGCATGCGCCTGTAGATGTCGTAGCTGAGGCTGCTGGCCCGGACGGACGCGCCCGAACGGATAAGCTCGCGGATCAGCCAGCCATTGTTCGGGGTGGTTTCAAACATGCCCGACGGGCCGGACGTGCCGCGCGTCTCCATGTTGAGCAACACGCCGACCTGGTCCGCCCACGGGTGGTGCACAAATGCCCGCGCCCCCGTGAGGCCTCGTTCTTCACCGTCGGTGAAAACGAGAAACAAGTCATTCATCAGCGGCGGCCATGCTTTGACGGCCCGCGCGGTTTCAAGCATTGTGGCGACGCCCGACCCGTCGTCGGCTGCGCCGGGACCATAACTGGTCGAGTCGTAATGAGTGACAAGCGCAAACGCCTTGGTACTGGCTGTCCCGGGAATTCGCGCAAGGACATTGTGGACCTCGCTGATCGTGGAGCCCATCGCCACGATGGCGGTATCGACTTCCGCTTGGACGCCCATGTCGCCAAGCGCACGGAGGATGTAGTCTCGGGCGCGGTCGGCCGCGGGCGTGCCCGACGGATGGGGCTCGACCGCGAACAACCGGACGTGCTGCATGGCACGCTCGGCGGAGAACTCGGTGGGGGCGGCGTCGGCCCGGACCGGGGACGGGGGCTGGCCGGCATAAACGACCGCAATAACAACCGCAAGGAGACCAGCGCCGAGGCCAAATTGAGACAATCCCCGTGTTGTTGAGCCTGGCACAGCCATGGGCGCCTCCCGCATTGGTTGCGCCCAATATAGCATGTACGTTCAATCCGTTCAGCTTCTCCATTCCGTGTGGAGGTGAGATTACAGCGTGCAGTTGCTGTCGCGGGCGTGCGGGTGGTAGGCTGGCGCTCCCGGCGTTTGGGCAGCCGGAACGATGGCAAGGAGATCCCGTCATGGCACACCGTTCAATCGTTTCCCTTCTCATTCTTTCAGCGTTCAGCATGGCGTTTGCCGCCGAAGCCGAAGACTTTCCCTTTCGGCCGGAAGCCCGGCTTTGGAAGCCCGTGCAGGATGAGGTGTACCTGCAGGAGGTGGGGGAGAAGGTGGAGGGTGGCCGGGTCGTGTCGGCAGCCGTGTATGATGGGGTTCTGTACGCGGCGACGCCGGATGGCGTGAAGTCGCTCGAAGGGAGGAGCCTGATGGCGGTGGAAGGGGCGCCTCCGGACGTCAGCCGGTTACGGGCGTCGGGCGGGGCATTGTGGGGCATGGCGGTTGACGGGCTGTACCGATACGACGGCGCGGAGTTGCACAAGGTGGACGACCGCCTCTTTGTTGACGTGTGCGAGCTGGGCGGTGTGGTCTATGGCGCCACACGGGGGGATTTGTACCGCTATGAGAATGGCGCCATGGCCGCGGTTGAACCCGCGACCGGTTATAAGTCGCCCGACACGACGTTTCAGATGGAGGACGGCACGCAGATCCTCCCCGAGCCGATCAAATTTGGGCCCGTCACGCGGATTGCCGCGTACGCGGGCACGCTGTACGGGCTGCGCCCTAACGAGGTGGTCCTGCTCGATGGCGAGACGGTGACGGAGTACGTAGCGGATTGGGGCATGCTGCCCTCGAAAAACCTGCGCGACGTGGTGCGTGTGGGCAACCGGATTTATATCGCTACGGACAGAGGCCTGGGCGTGCTGCGCGGCATGTCGTTGACGAGCATCGGCCGTGACCAGCGGCTGCCGTTTGAAGACACGACCTGCCTGGCAGCGGGCTTTGACGGCGACCTGTGGATCGGCACGACGCGCGGGGCGATCCGCAGCGTCAACGGCGAGTACCAATACTTTGCCGCCGACCGGTGGCTGCCGGCCGATGGCGTGAACGACATCGCGGTCGGCAAGGATGTCGTGTACATCGCCACTGAACGTGGGCTCGGCATCATCCGCTACGAGCCGTACACGCTCGCCAAAAAGGCGGCGTATTACGAACGGCATCTGGACGAGTGGGGGCACAAGCGGCTGGGTTTCATCCACAAGCTGTACTGGGCCGGCGAGGCCGCCGGGTGGTTGCGCGAAATCAGCGACAATGACGGCGGCCATACGGCGCCTTACTTGGCGGCCATGTCGTTTAAATATGCGGCTACCGGCGACGAAAAAGCGCGCCAAGAGGCCGTCGACTCGTTCAAAGCCATGATTTGGCTCGAGGAAATCACCGGCGTGCGCGGCTTGATTGCCCGTGCGATTTGGTCGAATACGGGCGATGCGGGCGAGAAGGCCAAACACGGGTCGGGCGGCCTACCGGCGCGGTGGTATCCGACGCCGGACGGGCTGTGGGAATGGAAAGGCGACACGTCCAGCGACGAGGTGAGCGCCCACTACTACGCCGTGTCGGTGTTTCACGATTTCGCGGCGCGGGGCGCAGAAAAAGATCGCGCAACTGAGCATATCGCCAGGATGACGGACCACATTGTCGAAAACGGCTGGAAGTTGCGAGACGCCAACGGGCAGACTACCCGGTGGGGCCGGTGGGATCCTGAATACTTGCTGCGCCCATACGGAATGGAATCGCGCGGCCTCAACGGCCTGCACGCCCTGGCTTACGCGATCACCGCAAAGGCGTTGACCGGCGAAGACAAATACCAGGACGCGCTCGGTCAGTTGCTGGGCTTTGGTTACCATCAATATACCGTGCGGCAGAAGGCAACCTTTCCGCCGGACATCATCGTGCCATGGGACGACCGGCTCGGGTTCGAGAGCCTGTGGCCGGCCATCAAATACAACAGCGATCCGCAACTGATGTCGATCCTGTTGCGCAGCCTCGAGCGGAGTTGGGAAGTCAAACGACTCGAGCATATCCCCTGGTACAACTTCATGTACGGCGCCATCACAGGAAATGATTGTGAGGAGCAACAAGCAGTCGATCACTTGCGTGCATGGCCGCTGGATCTCGCCAGCTATTCGTACGAAAACTCCTATCGCCACGATTTGGCGCCCGAAACCGGCTACGTGCCGTACGGCGGCGGGACCCGCGGGATGTCGCCCCGAGAGACGGGGCCGTTGATCCACGGGCTCGAGTACGACGGCGGGTCCGGCGGGCGCGCGATTATAGATCCTGCGCCATGGCTCGAAGCTTATTGGCTGGGCCGGTATTATGGGCTGATCGGCGAGCCACAGACGGACGACCCAGCCTTGATGTCTGTCCCGGCGACCAGCGAGAAATTGGGAGCCGCTCCCTACTCTGGAACCGCGAGACCTGACATTCTGTTACCGGAGTAGCCACGGCGGATAAGAAGGGATCGAGAAGGATTGGTATTTTGCGGTTGTTATGCTATAATTCGGCAGATGGGTGGCGCGAATAATGCTAATTGTGAACGCAAAGGGACGCTAAATGGCCGTCAAATACCACTGCCGCAAGTGTGGCAAGCGTTTTGTGGATTGGGGCGCGGAGAAGCTAGGGTACAAGTGCCCGGACTGCGAAGGTGAAGAGTTGATACGAGTGGGTTCGCCGGACGACAAGGTAGTGAAGCGCCCGTCGTTGAAGCGCAAGCCGCGCCGGCCGGTGGTGCCGCTGCCCGTGGAAGAAGAGGGAATCACCGGCATCGACGCGCTGGAGGCGGAGCCCGTCCAGCAAGAACCGCTCTACGCCGCGGAAGAGGAGGAGGTCGAAGAGGAGGCCGAATTCTTGGACGAGACGGACGCGGTGGCGGTGGAAGAGGAGGCCGAAGACGTCGAGATCGGGCCTGACGTTGGCTTTGTTGAGGTGACTCCGCCGCTGGCCGAGGATATTGAGGAAGTTTTGCCTGAATCTGAAGACGGGTGGCCGGCTTAGTACACGGATCCATAAATGCGGCAACGTATAATACACAAAGCAAAAAACGGGGACTGACTACGCTTCTGGCAGTTTGGAAGCGCATTTTCGGCAGTTTGAAAATCGTGTCTGTCCCCGCTTTTTGCGGCATGAATACGTTAGCGAATTTATGAAGTGGCCCACTTAGGCGTCACCACAAAATAAAGTTTACCAATCATCAGCTTTGGTACGATCAAACCGCGGTGAAAACGGCCCAGAGTGCAAACGTTATTTTGTGGTGACCCCTTAGCGGTAGCTGTTAAGACAACTTATTGGGTTTCAGGGGCTGGAACCGGAGCGGTTTCAGCCTCAACGTTTTCCTGAGCCGCGGCGGCTTCGCGGGTAGTGATCACGAGCTGGTCGTAATGGTAGACGATGGCGAGGTTGGTAAAGCGCTCGGGCAGGTTTGACTGAAGCAATGCCGTGAGTGTTGTACCCGGGGCAAGTGTGTAGTCCCACTGGCGCTCGTTGGGGGCGAGTCTTTTTACAGCATCGGTGACTTCGATTTTGACGCCGGTCTCGGCGCTGATGAGGGCCATGATGTCGACGAGATCACGGCTTGCGCTCTTCAGGCATGACTCGGGCAGGGGCTTGTTAAGCTTCTCCGACATGGCCGGCTCGATTTTGGCCCCGAAAAACGTGGCCTGTTTAGGCTCGGCCGGTTTGGGAACCTGACGCTGCTTGGACGGCTCGATGCCGTCATACTTGATTTCAACCACCTGCTTGCGCGGGATAAAAAACGTCACCTCCGGCGTGACTTGGACTTCCACCCCGAGAGGAGATCGCCGCAAAACTTGAACACCTTTAAGCACCGCTCCGGATTTGATACGGATTTCATCTCCAGAGGGAGCGGGGGTGGGCGGCGGAACCGGAACCGGAACCCCGGGGGGAGCACCAGGCATTATGGGCGCGGCGGCTGATCCCGCGGCTGGCGGGGGCGTTGCTGGCGCCGCCGTGGCGGCTGGTTCAGAGCCGGCGGCCGGCACTGGCGCGGGGACTTGCGCAGGGACCGCCGCGGGCGATCCACGCGGGGACGCTGGCGCTGATTCGGGGCCGCTGTTGGGGACTGCTGGCGGGTCAACCTGAGCCGTTGCGTGCATGGCCAACAACAACACCATGCATAAGCCGGTTGCCGTTATCTTCATGTCTGACTTCCTCAACTGTAGTAATTCTAGGCGGGCATTTGGTACAAGTCAAGCTGTTGGCGCCGAATCCGTTGCTCCGAAAAGGCGCGGATGATATGATGGGCACATGGCCAAAGTATTGATCGCCGGCGAGGGTGGGGAACCCTTGGACGTCCTGGAGGCGGAACTTTCGGGGCAGGGCTACGACGTGCTCGTGGCAGTCACAGGGCAGGAAGCCTACGAGTTGGCGTTGAGGGAAAAACCCGCCGCCGTATTTCTGGCGGCACGCATGACCGTGTTCGACGGGCTGACTACTTGCCGAATGATCCGCGACGACCCCGATGTGCCAAAAGACCTGCCCGTGTTCCTGGCAACCAGCTTGGACGTGGATCCCAAGGCGATCGAGCGTGCGGGAGTGACGGAGGTCGTCAGCACGCGCCATGAAGCAAACGAGTTGAGGGAACTGCTGGCCCGCCACTTGGGAAAGGCCATCTGGTTTTAAGTCGTGGCACGGGCGTCTCGCCCGTGGTCGCCGCCCGGTAGCGACTTGGCCGCATTAGGATCATGGCCGGGACGGCCATGCCACAATCCCGCACCAAATGAAACTGATTATTGCGGGCGCGACTATCGTATAGGTCCCATGGGTCCTATAGGTCCTATGCCTTGATCGCGATTTCCTTGTTCTTGGCCGACGACTCGTAGATGGCGTCGATGATTTTCTGTACGCGCAGCGATTCGACGGGCCGCACCCTCACGGGAAGGTTCTCATCGACGCACTGCACGAAATGGCGAATCTCCATCCGGTGGCCTTCCTGTTTGGGCAGCCAGTCCAACTTCATGCTGGTGAGGGTGTCCTTGTAGTAGCTGTAAATGCCCGGCGGCTCAGTGGTAATACCGGCCTTGTCGCCCAATACGCTTATGCCATAGATCTCATCGGGAATGTTGGCCGCCCACGAGCACTCGACCTGCATCGTAACGCCCCTTTCGAACCGGACTAAAGCCGTGGCATAGTCTTCCACGTCAAACTCGTCGGGCGGGTAGGGCGTTCCCCAGTCGGCGTTGCAGAGGTCAGGCCGGTCACCGAACATCCTGTAGACTTTGCCGGAAGCCGCGACCGGTTTGGGGCAGCCCATCAGCCAGATGCACAGGTCCATCATGTGCACGCCGATGTCGATGAGCGGCCCGCCCAGCGACTCTTTCTTGAGGTGAAACTTGCCCCAGCCGGGAATGCCGCGCCGGCGAAGGTATTTGGCGGAAGCCGTGTAGATCTGCCCGAGGTCGCCACGCTCCACGATGCTCTTGAGTTTTTCGGCGCCCGCCTCGAACCGCATGTGCTGGGCAACCATCAGCTTTCTGCGGCGTGCTTTTGCGGCGGCGATCATCTGCTCGCATTCGGCGGCGTTCATGGCCATCGGTTTCTCGACGAGCACGTTCGCGCCGGCGTTCAGCGCCGCGACCGTCACCGGGCAATGGACCCGATTTTGCGTGCAGACGTCGATGATGTCGTACTGGTCTTCCTTCAGCATTTTGGCGTAGCTGAGGAACATTTTTTTTGCGCCGTACTTCTCGCGGGCCTGCACGGCGCGCTGCTCGATGATGTCGCACACGCCGGCCAACTCGACGCGATCTTCGTACTGGAGTTCTTGCCAGTTGGGAAAGTGCATTTCATTGGCAATAGCGCCGCAGCCGATAAGGCCGACTTTGAACGGTTTTCGAGGCATGGTCATTCTTCCCTTCCGAGCACTCCACCCGGCTTCGCCGGACTACGATGACAACAAAACGACTTCACCGCAAGACTCGTTTGCGGCACAAGGCCACGATCAACACCTGTCATTCTGAGCCCGCCCAGCCACTGGCTTCCTCCTTTGATTCCTGCCCACGATCTGGGCGGGCGTGAGAATCCCCTCGATCAAAAACAGTGGCCTCCGGCATACCGCAGGCGAAAAACCAACCATTTTCTTAACACAGTCACAACGGTTACTTCACATCTTTCTCGACAACATCCTTATCGACATCCGCGTTCACGCGCGCCTGCTCCGGCTTGATCCGGAGATCAACCACCCAGGGCAGGTGGTCCGATGCCACCGCGGTCACCGGCGTCGATATGACGCGAGATGATAAAACATCGAACTCGTTCGATACCAGCACGTAATCGATCTGCCGGTCCGGCTTATCAGCGCTGAACGACCAGGTTTTTTCCGGCTCATCGGCGGTGGTTGCGTTTTTGAATCGAGTGAGGAGGGTCTGGACAGCGGGTTCCGGGAGCATTTCGTTGAGGTCGCCGGCGAGAATGGTTGGCATCTCTTCGCATTCGAACAGGAGGATCTCGGCGGCTTGCTCTTTTCGTTCGGCGGCGCTCAGGCCGAAATGCGTGTTGAGCACGGTGACGGGCCTGCCCTGGATGCGAAACGTTACCGACAGGCACACGCGCGGCTCTTTTCCCGGCGGGACGGGAAGCGGGTAGTTGCGGAGGGAATCGATTGGATACCGGGTGAGCGTGCAATTTCCGTACTCGCCACCCTCCACTTTCAGGCTGGGCTCGAACGTGGCGGTCATGCCGGTTTTTTCCGCCAGCAACGCCGGCATATCCAGCGACTCCGAACGCGGCATGTTTTTGTCGACCTCCTGGAGGCATGCGACGTCGCAGTCTTGTTCCCGGATCACAAGCGCGATTCGGTTGATATCGAGTTTTTTGTCCAACCCGGCGCCATGATGAATGTTGTAGGTCATCACACGCAGCGGAATAGGCGCGGAAGCGGGGGCCGCACCGGGCAGGGCCATCGCCAGAAACAGGCACATCTGCATTATGGGCGTCCTTTTGCGGCGGGCCTGTCGGGTTTGGAAAGAGCCCAGCCAAGCGCCGTCCGCCGTTTAGGCAACGACTGGCCGAAGGTCTCGAGGAATTCGGCTGGTACGACATTTGAGTATACAGCAGGGCGAACCATTTGTACGAGTTCGGGATCTTCGATCCGTTTCCGGGCGACGGCCCGCTCGAGCAGCCGCAAATACTCGTAGTCCTCCAACCCGTCCCGCAACAGCTCCGCCCGAATGGACGGAATTGGCGCGCGGGGGCCGGGATAAAAAAGGACGTCGTTCAGCGTCGAGCCCGCCACGACGATGACACCAGGGTTGGATGCCTTCCAGTCCGTGGGCCACTTATTGAGCCCCGAGTGGATGAAGCCGGCCATCCGCTGGGAGAAGCACACCCAAGGGGTCAGCCGGAACTCTGACGTGTGGGCGTCGACGTGGAAAGAAGGAAAATCCTGCTCGTGGGTGAACAGCCACGGCTCGACGGGCTCGAATCTTTCCGGTGGCTGCAGCCATGCGTCGCCGATGACGATTTCACTCACGCCGACCGGCCCCCCGGTGCAGGATTCGGTAAACTCGATGCGCAGATGGCTGAGCACTTGGGGCCGTTTCAGCGTGCCGAGAAGCCAGGTTTGACCATAGGCGACGACCTGCGGGCACTCTTCCCACTCGACCTCGATGCGGGAGGGGGCATAACCCTCGCGAAGCGAAAAAACACTCGTTGCGGCCGCCTCGCAACCCGTTCTCCATATGATGCGTATCTTGTCCGCCTTAACCGGCTGCTTCAGCTTCACATCGAGCCATTCAGGCTTCTTGGGCGTAGGGGTGTTTTCCGAAACCCAGTACGTGAAGACCGACCCGTCGCAGGCTTCGGCGCTCAGCGTGACATACGACTCGTGCGCCCCGGCCTGTTGAGGCAGCGCGCCTTCCGACGAAGCGTTCACGGACTCCGCGGGGCTTTCTGCGATATCGAGCAGGCTGATTCCGTGGCGCAGCCGCTCGTCGGCGTGGGGGTCGTAACGGCACAGAGGCATCGCCCAGATGCGCGTATAGCGTTCGAAAAACGGGTGGACGTCCGCCTCGAGCAACCTCGGGATCCGGTTTTCGTTTATCCTGACGCGGAACGCCGTGTCGCGGACCGTCTGCCACAGCGACCGCTCGGGCAGCACCACCGGCTCGATGTAAGCCTTGTCGAGCCAATTGTGCGCCTCGAGCCAGTCGGCAATGTCGTTGAGAAACGGTTGCAGCGGGTCCTGGGGCGGTTCGGATCCCGGCGGGACATCGTTCAGCCACGGCGCGACGCTGCGCAAGTATGCCTGGAGCGGGTCCTGGGCCGGGTCCGTCTTGTCAGGCTCGGGAAACAGAGCCAAGCCGCCGGGGCCGCCCCCGACGTCGATACTGTTCATGTGGGCGGCGTTGACCGCGTACTCGACGTGCTCTTTGAGCTTGGATGAATCGAATTGCCCGTTGTTTAGCGCAACCAAGCCTTCCGTGCCATCCCAGACGCGGAACGAGATCCGGTATCGGGCAAGCGCATCGTAGATGGGCTTCCACTTTTCGAGGTCCGTTTCATTGATGCCGTAGAACAATTTTATGGCGGCGCGGTCAAGCGGAAATGCGGTCCGGAGCGTCGGCGTCTCCGGAATGGCGAAGTCAAACACGGTGATTTTCAGATCAATTTCGAGCATATTTGCGCGTTTTTTGCCTCGAATTGGGTCGGATTCGACACGGATTTTTGAGGTCCGCGGCCCCGGCTTGGCGTCTCGCGGTATGGCATAAGTAACCCACACGGACCCAGTCTCGTCCGGCCCAAGCGAGAGCGGCGCGTAGTCGAACAACGGGTCCGGCCAAAGCTCGTGTTCCCCAACCGCCCGCGGCGATGGTGCCGGTATTCGGACATAGCCGACCCGGCGTAACACCGGCGCTGGTATGGTGTTATCGGGTGCCTGGGCGGTCACGCGGACGTTTTGCAGCCCGTCTTTGCCAGCGCGGACGCAGACCTGTATGGACTCATACTCGCCCGCGGCGGCATAGATGTGGTTCTCGGCATTGAGCGTGGGCTTGGGCCGGGTCGAGTCCGGAAAGACGCGCGTCATAGGGGATTGCGTCCACACGTCCATCGCCGCCGCGGAAGCCAGCATCAATGCTGCAAGTGCATTCATAACAAGCAATTATGCCAAAGACGAGCGCCCAGTTCCAGCAGAAGCTTTGTCCCCAAAAGACCAGGCGGCTGGAGCGGTGCCGTAGAAGCGGCGTCCCCGCCGCTTCAAGTCCAGAATGCTACATAAAGCGGCGGGGACGCCGCTTCCACGAGTGCGCCCGGGAAGGGGTCTTCGTTAGTTGGCTTTGATTAGGAGCAGCGCGGAGATGTGGAGCGCAGGGATCTGGATTGAGAGAGTGTTGCCGGTGAGGGAGAAGGGGATTGGGGTTTCGGATTTATCTTCATCCGCGGTGGAGAGGGTGACGCCGGTGACGTTTTTGAATGGGACTCTGACCTCAAGTTGCAGACCGTCAACTGGGGTCACGGTGTCTTCGAAAGAAGAGATGCGGCGGATGTTGAGGTTGTAGAGGAAGACGGTGGTGGCGTTTTGGGCATCGCGGACAATGCCGCGGACGTGTGGCGCGTTCTTGACAGCGAGCGAAGGGCTGATACTGCTGAGCCACCCGTCGTTGGCGGCGAAGACGACTTTGCCGCCGCCAGCAGTGTATTGATTGAGGAGTTCATTTTCGCGCTCGTTCAGGACGGACGGTTCCTCGACGACGAGGACGGGGGCTTTCTGGAGTTCTGCAAGCGAAAAATCGTCCTCACAAAAGACGGCATACTGCACGTTTCGGCGGGTGAGATCGCCTGCAATGTCGGATACGGCGCACGTGTCGGTTTCAGTCCATCTGCGGAACGGGAGGAAGACGGCGGCGTCGCGGCGGGGCGTGGTTGTCTCGAACAGGGAAGCGTGTGAACGGAGCCAATCGGCCTGTGGTCGGATGGTATTGATCATGCGTTGTCGCTGGTCTTCCGGCCAAGTTGACCAGAGCATGTAGGAAGCGTCGTGGGCAGCGGCTTCGGCCATGGCGAGCCGGACGAGGTTTGGCGGGGTGTGGTAATCCGCTTCGGCAATCGTGACGGCGACGAGCGGCTTTCCGTGGCAGATGGCTTGCGTCATGCGGTACATCGGCCCGTACTCGGTTGATTCCCCCTTGTCCGTTACGCGCGGCTGGGTCGACATGTCTTCCACGACGACGAAATCCTCGGCTTTGCTCATTTCGTAGATGTTGTAGCCGAGCCCGCGGGATTGAGAGAAGAAGACAGAGGGGTGGTTGAGGCTGTTGTTGGTGGTGAGGAGTGCGTTGCGGTCGAGTATCCTGGCGTAAGCGCGCATTTCAGAGAAGAAATCGGCGGCGATCATCGAGCGGAACCGCATGAAGGCCGTTTTCTGCTCGACGGCGAGGTTCCGCAGGGTTTCGAGCGACATGCCGGGGACGGGGATGTTTTCGCGCCCGCAAAACGCGGCGAATTTGGCCATGCAGTGGGCGCAATAGCAGCCGTCGGTGTGGACGGTGGGGTTGTCGAAAAAGATGCCGTCGTGGCCGGACTCGAGCTGGAGTTTGATCATCTCGCGCTGATACTTGCGCCATTCGGGTTTGTTCATGCAGGCGGGGTTGTAGTCGCCGCCGTACCAGGATTTGAGTGTTTGGCCGTCGCGCCCTTGCTGGAGCCACTCGGCGGGCGGTGTTGAGAATTTGGCGCGGAACTCGGGCGGCCAGTTCTTGTCGAACGTGTCGAGGCCGATGATGGATGTGGCGCAGAGGTAGCCGAGACACGTTTTAATGCCGGCCGCCCTCAACTTCTGGTTGTATTCGAGTTCGGCGGCCACGGCCTGGGCGAGTTTATCGGGCGCGGGGAGGCCACCATACCCATAGTGGCCGAGGCCGGTGCCGTAGACGATGGTTGCGCCGCAGGCGGCGGCGATTTCGCCCTGGTGGCCGAACTCGCCCAGGTGCTCGAACGCGTGGAAGGCGAAACCGACCCGCAGGTCGTGAGTCGGCAGGGGCCGCGTAAAGCCGAGGTGGGTATCGATGAAGTTGTACGCCGCCTCGCGGGCTTCCGGTGGAAAATCATGGGCGCAGTCGGGGTAAATCGCGGCGAGGTTGTCGGGCTTGTTGAATAGGGCGTAGGCGGGCATTGCAGCGGCGACACAGTCTTTGACGCCGGAAACCTCGAAGTTCTCGTCGTGCACGGGCGCGTTGATGAACACGGCGCGCGGCGCGAGCGAGGCGAGGATTTCGGTGAAGTCGAAGGGCATCTTGTCGGGATTTTTTTCGTAAACATTGGCGATGCGCGGCATGTAGCCTTTGTGCGACCAGCCGGTGAGATCGCCGTTGTAGTATTTGGCGAACCGGGTGAACCCGCAACTGGTTACCATAACCTTGATTCGTTCGTCGAACGCGCCGACGAACAGGGTGTTGTGGCCGCCCAGCGAGTGGCCGATGGCGCCAATGCGATCCGGGTCGACCTCGGGCAGCGATTGAAGGAGGTCGACACACCGCATGTGGTTGCCGATGCCCTTAGCGGTGGCGCTGGCATAGCCGCGGGCATAGACGTCGATTTTGTAGTCGCCGAAACCGGGGTAGTCGGGGGCGAGGGTGACGTAGCCGCGCTGGGCGAGTTCCTGGCCGTAATTGCGGTTTATGGTGGTGCCGATGCCGACGGTCTCGGCCTTGCCGATGGCGGTTGTCTGATGGAGGCACAGGATTCCGGGGACTTTTCCGGAGATGTTCTTCGGAATGCACAGATACGCGGGGAGGCGGTCGCCGGGTTCGGGAGTGAACAGGATTTTTTTGCGGATGTACGAACCTTCATCAACGGTTTCAACCGTTTCGATGTCGAGCGGCGTGAGGCTGGTCCGGTCTGGGAGAGGTCCCATCACCTTGATCATGTTGGAAAGGGTGTGGGCGTTGCGAATCTGCAAATCTTCAGGCGCTTGGATGTGGTGTACGGCGCTTTGCGCGTCCTGGTAGACCATAACGTTGAGTTTGTCGGGGTAGACGGGCGCGTCGGTCGCGGGTGCGAGTAGGAACAGGGCTAGAAGTATCTGGAGCATAGGGGCCTCCTTGGGGAAGAGTGTATACGACCAGGGCTCCGGGAGAAAAGACGAAAAGCGGGGACAGATGAGTTGGTGAAAAAAGCATGATTATATTGAAGGCCCGCGAAAAGCAGGGACAGACACGATTTCAAACTGCCGAAATCGAGTCAGTCCCTGTTTTTCGCTAAGGGACATCGGGCGCGGCGGAATGCTACAATAGCGGGAAGCATACCTCGGGGAACGATGATGAATCGACGCGATGAGTTTAAGCGGTTGTTGCACGACAGCGTGGTGATTTTCGATGGGGCGATGGGCACCGAGATTTACCGGCGGGACGTGCAGACGTTGCGGTGTTTTGACGAACTGAATTTGACGGACGCGGACATCATCCGGGAAATCCATGCGGACTATGCGAACGCGGGCGCGGACGTGCTGACGACGAACTCGTTTGGCGCGAACCGGATTTCGCTGGGCAAGTACGGGCTGGACGATAAGGTCGAGGCGATCAACGTAGCGGCGGCCAAACTGGCCCGGGAGGTCGCGGAAAAATGTTCCGACGCTGATAGTTCCCGGCGGGTTTACGTGGCGGGATCGGTGGGGCCGGTGCCGCGGGAAGTAGAAGACGATACCCAGGACGCGGTTCGCCAGCAGGTGACGGCGTTGATGGCGGGCGGTGTGGATTTTATCCTGTTTGAGACGCAGCCGACGCGCGATGCGATGGAAACGTGCGCGCGAGTAATGGTGGCGTTCGATTTCCCGTTCATCCTGAGTTGCACGGTATATGACGATCTCGAGTCGGGCGCGGGCGAGCCGTTGTCGCGGTTGTTTGCGCCGCTCGATGAGGGATGCGGCCAGCCGCTGGCGTGGGGGATGAACTGCGGATCGGGCCCGGACGCTTTGTTGACGGCGGCGGAGCAGGTTGTGAAGATGGTGGACCGCCCGCTGATCGTAATGCCGAACGCGGGCATGCCGAAGGAGGTGGGGGGGCGTCAGTTGTACCTTTGCTCGCCGGACTACATCGCGGGCTACGCGAAACGTTACCTCGATCTTGGCGTGCGGGGTATCGGCGGCTGCTGCGGTACAACGCCGCGGCATATCCAGGAAATTGCGCAGCGCATCCGGCCGCTGGCCAAGGAAAAGGGGCGTACGTTCGAGATCGTTGTTGCGGCGGACGTAGTTCCGCAGACACCGACGCCGTTCCCTCAGAAATCCAGATTTTCGTGGCGGCTGGCGCATGGGGAGTGGGTGACGACAGTCGAGATTGTTCCGCCGCGGGGGTTCAACCTCGCCGACACGATCGCCAAAGCCAACGAATTGCACCGCAGGGGCGTGGACGCGATCAACATCCCGGACGGGCCTCGGGCGAGCTCGAGGCTGTCGCCGCTGATGACGGCCCTGTACATCCAGCGGGAAGCCATGATCGAGGCGATCCTGCACGTGTGCAGCCGGGACAGAAACCTGATCGGGATGCAGGCGGACCTGCTGGCGTGCGCGTTGTGCGACATCCGCAACCTGCTGTTCATCACGGGCGACCCGCCCAAGCTGGGCAACTTCCCGTTTGCGAGCGGCGTGTTCGACACGGACTCGATCGGGATGTGCGGCGTGCAGCGGCGGTTGAACGAAGGCATTGACCTTGGCGGGCAGGCCATCCAGCCGAAGACGAACGCCGTGATCGGCGTCGGGGCCGACCCGACCGCGCTGGATCAGATCAGGGAGGTGCGGCGGTTCCGGCAGAAGGTCGAGGCGGGGGCCGAATTTGCCATCACACAGCCAGTGTTCGATTGCGAGCCGTTGCTGCGGTTCCTGGACAAGGTGGGAGACCTCGAAATTCCGGTGCTGGCGGGAATCTGGCCGCTGGCCAGCTACAGGAACGCGGCGTTTTTGCAGAACGAGGTTCCGGGCGTGGTGATCCCGGAGGACGTGATGGAGCGGATGGCGGCGGCAAAGGGCCGGGACGAGCAGCGGGAGACGGGAATCGCAATCGCGCGTGAGACGATCGAGAAGATCCGGGACCGGATTGCGGGGATTCAGGTCAGCGCGCCGTTTGGCAACATTGCGACGGCGCTGGCGGTGATTGGATAGTGCGGAAAATGGGGAAGCTGGAGATGGTAAAAAATCGAGGAGTTGCTTCATGGCCGGGCCGCGAAAAGCAGGGACAGACACGACTTTCAAACTGCCGAAAATGCGCTTCCAAACTGCGGGAGGCGCGTCTTGCGAAGATGTAAGCGATTAGCACGGTAGGGTCCGCGAAAAGCGGGGACAGACACGCTTTTCAAACTGCCGAAAATGCGCTTCCAAACTGCCAGAAGCGTAGTCAGTCCCCGTTTTTCGCTCAGTCTCTGTTTTTCGCTCAGGCTTCGTGGTAGGGGCGGAGAATGCCTTCCTGGGTGATTACGGCATCCTGATAATCGTTGCCGCCCTCAAGTGTGACGCCGGAAAGGACGACACATCGATCGAGCCGTGCCGGTTTTAAGATGACGACGTTGTCGCCCAGCACGGTTTCGACCAGTTCCACGCCGGAGGCGAGCCGGCAGCCGTTGCCAACGAGCCGGGTGAGGTTGTTTCGCTGGAGTACGTGGCGCGAGCACTTGATCAAGTCGCCGATGTAGGTGACGTTGATGTCAAACTCGACAACGGGCGCAACCCGGACGGCGTACTCGTAGTCGATCAGGATTTGAATCGAGTCGGTGATCTCGTATTCGTCGCGCATGGCGGTTCGCGGGGTATGGCGGATGGCATCGAAGATGGCGAGATCGAACAGGTACAACCCGCAACCTTTGGTCATGCAGGGAAGTTGGCGTGGTTTTTCGATGACGCGGCGGACCGACCCGTCGTCGCGCGTGATCACGCAGAAGTTTCGCTTGACGGCGTCGGGCTCGGTTTCTTCGCGGACGGCGAGTACGGCGGCGGCCCCATGCTGTTCCATTTCGCGCACCATCGCGTCGAGGTCGGTCAGATCGAAGAAGATGTCGCCCAGAAACAGCATGAACGGCCGGTCGATGCAGGCCTCGAGCTGGCCGACGGCGTGGGCGATTCCCAGCCGTTTTTCTTGCTCGACGTATTTGATCCGGACGCCGAATTGGGTCCCGTCGCCGAGCACCTGCGTAATGCGGTGTCCGAGATGGCCGATGACGATGATGACCTCGTCAATGCCGAGGCGCTTCATGTGTTCGAGCTGGTACACGAGCAGGGGCTTGTTGGCAATAGGGATGATGGGCTTGGGAAAAAGGTTGCCAAACGGCCCCATGCGCGACCCGTGACCCGCGGCGAGGATGACGCCCTGGTAGTTGGATTTGGCTGGCATTGCAGTTCTCGTTCAGTTAATTTGCACAGCGAGACTGTAGCAGATCCGGCGGGCGGGGGGCAAAAGGCTCTGGGGGGCGGAAAAACCGGAAAATTAATACGCCGTGCTGTTGCGGTTTTCGGCGCAAGATGCTACATTGGTTGGGCATTTGAGTAATTACCAATTGGCGCAGGATAAACCCGATTGTAGGTGGTGAGGAGAAGAAAGGACTCGTAATGAGAAAAGAAGGCGCGGCAAACAAAGGTATGCTGATTTTGGTGGCACTGATTATCGTGGCGGTCGTCGCGGCGGTGATAATGTTGCAGCGGGGGAAGGTGGAACCACCGCCGGCCCCACCGGCCCCTGCGCCCGCGCCCGAACCGGCTCCTCCAGCCACGCCGATAGTGGAGCCGCCCGAGCCGGCGCCCGCGCCTGTCGAGGAACCCGCGGCGGCCGTTGAAGAGCCGCCCGCCCCGGAACAGCCCGCCGAGGTTGCCCCGGCGGAACCGCCCAAGGAGCCGCTGAACGCGCGCACGCTGGCGGGCACCAAATGGAAGCCCAGTTTCCCGACGGAAAATCAGAGCATGACTCAGAACACGAAGGTGGAAGTTGAGTTTGCGCCGGACGGTACTTGGAGAATCAACGACCAAGTAAAGGCGAAGTGGGCCGTCGAAGGCAAGCGGGTCAAGATTTTTGACGATAAGGGCGAGGTTCATTACCTGGACATCGTGGGCGACAAGCTGATGTTCAATGGTGAGGAAATTCAGCGCGCGAATTAGCCAAGCCTGTCGAGTTTTTGCTGCAGAGAAACCCGCGGCCCTTTTTGGGGCCCGCGGGTTTTGGCGTTTCTCTTACATGCAGTGTGTGCCTGCGAACGGAAGCGTGGTGGGCGTAATGACGATTTCGGAGGTGTACTTCTGGTCGCCGCAGAAATCGACTTCAACAAAGTAGGCCGTCCAACCCTGAGCCGGGGGCGGGATCTGCTTGAGGTCGGCCACCGGGAAACCGGTGCAGATTTTCACCCATTAACGGAAACCAGTAGGACGCAGCCAGTTGCAGGTAGAGTAAGAGAAACATCACAGGACGGTTGGCGAGTAATGTACCTATTAGGCAAACTGCGTGGCGAGGCCGACGGTGACAAAGAAGCCGGTCTTGCAGCCCGGTAAAGGGCGGCAAGACCGGTTATAACATCTATCCGAAACCAGCCGATTACATGCAGTGAGTGCCGGCAAACGGGAGGATATCGGGGGTGACCCGCATCGGGCTGGAGTAGATGTGGTCGCCGCTGTAGGTCATCTCGACCATGAAGCAGGTCCAGCCTTCCGCCGGAGGCGGGCAGTAGCCGACGTACACGCCGCCGCCCTGGTCATACAGAGGCGAGCTGGTGTAGTTGGCGCCGTACGCCTCGACGCGGAAGTCGCGGGCGACAGGGTTGGTCATCTGCCACAGCTTTACGGACGACGGGGCCGTCTGGCACACCACGCGGATCGAGCCGTCGGGCTCGAACGACCAGGTGTAGGCCGGATTGGCCGCGCCGTTCTTGACGTTGGTGGCCCATGCGATAACACCCGGCAGAACCGTCGAATCGCTGTCGATATTGTGGTCGGTGTTGGGGACATACCGGATGTGGTTTACGCCTGGAATGTCATTGATGTAGAACTGCATGCTGTCGGGCAGGAAGAACTGGTCGCCGGTCGAGCACACCAGAACTTTCGGCTTGGTGTAGGCGACGGGATTAGCCTCGAGGTACAGCCACGGGTCGACGATGCGCAGGAGCGCTTGGCCTTCCGGCAACTTCATGCGGCAGAACAGGTCGAAGTCGGCGTAGGGCTGCACGGCCGGTGCATAGAACCCGTAGGCCTCCCAGTGGTGGTCGACGTTTTCGTCCATGTTCAGGATGTCGATAACCAGGTGGGCCTCGCCGATGATCCTCGGATCGTCATACGCGGACATCAGCCAGGTGGTCCAGCCACGCTTGGATGCGCCGGCAATAATGAACTGCGTGACGCTGGAGACCTTGGCATGGACGGTGTCCATGCCGCGGATGCCGGCTTTGACCATGGCGAGGTGGGCAACCCACTCGAAGTCGCCGGTGACGGCCGCTTTGTCCAGGCAGTAGGCCAGGATGTCGTCTTCGGAGCGGTATACGCCGGGTTCGTCGGCGAACATCAGCGGCTCGTTGGGGATCTGCTTTAGATCGGCGACGACGACGCCGGCCGCGACGGCTGCAAGGCCGATGTTGTCATCCTGGTCCATCGGCGGATCGCCGCCGTTGCTGCCGCCGTCAATCAGGATGATGCACGGGTTGCCGCTGAACCACGGCTTCGTGACTATCAGGTAGTGCTGCCACAGGACCCGGTCTACTTCGTTGGCGTAGCGGAACTGCTGCGACGTCATGTCGATGAAATAATCGGTGTACAGGAAGCCCGAAGAGGAATAATACTCGCTCCAGGTGTAGTTGGAGTCGGGCTTGTTGACGTAGTTGGCCAAGGCGTTTGCCGGATTGGGCAGTTCGGTAAACACGCCGGTGACCGACTTGTTGCCGTCCATCAGGATGGTGGTCGGGTTGGTGGACCCGCTCAAGTTGCCTTCCCAGTGGTCGAACTGCCAGTACTCGGCGGCCTGCGCCGAGACGTCGACAATCGTACCCGACTCATACTCCGTCGTTCCTGCCGGCGTGACGGTTCCCTGTCCGACGACGGAGGTGGTCAGTGTGTACATGGGCGGGCCGGAATAGGTGAAGTTGGCCGTGATCGTTTTGTTATTGTTCATCTTGATACTGAGCGGGTTTTTGGTGCTGTTCACCGAACCGGTCCAGTTGACAAATGACCAGCCGTCTGCCGGATAGGCGGTGACGACGACGGTGGTGTTTTTGGTGTAGCTGTGAACGCCTGGGGTCGGGTTGGTCGTTCCTTGGCCGTTGACGTTTATTGTCAAGGTGACAGTTGCCGCCACGGCTGAAAATGAGAATCCCGCCACCAGCACAGCCAGGAACAACAAAGTGCCAAATCGTTTCATCTCTTTTTCTCCTCAAGTCCTTAGTTCGTCTTTTTGATTGTTTTGAACATGGGCACTTCAGTACTTAAGAGATGGGGCGTTGCGCGCCCCGGCGGGCCCTCCTTCTGAATCTGAAACCCCGGTCAACCGTGGATGTGCGGCCCCATAGCGTGCACATCCAGCAGAGTTATATAAACAGGTTAGCATATCAATTAGGAAAACGCAATGGGATGTTTTGGGAAATGCGTAGGGGTTATCTATTGACAAGAAGGCCGCTGGGGGTATCTCCCGGTAAAGCTTGCCGTCTGAACGCTGTAACCACAACCGATTCTGCGAGTAGAGGGCTGTTTTGGAGCAGAATTAGCAGGCTCGACGGTCCTTGTGCAATGGGGCCGAATCGGCTTTTTAGAGAATTCTTGGCCGACTCAGGTGGCGGGTATCATGTAATCTTGGTTACAAAACCCCAAGGGCCTTCGTTCCGCCAGAACTTGCTCAAAAGAACCGGGTGAGAATTTCCCGTTTCCTAAGTACACATATTCGTAACTGTCCAGGTGCCATCTTGTCAAGATATGGTGTATAATGCATTCGAGAGCTACAATATGTTGTGGTGAGAATGGTCATGGATGAGGTTTCCTGGATGAAGGTGCATACGCGTGCGGAAG
>Ga0315285_10000948_pt1 | contig 30138 bp, 13 predicted proteins | sample YL17G09_36_MG_FD_203698 | JGI IMG/M metagenome (GOLD analysis project Ga0315285, IMG submission 203698) | Sediment microbial communities from Yellowstone Lake, YNP, Wyoming, USA - YL17G09_36 | ecosystem: Environmental > Aquatic > Freshwater > Lake > Sediment | place: USA: Wyoming | collected...
GATCCAGAGGGCCACATCGCCGTCTCAGGCACCCAGGGCACCAACGCCTACAACGGCTGCGACTGGTACCGCCTCGACCAGGTGATAGACGACTTCCTCTCCTACGGTGGCGGCAACCAGTGGGACCTCCACCGCTGCTTCGCCAAGCCTGGGGCCATGATCGGCTTCTGGACCGGCTACGGCTCCTCCGGCCTCGGCGTCCAGAACGCCATCTGGAACGCCGCCATCCATGACGTGCTCTATCCCAACATCTTCTGGATGTACTCGTACCTCAACCCCGACTTCACCTATTCCAGGTCCGCCCGCGACATGGGCGAGGCCTTTCAGGCGCTCCGCTTCGAGGGGGTAGGGCGGCTGTTCGCGGAGTCCGAACGGCTTCAGGACGGCATCGCTCTCCACTTCTCCATGCCCTCGGTGCATGCCGGCAGCATCTACGGCTCGGCCCATCCCGCAGAGGGCCGTAACCTCCGCCAGATCTCCGGCGCCCGCAACGGCTGGGTGCAGATGATCACCAACCTGGGCATGCAGCTCGACTTCGTCTCCTACGCGCAGGTCGAGGAGGGGGCGTTGGCATCTGGCAAGTACCGCGTCTTCATCCTGCCGCTGTCCCTCGCGCTCTCGCCCGAAGAGGTGCAGGCGACCAGGGCCTTCGCTGAGAACGGCGGTGTCGTCATCGCCGACGCGGGCGCGGGGATGATGGACGATCACTGCTCCTGGGTCGAGGGAGGTGGGCTTAGCGACTTCTTTGGGATCGCCACTGCGCCCTCGGACCGGCGGCTGCTGGCACACGTGGCCGGTCCCGTGGCGGTGACACCGGAGGGCGCGGCCTGGGGCTTGAGCGCCGGGGCGCTGGAGGGGATCGACGCGGTCGAGCCCGTAACCGGAACCACCGGCTCCGCCCTACTCAAGATAGGCGATACTGACGCCGTTATCGTGAAGCAAGTGGGGAAGGGCTGGGCCGTCTACCTCAATGCCTCCCTCGACCGCTACGGGAGGTCGGGCCGACGCCGGGCAGGAGCCGACGCGAGCAGCAGCGTTGCCGATACCAGTGGCAGCTACCGCGCGCTCGTGAACAGCGTGTTCTCCCACCTCGGCATCCGGCCTGCTGTCCAGGTCCTCGATGCCGACGGCCGGCCGCTCTCTCAGGCTCAGGTCGTGCGGTATCGCTTCGGCGACTCCGAGGCGCTGGCCATCGTCACCGAGGATGTGGGCGCCAGGGCAGTGGAAGGGCAAGACGGCGTCACTATCTACCACGACGAGAAGCTGGGCGACGTCGCCCGGCAGGAGCTCACCATTCGGCTACCGCGGGAGTGGCACGTGACCGACGTCCGCACTGGCGAGCGGCTGGGCCAGACTGATACCGTGAAGACCACCGTCACGGTGGGCGGCGCGCTCGTCCTGGGCCTCGCGGGGCAGAAGAACAGCCTGTCCCTCACCGGTCCCGCCTCCGCCGGCCTCGGGGACCACCCTAAGTTCAGGGTCACGTCATCGCGCAGCGACCAGGCCCTGGTGCGCTGCCATGTCTACGGGCCGGACGGAGTGTTCCTGCACACCTACGCGCAGAACCTCCTCATCGAGGCAGGCGGCGGGACCTTCACCCTCGCCTCCGCGCTCAGTGACAAGCCAGGGGAGTATACGCTCACAGTCACTGATATCCTCACTGGCGCGACGGCCGAGGCGAAGATCGTGCTCCGCTAGGGCCACCGGGCGCACCTGTCTGGTGGGTGAGCTGGAGCCGCGTGTGGTTGTCAGGCGGCGATGGAACCACCGGTCGTTGTCAGGCGTCTCTGAGACCGCAGTCTCAAGCTGCCAGACGGAAGGCGGTCACCCTGGCCTCGGCGAACTGTCGCCGCTCGATCCTCGGTGGGACCGTCTTCGCCGATCGGTCGGGACGTTCCCAGCGCACTCGTCTGTGGATGCCTTCGGGCGTCGCGCCACCCAGCGTCATGTGTCCCCGATATTCGTTGTAGTACACCGCGAACTCGCGCAGCAGCGGCTCCAGGTGGTCGGCACCCCGGATGATGCCCACTCGCCTCAGCCACTCTCCCTTCAACGTCAAGATAGCGCGCTCGGCGACGGCAACTGATCCTTGTCTACCGAGCGTCCCGAACCGGTGCCTGACTCCCCATCGACGAAGCAACTGCTGGAACGCTCCAGATGTGAACACAGAGTCCTTGTCGCTCACCAGCTCCATGGGCGCACCGTGACGGCGGAATGCGCTCTCCATCGCCTCGATCACCGAGCCACCGTCAGACCCATACAGGGCTGAGACGGACGTCGCCATGCGGGAGAGGTGGTCAACTGCCACCAGCACCCAAGTGGGCCAGATGCCCCAGCGCCACACTCGGGTGCTGTCCAGCGACCAGGTCTGGTTGGGGGCCGTGGCTGTGATCCGGACGGGTCCTCGGCAGCGCTTCCTCACTGACCGAGCCGCTGGGAGCGGCTCCTGAGGCCGCGCCCGCAAGAGGATGTCCCGGACTGTCGATGGGGCGAGGAACACGCCCATCGCCCAGAGCGCCATCGCCATGCGGTGTCGGCCCCATCCCGGATTCTGGCCGAAGGTCTCCCAGACCAAGGCCACGATGTCCTGAGGAGTCTTGTTGGCAGGCTCTCTGTGTCGTGCGCGGTTGCCGAACCTCCCGTCTCGCAGGACTTCGAGCCATCGGTGGACGCTCGATCGAGACACGCCGAGCATCTCTCGAAGCCGCCGGCGTGGGATCTGGAAGTACTCGCATAGCCAGAGGATCCTCAGCCGTTCTGTGGGCTCGTACGGCCTCCGGATCGCGCTCTTTTGCAGGCGCTGCTCAAGCACCTCGATGTGCGCGTCCCGCAACGCCAGCGCGTCTTCGAGCAGAAGCAGCCGGGCCTCGAGCTCAGCGACCCGGCTGTGATCTGAGACCCCAGCCGCCTGTTCGAGGCAGAGGTGGCGTCGCCGTCCAGCCCACCGGGCGCTGAGGAGCATGGCCTGTACGCTGAGGGAGACAACTGCTGGAAACAGATTCATCTGAGCTCACTCCAGAGTGAAGGGCGGCGCCGCTGGGCGCTGCCCGAATGGTTTCAGATGATAGGACAGCTGGCGGAACGGAGCAAGCTCAGGAAGCCTGGAGGCTGGTCTCACGACCCCCTAACAATGACCAGCGGTCCCATCGGCGCCTGACATACGCAAGCGGACCCAAGCCAGGTCGCCTAACGTCTGGTGAGGTGGGGAGTGTGCTTGGCGTTCGGCATGGTTGAGGCAAGAAGCCGGGTCGAGGCCCGGAACTGGAGTAGCTATCACCAGTCGGGAGACTGCGCTGGACTAGCCAAGCTGACACCAGAGGCAATCAAGCCGCTCGTGTTTGCCAAGGAACGCACGCCAGCACTGGACAAGAGGAGTGTGGGACGCGCCAGTGCTGGCTCCCTCGTAGGTCGGAAGGAGAACCACTCCATGGCCGGTTACCGTGTTCTTGTCCTTGCGTTCCTGTCCGTGTGGCTGCTGCAGGCGGCCACCTGGCCGGCGGAGCTGCCGAAGCCGATCTTCTACCTGCCGCTGGATGGCAGTACCTCCGCCACGCTGGCCGGCGGGACGCGCGCCCCCCGCATCGCCGGTCAGGCGGACACGATTCTCGCTCTGATCGACCTGCAGCGATCAAGCTTTGGCCCAGGCAAGGTGGGCCGGGGCTACGATGTCCAGGATTCCCCCCTGGTCTTCCCATGTGCTGGCAACTTCCGCGCCGACGAAGGCACCTGCAGCTTCTGGATCTGCCCCCACTTCTCCGGCGCAGACCCGAGCATGTACGCCGCCTTCTTCGGCGCTGCCGACTGGGGCATGCTCTACAAGTACGAGGACCAGTCCTCTCTCACTTTCGGCACTGCGAAGCCCGAGGGCGACCTGTACTACGACTGCGGCGCACGCGACATCAGCACCTGGCGCCCGGACGAGTGGCATCATGTGGTTGTCAACTGGTCGCGGGCTGGGAACGCCCGGCGCATCTACATCGATGGCAAACTGGAGGCCTCAGCTCCCTTCCCCTACCACCGCGAAGTGCCGGAGGGGAGCCTCTTCATCGGGTCAAGCTGTGCCCTCTATCCGGGCTACACGGCCCATGCTCGCCTGGATGAAGTCGCCATCTGGGACCAGCCCCTGAGCGAGGGGAGCGTTCGCGAGCTCTTCACCCTTGGCGGGGCCGGAAAGCCGCTCTGGAGTGCGGAGGTCACACCCATGCCGCCGGCCGGAAGCCAGACAGAGCGCCTCAACTTGGTCCATCCAGACGCTCCCAAGATACCGGAGGCGACGCCTGCCGCGGCCCAGCGCATCGCCACACGCCAGACCATACCCCTGAACGGCTGGTGGCATTTCCTGCCGGCTGTAGAAGCGCTTACGGAGCTGCCTGCAGAGGGCTGGGGGTGGACCCGGGTGCCGGGCTACTGGACCGACAGGGAAGGCACGGTGGGTCCGGATGGGCAGCCGGCCGGCGGGTCCTGGGGGGGCCGCCCGATGTCGCAGTTCACCACCGGCTACCTCCAGCGCACGTTCGGGGCCGACCCGGACTGGAAGGCCCGCGAGGTGTTCCTGCACTTCGACGGGGTGGATGGGCTGGCCGAGGTCTTCCTGAACGGAGAGCGCATCGGCCGGCTCCCGAGCTGGGAATACGAGGACTACGACGTAGGCCCGCGGCTGAGGTACGGTGAGGAGAACACGCTGACGCTGGTCTTGCACCCTCAGGGCGGCACCCGGGAATCCGGCACGTATGGGGGCGTGTCGCTGCGCGTGCTGCCGAAGGCTTTCGTCAACGATATCGTCGTATGGCCTCTGCTGGCGAAGGGGCAGATCGGGTTCTCGTGCGACGTGTGGCACACTGGCGCGCCGTCGGAGGCGCAGCTCGAACTGGAGGTAGCGCCGAGTTCGTCGCAGGAGGCGGTGAAGCGCTTCGAGGTGCTCTGCCGGCTGCAGGGGGCCGACCGCGGCCAGGCCGAGCTCTCGGCGCAGGCGCAGCGTGTGGAGTCCTCCTTCGACTGGAAGGACGCCCACCTGTGGACCTACGATGACCCCTTCCTGTACCAGGTGCGTGCCCGGCTGCGGCTGCGGGGCGCCGTGGTTGACGAGACGCCGTGGCAGCGCTTCGGCTTCCGCGAGTTCACCAGGCTTGGCAGCGACTTCTTCCTGAATGGGAAGCCCACACACTTGCGCGGCCATCAGATCGATCTCGGCTGGTCCAACCAGATGGCACGCGTCAAGGAGCTGAAGGGCGCGGGCATGAACGCCTTCGAACTCTCCGGGCCCATCAGCAGCGACTGGTATGGGGGTTCTCCTTACCAGGACCAGCTGTTCGAGCAGGTGCTGAACTACGCCGATGAGCACGGCCTGATCGCCTTGCCTCTTCTGCCCGACGCGCGGGTGCTACGTGACCGCATCTTCGACCCCGAGGTGGCTCAGCTCTATCGCCGCCGCGTCGAGAAGCACATCCGCCGCTACGGCAACCACGCGTCCATCGGCATGTGGTTCATGCACTTCAACCTGGCCGGCTACGACTGGTGCATGGCGCCGGACAAGATCGACGGTTCCTACAAGCCGTCCGACACTGCCTTCCTCGCCAGAGAGCGCTACGCGTTGGAGGCGCAGCGGATCGCGCAGACCGTGGATCCCCGCCCGATCTACCACCATGCCTGTGGCAACTTCGGAGACATCTTCACCGTCAACTGCTACATCGGCCCCGACTCGCCGCTGCAGGAGCGCGAGGAGTGGCCCTCCCGTTGGGCGGAGAAGCGGCCCTTCCCGCTGATCGCCTGCGAGCACTGCCTGATGCTCATCCCCTACTGGTTCCGCGAACGCCGCTTCCCACTCGACGATGTCTACGCCAGCGAGCCGATCTTCGATGAGATCGCGGCGATGTACGAAGGCCGGCGCGCCTACGGGTCCCTCACGCCCCAGCTCTTCGACCTCTACGACATGGGCCAAGAGCCGAGGGGCTCGCGCACCCAGGCGCTGATCGAGAACCACCCGGGTTACCAGGAGGTCAAGACGATCTTCGCCCGCCGGTCGCTCCGTGCCTGGCGCACCTACGGGGTGTCCGGCATCATCTTCAATGCCGAGAACTGGGACTTCAAGGACGCGAACGGCAGCGAGCTCCCGGTGATGAAGGCGATGGCACGCTACTTCGGCGACACCGACCTCTACATCGCGGGCCCGGCGGGGGACTGGGAGTCCAAGGACCACAGCTTCGTCTCCGGCGAGCGCGTCCGCAAGCAGATCGTCCTCCTGAACGACCTGACCCGCGACCTCCCCTGCAAGCTGGAGTGGCGACTGGTGGACGCGAAAGGCAAGGTTAGCGCGTCGGGCAAGGTTGACGCCGTCTCGCGTGCCGGACAGCCGACATTCGCACCTGTCGAGTTCGCGGCGCCGAAGGTGACGGCTCGAACCGGCTTCACGCTGGTCGTGTCCGTCGTCTCACAGCCTGGACAGCACTTCCAGCCGGAGTCTCTGGCTTTGCAGGTGTATCCGCTGGCGCCGCGCCCCCTCGTGCGGGGCAAGGTACTCCTCTTCGATACGGAGGGGCAGACGACCGCGGCCCTCACGCGCGCCGGCATCCCCTTCCAGCCTCTCACTGAGGCCTCCGACCCGTCGTCGGCGGCGCTGGTCATCGTAGGGCGGAAGTCGTACACCGATGCTTTCCTGGCGCTGTCGAGGAAGCTAGACCTGGAGCGCGCCGTGCGAAGCGGCCTCCACCTGCTCGTCTTCGAGCAGACCGCCGGCAGCCCCCTTGGCCTGAAGCTGGAGGAGCAGTCAACCCGGCAGGCGTTCATCGCAGCACCGGGTCACCCGTTCCTGCGCGGCCTGGCGCCTGAGGATCTGGTGGACTTCCGAGGCCGGAGCGACCTGATGGTCGCCTACCCGCCGGCCGCGCCAGAGACTGAGCGCGAATGGCCCACGCGCTTCTTCAAGTGGGGCAACCGCGGGGTGGTCGCTACCTACGTCTGCGCTAAGCCGCACTACGCGCCCTTCACACCGGTCCTCGAATGCGGCTTCGACCTGGTGGACTCTCCGCTGATGGAAGCGCGCCTGGGGGCCGGGCGGGCAGTCGTCTGCCAGTTGGATGTCACTTCGCGCTGCGGCATCGATCCGGTCGCTACGCGGCTCGTGCAGAACCTGGTCGGGGAGCTTACTCGCAGAGCGGATGCCGGCGCGCGCCCCTGCGCCTTCCTTGGGGAATCGGCGAAGGAGTTTGCGCGCCCCTTCGGCATCGTTCCGGAAGCCTTCGACCCTCAGCGCTCCAACCTGGTGTTTGTCGGCGCCGAGCCGCTTTCGCCGGAGCAGATAGCCGGCATTGAGGCGGTCGCACGCCGCGGAGCAACCGTCCTACTGCTGCCGGGCGTGTCTTCGGCCGGCGCTCTCGGCCTGCAGACAAAGGAGACGCGGGTCTTCATCGGCCGGATGGGCTCCTCGCCGCTGCTGGCCGGCCTAGGAGATGACGACCTCTACCTGAAGGGCTGGACCACAGTGGCCGCGGCACTGCCCGGGAACGGGTGGGAGAGCATCGTCGCGCCGGGACTGGTTTCGGTGAAGGAGGTAGGTAAGGGGATGCTCGTCGCCTGCCAGGTGGATCCCGGCAAGCTCGGGGCCAGCCGCGGCCGGGTGAAAGCCCTTCGCTTCTGGAACATCCTGCTGGCGAACCTGGGGGCGCGCCGGACCGGGTTCGATGCCTTCCTGGAGCCTGAAGGTTCGCTCTACGAGGAGAACCGCTGGGAGCATATTCCGCCCTACATCGACTGGTAGCGGCGCGAGGGGAGGAGAGCATGAGCAGACTGCGGCGAGGCATTGGGATCTACTCTGGCAACAGCTACTACTGGGCGCGCGGCGGGAGACCGGTGCTGCTGCTGGGCGGGTCGCCCTGCGCGGAAGGGCCCAACGACGTAGGCATCTTCCACTTGCCGGACCTCGTCGAGCACCTGGACGCGCTCGTGGCAGTGGGCGGCAACTGGATGCGCTGCCTCATGTCCGGACAGCACAGCAGCAACCGCTGGCCCTTCGCTCGCGTGGGCGACCGCTACGACCTGAGCCAGTGGAACGAGGAGTACTGGGAACGTTTCGAGCTCTACCTGCGTGAGTCCCAAGCACAGGGCCTCGTCACCGACTGCGAGCTCTGGGCGACCTTTGACTACTACCGTGACACGTGGCTGGTCAACCCCTTCAACCCGGCGAACAACGTGAACTACTCGGCCGAGTCCACAGGGATTCCGACCGCCGTGGACACCCCGCCTTCGCAGGCCGAGAACCCGTTCTTCTGGACCATCCCCGAGGAGCACGACCTGACCGAGGTGCTGCGCTACCAGCAGTGCTTCGTGGACCGGATCCTGTCCCACACGCTGCGCTACGATCACGTGCTCTACTGCATGGACAACGAGACGATGGTGACGCCGACGTGGGGCGAGTACTGGGCGCGCTACGTGCGACGCAAGGCGGCCGAGGCCGGCAAGACGGTCTACCTGACGGAGATGCGCGACCCCAACGATATGCGCGACCCTGAGCACCTCCATATCATCGACCGGCCCGACCTCTTCGATTACATCGAGATCGCGCAGAACAACATCAAGGCCGGCCGCACCCACTATGACGGCATCCAGTACGTGCGCACCCGCATTGCAGCACATCCCCGGCCGCTGAGCAACGTCAAGATCTACGGCACGGACGGCTCCACCTACTTCGGCCCCAACCGGGAGGGGATCGCACGCTTCTGGCGCAACCTTTTCGGCGGGGCCGCCTCCGCCCGCTTCCACGAGAAGCACCTCGGCTTCAGCGAGGCGGCCCAGCACCATATTCGGAGTGCGCGGGCGGTGATGGCGGCCTTCGATATCTTCGCGTGCGAGCCGCGCCAAGACCTGCTCCATACGGAGGGCGAGAACACCGCCTACGGCCTCGCCCGGCCGGGCGCGGAGTACGCCGTCTACTTCACCGATGGCGGAGCGGCCGATCTCGACGTCACGGGCTGCTCCGGAGTTGGCCTTCGCTGGTTCAGCCTCGACCAGGGCGACTGGGCAGGCGAGCCGCAGATGCGGACCGGCGCGTCTGCACACCTTCAGACCCCTGGCCCGGGCCAGTGGGTGGCCGTCGTGCGCGCTCGGTAGACGGCAGCCAGCTCTGCCGCTTCCTCCTGTCCTTGTCAGGGGCCCATGGAGCCGGTCTGACATCACGCCGCCAGCCGGAAAGCCGTGACTCGCGTGTCTGGGAACAACCGTCGCTCGATAGTACCCGGGAGGGTCTTGGCTGATCGGTCAGGTCGCTGCCAGACTTCCATGCGGTGGATCAACGATGGGACCGCCCCGCCGATGGCCGAGTGTCCCCGCCAGTGGTTGTAGTACTCCGAGAAGCCATCGCGGAGTTGGGTCAAGTGATCCAGCCCTCGGATGATTGGAGCGCGCCTCAGCCATTCCTGCTTCAGCGTCAGAATCGCGCGTTCGGTGACCGCGATGGAACCATGCTTCCCCACCGCGCCGAACCGCTGCTTGATGTTCCAGTCCCTCAACAGCGCCGCGAACACCTCGCTCACCAAGAGGCCTTCTTGGTCACTGATGATATGCTTGGGCGCTCCGTGGCGCAAAAAAGCTGTCTCCAGCACCTCCACTACCCACCCCGCGTTGGGGCCTTCCAGTGGGGCGATGGCCATCACCGCCCGCGAAAAGTGGTCGATCGCCACCAACACCCACGTGGGCCAGACTCCCCAGCGCCACACCCGCGTCCGATCCACGGACCACACGTGATTCGGATAGCGGGCGATGATCTGCCGCGGCTTCACAGAGCACTTCGCCTGAACCGGCAGCGGTGTCGACGTCTTCGGCCTGGGCCTAAGGAGGATATCACGGACGGTGGTCGCCGAGATGAACGCGCCCAGCACCCACAGTGTCATCGCCATTCGATGCCGGCCCCACATCGGGTTCTGCCGGAAGATATCCCAGATCAGCTCCGCGATCTCCCGAGGGGTCTTGTTCACCGGTTCCTTCGGCTCGTTTCCCTTTCCCAGCCTGCCTTCCTCGAACCCCTTCAGCCACCTGCGGACGCTGGAACGAGAGACCCCCAGCATCTCCTTGAGACGTCGCCCAGGGATCTCGAAGTACTGCATGAGCCAGATGATGCGGAGTCGTTCCATGAGGGGATACGGCTTCCGGGGACGCTCTTCTCCCAGCCGAGACTCTAGCACCTCGATGTGCGCATCCCGCTGCTCCACCATATCTTCCAGCACCATCACCCGCGCTTCCAGCGCTGCCTCTCGGCTGGCATCAGCGGCGCTAGTCACCCGTTCCAGGGCGAGACGTCGTGCTCGCCCAGCCCAGCGGGCGCTGACCACCAAGGCCCGGATCACCAAAGCAACAGATGCAGGAAACACCTCCATGCCGGTTCCACTCCTGAACGCGAAAGCGGCGCCTGGCGGCGCCGTGCTGTGGCTTCAGATGATACAGGAGCAGCAAGGGGCAGACAACTCCCCAAGCCACTCAGGCCGGCTTCACGGGCGGTTAACAAGGGCATGGGGCTGCAGGAGCGTCCTGGAAGCCTAGATGAGTTTGTGGACAGCGCGGGCACTCTGTAGCCGATTTTGGCGCTTCCGCGCCTGGCGCGCGTCTTGTGCGCTCAGGCTCAGCGGAACCATGCGTGACGGCACCCTCAGTGTTGCTTCCAGGACATGACCGGGACGAACTCCCACGTGGCGCCGGGACGCGCCTCGAATCCGACGCCGTCGCGTTTGGTGTAGACCGTCGCCCGTCCATTCTCAGCATGGATGCCGCGGATCGGGTAAGCGCGAGTGGTGGCTCCGTCCTGGATCAAGAGTGTCTGCCCGATCAGGCTCTGACCTCCGGCCAGGTTCCCCTCCAACACGTAATGGGACTCGCCGCGCCCACTGGCGTTCCCGAGGACCTTCCCCGTGTAGCGGGCCGCTGGGCAGCTGACGATCGCCGCGCCGGCAGAGAGTTCCGTGCCGCCTACCAGGCAGGCCGCGGTGGGTTTGCCCGCCGCGCCCAACACCGCCGCCAGGCGGCCATCGGTCTTCACCTCGCCGAGCGAAGTGGACAGGACAAGCGGTGCCGGCGTCAGCATCGAGACGATCAGGTCTGACCCCGCGGTTGTCTCGACCTCCACCGCCACGGTGTCGCGCGGCGCATCCGGCGGGAGCGTCAGGAGGCGCACGGCATTCACAAGCGCCCGGCCCTGAGGAGCGCCCGCGAACACGGTGACGAACTGGTCCAGCCCCGGCCCCTCACGGGTGCGGACGACGTACGGCAGCGTCGCCCCACGATCGGTGTTCCGATAGTCGCGCTGGCCCCAGCCGTCGCCGAGCAACACTGTCTCTCCTGGACCGCCAGGTGCGAAGGCGGTCAGGGCATAGCCCTCGCTGAGTGCCCAAGTGAGCTGCCATGTCTCGGCGCCCGAAGCCTGACGCAGGTTCGCCAGCTGTAGGCCCGGGGAGTCCGCCGCGGGCACGAGGCGCAGACCAGCGATCCGATAGTCGGTTCCCGGGCCGTGGAAGACGTACTGCCGCTTCCCGCCGCCCTGGACACGGAAGATGTCCAGCAGATACGAGCCGGCAGCCCCGTGGTCCACCTGCACGCACGTGCGCCGGTAGACGCTCGCCGCCTCGTGGGCTCGCGAGGAGGCTTCCATGACCTTGACCTCCGGGGTGACGGCGAACAAGTGGAAGCTTCCGCTGCGGCCCTTGCCCTTCTGATCGACCCCGTCTACCAGCACTGTGTTGTGAGAGAGGGTCTTGCGAGTCTGGTAGGAGTCCGGGTGATCCCACAGGTATCCCAGGTCGGAGAGAAGCTCGTGGCCATCCTTCCAGTAGTAGAGGTCCAGGCTGTCGAGGTGGTGGTGGTTACCGAAGTCGCTGGCATTCAGAAGCACCAAGCCGTCGCGGCCGTCCGGACCATTCCGCAGGTATCCCTGAGCGAGGAATGGGAAAACGATGTCGGGCGACGCGAACGGCTTCACTTGGCGGGATTCCAGCCTCGGCTCGCGGTAGAAGATCGCCCGCTCCGGCGATCCTCCGGCAAGATCCCTGCCCGCGACTTCCCGCAGGAGTGCGACGTGCTCCTCGGTGGGGTACTCGGCCACGATCAGCTCCGCGTAGTCCGCGTCCAGCGCCGTGCTGCGGTAGGAGTCGGCCGAGGGCGGCCAGTGCAGATCCCCCTGCAATGTCCAGAGGAGGTCCTGCCAGCAGTCGCCATAGCGCGTGTCGCGGCAGGCGTCGAAGTGCTCCAGCCGGGCCGTCCCAGCCTCGGGCACGTAGCCGAGCGGGTCCGAGTAGTTGCGGAACATCAGGCCGAAGCCCTCGATGCCGCTCATAGTCATCATGGCATAGGCGGGAGACTCCGACGTTCCGCCGTCGGGCAGGAACCAGCCATCAACGGTCTTGCGGAAGCCTTCCAGCCCGAAGTGCACCAGTGGCGGGTAGCCGGTGCACATGCCGACCATCGCGGCTCCGGCCCGGTTGCCCACCGACTTGTTGTTGATGCTGGGGTCGCACGCAGCGAGGTAGGCGCTCTCGAGGAGCACATCTCGCTCGACGCGGTACCGGTCGGCCTCGGAGAAGACCGGCGTGCCCTGTTGCCGTGCCGAACACACCAGGTCATAGGCCTGCGTAACGGTGGAGACCCACCAGCCGTCCATGCCGGAGGTGCCGACCCGGCTCGCCGACCAGTATCCGGTGTGAAGCTTGCGGTCCGGAACGTTAGGCGGGTAGACCAGTTCGTCGTTGGGCAGATCGTCGATGCGTGCGGCGGCCACATGTGGGTCCGTATCGGCGTACTCGCCGTACGTGTAGCCGGCGCGCACCAGGTACTTCGGCAGCACCTGTGCGAATCGCAGCAGGATGGCCTTGGCGGCACGCGCGTACCTGGCGTCATCGGTCAGCGCATAGGCCTGGGCCAACGTGCTCAGTTGGTCGGTGACGTACTCGAGCTTGCGAGCGCGGATGATGCCGGTGAGGCTCGGGCGGGAGGCGTAGCCGAAGCAGACGAACGGCTCGCCTGCAACGAAGCCGAACTTCTGCTCCGGGTCCCACGTGCTCTGCAGGACGATGCTCTCCGGAAACTCAGGGTTCGGGAAGACGCTCCCGCAGACCTGGCAGGTGAGCTGGTCCGGCTTGTCCGGTGACCACGACCACTGCCCATTGGGGTGCCAGGGGAGGCCCTTGGCCCGGCACGCGGGGCAGGGCCCCGTGCCCCCGGGAGTGGTGCGTTCGACCATGGTGACGAGGTGCTCGGGGGTGATGCTGGGAAGGATCACGTCTGCACGGCGGCGCGCAGATTCCACATAGCCTCGCGCCCATGTGTACTTGACTACGTTAGCTTTGGCCCGCGCCAGATCGGCGGGCTTGATGACCGTCGCCGGGTGGGTCACCGGGAACCGGTGCGCCTCCCAGTCGGCAAGGCTAACGGTCGATGGCTGTTGCGGGTACACGGGGCCCACCATCCAGATGAGGATCGCAACGACTACGGCGGTCTGGGAACGCCTCCGGCCTGTGCGGCCCATCGCGCCTCCCTTCGTTGCTGTCCAGCAGCCGACTCCTCGGCACGACGGCCTCCCCCCCTTGCAGATGCCGAACTGGCGGCGGACAGGGCTCGGGGCCCTCACGTACCGGTTCCCCGCCCCAGCCCCCCAACCTTCACGAGCGGCCTGGGTCCGGAAGCGGCACGCCGGTGCCGGCGATGGTAGCACCGCGGGAGCACACGGAAACTGGAAGGCGACGGCTTTCGCCGTCGCCTCATTCCCTGGTGCCGGGGCCCAGAACCGAACTGGGGACACCCGGATCTTCAGTCCAGTGCTCTACCATCTGAGCTACCCCGACGCGCGAGCTGCCTGTCTAGGCTCAAGTGACGCGGCTGCCGCGTGACGGACCAGGCCACTCCCGACTCCGGCTACCCCCTCGGCTGGGGACTACTGCCCGGCGCTCCGCCGCGCATACCGCGGTTGGCTCTGTGGTGGGCAAATGAGTCTCTGGACAACACGGCATGACAACGCCCTCACTTCGCAGCGAGCAGCATCGTCCTGTAGATATGCACCTGATAGGGTGTGAACTCGTCTTCAAAGTGCCCGTGTGAGGCTGAGATGGTACGGTTCTCCCCAAGCACCTCGACAGTGGTGTCGGCCCGCAACCGGTGGAGCGCGTCGAAGGTAAGATGGGCGCGGCAAGGGAGGTTGCGCATGCCCACCGCGAACATATAGACGGTGCTGCCCATCTGCTTGACCATCACATCAACCGGCACCAGGGAGTTGCTGCTGGTGGCGGTGCCGCCGTTCTCGAGAGTTGGGGAGTTAAGCACCGGGGCGAGGTCGTGGATCTGTTGGTTGATGGACTTGACCATCGCCGTCGTCTCCAGGTCGGCCAGCAAGCCGGCCTCAATGACGGTGGGGGTCCACTGGTGGACGAAGTAGATGATCCCCGTGGAGCCGTGGATAAGCGACATCCACACTTCCGATCTGACCTGTTCCGGGGTGGGCTTGTGGCCGGGGTTGCTGAGCTGGGTGCATTCCAGCGCGTTCCAGATCACCTTCCTGTCCTCCCCAGAAACGCTGTCCGGACGCGTAGTCGGCTCCTGACCAACATGGGGGGATATGACCGGCCGTCTGCTAGAGTGCCTGCTGAACCTGGGTTAGCCAGTCCAATGCGCCCGGCGCCTCCTGCCAGATCACCTTGGCCGCAGCTGCGTAGCTGACGGCCTCGTCCTTGTCTCCGAGGCCAACCATCGCTGGGAGCCGTCGGGGCAGCCGCCGCAGCCCGCGCAGATGGGCGGGCACATAAGGGTTGTGCATCATCGCCTCCGTCAGACGGCGTCGAGAGCGACGACTGTCCCCCTCGGTGCGGAACGCCCACAGGGCCCAGCTGTACAGCCAGTCGGCCCCGGCATCCCCTTGATAGACTCGCAGCAGCTTGCCCACCTCCCGGTCCCGTCCCAACTGCAACAGCCAGTTGATGAGCCGGTAACGCACCCCCAGGCTGTCGCCGGGATTGAGCCGCAACATGTCCACCCAGTGATCCACCGCCGCTTCCCGCTGACCAAGCTCCCACAGGCAGTGAATCAGGCCGGCCCGGGCCCGCATGTAGGGTCGGGTCTCCAGCACCTCCCAGAAGTGTCCGACTTCCTTCCTGAAGGCCCGCTCACCCAAGGCGCGTTCGCCGGCCGCGACGCCCTGCGCGTAGAGCTCCCTTGCTTCCTCGGCCGTATGTGCGGTCTCCTCCGCCAGCAGCACATAGGCATCCGCGCAGTCGGCCGAGATCTCCAACGCCCTTCTTGCCAGCGCCACCCGCACGCTGCCCTGCGCATCCCAGGCCTCGTACATCACGCTTTGCGCCTGCTCCACAGGGGAACCGGCAGCTTGCTCTGGGACTCGGCCTCCGGTCTGGGCCAGCGTCTGCTCCAGGAAAGCTTTCATCTCTTTCACGCTGCCGAAGCGGCGCGTGCTCAACAACTGGTGCAGGTTGGCCATCTCCTTCTCCAGCGCCCGGCGATCGGGGAGGGGCGGGGCTGGGTCTCCCCCAGGGCGTCTTCTCTTGAGCATGTCGACTCCTTCCCTGCCTGCCACGTGGAGCCAGACCACGGGACCACAGGGCGGTGTGACCAGATCATAGCACAGGGCGCGAATTGCCAGAAGCACCAGCGGCCATCGGCCACTGTCGCGTGACGGCTAGGCGGCGGCGCGATAGTAGCGGTGATGCAGGCCGCCAAGCACCGGCACTGAGATCAGCTCGCCTGTGGCGATTGGGCGTTCCTGCTGGCCGATCGGCGTCTCGCCCTTCAGGCCCTGGTGGGGCCGGGCGACGTGATAGTACTGCGCCAGGTACTCCCGCAGCAGATACTCCAGGTGCCGCTGGTTCAGCACGATGACGTGGTTGAAGAGCTCGCGCCGCAGCGTGCCGACCATGCGCTCGATGTAGGGGTTCTGCCGGGGCGACTCATAGGCGGTGCGAACCTCCTGGATCCCGCAGTACACAAGGAAGGCTCGAACTCCATAGCCGAAGATACCATCGTTGTCTCTGAACACGTAGCGCGGCTGTTTCCCGAACGGGGTTGCCTCCCGCAGTTGCTGGATCACCCACTCCATGGTCGGGTGCGAGGTGACCGCGAAGCGCAGCACCGTCCTTCGAGCGTGATCGAAGGCCAGGAACACGTACACTACCTGGAAGCCCAAGGTGGTGACGGTGAAGAAGTCGATCGCCCAGGAAACATCGAGGTGGTTCCTCAGGAAAGCCAACCAGTTGGTAGTCCGGGGCCGCGGCTTCCGGGGCTTCACCATGTACCTGCGGATCGTCTCGGCACAGGGAGCATCGTAGCCCAGCAGCAGGAGCGTGTCCCGAATCCGATCAGGTCCCCAGAGTGGGTTCTCCCGGCTGATCCGGCGGATGCGCTGCTGCATCTCGAAGCACAGCGGAGGGCGCCCGGGCCGAGAGCGCCAGCGCCAGAGCAAACGGAAGGCTCGCGTGTGCCAGCGCTTCACTGTCTCCGGCTTCATCAGGTGCACCAGATCCTCCCAGCCATCCAGCAGCTTCGAGAGCGCCACCCAGAGCATGCGGAAGGCGGGAGTGAACTGGCGGCGGCGATGCTTAGCGCTGACACCAGCGTGGTTCAGAGCGACAGCCAGTTGGCTCTCCGCAGCCAGCAGACGCGCGGCAAGCACGGCCCTCAGTAACACCAGCGCCAAGCCGAAGCGGAACGCGTGGCGGGCAAGTTCCCAGACGGCACCCAGGACATATCCGACAGTGAACAGGAAGCCCGAAACGGTACTCATGAGAGCAAGAATAGCACCGACTCAGCGAGGAAGGAAACTGCCCGGGAGCCCCGGACAGGGTTTCTGGGGAGCACAGGACACAATCGGCCTATACGATCCGGCCACCGGGACCTATTACCTCCGCAACTCCAATGCAGCTGGCGCGGCCGACCTGACCTTCCACTACGGCCCTGCGCCGAGCACTCGGCTGCCCCTGGCTGGCATCTTGACAGGAAGCTGCAGATTTCCCGTGCGAGACCCAAGAAAACGCCCGGCTCCAGCGACAGTACAGGTAGAGGCGCGGCCGCGGGAGGCTGAGGAAGCCGCCGGCGGATCGGAGCGCGCGATGGCAACGCCCGCTCAGGCGGGCGAGAGGAGGCGAGGATGGAAGGCCTGTTGTTCCTGAGAGGGCGCACGGCCGAACGCATGGGCCGCGCGTTGGCGAAGTGGGCAGCCGTAGTGTCAGTGGTTGCAGCTCTGACGGCCGCGTGCGGGCCCGCTGCCGCCGAGACGGTGACCGAGACCTGGCGCAGCGCGGTCGGCACCGTCAGGTCAGTGTCGGTGGACTATGGGGACGGCTCGTGCTGGGCCGCTACCGGGTCCAGCGTGATGCACGTGGCGGTGGATGGCACGGTGCTCTCGCAGACCAATGGCTTTGCCTACCCCTTTTCTGTATCTGTCCACTCCGGCGACGGCTCTTGCTGGGTGGCCGATACGGGCCGCGGCCAGGTGGTGCATCTGGCGGCAAACGGCAGTGTCCTCTGGCGAGGCGCCTACACGGGTGCCGTGTACCCAGTGTCAGTCGCCGTGAACTCCGTGGACGGCTCGTGCTGGGTGGCGGACTCGGCGGGCAGCACGGCCGGCCCCGGCGAGATCGTGCATCTTGCGGCGAACGGGGCGGAGCTCTGGCGGGGGGCGACGACCTTCCTGAAGCCACAGGCCGTAGCCGTGGACCTGTGGGACGGCTCCTGCTGGGTGGGTGACACGAACCACTACCAGGTCATACATCTGCGCGCGGACGGGGTCGAGCTGTGGCGAAGCGCGGCGGTTGGCTCGCCGCGATCTCTTTCGGTGGACCTGTGGGACGGGTCCTGCTGGGTGGCCGAGACTCAGCCCGGGTATGACGTCTTCCATTTTGCGGCCGATGGCACCCAGGTTGGACACTGGTATTCCGGCGGCAACCCGAACTACCCGCGCGCGGTGGCTGTTGACCTGAGAGACGGCTCCTGCTGGATAGGTGTTCAGGGCAGCCACGAGTTGGTTCACGTGAGGACGGACGGCAGGGTCACCGCGCGGGTCTCATGCCTCATCCCCACCTCACTCTCTGTAGACCCAACTGATGGCTCCCTCTGGACAGGCGAGTCCAATGCGTCGTTGTCGTCGTCCGTCGCGCACCGGGCGGCCGATGGCAGCGAGCTATGGCGGGGGAGCACCTACTTCAGGGCCGCCAGGGTCGCGGCTAGCCCGTCGGACGGCTCGTGCTGGATGGTCGAAACATCAGGCGACCAGGTTGTGCACGTGGCAGCGAATGGAGCGGAGCTGTGGCGAGGGGCCTTCGACTCACCGGTCGCACTAGGCGTGAACCCGAGCGATGGTTCGTGTTGGGTGGGAGACGCACTCGCTGACCAGGTCGTGCATCTGGCGGCCAACGGTGAGGAGGTGTGGCGGAGCCCTGCGGTCTTCTATGAGCCCTGTGCCCTGGCCGTGGACTCGTTCGACGGCTCCTGTTGGGTGGTCGATAATGGCGTTAACCAGGTAATACACCTGGCCGCTGACGGTACTGAGCTGTGGCGAAGCCCTGGATACCCGACCTTCGACGACCCGATCTCAGTGGCGGTCAATCCGAGAGACGGCTCCTGCTGGGTCGCTGACCGGGGCCACGGGGAAGTCGTTCACCTGGCGGCCGATGGTGTGCTGATCTTCCGCCGGACTGTCGGTAGTCAGCCGGAGTCCCTCTCCGTCAACCCGCAGGACGACTCGTGCTGGGTCGCGGACTACATCACCCACCAGGTTGTGCACCTGTCGGCAGCGGGGGCGGAGCTGTGGCGTAGCAGTGCATTTAACGCCCTTGTTGCCGTCTCCGTCGACTCCGAGAACGGGTCATGCTGGGTGCTCAACTCCGGCACCTACGATGCAGTGCACTTGGCCTCCGACGGCAGCGAGCTGGGACGCGTGAAGGGCTTCGTCAATGCGACATCGGTCTCAGCGAACGCGAGGGATGGCTCTCTCTGGGTGGCGGATAATGGCAACTACCAGGCGGTGCACCTCGTCACCTCCAACCAGACCGACGCTGCCGGGATCTTCAGCCCGGCGACCAACACCTTCTTCCTCCGCGGGCGGAACAGCGCCGGCCCGGCGGACTGGACATTCGCGTATGGGCCCGCTGGCAGTGGCTCCATCCCACTCGCGGGAGACTGGGATGGCGACAGCGACGAGACCATCGGGGTCTACATCGCAACCACCTCTACCTTCTCCCTGCGGAACACTAACTCCGCCGGCTCGGCCGATCTTACCGTCCAGTTCGGCTCTGCGCCGAGCACCTTCATCCCGATAGTGGGCGACTGGGATGGTGACGGCGACACCACGATCGGCCTGTTCGATCCGGCTACGGCCAAGTTCTACTTGCGTAACAGCAACACCAGCGGCGCGACCGACATCTGCTTCAAGTTCGGTCCCTCACCCAGCACCTGGATCCCGGTGGTTGGCGACTGGAATGGCGACGGCGTGGAGACCATAGGCCTCTACAGCCAGGCGACCGGAACCTTCTACCTCAGGAACGCAAACGCCGCCGGCTCAGCCGATCTGACCATACGCTATGGCCCCCCAGGCACCCAGTGGACTCCACTGGCCGGGGACTGGAATCACGACGGCCTAGACACCCTCGGCCTCTATGACCCGGTCAACGGCGTCTACTACCTGCGCAACAGCAACACGCCGGGCCGGGCCGACCTCGCCTTCCGTTACGGGCCTCGGCGCAGCAACTACAAGCCGATCGTCGGAGACTGGGACGGGATCTACTAGCCACTGAACCTGGCGCGAAGGAAAGCTGTTGAGAGGGTCTCCAAGGTGGCGCCAGAGGCCCACACGGTCCTGCCGGCCGCAAGGCCGGCAGGACCACGGAGGCTGAGGGAGCCGCCAGCGGATGGGAGCGCCCGATGGCAACGCCCGCTCGGGCAGGCGAGAGGAGGCGAGGATGCACCCGATGGTGATGTGCGGCGTGCGCAGATGCGCGGCTTTGCGCACGGCAGCAATGGCGTGGATGGTGTGCCTGACGGCGCTAGGGGTGGGCCTGGCTCTCTGCCCGGCGGCCCCCGCGGAGGAGGTCAGGGAAGTCTGGCGCAGCCCCTTCGGGACGCCCGAGTCCGTGTCGGTGGACTACTCCGATGGATCCTGCTGGGCGGCCACTGGCGGAAGCATAATGCACATCGCTGCCGATGGCGCCGTGCTGTGCAATGTCGCCGGCTTCTGGTGGCCACAGGCCGTGTCGGCCGATCCGAACGACGGCTCCTGCTGGGTGGCGGACTATGGCCATCACCAGATCGTGCACCTGGCGTCGGACGGTGCCGAGCTCTGGCGCGGGGGCGGGCTCAACTACCCTCTCGGCGTCTCTGTGAATCCAACCGATGGCTCCTGCTGGGTTGCCAGCAGCGGCGGCGGCCAGGTGGTCCATCTGTCCGCGAATGGCACCGAGCTCTGGCGCGGAGGAGGGTTCGACGGACCCCGCTCGCTGTCAGTTGACCCTACGGATGGCTCCTGCTGGGTCGGCGCCCAGTACCAGGTGGCGCACCTCGCACCGGACGGCACACAGCTCTGGAGCGGAGGAGGGTTCTACCAACCGCGCGTGTCAGTCAACGCTACGGATGGCTCCTGCTGGGTGGCCTCCGGAGAAAACGTCATTCATCTGGCTGCGGACGGCACCGAGCTCTGGCGGGGAGCGGGGTTCTACATGCCGGAGTCTGTCTCGGCCAACTCCACCGATGGCTCCTGCTGGGTCGCCGACTCCTCCAACCACCAAGTGGCGCACCTCGCCTCAGACGGCACCGAGCTCTGGCGGGGAGCTTTCGCCTACCCCAAGTCGGTCTCCGTCAACCCCACTGACGGCTCTTGTTGGGTTGCGGACCGAGACGTCCGGCGGGTCGTGCATCTGGCCTCCGACGGCACTCAGCTCTGGGAAGGACGAAGCCCCTTCTGGCGTCCCCACTCAGTTTCGGCCAACTCCACAGACGGCTCCTGCTGGGTGGCCGACTACGGCCACCACCAGGTCGCCCACCTGGCCGCGGACGGAACCGAGCTCTGGCGTGGATCGGGGTTCAACCTGCCCGAATCGGTATCGGTCAACCCCACGGATGGCTCCTGCTGGGTCGGCGACCAAAGCATCGGGGTTGTCCACCTGTCCGAGGACGGAAGCGAACTCTGGCGGAGCATTTTTGGTGACTTCGGCTCCTGGTCGGTCTCCGTCAACCCGACCGACGGATCTTGCTGGGTGGCTGACTACGGCCATAGCAGAGTCGTCCATCTTTCCCAGGACCATGCAGAGCTTTCGGCAACGACCGACTTCGTTCTACCTACGGTCGTGTCGGTCGACGCGAGCGATGGCTCCTGCTGGGTCGGCGACGCGTCCGGCGTGCTCGTCTGGGTTGCCCCGTCTGGTGGGATGGGCTGGTGGGACCACTACAACGCGGACAGCATTTCCGTGAACCCGACAGACGGGTCGGTCTGGGCCGGATGGACGGACGGCAACAGCGGCAGCATCTACCACCTCTCAGACAAGCAGGTGCTCTTGTGGGAGACCCCGCTGAAGTCGGAGGCCGTCTCGGCGAATCCCACGGATGGCTCATGCTGGGCGGGAGACCTGAGTTACGGTCGCGTACGGCACATCTCCGCGGCCCACACGGAACTGTGGCAAGGGGGCACCTACCAGCCTTCGTCGGTCTCAGTCAATTCGACTGACGGCTCCTGCTGGGTCGCCGACACCTACTACCACCAGATAGTGCATCTCGCTTTTCACACCCTCACCGTCACAGCCTGGGCTGATCCAGCCATTGTCCCAAGCGGTGGCACAACCGACCTCACCGCCTCCGCCTCCGACGGCTGGCTCCACGACATCGCATCCTGGTCCTGGGACGACGGCGGCGCGGGTGGCAGTTTCTCTCCATCGGCCTCCGTCCAGAGCCCGACCTACACCGCGCCCCCCAACCACACCGGGGCCCCGGCGCCGATCTACCTGACCGTCACCGCCACTTGTGATGATCCGGCGGCGATCGAAGGAGACGACGAAGTCGAGCTCATGGTGCTTCCCGCCGGCGATGACGCCATCGGTCTCTACAATCCGGCTGCTGGCAGCTTCTATCTGCGGAACTCGAACTCGGGTGGTGTCGCCGATCTGGCCTTTCGGTTCGGCCCCGCCGGCGCTTCCTGGCAGCCGCTGTCTGGGAACTACGACGGGGACGCGGATGACACCGTCGGCCTCTACCATCCTACGACCGGAACCTTCTACCTGAAGAACGCCAACAGCGGCGGAGCGGCCGACCTCACCTTCCGGTTCGGACCTGCCTCCAGCTACTGGCTTCCCGTAATCGGCGACTGGAACGGGGACCTGACGCACAGCGTCGGCCTCTACAGTCCCGTCACCGGGAACTTCTACCTGAAGAACGCGAACAGCGGCGGGCCGGCTGACCTCACCTTCCGCTACGGCCCCGCTTCCAGTGCTTGGCTGCCCATCGTCGGTGACTGGAATGGGGATGGGACAGAGACCATCGGCCTCTACAATCCCGCCACCGGCACCTTCCATCTGCGCAACGGCAACTCACCGGGCCCGGGGGACCTGAAGTTCCGCTTCGGCCCCGCCCCCGGCACCTGGAAGCCGATCGCCGGAGACTGGAATCACGATGGCACGGACACAGTGGGCCTCTATGACCCGTCCACCGGCACCTTCTACCTGCGCAACAGCCACGCGGCCGGCCCGGCGGATGTCACCTTCCGCTATGGACCCAAGCCCAGCACTTGGCTGCCCATCGCCGGAGACTGGGATGGGATGTAGGCAAGCGGCACCCGCTGCTCGGGGCTCAAACCGGTCCCGAGCAACCTGCCCCTGGCTGGCATCTTGGAAGGAAGCTGCAGACTGCCCGTGCGAGACCCAAGAAAACGCGCGGCTCCAACGACTATAGAGATAGAGGCCGGGCCGCCGGGAGGCCGATGCGCCCCCGGGCTCCCGGGGGGAGGACCGGTGGCGTCCCGGCTCCCCATGCGCCTGGGCCCTAGAAGCTCGAACCCGCCTGGGGCGGGCAAGGAGGAAGGAGAGATGAGACGACGTCTGTTGTGCCTGCTGTTTCTCCCTGTGCTGTGGCTGGCGGCTGGCAGAACCGCCTGGGCAGCGGCCCCGGTGATCCAGTCCGTAGCCGTCCATCATGGTATGGACACGGAACCCAAGCTCTACTTTGACTACCACTGGGGGGTCCACGTCACCGTGAGAGACGAGGACGGGGCTCCGGACATTGTCTCTGTGACCGTCACCGATGCTGCGGGAGGGGAGTACACCGTCACTCCTGCCAGTGGCGACCCGTGGTGGCAGCAACTGGACGATTACAGAATCTACTGCGACTGGGCTCTATTCGACCAGCGGACGGAACTAGCTGGTACGTACACCATTACGGCCACCGATAGCGGCGGCCATACGGACTCTCTAGTGACGCCTGTCATTCCGACCGCGTCAGAAACCGGCCCACAGCCACTATGGCCGGTGCCGGACAGCGTGGTTAGCGAGACACTTCCGGTTTTCGGGTGGAGCACCTCAGGTCTCCCTCCTGCCCGCTACTTCCTCACGCTGGGGGAGGAAGCTAATCTGGGCGCAGTCTGGTCGGTTGATCTGGGTGAGCAGAGCGGCCCAACCATCTCGGTCCCCTGCGGCGTGGAGCTGGACCGCAATCGCACCTACTTGCTGAGGCTCAACGCCATCTGGCAGGGGGATCTCGGTGCCAGCGATCCGCGCGTGGAGCTGTGGATTGGCCACCGGACCTTCTCGCGCTTCACGGTCTACGGTGATTGGGGGGCGACGCCGCCAGCTCTGCCAGGGAAGCTGGCGTACATGCAGTTCGACCGGCAGTGGGGAGGGCCAGGCATCATGCAGTACAACACCGACCCCTGGACCCGCATCTGGCTGACTTCGGACGTCGCCCATCAGCCCGACTGGTCGCCCGATGGCACGCACCTCCTCTACTACCAGACCTTGCCTTCGCCGCCTGGCCTCTGCATCGACGCGCTCGACGGCTCCCCACCGGTCTTTATCCCGGGCTCGTCGGATTGGGTCGACGCGCGCTGGGCCCCCGACGGCGAACGCATTGCCTACAGCAGCTTTGGTGACATCTGGGTGGCCTACCTCGATGGTACGGACAGCCCCTACCCACTCACCCCGCGTGACGGCTACACCGATCGCTTCCCGAGCTGGTCCCCCGACGGCCTGTGGGTCGCCTACGGCAGGAGCCCGGCCCTCGACGGCTCCGCTCTCTGGCTCGTCCGCGAGGACGGCACGGACAACCATCCCGTCGTCGCCGCTGGGGTGGACGGCTATCCCGGCTATTCTGTTGTGGCTGCCTGGTCCGGCTGGAAGCATGGCTGGTCCCCCGATGGCGCCAAGCTGGTCATCAGCCTGTGCGCCTGCGGTCCCGACGGCAGCCCGATGCGCGCCATTGGCACCATCTCGCGCGACGGTGGCCTGGTCACGCCAGTGTTCATTGCCCCGCCTGGCATGGAGTGCTGCGCGAGGCCCCAGGACCCCGCGTGGTCGCCGGACGGCACCCAGATCGTCTTCTCTTCCGGCCACCATCTCACCCCGGACCCCACCTGGGCCCTGGGCAAACTCGAGTCTGGCGTGGAGCTGTGGCTCGCCAATGCAGATGGTTCAGGGGAGCCCATCCGTCTGACGTACGACTACTCCTGGAACGGCTACGTTTCCTGGTGGGCCCTGGACACCACGCCGCCCGTGCTAGTGCCGCCGCCGGACGTGACGGTCGAAGAAAGCGATCCCACTGGCACAACCGTGGACCTGGGTCAGCCAACTGTGAGTGACCTCCGTGACCCCAACCCAGTGGTGACTAACAACGCGCCGGCCAAGTTCCCGCTGGGTGCTACGACTGTCACCTGGACCGCCACCGATGCCTCCGGCAACACCGCCACCGCACAGCAGAAGGTGACGGTGGTTCCCGGGTCGCCTGCGAACCAGCTTGCGAACCTGCGGAAGTTCATTGTGCTGCGGGTCGCCTCCGCACAGATCGCGGCCGAGCTTGAGTCGAGCTTGCTCGCTAAGGTGGATGCGGCCATCGCCGCGCTGGCGCGGGGCAACCCGAACGATGCGAAGGCGGCGATGGGCGGGCTGAAGGCCCTGGTCAACCAAGTGGAGGCGCAGACGGACAACAAGATTGACCCGGCCACCGCGGCCGAGATCATCCGACGCGCGAATCAGGTCATCGCCGCGCTGGGCGGATGATAACGCTGAGACGCTGACACAACGCCCGGTCCCGGCGGCTGCGATGCCGCCGGGACCACGGACAATCCGCGATGTTCACGCCAGCTTCCGGCTCGCACAAAGCAGGCGGTTATGAGAGCTGGGATGTCTTGGAGTGTACGCGCGATGGGGCGACAACCCACAAGAGAGGAGCACACCATGGGACGGGTATTCCTGTTGGCTGTCGTTGCTCTGGCGACTTCCATGAGCGTCATGACGGCGGCGCTGGGCGCGCCTCTTGTCATCGACGCCCCCGGCGTCTACGTGCTGGACGCCGACATACTGGACTGCTCAGACACTCGCGGCATCCTGATAGCCGCGAGTGATGTCACGCTGGACGGGAACGGGCACACGCTGGATGGGATCGGACAACTCGCGACCTACGGGGTCTTCGTCTTCAACCCGTCCGGTGTGCTGACGAACGTCACTGTCAAGAACTTGGCGGTGACGGACTGGAGCATCGGGATCTTCTACCAGGAGACAGCGGGCGGCACGATAGTCGGTAACACCATCGAGGCCAACACCCTCATGGGGATCTACCTCAACGAGTGCGCCGGCATCGCTGTCGAGGACAACGCCGTCATCTCGAACGCAACATATGGCACCCACTTCTGGGCGGCGTCCGGCAACACGGTGGCCGGCAACACGTTCTCTGGCCATCTCATCGGCGTCGACCTACGGGCTTCGTCCAACGGCAACACGATAGCACACAACACCGTAACCTCGAACGAGTACGGGGTCTGGCTCGTGGACTCGGGCGACAACACGATCTATGACAACTGGTTCGAGAACGTTCACCCTCTCGGGTATGCCGGCACGCTCTACGCCAACGAGTGGAACGTGGCCAAGCAGCCGGGCACCAGCATCGCCGGCGGGCCTTACTTGGGCGGGAACTTCTGGGCCGACCCCGATGGCACCGGATTCAGCGAGACGGGAACCGATGCGGACTCGGACGGCATCTGCGATGCGCCCTACGCGCTGGCCGCGGGTAACATCGACTACCTGCCGCTCTTCCTCGGCCCCCAAACCCAGCTTGCCAACCTGACCGGTTTCATCGTCGACGCCATCGCGTCCGACGGCATCGCCTCAGAGATGCAGGCAAGCCTGCTCGCGAAGGTCGACGCCGCCATGGCTGCTCTGGCACACGGGAACCCCAATGACGTCACAGTGGCAATGAACGACCTCAAGGCTCTGGTCAAGCAAGTCCAGGCGCAGACGGACAAGAAGATTGACCCGGCCACCGCGGCCGAGATCATCCGGCGTGCCAACCAGGTCATCGCCGCTCTGGGCGGATGAGGACGCTGAGACGCTGACACAACACCCGGTCCCGGCGGCCTCCCAGCCGCCGGGACCGGGGGGAAGGCTCGCACACTGCCTTTGCCGTGTCTTGGGGCAGCGGGGCCACCCCCAACTTCTCTCGCGGCCGATTCGCGAAAACGGGTGGCTGCAACGACTATAGGGATAGAGGCCCGGCGGCCGGGGAGCCGATGCGCTCCCAGGCTCCCGGCTGGAGCCGGGCACAAACGCAGGCGCTCGCCAACTGGCGAGCGGAGAGGAAGAGACGATGAAACGAGCAGTACAGCTTCTGGCAATGTTGTGTGTGCTGGCCTTTGCCGCAGGCGCGGCCTGGGCCAACGCCCCGCCCATCGCCGAGGCCGGGCCGGATCAGGAGGTGTACTTCACGGATGCCACGGTTCTTCGGGGCTCGGCCACCGATCCCGATAGGGACCCCATCGTCGCCTGGTCGTGGACGCTGGAGTCAATGCCGGAGGGGTCGTGGCCTGTCTTCCCCGACCCCCATCTCCCAGTAGCGTACTTTGAACCCGACAAGGTCGGCGACTACGTCTTCTCGCTCGTGGTCTCCGATGGTACCAACTGGAGCGCACCGGACACGGTCACGGTGCACGTGGTCCTCAACCTTCCCCCGGTGGCCGTGATGTCTGCCCACCCCACCAGTGGCGAGGTGCCACTCACCGTCCAGTTCGACAGCACCGGGAGCTACGACCCTGAAGGTGGCCCGATAACGTACGCGTGGATGTTTGGCGACTTCGAGCAGTCCCTTGAGCCGTCACCGACCCATACATACGTGGAGGAGGGCACCTACGGGGTGCAACTGCTACTCGTGGACGACCGCAACCAGTATGACATTGCGATTGTCTACATCGAAGTCCTTCCCCCGAGCGTGCCATCTCAGACGGGTCCGGTGATCGGCTGGGGCTGCGACTTCCCTGGCCAGTGCAACCCTCGCGCCGACCCGGGCGACGTTGTCGCCATCGCCGCCGGCGGCGGCCACAGCCTGGCCTTGCGATCAGACGGCCAGGTCATCGCTTGGGGCTGCGCCAACTACGGCCAGTATAACATACCCCCGCTCCCCGCCGGCCTGAGCTATACCGCCATCTCCGCCGGTCGATTCCACAGCCTGGCCTTGCGATCAGATGGCCAGACCGTCGCCTGGGGCCAGAACTGGTATGGCCAGTCGGACGTCCCCGTGGCGGCTCGGTCCGGCGTCGTCGCCATCGCGGCAGGCGACGAGCACAGCCTGGCCCTGAAGTCTGACGGCACGGTGGTGGGCTGGGGTGCAGACACCTACTACTCCGGAGTCTACCGCGGCCAGGCCACCCCCCCGGCCGGTCTCGCGGGTGTTGTCGCCATCGCCGCCGGTGGATACCACAGCCTGGCGCTGAAGTCCGATGGCACAGTAGTCGCCTGGGGGTACAACGGCTATGGCCAGTGCAACGTCCCGGCCGACCTGAGCGGAGTCATCGCCATCGCGGCAGGGCGCCAGCACAGCCTCGCGCTGCTGACTGCGAACCAGCCGCCCGTGGCCGATGCCGGCCCGGGCCAGGTGCTCGAGGCGACCGGAGGGACCACCTCCTTCACCCTTGACGCCACCGGCTCCTCAGACCCGGACGGCGACGTGCTGACCTACGCCTGGTCCGATGCCGACGGGAACGCAGTGGGCTCGGAGGCGACTGTCAGTGTTGCCCGGGCGCTGGGGAGCCACACCTTCACTCTCACCGTGACTGACCCCGGAGCGATGCACTCCTCCGACTCGGTTAGCATCACCATCCAGGACACCACCCCGCCCACCCTCAGCCTCCCCGCTGACATGGTGGTCGAGGCCACCTCGGCCGCCGGGGCGGTGGTCGAGTTCGACGTCACTGCCTCCGATCTCGCGGGCGGCCCGCTCCAGGTGACCTGCACCCCAGGCTCCGGTCTGGTATTCGGGTTGGGCGTTACCACCGTCAACTGCACCGCCACTGACTCCTCCGGCAACACCGCCTACGGCAGCTTCACCGTGACCGTGGTTGACACCACCCCTCCGGTCCTGTCTCTGCCAGCCGACTTGGTGCTCGAGCCCACCTCACCCCAAGGCGCGGTCGGGACCTTCTCGGCCAGCGCCACCGACCTGGTTGACGGCGCAGTGCCGGTGACCTGCGCTCCGGCCTCCGGTTCGGTGTTTCCGCTGGGTTCGACTACCATGCAAGCCTCCGCCACGGATGCCCATGGCAACACAGCCGACGGCAGCTTCACCGTGACCGTGCGAGATACCACTCCGCCTGCTCTCACCCCTCCGGCGGATATGCAGGTAGCCGAGGGCGACCCCAATGGCACGACGGTGGCCCTGGGCCAGCCCACGGTCAGCGACATGTGTGACCCCAGTCCGGTGGTGACTAACAACGCGCCGGCCAAGTTCCCGCTGGGTGCTACGACTGTCACCTGGACCGCCACCGATGCCTCCGGCAATGTTGCCACTGCCCAGCAGAGGGTGACGGTGGTGCCTGGCTCGCTCGCGAACCAGCTTGCGAACCTGCGGAAGTTCATTGTGCTGCGGGTCGCCTCCGGACAGATCGCGGCCGAGCTTGAGTCGAGCTTGCTCGCTAAGGTGGATGCGGCCATCGCCGCGCCGGCGCGGGGCAACCCGAACGATGCGAAGGCGGCGATGGGCGGGCTGAAGGCCCTGGTCAATCAAGTGGAGGCGCAGACGGACAACAAGATTGACCCGGCCACCGCGGCCGAGATCATCCGGCGCGCGAATCAGGTCATCGCGGCGCTCGGAGGCTGAGGGAGGGGAACCGACCAGAACGGCTGGCCGGCGGGGATCGCCGGCCAGCCCCACCAACGACTACGCGTGGTGCTACAAGCACGTCGAATACGCGGTAGACCAAGGCGTGGTGAGTGGCTATTCGGATGGCACCCACCGTCCGGGGCAAGTCGTGAACCGCGGCATGATGACCGCATACATCCAACGGGCATTCAAGCTGCCGATATGAGCAGGAGTCCGTGGCCAGAGCAGGGCTCCACCAAACCGCAAGGCGCCTGAGGAACGGGCATGGGACGAGAGATGCAGGAACAGCAAACGAGGCCCCCGAAGGCTTGGCTGGCTGGCCCTCTCTTGGCTGGGCCGCCCCTCGACTGCGCTCGGGGTGTCCCTTGCGATGGGGGGTGGGGCGACCCTGAGCTTGCCGAAGGGCCGCCTGGGGGGCGAATTGCGGCCATCTGCGCCCGCACCAGAGGATCCGGAGTTCATCGCTGCTGTCCGAGCGGGCGACCACGCCGCTGTTTCCCGCGCGCTGGAGATGTGCCTTCCCTCCCTTGGCCAGATGGTCTCTCGGCGCTTCGGCCTGTCACGAGAGGAGTGCGAGGACGTTCTCCAGGAGGTTCAGGTCGCGTTCCTGGCAGCCGCCCTGCGCTTCCGAGGGGAATGCACTCTGCACAGCTACCTGATGCAGATCGCGTGCCACAAGTGCACGGACTACCTGCGTCGGCGAGAGCGAAGCGGCGCTCACTCGCACACAGGTGGACAGCGACAGGCCGCCGCGCGAAACGACGACGCCCTCGAGATAGCCGTCAACAAGGCGGCGTTAGAGGAAGCTATATCATGTCTGACGCCGCGCGAGCGGCG
>Ga0315285_10000949_pt1 | contig 30136 bp, 25 predicted proteins | sample YL17G09_36_MG_FD_203698 | JGI IMG/M metagenome (GOLD analysis project Ga0315285, IMG submission 203698) | Sediment microbial communities from Yellowstone Lake, YNP, Wyoming, USA - YL17G09_36 | ecosystem: Environmental > Aquatic > Freshwater > Lake > Sediment | place: USA: Wyoming | collected...
ACTTCTCGGGAAAAGATTTTCCAGGACGAACACGGGATGAAGCCAGAACCCACCGAATTGCCAAGGTTATCCGCCGTTCAGCAGACACCTCCATGGGTACCTGATATGTGGCACCGCCTACCCGGCGTGGACGGACTTCCATCAAAGGTGCAACGTTTTTAATTGCAGTTTCGAAAACCTCTATTGGATTCTTTTGGGACTGTTCCTTTATTAGATCCATTGTATCGTACATCAAGCGCGTCGCCAGGCTTTTCTTGCCTCGATTCATCATGTGTAAAACCATGGTTTGCAGTATGACACTCTTATAACGCAGATCAGGGAGGACTTTATGTTCTTCGGGTTTTGCTCGTCGCATATTAACACTCCATCTCAGATTACTTCGGACGTTTCGCGCCGTACTTTGACCGACCTTGTTTCCGATTGGCAACACCGGTCGTATCCAAAGAACCTCGGACGATATGATAACGTACACCAGGAAGGTCTTTAACTCGACCGCCACGAACTAACACCACCGAGTGCTCCTGCAATTGGTGTCCTTCACCAGGGATATAAGCTGTCACTTCAATCATGTTGGTCAGGCGGACCCTGGCGATCTTCCGCAAGGCGGAATTCGGTTTCTTGGGTGTCATCGTACGAACCACAGTACACACACCCCGCTTCTGAGGAGCACCATCCGGTTGGCGGACTCGACGTTGCTTCATCGAGTTATAAGTATATAGCAAAGCAGGAGCTTTACTTTTCACTTTCTTCGTTCGACGACCTTTACGGACCATTTGGTTGATTGTAGGCACAATTGCCTCCGAAATAAGATTCCAATTCGAATATAAAGTTTTTCGCAATAAGTGAGGCCATCAAAGAACTGCTGATGGCCTCACTTGTTTCTGCCATGCTTTGTGTGGGAGTTCGAGCCACATATTTATTAGGCAATGAATGTTTATTTTATCACGTGCTTATTTGAACGTCAAGGCAGGTTTTATGGGTGTTGAAAATCTCTTGAATTCCTCTGACCTCAAAGGTTTATTGTCTGTTTCTGTCTGAATAATGGTTTCTCTGCAAAAACTCGGTTTTGTCACAAAGGGTATAGGCAGCATTAATAAATATTTTATGATGAGACCCTTCGCTTCACTCCATGAAATAAACCGCCACCTGTGCCTGCGTGCCTGCGGCACAAGTGCAGGCAGGACAGGCAGGGTTACGTACCCTTTTTGCAGTGGATTCAATAATTCAAATTTTTTCCAATCTGAATGGTTATCATCTATGAACACTCAAATCATAAAGGTCTTTTTCAACACCCTCATTTTAGATATCCAGTTTTTCTCCTAAACCTAACAAGCCAGTATTCAACTTAGGCGGATGGATCTTCTCTTCATCCTTCCCAAATTTGATCACATCACCACTATCACTGACCGCCTCTACAGCCAATCCCAGACTCTGCAACTCTTTGACTAAGACACGGAAGGAAGCGGGAATACTCGGTTCCTCGATCGGCTCACCTTTGACGATTGCCTCATATGTACTAACTCGACCCTGCACATCGTCAGATTTAACAGTGAGCATCTCTTGAAGTGTATACGCGGCACCATAGGCTTCTAATGCCCACACTTCCATTTCACCGAATCGCTGACCACCAAACTGAGCTTTACCACCGAGGGGTTGCTGGGTAACCAAGCTATATGGACCTGTTGAGCGTGCATGGACTTTATCTTCAACAAGATGATGCAATTTCAAGATGGTCATTACACCAACGGTGACAGGTTGATCATAATATTTACCTGTCTTTCCATCCCGGAGAAGTTGCTTACCCAAAGTAGGCATTGGTGAACCCGTCTTAAGCATGATGGCTTGTGCCTTCTCGATCACTTTTCCATCAGGTACAGTCTCGGTGCATCCAAGGGTTTCCATCCATAATCGTAGACATACTCTAATGCAATTTTCATCATCTTCCGGTTGTCTTCTCAGACCATCCATATTCTCAGGAGAAAAAACTGTATCTGGATCATAACCATGATCGCGCATCCATTCTCGTGCTACAGCCAGGCGGGAATAGCTCGGTTCAATCAATCTATATGCATCATAATCCCGCTCGGCAAGCCACTCTTCAAGATATAACCGGCGGACCTCATCATCATCCTGGATATTATTCCAATCATATTCCTGCTCCTTCAGCCATTTCCACGCAGTCTCCGCTGCTTCTTTCCAAGCCTGATCAACGAGCCAAGCTCGAGCCAACTCCGCCTCTATCTCCTTCTCAGTGGCTCCATCGAAAACTGGAGTGATAGCACGATAACCGAGCCTCATGGCAGCCCAACCCAGGTGTACTTCCAACAACTGACCAATATTCATACGACCCGGAACACCAAGGGGATTCAGGATAATATCAACAGGTGTTCCATCATCAAGGAAGGGCATATCTTCAACAGAAACAACACGTGAAACTACCCCCTTGTTTCCATGGCGACCTGCCATCTTATCGCCTGCAGTGATCTTACGCCGCTGGGCAACTGATACTCGTACCATCATATCCACACCAGCCATGAGATCAGAATTCTCATCTCTGGTAAATACTTTGACGTCCACAACTTTACCACGTTCACCATGCGGCATTCGTAGAGAAGAATCTTTCACATCACGCGACTTCTCACCGAAGATCGCACGAAGCAGGCGTTCTTCAGGAGTTAGTTCTTTTTCACCCTTGGGTGTTATTTTACCGACCAGGATGTCATTTGGACCTACTTCCGCTCCAATGCGGATGATGCCATTTTCATCCAAATCTTTTATTGTATCTTCACCTACATTAGGAATATCTCGGGTGATCTCTTCAGGTCCCAATTTCGTGTCACGGGCTTCCAATTCATGTTTCTCGATATGTATGGAAGTAAAACGATCTTCTTGTACCAATCGTTCGGAAATCAAAATTGCATCTTCAAAGTTACCGCCCTCCCAGGAAAGGAAAGCAATCACCACATTCTGTCCCAAGGCTAACTCACCACTTTCTGTTGAGGATGAATCAGCGATAATATCGCCTTGGTGGACTACCTGCCCTTTAACCACGGCAGGGCGTTGGTCGATGCAAGTACTCTGGTTTGAACGTTGATACTTCCGAAGGTGATGTGTCTTAATATTGCCATCATTCCCACGTACAGTAATTGTTCTACCAGTGACTGATAACACTTCACCATCTTGTTCATTGATAATTACTTGACCAGAGTCGAGTGCAGCATAATACTCCATACCAGTTGAAACAAGCGGGATTTCTGGCCTGACCAAAGGTACAGCCTGTGCCTGCATATTCGAGCCCATTAAAGCCCGGTTGGCGTCGTCATGTTCAAGAAAAGGGATCAGAGCAGCACTAATACCGACAACCTGGTGAGGGGCAACATCCATGTAATCCACACCAGATGGCGAAGAGAACAGGAATCCGGAATGGTAACGAGATGAGATACTCTGGCGTACAAACTCACCTTGCGGAGTTAAAGGTGCATTTGCCTGGGCTATCACAAATTTGTCTTCTGCATCAGCAGACAGGTAATCAATCTGATCGGAGACGAATGGAACAATTGGGATTTCAAGGTCAAATTTTGTTATTTTCTTGAGTATCTTGGTATCGATGCGTTCGCCGTCCTTAAGAATTACCTCACCTGATTTGGGATTGATCAAATCACCATGTACAGCACGACCTTCGAGAGAAGTATCGCGGCAAGGAAGTGATTTGATCACGCGACGATAAGGTGTCTCTATAAAGCCATACTCATTAACACGGGCGAAGCATGCCAAGCGTCCAATAAGACCGATGTTTGGACCTTCTGGGGTTTCGATTGGGCAGATGCGGCCATAGTGAGAGTGATGCACATCACGTACATCAAAGCCGGCTCGCTCACGCCGAAGACCACCCGGACCGAGAGCTGAAAGGGTACGTTTATGCCGTAGCTCAGCTAGTGGGTTGGTCTGGTCCATAAACTGTGACAATTGACTGGAACCAAAGAATTCGCGTAATGCCGCAACAACCGGACGAATATTCACCAGTGTGGCAGGAGAGAGTTGTTCTTGATCACGGATGGACATTCGTTCTTTGATAACACGTTCCATCCTGCGAAGACCGATACGTAATTTATTCTGGATCAACTCGCCAACTGTCTTTACACGCCGATTACCCAGATGATCAATGTCATCCGGTGGTTCAATCCCATTGTTTATCAAGATCATGCGACGAACCAAACGCACAATATCCAACTTGGACACGGTGCGATGGGGTATTGGTATATCCAGATCCAGTTTTTGGTTAAGCTTATAGCGCCCCACTCGCTCAAGATCATAGTGTCTTTGGTCGAACAACTGCTCTTCCAGGAAAGCCCGGGCATTATCAAGCGTTGCTGGATCACCAGGACGCATGCGACGGAAAAATTCGATTAATGCAGCCTGGGCGATTGTCAAACGACCAGAAAGATTCCACTCAGGTTCCTGCCTTAGAGTAGATGTAATAAATAGCCGTTCAGGGTTGTCATCTATGTCCTGGAAGAGAGAAAGCAGTTCTTCGTCCGAACCAATCGTTAATGGTGAATTTGTAATACCATCATTTACGAGCGACAAGGCACGCAGGAATACAGTGATCGGAACCGTGCGTTTACGATTGAACTTTAATATGATGTAATCACTTTTACGTGTCTCGAACTCCATCCAAGCCCCTCGGTCTGGGATGAGCTTTGCCATCGCTAAAGATCGTCCAGTAGCCCGGTCAGTCGGTGCTTCAAAGTAAACACCGGGAGAGCGGATCAATTGGGAAACAACAACGCGCTCTGTACCATTGATAATGAAAGTCCCCTTGTCAGTCATCTCAGGAAAATCACCAAGGAATATTTCCTGTTTTATCGGTTCGGGGACATCCGGACCAGCCAATAACACCGAAATCCAAAGGGGTCTGGCATAGGTAAGATCACGCTCAACGCATTCCTCGATGGTATGTTTAGGCTCAAGAAACCAATACTTTAATCCCCATTCTGTCGACTCCTGGCCACGGCTTGGGAAAAACAATTTCATACCTTTATTGTACGATTCGATCGGGGATATCTCATGAAAGAGATCTGCCAGACCTTCTTGCTTCAGCCGCTCAAATGAGTCCAACTGAACTTCGATCAGATTCGGGAGACCGAGTTTAGGTGGGATACGAGCATAATTTTTTCTGGGTGAGGAAGACGCCATTCATTTCTCCTAACCTATGGCTAAGGCAATTATTAAACGAGACAATCCATCCTAATATATCCGATAGGATAGCAAACAAATATTCTATCACAATAAAACATTATTAGTCAAGCTGACGATCCGGTAATATTTTATCTTGACCCTCTCACCGGTTATATATACTATTCTAAACAACAATTCTCCTCATTATTTTACCACGGATTTCCAAAACTTATTTACAATATGGGGGGTTATTTTATCCAACATCATAGTTCTGCAAATTCACTCAAGGAGGCAACATGACGAAAACTGCATTAACACAACAAACAATCAACGACAAGCGTGAAACATTAGGCTGGGCAATGTATGACTGGGCAGATTCGGCTTTCAGCACGACTGTCGGGACAGTTTTCCTCGGCCCTTATCTGGCTGCACTGGCTGCTGATGCTGCCAAGGCTTTTCCAGATGGTATGGCGCGCCTGGCAGGCATACCTATTGCGCCCGATTCGTTTCTGCCATATTGCATCTCCATATCGGTTGGATTTCAGGTACTCTTTCTACCAATATTAGGAGCGATCGCAGATTATTCTCATTTGCGAAAACAAATGATGCAACTATTCGCCACCATCGGTGCTCTGGCAACAATAGGATTGTTCCTGGTTACCGGCAGTCTTTGGTGGATGGGGGGTATGCTCTTCATCATTGCAAACCTGGCATTTGGTGCAGCAATGGTTTTTTATAACTCCTACCTGCCAGACATAGCTAGTGAAGATCAGCGTGATCGAGTATCTTCCTATGGCTGGGCTATGGGTTATATGGGAGGGGGATTGTTACTATTATTGAACCTAACCCTTTACCAACTCCGTGATACGCTCGGTATCCCAAGTGGGCTTGTGGTGAGAATCAACCTGGCATCGGCAGGTATTTGGTGGCTTGGATGGTCATTCATGACATGGACCCGGTTGCGTCCACGACATGCTGCCCGCCCTCTCCCTAAAGACGAAACATATATGAGTGTCGGATTCAAACAACTAATACAAACGCTTAAAGAATTGAAGCACTTCCCCCATACCATACGCTATCTGATCGCATATTTTCTCTATAACGATGGTATTCAGACTGTTATTGCAGTTTCAGCAACATTCGCAGCAGCGCCGATCATCCGTGGCGGTATTGAGGTTGACCAGGGAACACTGACCATGGTCATCCTGATGATCCAGTTCGTTGCCTTTGGAGGAGCACTGTTCTGGGGCAAATTGGCGAATTGGGTGGGTTCCAAGCGTTCCATTATTATCAGCTTGATGATCTGGTCAGTTGTTGTTATTTTCGCTTACTTCGGCCTTCAAGGAGAGACCCGTGTGCTGCAATTCTGGGTGCTGGGTTTCTTCATTGCCCTGGTTATGGGTGGCAGCCAGGCTATCAGCCGCAGCCTATTCGCGAATATGATTCCCACAGGTAAAGAAGCCGAATTCTTTTCTTTTTATGAAGTCAGTGAACGTGGCACTTCCTGGATCGGACCGCTGTTATTCGGGCTTGTCAATCAGATGTTCGGAAGTCTACGTCCAGCCATATTATCTTTGATATTCTTCTTCGTGATGGGTTTGATCTTATTACCTTTCGTGAACGTCAAAAAAGCAGTCGAGGACGTCAAAGCATACGATTCTATGCAAGCCTGATTTTCATTTAAAATCTCCCCACTACCTTAAAATAATCAAGCGAACCGAGTCTAAGAAACAAGACAGGGGAACGCCAAAACCGTTCCCCTCCCCTATACAAAATCGGAGGTTATAGTCTCGGCAGGACTATGGTCTGCTGTTTCTGATACTTGCCCTTCTTTTCAGCGTATGAGGTCTCACATTGCTCGTCAGCCTCAAAAAAAAGCACCTGGGCAATACCCTCATTGGCGTAAATGCGGGCTGGCAGGGGTGTAGTATTTGATATCTCCAGTGTTACGAAACCTTCCCACTCCGGTTCGAAAGGTGTTACATTAACGATGATCCCGCAGCGTGCGTAGGTACTCTTTCCAAGACAGATCGTGAGCACACCACGCGGGATGCGAAAGTATTCAATCGTCCGGGCCAGAGCAAATGAATTTGGTGGGATCACGCAAACATCACCCTTGAAATCAACCATGGATTTTGGATCGAAATGTTTCGGATCCACTACTGCCGAAAAAACATTGGTGAATATCTTGAACTCATCAGCAACGCGTATGTCGTACCCGTAAGAAGAAACCCCGTAAGATATCACACCATTACGAACCTGACCCTCGATAAATGGTTCGATCATCCTCTTCTCCAATGCGATCTTACGAATCCAATGGTCAGGTTTCAATCCCATATTCAATTCCCTTTCAAAAAATATTTGGTTAACAGCAAAGACTTTGTTTTGTCACGAAAAGCTCAGGTAGTATTAATCAAACTAATGAAAAGACCCTTGCCACAGGCACCCCGTCGAGCGGGGCGAGCGGCGCTACGCGGTCGCTTCGCTCTAGGTGCCACACTTTTTGCAATGAGCTCATTATTTACATTCCAAAGAAATGCCACAGCGATCATGCATAGCGTGAGGGATTTCCGCTTCCAATTCCAAAGCGAAGGTTTCGAGAACGTGTAATTCAGATAATAATGGCTTGCCGATTTTTTTATTCTCCAACGAAGAGATATTAATCCGAACATTATAACCTGCAGCAGATAATGCCGCACGCGCCAATGCCGCGGCGGAAGCGGCATCACTGATGGCATTAAGGTTCCCCAATTTAACCACTTGCCCAGCCAGTGCGATAATGGTTACCGCCATTTTTGCGACTTGAAGTGGAACCCGTGCAGCTTGGAGCGTGGTTTGAACGATCGCCTCGGAACGAGCTGCTTTTTGTTCTGAAGTCTCCTTGGGCATTTTATTGGCAGTCATCACAGCCTCGAAAGCGGCTGCGTCATCCTTTACAGCCTTTGTCAAATCAGCACGTAAACGTTCGGCTTGTTCCAGGATATCTTGCATTTGATTTTCGACTTCGGCATATTTTTTTCTGCCAAGCGTCAGTCTGGCAACCATTGCAACCAATCCAGCCCCCATCGCTCCAACATAAGCAGCAGCTGAACCACCTCCAGGGGCGGGAGTACCATCAGCCAATTTATCCAGGAAGCTGGAAGGCTGAGCACTTGAAGCTTGCATAGAATAAAGACGGGTTTCAAGTACATGATCAGGTTTAAATTTATCGAGCTGCAGGTACCAGGTGGCTGTATCCACCAGAGCTTCCTGGGGGATCAGACCGACTACTTCACTATGGTGGATTGTTACACCATAACGTGCTGCTTCACGATGTATCATATCGAAAACACGTGCTATTGGTGTTTCTTTAAAATTAGTAAGGTTCATCGAGACCTGCGCGCGACCATCAACAAGAAGACCCAAACCTTTTACGTTCTTTAATCCGCCCGATGACTGTCTCACAGCTCCGGCGATTTTCTTTGCGATATTGACATCATCAGAAGTCAGGTAAACATTAAATGCGATCAGTGGATTGCGCGCTCCGATGACGGTTGCACCGGCTGTATCAAGCCTGGAGGGACCATAGTCTGGTTGACGATCTGGATTGGATTCTATTTCATTCTTCAGCTCTTCATACTGGCCCCGACGGATATTTTCAAGATTAGTTCGGTTAGAGCGGGTAGCAGCGAATTCGTAAAGATAGACAGGGATGTTTAACTCGGTCCCGACCCGCTCACCGAGATGTTTCGCTATTGCAACGCATTCTTCCATTGTCGATTCGGATATGGGTACAAATGGGACTACATCAGTCGCACCAAGGCGTGGATGTTCACCAGAATGCTGGTTCATATCGATCAGCTCAGCAGCTTTCTTGATCGCCTGGTATGCAGCCTCTTCCACAGCTGACGGAGCACCGGCAAATGTCAACACAGTTCGGTTATGATTGAGATCAGACGAACGATCCAAGAGCGATACCTCAGGTACAGCCGCTATAGCGGCTACAATGGCATCGATCACTTCAGGTCGGCGGGCTTCAGAAAAGTTCGGAATGCATTCGATAATCGGTATTGCCATAGTGTTGGGGAGAGAAAAAGTGATAGTAGTAACGGGGTAATTATACACGTTATGAATATCAGGACACGGATCAATGCTCAATAAAAAACTGGTTTAACCTATCTTGTGGAAATGAAAACAAAGATATAGTAGAATTGATTTTTTTGCACGAGAGAAAATGGAGTGTGAATATTAGATAAACAAGCAATCATTGTACGGACGAGGTGAAGATCAGTAAAGGTACTGGAATCAAGGAAAAACTATCTCTGTATTTTCTGCAATTACTCATTTTTATAAGGATGAATGCAGGGATGAATTTATTATGTTTGTTAATGAAAAGATCATTCGCTTCTCCCCCTGACATACACCCCCCAAGGATAGGCATGGTGACCCAACCTTTTTTGCAGTATATTCATCCATATATTCTGTTAAAATCAATTTGATAATTCAGATAACTAATAGTATTAAGCGGGAGCATCCTGATGGTAAAGATTCAACATTCTATTCAATATCTTCAATATTCAGAGAATAGAGGCGAATCGCTCAAAGGGCAAATAGTAGTAGAAGCACCGGTAACCTTAACCGTTAATGGCGATGCCTGGTTAAGTTTTATGTGCACACCCTTACAATTGGAGGCTCTAGCGCTTGGATTTCTTTTTAATGAAGGCTTGATTCAATGCATGGACGAGGTTGCCAACGTGAGCATCTGCGAACACGGTGATAATATAGATGTCTGGCTGCACCACAATGTTGTGCAACCTACCAGCTGGCGGCGGACCTCCGGTTGCACAGGTGGAATTACCTCTGTAGAGACTGAGGTTGGGTCGAGTACAACCATCTCTAATAAATGTGTTTTCCTTACTCCAGAAAATATATACCATTTGATAGGACTTTTATTTGAATCCCAAGAGATGTACAAGGAAACTGGTGGTATACACACTTCAGCTCTGAGCGATGGTGAAAAAATCGTGGCAGTTTCCGAGGATATTGGTCGTCATAATACATTGGATAAAATAGCAGGTCTGTGTTTGATGAGCGGAATGTGGCCAAAGTTACGGATCGTGCTTACCACCGGACGTATCAGTTCAGAGATGTTACAAAAAGCCACACGAATTGGCGCATCGGTCATCATCTCCCGCACATCACCTTCCTCACTCTCGATACAAATGGCTGACCAGATGGGCATAATGCTGATCGGATATGCCCGCGGTAATCATTTTAGTGTCTATACTCATCCTGAACAAATTAAAATAGAAGCCTTGGTTAAATCAAGCTAGTTCAATCCAAGGTCATAATCAATCAATTCAAAGGACGAATATCGTCCCAAAGAACGAAAAAAGCAACTATCAAAAACCATCAGGGTGGCGGATAATAGAAGAAATCCGTGTAATTATATAATAGTAGTACACAAGTAAATCGTCAAGCCCGTCCTGTATTATTACTGCCGAGACGGCAGAAGGGAGATGAAATATGGCAAATAAATCATTTGTGTACAAACCCATCCGAGCGGATATTGCAGATCTAGCTGTCAAACACGGAAAAAATCCCGAAGCGATCCTGGAAATCTTAACCGATCTACAGAATCAACCTGCTGGTTTATCATCTGAGGTGATCAGCGATGCAGCCAGGTCGCTGGGTATCCCCCCCCACCAGGGTTATGGTATGGCTACGTTCTATTCGATGCTCTCTCTCAAGCCGCGAGGTGATGTGCTGCGTGTCTGTGATGGACCGGTATGCTGGTTAAAACAAGCAACCGAAACCCAAGCAGCGCTGGAGAAAGTTCAAGGAAAAAAATATACTATCGAGAGGACATCCTGCCTGGGATTATGCGACCGTGCTCCAGCAGTATTGGTGAACAATGAGCAAGCTGGTCCCATACCACCCGAAAAAGCTGAAGATGCATGCCAAGGTTATCGAGGAGTTACAACAGATTATTCAACACCTCGCAAAGGTGAAGTACGGGTAATGATGGCAGATGCAGGAAAAGTTGACCCTGAATCAATCAACTCAGCCCTGGATTTCGGCGCATATATTGGATTAAAGAGAGCTCTTACCAGGAAACCTGAAGAAATAATTTCTGAAGTCGAAGCCTCAGGTTTGCAGGGACGTGGTGGCGCAGGTTTTCCTGTCGGAAGAAAGTGGAAGTTCGTTGCATTGGAAAATCGTAATCCGAAATATATCATCTGTAATGCTGATGAATCCGAGCCGCTGATCTACAAGGATCGGGTGTTGATCGATACCAATCCCCATCAATTGCTTGAAGGTATCGCTATCGCTGGCTACGCTTGCAATGCTTCCGAAGCATTTATCTACATCCGCGGTGAGTACGCATCCCAGGCTGCCTGTTTGGAGAAAGCCATTCAGCAAGCCGTGGAGAAAGGATTATTGGGGGAAAATATCCAAGGAAGCGGCTTCTCGTTCCACATTCATGTTCACCGCGGTGCAGGGGCATATATCTGCGGTGAGGAGACTGCGCTGATCGAATCGTTGGAAGGCAAGCGCGGGGAACCTCGTCTGAGACCTCCCTACCCGCCTGCCTATGGTTATCACGGTATGCCTACCGCTGTCAACAATGTGGAATCCCTCTCTGCTGTTCCACATATCATCAAGAACGGTGCAGCTTGGTATAAATCCCTCTCCAATTATTCCACTCCCGGAACAAAACTGTATATGCTTATGGGTCATGTCAAGAATCCCGGCTTGTTCGAAGCACCATTCGGATTGACCCTCCGCCGGGTGATCAATGACTTTGGTGGAGGCATGATGGATGGTTCGAATTTCCATTTTGCCTTGACCGGAGGTGCCGCCGGGACGATTGTACCAGAGTCATTGCTCGACGTACCCATTGACTTCGCATCTGGTCCGCAGAAGGGCTTAGGATTGGGCGCAGGTGCGTTCTTGATCTGCGACCAGAGTATCTCACCGGTTAAGTTTCTGCGTGAGCTGCTACACTTCTTCGCGGTCGAATCGTGTGGCAAATGCACTCCCTGCCGTGTAGGGACATGGCGTGCCTATCAAATCCTGTCAAACATGGCAGACGGAATTGGTCAGAAAGGAAATATCGAGGAGCTAAAAAGTCTATCCGAGAATATGCTGCTGGCTTCGTTCTGTGGTTTAGGGCAATCCGTCCCAATCCCAATGAACTCGGCATTGACCCACTTCACCGCAGATTTCACCCAGGCTGTTTAGGAAAGAGGCGACTTATGACTGTTAATATTAAAATAAATGGAGTAAATATTAATGCGCGTGAGGGACAAACCATTCTCCAGGTATCCGCGGAAAATCACATAACGATCCCGACCCTTTGCTTCCACAAGGATCTCTCACCTACGGGCAACTGTCGCATTTGTGTAGTTGAAGTAAAGGGTTCCCGTTTCCTTCAAGCCACCTGCGTGACCCAGGTATGGGAGGGCATGGAGATTGAAACTCACAGCGACAAGGCGATAAAATCCCGCAAGCTGACACTTGAATTGATGCTCGCAAACCACCCACAGGATTGCATCACCTGTGATGTAAGCGGAGAATGCGAACTGCAAGATCTCGCCTATGAATACAAGGTTGAGGTCCCGGTCTGGGGTGCCAAGGGTTCGCGCTACCCCGTGGATAGCGATCCCAATCCATTTATCCGCGTAGATATGAATCGCTGCATCCTATGCCGTCGCTGTGTACTTGCTTGCGCTGAAGTTCAGGTAAGGGATGTATGGGGAGTGGCCCAGCGTGGTTTTAACGAACAAATCGTCGCAGGTGCCGGATCGACCATGCTTGAAGCGCGTTGCGAATCATGCGGACAATGCGTAGCCTACTGTCCGACTGGTGCATTATCCAATAAAATGACCTATGGTCTTGGACGCGCCCACCAGGTGAAAAAGATAACTACCACTTGTACTTATTGCGGTGTCGGTTGCCAGTTTGATATGAACATTAAGGAAGGGAAGATCATCGGTGTATCTTCCAATCCGAATGCGCCGGTCAATGGCATGGCATTGTGCGTGAAAGGTCGTTATGGATGGGATTTCATACAACATCCCGACCGTGTACGTAAACCGCGCGTCCGTCGTTATTTGCTTGAAGGCACCCACAAGTCTCGGAAAGGAAAAACCTGGGATTGGGTCGATACGGATTGGGACACTGCTCTCAATATCGCCAGCAAAAAACTTTGCGAGATGCGCAACACTTATGGACCCGATGGCATCGGTATCTTAACCTCTGCCAAGTGCCTGAACGAAGAAAATTATCTGATGAACAAGTTTGCCCGTCAGGTGGTCGGGACAAATAACATCGACCACTGCGCACGTCTCTGACACTCCAGCACGGTGGCCGGTCTGGCCACTTCCTTCGGTTCGGGTGCTATGTCCAATTCCATGGATGATGTTGCAAATCATGCTCAGGCAATATTTATTATTGGTTCCAATACCAGTGAACAACATCCAGTGTTCGGGACGATGATCCGCAGGTCTATCAGGAAACGTGGTGTCAAACTGGTCGTTGCTGACCCGCGCAAGATCGACATGACCGATTTCGCTGTCTTGCACCTGCAACATAAACCAGGTACAGATATCGCATTGATAAACGGGATAATGAACATCATCCTTGAAAAAGGATGGGAAGACAAGACCTTCATAGAGAATCGTACCGAATCTTTCGATGAATTTAATAATATTGTCACTCAGTACCGGCCTGATAGGGTTGCTAAGATCACAGGTGTACCGGTGGAGAAACTATATAATGCTGCTGAAATCCTGGCGAAGAATAAACCCATGGCAGTCATATGGGCAATGGGTATCACCCAGCATATCGTCGGAGTACAAAATGTGATGAGCCTGGCCAACCTGCAGATGCTGCTGGGCAACATCGGTATACCAGGCGGTGGTGTCAATCCTTTACGCGGTCAGAACAATGTACAAGGTGCCTGTGACATGGGTGGCTTACCTAATGTTTACCCGGCGTACCAACCGGTGACCAGTGATGAGGCACGTAAAAAATTTGAAAACGCCTGGGGAACTTCGTTGTCCGATAAAGTTGGTCTAACCGTCACTGAGATGATACCCGGCATTCTGGAAGGCAAGATCCATGCTCTTTACATTCTTGGTGAGGACCCTATCATGTCAGATCCAGATACGAACCACATCCGGAAATGTCTCGAAAAAGTGGACTTCCTTCTATTACAGGAAATATTTCCATCAGAGACATCCCAATACGCCGATATGCTCCTACCCGGTGTATCATTCGCTGAGAAGACCGGCACCTTCACAAATACTGAACGCCGGGTGCAAATGGTGCATCAGGTGATCGAACCGATCGGTGAAGCTCTCCCGGATTGGCAGATCACCACAGCACTAGCTAAACGTATGCTGAAAGGCCGAAACCTCGAACATGAAGCTCCTTATCAAGCTTGGAACTATACTTGTACCAAAGATATCATGAACGAAATTAATGCATTGACACCCTCCTATGGTGGTATCACCCACGACCGTCTCGAAAAGGGTGAACGCCTGCAGTGGCCATGTCCTAATCTGGAGCACCCTGGTACACAGATCCTCCACGTCAATAAATTCGCGCGTGGTATTGGTAAATTCACTCCAAACGAAGATATCCCTCCAGCTGAACCCGTTGACAATGATTACCCGATGGTCATGAGCACCGGTCGTGTGATCTATCACTGGCATGGTGGACAAATGACCCGTCGTTCGAAGGGCATCATGGAGGTTTACGGCGAAACCATGATTGAGATCAATCCTGAAGATGCAAAAAAACTTGGATTGGATGGAAAAAGTCGTGTTCGCGTAACATCTCGTCGTGGCAGTATCGAAGCTGAAGCCTGGGTTACTGATCGTGTGCCACGTGGGATGGTCTATGCAAACTTCCACTTCCCGGAATCCTCAGCGAACGAGCTGACCCTTGCGATGCTCGACCCAGTTTCCAAGATCCCAGAGTACAAGGTAGCCGCTGTCAAAGTTGAATTGGCATAGTTTTTGGATTATGGAATATTCATAATTAGGTTGGAGGATAATGTGGATATCCGGAAAATATTTGAATACGCCCTGCAGCGTGAATTTGAGGGAAAACGTTTCTTCGAAGAGAACGCCCTGCACCTGAAACACGCGGCTGCGATAGATGCGTTTAAGAAACTGGCAGGTGAAGAACAGAAACATATCGATTACATTCAAAAACAAATCGCCTTGTTGAATATGGGGCACTCACCAGATACAGAATTGGGTGAAACAATGGAAAATGCTGGATTCTTCTCGGCGAGAGCCTCCAGTGAAATGATCGAGCAAACGGATTCCGAGGCGATGGTAGCTGATCTGCCCATCCTGCGTATGGCGCACCTTATCGAGCGCGACTTCGCTGAGTTCTACCAACATGCCGTACGCGAAGCTGAAGGTGAAGCCAAAAAAGTCCTTGAAATGTTAGCCTTGTGGGAACACCGACACCAGTCATTATTCAAGCATATGCATGATACAGCATATGAAGGATACGCCCGGATGCCATGGGGTGGATAATGATAAAATAAAGCTTGGATGATCGCACGAATTTCAATATATCTTGAAATACGGGCACGGATGCGTTCAAACCGTGCCCGTCCGGTTTACCAGTAAATGTTTATTATTAACCGTTACGTTTCATATTGCATCATTATTATCTGCCTGGTGGCTTGCACTCAAGCCACTCAAGTTTCACCTGGTAATTATGAATACAATCCATTCGTAACAGTGGGACCTGGAACAGCAATCCCCCTGCTGGCGCTCTTACCTCCAACCCGAGGACCCGGTACACCCATCGTTACACCTACACCAGACAACCCACATTACATCTCTACATCACGAAATGACGAAGAACAATATACTGTGCAGAATGGTGATACTCTGGGTAAAATCGCACAGCACTTCGGGATTAGCATTGAAACTATCTTGCAGGTCAATCAAATGACCGAGGCAGATAACCTGATCGTCGGACAGGTGCTCACAATACCGGCTTCCGAACCAGGTTTGATTGGTCCGAACTTTAAAGTTATTCCTGATTCAGAATTGGTCTTTGGTCCAGCCAGCGTGGTGTTTGATGTTGAAGCGATTATCCAGGGTAAAGGGGGCTACCTTGATTCATACAATCAGGAAGTTGATGAGGAAATCCTCAATGGTGCCCAAATCATTAGGAGGGTAGCGCAGAACTACTCAGTAAATCCTCGCTTACTCCTTGCCCTGTTGGAACATCGCAGCAACTGGCTTACGAATCCCAATCCTGATCCATCAAAACTGGATTATCCTTTGGGTTATGTGGATTCCTGGCACTCTGGACTTTATCGCCAACTTACATGGGCAGCCAATGAACTCAATCGTGGTTATTACCTGTGGCGGGTTCATGGGGTTGCAAGCTGGACATTGGCCGATGGCAGCGTTATCCCTATCGATCCTACCATCAATGCCGGGACGGCGGGTGTGCAGAACCTGTTCGCCAAGTTGGATGATCGCCCAGGTTGGGAAGCTGATGTTACACTCGGCGGTTTATTCAAGACCTACTACTATATTTTCGGTTATCCCTTTGATTATTCAGTTGAACCTCTTCTTCTTCCAGGTTTGTCCCAGCCATCCATGTCGCTCCCATTCGCAAAAGGTGAGACCTGGTCTTTTACAGGTGGTCCGCATGGTGGTTGGGATACCGGTTCAGCCTGGGCAGCCATTGATTTTGCACCACCGGGCGAAAGTCAAGGATGTGCACCTAATGACGCCTGGATACTTTCAATGACAGATGGGGTCGTAGTACGTGCAGAACATGGTGTACTCGTCGACCTAGACGGGGATGGACTGGAACAAACAGGCTGGACGGTGCTGTATATGCACATCGAGAGCCGCGATCGTATTTTGCCCGGTGCACGTCTCCAGACCGGTGATCGCATTGGTCACCCCTCTTGCGAAGGAGGAGTATCGGATGCCAATCATGTCCATATTGCCAGGAAATTTAATGGTGAGTGGATTTCCGCTGACGGCAGCATACCTTTTAACCTGGATGGTTGGATTTCGAGTGGAACGGGAGTCGAATACGACGGTTATCTCATTCGCGGCAGCCGTACACTTGAAGCCTGGGAGGGTATCAATGACCTCAACCAGATCCAACGCTGATCACCTGTCAGGCTGACCCCCATAAAATCGAGAGTATAATTTTTGGATCATAATCAACCTTCGCAACCGGAGACAGGTTTGAAATATCGACTGGGAGCGTTCCTGCTCACCTCACTAATCCTCACATCCTGTGCCAGCCCGACGCTGTGGGGAACATACTCCACTCCGACGCCAAATGCAGTCTCTACTCCTGTAGGCACAGATACGAAAACGCCATTTCTGCAGCCCTCACCTACAGTTCCGTTAGTAATACACCCTACAGGTACACACACTCATCAAAATGATTTTTTTACACCTACTGGTACACCCCAATTATTTTCAACCACTAATTCTCCATCAGTTACCAGTACACCGTTCGAAAATATCCTCAAACCAACAAATACACCAACTTCTGGAACACCAGGATCATCCACACTATATTACACGCAATCTGGTGACACGTTACCCGTGGTCGCAACACACTTCGGTGTGGATGTTTCTGACATCGGTTTTTCATCCCCTCTGCCTGAAAAGGGGTTGATCGATCCAGGTACACCCCTTGTCATCCCAAACAGATTATCGGATATTTCACCGTCTGAACGAATCCTGCCGGATAGCGAATTTGTATTTTCTGCCACGGCGATTGGATTTGATACAACGTCCTTTATAAATGAAAAAGATGGCCATTTAAGCATCTATAAAGAATATTTGGGCTCTGTCGGCTGGAAAACCGGTCCGGAACTAATCGACAAAGTCTCCCTTGAAAATTCGGTCAATCCACGCCTTTTCCTGGCATTATTGGATTATAAAAGTCATTGGGTACGAGGTTCACCAACTAACTTTGCTGAGAATGTATACCCTTTTGGTTATCAAAACGAAAGGTATAAAAATCTTTACCTGCAATCCACGTGGGCAGTGCAGGAATTATCTATCGGTTATTATGGTTGGCGCAGCGGTACATTGACTGATCTTACTTTCCCTGATGGCACCAGGATACGCATCGCACCGGATCTCAACGCCGGGTCGGTTGCAATCCAGTATTTCTTCTCCCGTAGTCTTAATCCACCAGAATGGGCACAGGCAATTGATCCCCGGGTTGGATTTCCAGCTTTATACACCGAGATGTTTGGTGATCCCTGGGTACGGGCAAAAGACATTGAACCACTATTTCCAGAAGGCTTGAAACAGCCCGCTCTTGTTTTGCCATTTGAACCCAACCGTGAATGGAGCTTCTCCCAAGGTCCACATTCAGCCTGGGAACATGAGGGACCTCAGGCTGCTTTGGACTTCGCCCCATCTACCGATTCAAGCGGATGTGTCACAAGTGAAAAATGGGTCGTTGCCTCTGCTCCCGGTCTGGTCGTCCGTTCAGGAAACGGGGTAGTCATGCTCGATCTGGATGGCGACAACTATGAACAAACTGGTTGGAACCTGCTCTACCTGCATATTGCCACAAAAGATCGGACAAAGCTGGGTACCTGGTTGGAGATGGATGGTCACATTGGCTTTCCTTCCTGCGAGGGTGGTGTATCGACCGGTACACACCTGCATTTTGCCCGTAAGTATAATGGCGAATGGATCATGGCTGATGGTCCCCTACCCTTTATTTTAAGCGGCTGGACTGTTCATGCCGGTTCAAAACCCTATGAGGGCACCCTGACCAAGGGAGATAGAACCATCACAGCCAATCCTTTCGGAACAGCTGAAGCGATCATTTTCCGCGAGCAAGATGAATAAACTATCACCATGTAAATTCACCAGCTTCCTGAGTTTGGTACTGACACTTTCCGCCTGTTTACCAGGGACGTACCCCAGAGATAAATATGCGGCATCGAGCTCAACCGCAACCCAGACAAGCCCGTCACATGCTGTAACACCATTCCCAACACGCCCGGAATATAAACCGGGGGAAATGGTTGCATACACAGCACAAACAGGTGATACATTGCCGGCTCTGGCAGCACACTTCAATACCAGTGTGGTCGAAATCCATGAAGCCAATCCAATCATCCCAAAGGACGCTACGACCATGCCACCTGGTTTACCGATGCAGATTCCCATTTATTACCTGCCGCTGTGGGGCAGCCAATACCACATCCTACCGGATAATGCCTTCGTCAATGGTCCAAATGCTTCTGGTTTCAACACTCAAGAATTTGTCGATAAGCACAATGGATGGTTGAGGGATTTTAATGCTTATGTGGGTGGAACTACTCGAACCGGGGCAGGAGTGGTTGATTACGTCGCGACAAACTTTAGCATCAGCCCGCGGTTCTTGTTGGCGATCCTGGAGTACCAAGCCAAGGCTATCTCATCGCCAGAGCTTCCAAAGAGTAACATTCCGTATACTCTTGGATATATCGAACATTTTCATAGAGGAATGTACCTTCAGTTGGTCTGGGCTGCCAATACTTTAAATAACGGCTATTATGGTTGGCGTACCGGGAGCCTGATATCGTTCGATCATCCCGATGGACGTTTGGAACGCCCCGATCCTTGGCAAAATGCGGCTTCAGTTGGTATTCAATATTATTTTTCACGGTTGTTTTCCGCATCTGATTACGATCAGGCTATCAGCTCTGAAGGATTGATCAAGACCTACTCAGACCTTTTCGAGGATCCATGGGCAGACCCAACCATTTTGATACCCGGGAGCTTGCAACAACCTGCATTTAATCTACCATTCCCGGCAGGTCACATATGGACCTATACCGGTGGACCGCATACAGGTTGGGGAGAAGGAGAACCATATGCCGGTATTGACTTTGCACCTCCCTCGGAACATAGTGGCTGCTTCGTAACTGATGAACAGGAATATTCTACCGCAGTGGCTGATGGCATCGTTGTAAGGTCAGAAACAGGCGTAGTTGTGTTGGACCTGGATGGAGACGCAGACGAACATACAGGTTGGACATTGCTTTATCTTCACCTGGCTGAAAAAGGTCGTGCAAAGGTGGGGGATATCTTGAAACTAGGCGACCAGGTGGGTTACCCTTCCTGCGAGGGAGGGCGGACCACCGGGACCCATGTGCATATTGCCCGCAAATACAATGGTGAGTGGATCCCAGCCGATGGACCGCTCGCTTTCAACCTAGAGGGTTGGATCGCCCATAATGGTCAGCATCCCTATCTGGGGACATTGACCAAGGGAATTTTAGTCATAGATGCTTGCGAATGTTCAGATGTTTATAGCCAAATCAAGGCTGGGGATTGAATTGAGGGATTTTCCAAAAAGGCAGCATACGATACAAGGTAAATCGGGGGGATTAACCCATTCTGAAACCACTTATACAACTTATGATATAGCATTATCCTCTGAGCGGAGATATTCTCCGCGGTTTACCAGGCGTTTTTGACCAACTCCTTCATCCTCATAAATCTCATAATGTAAACCAATCTGCATGACCTTACCCAGCATATTTTGTGCGGGGCAGTACTTTTGGGCTGAGAGTTCAATCGAGCGTATGACAGCATTATCATCTACAGCGTGACCAGTGACCTGGTAATCAATCAATGCAGTGGTGAATACCTTCGGGTGTTCATCTGCTCGTTCAACGTGGACATTAACTTCAAAATCGGTCACGTCCTGGCGTTTTTTGGTCAATATTGAGATCACATCCATAGCAGTACAACCAGCCAGACTGATTGCCATTAATTCCATTGGGCGAAAGCCGTCATTGTCACCACCTAGAAACGGTTCTGTCCCCAGGCTTACCGAGAAACCTGAATCACTCGCACCCACAAACGTCATACGCCCTTTCCAATTTACTTTGGCGTCCAAATCTACTCCTTTCTGCAATGTTGATGTTATAAATATTAGTGATTATTACTAACTTAACCCGTAGACGAAACTCGAACCACGATTTGGATTACTTTTTATGATTGGTCCATATTTCATTAAAATATCATCTGGTTGATTGCACCTGCGTAAACCAGATAGACTGTCCATCAGATGCAGATGATGCATGAACATTGTAGCTTACGATGTAAACCATTAAACTTGAAATCGGATGTTTAATAACCAATACTCATTGGAATAACCAATAAAACAACGGCTAATTCAACCTGGTTTTCAATTTGCCAAAGTAAGCATAAAATCCCCCGACTGACAGTAATAAACAGTCCAATGCAGGTAATAACCATTGCGAGATCAACATAATCCTGCCTGATACTTGGAGAAGATGATATCTGCGTATCCATGGTTACAAGCCCGATTCAGATCTCTCCATGCCTCCTCTCACACCTGAAAGTTCTTAGTAGTTGACCACACGTTGAATTTCAGCAAGTAATTGTTCTTCCGGAACTGCCCCTACCAGGTTGCCGGCACCGTCATTGATCGTCGTATGCGGCACACCATGAATACCATACCTGCCAGATAAGTCAGGAAACTCCATCGCCTCGACCATTTCTGATTGGATGAGTGGATCCTCCATCGCCATTTGATGTGCAAGCACCACGGCCTGCGGACAGTACGGTCAGGTTGGGGTGACGAACACCTGCATATGGACAGGTTTATCCAGCAGCTTTAAGAATGTATGGGTTTGTTCCTTCAATCCTGAGTCACACGTAGCCACAAGTAATATGCCTTGAATGAACGATGTGAACTCATGACCGGAGGGGACTCCTGCGTAACGGATTCCAAGGTCAATGATCTGGTCCCCATTTTTAGCGGAAACAACAGTAACAGGGACCTTATCCACATTGAATTTCTGGGCGACATCTCTATTAGCATCCAGATCATATACATTCATACTGAGCTTATCAGATATTGCAACGACCTCCTCAACTAATTGACGTGTCTCATTACAGGAGCCGCACTTCGCCTTCTGCTCAAAGAATAGAATGTGTACAGGGTGTTGTAACTTATGGAAGATTTCACGCACTTGTTGGACAATATCCTTATTCAATAAACTTGACATTATTTTCTCCATTAACCGCCCTACGAGCAGCGTGATCAGATTATCAGGTACAACCGCAATCGCCATTGCTGGAAAAACCACATTCGTTACACACCAACTCCAGCAAACCGTTGTATTCCAACCGTCCTTCCTGACATTGCGGACAGACCATACCTGGGTGCACAGGCAGAATAGGTTTATGATTTTGTTCTGGCTGGATAACCAGTGAAAACTCAAATGCTGATAGTTCTCTCTCTTGCTGGACCGGCATGCTTTTTAGATGCACTAACACCAAATAAGTTGCCTATTCCTGAGGATAAATTAGAAAATCTTCCAAATCCAAACGACGGAAAAGACGCTCGCGGATCCCTGGAGGTATATCAATCTGGGATGAAGAATGATATAGGTAGATGGTTTTTTTAAGCGTGTCGATCACCACACGGCAATCTGGACATTCGGCTAGGTGACGCTCAATTTCACGGCACACTCCATCTTTAAGCGCACCATCAATAAAATCTGATAAAGATGCGAGCATAGATTGACAATCAGTATGTTTGGTCATTATATATTCGCCTTATCGAGGCGTTCATAATAGTAAGTTGATAATTGGTCACGCAAATGCATGCGAGCCCGGAAAAGACGGGTTTTCACAGTTGTTTCAGTCAAGCCGAGTGCCTCACCAGTCTCACGGATTGAAAGACCTTCGATATCACGCAGGATGAAAACAACCCGCAATTTTTCTGGTAATTGTTGAATAACCTTATCGAGGTAAGTCTTGGATTCCGAGGAAAGCAATTCCGCTTCGGGCAGGCAGCACCAGTCCACGAATTGGTATGGAGTGAAGTCATTATCACTAGAATCATCTCCATCAATACCTACCTGGAGATCCGGTCGTTGATGTCTTATATGCAATAAAACCTCATTGACCGCAATCCGGTATAACCAAGTCAAGATACTGGAACGACCTTCAAAGGACGGTAATGACTTCAAGGCATTTAAAAAGGTGCTCTGAAGCACATCTTCTGCATCCTGGGAATTTCCGAGCATTCTTAGTGCCAGGCGATAGATCGAACTTGAATATTCATCAACGAGGTGGGCAAATTCTGCTTGGTCCCCGCCACGTAAGGCGTCTAATGAAAAAACCTTGGTCGTTGTCTCACCGATTTAGATGCTTCCAATTTATAAAAAGTTACAATTATTGCGTAGATAGTATAACCTATCTGATTTTCCATGGTCTTCAATATGGGATGAATGTCGAGGGAATTAGGAAATATGCCACTAGAAAGGATATCAAGCTTTAAGATAATATCCTGAAAAATGTTGGATGAATTGAAAGAAGTTGCCCTGTTTAAAGGTTTGGAGGCGGACGAGTTGGAGATACTTGAACCGCTATTTGAGCTGTACAGGTGCCACTCGGGAACGGTCATATTTCAGCAGGGAGATCAGGCAGTATATCTATACCTCATTCTGAATGGTTCTGTTGAAATCCGCCATAAACCCTATGATGGTCCACCTATCACTGTGACGCGGGTTTTACAAGGGGGCGCATTTGGCTGGTCTGCTGCGATTGGTAATGAGACTTATACTTCCAGTGCGATTTGTGATGAGGAGCTTGTGGCTCTGCGCATTGCCGGAAATGATCTGCGAAAATTTTATAAAAAGTACCCTAATACTGGTAAAATTATCCTCGATCGCCTGGCCAGGGTTGTTTCCAACCGTTGGCAGGATGCACGTGCCCAGGTACGTACAATGATGATTCAGAATATACCAGATGGCATCGCTTTACAAGGATCACAAAGAAGAAAAATGTCAATGACTGCAGCATCCAATCATTCCAAAGAAGAACAGCTCAAAGGATTGATCGAACAATTGAGCGCTTATGTTGAACAGTTCCATGGCGGTTCAGTTGAATATATTTCATTCGATGGTAAAATCCTCAAGGTGCGTCTTGGGGGTGCCTGCTTGGGCTGTCCCCTCTCTCCTGCGACTTTACAAGGTTGGGTGGCGGGAACAGTTCACCAGTTCTTCCCTGATATTGATATTGTTGAATCTGAGTTTGAATAAAATAAAAAGATAAAACCCGAGAATCCTACCGACTCCTGGAAACGCGTATACAAGAGATATAACGAGCGAAAAAGAAAATAACATTTAAAAAAGTACCCCTGTGCACAAAAAAGCACAGGGGTGCTTTATGTTGGTGGAACCAAACTATCTCTTGCGAAAATAGAAATAGATAAGGAGAAATCCACCAATTATTGCTGCCCCCGGTAGGACAAATTCCGTCAAACCGAAGAATGGTGTACCAAGTAGTAAACCCATGATGACGAGCACTCCTGCTGGTATATAAGCCCAATTCATTCGTATTGGCGAAGGTAATAATGCAACCAACAGAAAAGTTATACCAAGTCCAATAAATAACAATCCGCCAGTTTCCCTGCCTTCACTCACCTCAGATATTACCGATACAATACCGAGTGTTATTAAAACGCCGCCGGGGATGATCGCCCACCAGCGCTCGGTACTAGTGATGTAAACTGCAAAGAAACCCAAGCCGACACTTCCCAGCAAGACCAATCCACCCAACTCAGAAAATGCCTCCGGCAGAAAAGATGTGATCCCCAGGCCAAGAAGTGTAAAAGCTGGGAAGGCTGCCCACCAGTTCGAGGGATTGGTAAGGAAAATATACATAAAAAATCCGCCTGCGACTCCGAAAACAAATCCCCAGAATATACCAGAGGCATCTCTGATAAACCCCAACTTATCGAATAGACTCAGCACACCCCCCAGAATAAGCAGGACACCGATGATAATGCGTGGGTCAATGCGTTTCATAAGGCACCTCCTTGATTTAATGAATGTCAATCTTACCTACGCCGACATTTATGTTGATCTCTGCACGGTTGGTTGACGTGTCATAATCGGTTGAACGGTAAACGCCACCTTCCTGACGTGGGAATCTAGCAGGGTCGATATTCAACGAAGATATCCCTTCTTTGATCCTTATGCGTGCGGCGACACCTGGTGGTATGTGAATATCTAAACTGGATGCACCTGCTTCAATATCGACAATTGTGTTGCCGGCTAGTTCAGGCAGAGTCAGGCGAGAGTTACTGGCACCGGTCTTCAATTGAACGTATGTAACCATCAGGTCTGTCAAGTCAGCTGTCAGGTTGCATGCACCCATTTCAAATATCAACGATGACGACACATCACGATTCAACCGGAAGCACCATATACCACTGGACGGACCAATGAAAGGGATAAAGGTTGGTCCGGCTTCCACATGGGTCTCGAGGATATCACCGCTCAATTCGCTGGAATATTTTAAACCCAGACCGGAGTTACCTGAGAGTAACTGCCCTGAGGGAGCACCTGAACCAATTTCTAACTGACCAGCACCATGGTCGAATTTAATGCGTGCCTGCTTTGCACCTTGCAGATCAATAGCGAATGACTCTCCCTCATTTGAGAAGCCCCAAGTCTGAGTCCATTTCCCGGTAATAATCCAAACACCCAGGAGCATCAGAAATATTGGCCAGAACCAGCCTAAAACGTCACCTGTGAGGTATCCGGCTGTTTTTAGGGTGAACAATACACCCAGGATGATCAGGATACTGCCCCAAAAAAGACTGTTCAAATATCGCATGTTTTACTCCTTGCGACGCCACATGCCATACAAGCCCCTCGCGATGACCCATACACCCAAAAGAATCAATAAAATCGCTGGACCAAAACTACCCAGCAGGTTCAGTCCGCCAAAGAAAGCTGCAAAGATCAGGAATAAGACAACACTGATGACCATCAGGTTAAGACCATGGCTCAGGTTGGCACGTGTGTTCTCACCTAACAAGCCCATCAGTACTGTACCTACACCAACAAATCCAGGGATGAGAGACCACATGTACGACCAGGACACCCACTCACCAGTAAGGTTCTGATAATATAAGATGCCTCCTATCCCTGCCACGATACAAGCCGGAATTGCCATACCCGGAGCACCAACGATTAACCCGATAAGAAAAATTAACACGCCTGCTCCGATGATGGAAAAAGGCCATTCAGAAAAGTCTTTTATCCATTCCTTAAGAGCAGGAACCTGGCGAGTTGCAATAAACCAGGCTCCCAGCAGGACAAGGATGATCCCAAGGGCAAGCTGGGTGCGGTTTGATCTGTTCATACGTTCCTTCTTTATTTATCCGATTGAAAAAATCCAGCAGATATGACCTGCGAAAAACCTCATCTATTTAACGCCATTATAAGGTAAAGGTTGCAAATGTATCTAGTATAGTAATGATCCCCTGGCTGATTTCATAACAGAAAATTAATCAGTAGGGAGAGATAAAAAATATGCGTCAGAATCCTATCACGGTGAACTCGGGAAATTTGTTTTAAGATTATTTCTTAAACTCATCTTTATTGATGCCTCGTCGTTATACTCAACCAACGGTTTTGATCCATTTTTCCACAATACAGCTTATCGAGGCACCGACGTTTGGGATGCTCTGCAAACCTTTCAAACCCATTGTACGATAAATCAGCCCTATGTCCTGTTCAAGATCTTCGATAGCCCAGGCTGCCTTGCGATAAGCCCATACCTGATAATTTGGTTTATTATTTAAATCCATATCATAAAGTTCATCGGCAAGCTTTTCTACAATTCGTTTATTCAGGGCATGTTTATCGCCAGGAATAATCGGACGCGGCATCCGGTCATGTATACCATACTTTTCGGAAAGCTCCCGGATGTGTAGTCCTATCTTTCTCCATAGACCACCAGATGGAGCATAACAACCGGGTGGGTAGAGATTTTGATAGAAAACCAACAAATCTGGAAAACGGTCGTTTAACACGTTGAAGAAGTAGTTCCGTTGTCGATCAGCCAAAGTCAAACCACTGGCTAGGACGAATTTGCCGCCATGATCCGCCGTACTGCGGATAATTGCCTCCAGGTTATTTTTATCATCGCACAATCCTGGGAGGATCGGCATCAGGCAGGTTCCCGTGAGGATACCGGCCGCGGCGAATTTTTCCATAATCGCAAAGCGTTCCTGTGCTGGTGGTGCGAGGTCTTCAAGCCAATGAACTTTCTCATAATTGGGAGAGGCAGGGGTGCTGATGATGCTGAAGGCAACTGCTGATGGGGCAATCGCATTGATCGACTGAATAATATCGAGGTCACGCAAAACCAGTAGGGAACGTTCTAACACAAAGACGGGAAAATCCAGGTCACTGCACACTTCGAGCATCTTGCGGGAGATTTTATATTTTCTTTCAACAGGCTGATAATCTCCAATAAAGATCAGGTCTACAGGTACACGGTTCAATGCTTTCCTGAGAAGGACTAGTGCATTTCCCTTGACCTTTATGATGTAAGCAAAATCGTTTGGATTGTCATAAGGAGAATATTTCTTCTCACGGCAATAACAGAATTCACAACCATGCTGGCAACCAATATAGGGATAGGCACTGTAACGTGTCCAAAACCAGTGGTCGGGGCGTTTGCTTTTATTCAGAATATTTTTTGGTTTGTAGGGAAAAAATACAGTACGGCGAGTCATGGTCTATTCCATATACATCCAACCTGTTAAGCCAGACGGTTATGATTACGTCAGGCCAATACCAGGATTATCAGGTGTGGAAATAAACAACCTAAATAAACTGACCGTGATATTGACTGTTTATCTTACTTTCCAAACATGGATGAGAGACTTATCGCCATCCGCCAACGGTTCCATCACAAAAAGATATCCTCTTTGCCGGTCAAAGGCAATTGCTCTGACGTGGTTTTTCTGCTGGATCGATTCTACATGATACAGATAATCATCTATTCCCAATCCGGCGTAAGGTTGTGGCTCCCATGATGCCATTTCTCCCCGCCCAACGGAAGCCAACTGGCTTGGATTATAGAAAAGTATTTGCCCAGCAAAACTGGTGCTCCACCAGCCTCTTTCTGGACATTCGGGTGGGAACGGTGGTTTTTCTGACCAGATAGTGCCATCCTTACAGCCATACCAGGTATTCCCGATGCCTTTGGTACCAACAAAAACGACTGCTGATTTTTCCCCTGCTGTCATCCAGGCTGCCCCGCTCCATTCGTCAGAATGGCGGTAATTATTCATTTCAGGTGAACCTTCGGTATATGCATTTCCATAACGCAATAGAGGAATCGCCGGGATGGTGCTATTTGGAGAGGGTGGATTACCTGATTGCCAGGGTGCAATCGCAAATAAGGTCGGTCCAAACGACCCCTGACCACCATCCCGATATCTTCCCGTTGCCAGCAGCTTGCCAGGTGCAAAGCTGTTCGCCCATTCATCTGGGATTGCTAGAAGGTAATCTCCTGTGACGTAATTCCAATATTCTCCGATACGCCATAAACCTGCAGGTCGTTGATCAGATAGATCTAGTTCACTCCAACCATGTGATGAATTGGTCTCAGCTTCGCCCATGTGCTGTGCCCAGGCAAAGTATAGTTTGCCGCTGGATTGCTTTCCTTGAGGAGGTAAGTATTCCAGACTGACTCGTTGTATTTCGAGGTATCCAAACAAACCACCACGGATATCTGAGAACTCCTGCAATGTGGTCGCTGTATTAAGGGCTTCAACATTTTTATTCCTGGAAATAACGGGGACGGGAATGCTGATCTCAGACACGTAGGTATTCCAGGCATGTCCTGTTCCAAAAAGTGAGCCGGGGTAACCATCATTCGCTCCAGAGGGATCACCATCTGGATAATAGGTTAAAGCCTCCCCACTCCAATCCCAGCCTAACTCTGGCGGCCCGTCCGGTAACCGAAAGGCACCAACATATTCAAGATCAGCGGGCTGGATAAGAGTGCTGTGTGAACAAATAATGGGGCTTGACGTTTGTTTTTTTATGACATCGGAGGGTGGTTTGATCGCCTCGACTGTTCCTGGTAGCTTATATATCAGGATGCTTATCAAGAACACGCTAATAGCAATCAAGATCCACAAACGACGTTTTATTTAATTTGTCTCCGGGATTTTCGCAACCAAAATAAACCAACTACAGCCACAGGCAAAGCGATGGTACTGCCACAAGGCAGGAGACGCCTGCGTTGACTGCCATCTTCAGTTCGAGGTTGTTCCTGGGGAACATTCGGCGAGGCTGGCTCATTACCCAGCAATCGCAGGTCATCCACCCAGATGATACCTGTGTTCGTAGTATCGGGATAAGTGCTGAAACCAAAACCAATACCGGTTACCTGATCTGGTTTGTTAAATGGTTCACCAGCGTTCTCTTCCCAATCCGCCCGGTGGAATTCATTCCAAGCCAATTCTATAGGGATCCAACCGGTAGCACTATCTGGTGGTGTCTCAATCGTATATAAATACGTTTCCCGTTCACCAGACGGACCAGAATAGACATCTACGTTAAAGACCAGGGCAGACCGAATTGCACGAAGATAGAAGGATAGCCCATTACTTTCACTCCAATTCTGAGGAGGATCATAATTGAGGGCGCATGTCGCCCAACTGTTGGCAGCCACATTAAACTCAATTCTTTGTGAGGCTTCACCACTATGAGCAGTTCCACTTTCCGATGCACATGATATGGTAGTTGGTGTGGTTTCGTCCCAATATATTTCCCAACCCGAAGTACCTGCCGGAAATTCACCCTCAAAGTTATCGATCGAACCACTACCTGCAACAGCAGGCAGGACACCTGGCTGTTGTGTGTTCTCAACAACTGGTTGGGCAGCAGTTACAACCGGTGGCTGAGAAGGGGCAGCTGACTGCCAGCGATGATAGAAGACATTAAGCAATGAGACATACTCTTCCGTTGCTTTTCGATTTCCTTGTGCAGAGGGATGGTCATCCTCTGTAGGATAGAAAGCAGTATCCCGCCCCTTGTTGGTGATATATTCAATCGCACCATTTTGGATACGATGGTGATTGTTTCGACCAG
>Ga0315285_10000950_pt1 | contig 30115 bp, 27 predicted proteins | sample YL17G09_36_MG_FD_203698 | JGI IMG/M metagenome (GOLD analysis project Ga0315285, IMG submission 203698) | Sediment microbial communities from Yellowstone Lake, YNP, Wyoming, USA - YL17G09_36 | ecosystem: Environmental > Aquatic > Freshwater > Lake > Sediment | place: USA: Wyoming | collected...
TAACGAACGCGAATGCATAATCGAGATCAGAACTTCCGCTGAACGAATCAAAGTTCCCAAGGAGAAAGTTGAGGCACTCAAGGGTGTTGTCGGTGCAAAGACAATAGCAAGGATGAAGAAAGAATGTGTTGAATGCCCCCAGACAAAGGCAACAAGATCATTCATAGAGTGTTTCACATGTGGTAACTTTGTTCGAAGATTAAAAGGCCAGGTCCATTGTTCGATACGGCAGACCCAGCATTCATGACAACTAGCGCGCGCTCATAGTTGGCTCATACACCTAGATCAATTCAAGAAACATCCTCTCTTTCTTCACCCTTGTAGAGTTCAAAAGAGACAAGGTAACGTCTAGGGCCTACACTCTTCACAATCCTTCCCTCTCTTACAGACATGTTTTTGCCGTTGATCAACCCTTTGATCTTCACAACTGCTTTTTCCAAAGGAGATTCTTCTTTGGTTGTTTGAATGAAATCATAATACTGGATAACACCTTTCCGCTTTAGTGCAGAGACGGCTACACTGAAGTATTCACAAGACTTCTCTGGAAGCGGTAGAAGGACCCTATCCACACTATTCAAGAAGACAATGGACGCTGCTTCCTTTGCGTCTGCCAAAACCGCGATGACTCTGTTTCTAATATTATTGGCTAAGACATTTCTTAGACACATGCGTATTGCATCAGGGTTAATGTCAATATTGAAGACTGTCACAGAAGGATTTTTGTATGCAATCTCTATGGAAAAGGTACCCGCACCACCGAACATATTGAGCACAGCTTCCCAGAATCCAACGCTCTTAGCGATTAATCTACGTTCGTGAACCAATCTGGGAGAAAAGTGCATGGTTCCAAGATCGATGTGAAAAAGGCATTTGTTCTCTCGATGAATGGTGGTCATCCTATTGTCCCCTGCAACCACCTTTAATTTGCAGAGACGAAAAATGCCCTGAACAGACCCGGTCTGTGCCAGAACAACCTTTACTCGCTTGTTATTACGCAGAATTGATTGTGCCCAAGACAGACCTGTCTTTCCATGGGCATTCTTGATAATCGCTATATCTCCCACTATGTCGAAACGCAACCTTGTTGGTGACTTTTTGTGACCCCTCATCTCACTCTGCAAAACCTTTAACTTGGCCCATTGAGTCTTTGAATGCCGATTAGACATATGGAATCCTCAGAGAAAAAAGTTGGGGGAGAAATGATTTATGAGTGCATTAATTGCGGTGCTAAGGTTACGGCCGAGCAACTTGCGGTTACCCCTGAGGTAAAATGCCCTATCTGTGGCTACAGAGTCCTAAGGAAATCCAGAGCCCCTATAGTCAAGCACGTCAAAGCCAGATAGACGGTTCTAAGTCTCTAGGAACTCTGGTAGAGGCAAGATACCTCTGAAGGAAGCCACCAAATCCTTCTGTGTTCCGGACTTTGTAGTCGTGTACCCGCCTGGCACGAGTTGGGAATGCCAGAGATGTAGTACTTGCTGTCAGGACACAGCAGACCACAGAAGACGAATACGATTACTGGCAAAAGAAGCACAAGAGATCTCAGCTCGAACGGGTATCCCGTTAGAACAATTTGTCTCTATTATTTTGAAGGAACTGTATCCCTACGAAATGCGGAAGAAGAATGGAAAATGCCATTTTCTGGATGGGAATAATTGTCAAATATATCCATATCGGCCACTGGTCTGTCAGTTTTATCCTTTTGAGATGGTAAATGAGAAAGATCACGTGAAGATCTGTTTCTCTGGAAAAGACTGTGTTGGGTTTGGTCGAGGCAAGAGTCTCGAGGAGTCGTTCTTCAGAAGCCTTGCGACAGTCGCACTCAGGCTTTTGAGTCATTGAATGTTCCTGTGGTTTGGACGCGTACTCTAGCCCCTTTTGGTTGCGCTGGTGACTGATATCACGTCTCTATCCTTAAGGACATAGTCCTCGCCGACCCTTTTCTTTGATCTTGCCTCAGTGGCGTAGAGAAAGCCCTTACCCAAGTCTGAATGAATCATGCCTGCGAATTCTTTGGCGGTGGTTCCTGGTGAGACAAGGTAGGCGTCTGGAAGCACTCGTCCCTTATGGTCGGTGAGGCTTTCTACATTCTCAACTGGGTACACTACTCGCATTCCAAGGAGTTTCAAAAAGGCAAAGTTAATTGATTGCTGGACTCCGGTTGACTGGTATACGTCCAGAATTTCTTTTCTTATTCTTTCCAGTGCATTCATCTGTTCTTGCTTAATTGATTGTGGATTCAAAATTCTGAATTCACTGTCGTTTGGTCTATAGTCAGTAATTCGTTTTTCTTGGGATTTTCTTAATGCCAGCTCTGCCTCGGCTGAGCAGGCTAGGACTCTATAAGGGGAAGCTGAGAGCCGTGCTAGGTTCTCTCTCGCTTTCGAGAGGTCGATTTTGTTTGCAACTATGACCATTGGCTTGGAAATTAGTCTAATTTTGTGGATTAAGTTGATCAAGTCTGAATCGGACCAGGAATCGACCCTATCCAAGCTGAGCCCAGATTCTTTGAGAGCTCTCTCTATGGATCCTCGCCCAATTGCCAGTCCACTCAGACGCTCTACTAGATCCTTGATTAGATCATCTCTCGAGACTTTTCCTTTGTGCGATATCTTTTCCCAATCCTTTTTGAAGATCCGCACTAGCCACATGTCGAGCTCTTTGTCAAGAAATTCTACATCTTCTAGAGGATCATGCGTTCCAGGAGCACATATCTTGCCCTCTAAGTTTGTCCCTCCAGAAGCGTCAATAACATGGATCAGTGCATCGGCAGTCATGATCTCATCGAGAAATTGGTTGCCGAGTCCTCTGCCCTGCCAAGCATCAGGAACTAAACCAGCACAATCAACAAGTTCTACAGGGACCAGTCTTGCACCGTCTTGGCAGACTGAGTTGACCGGTTCGTCTCTGACATCGAATTCCTTACAAACACAATCAACACGGACGTAACCGACACCACGGTTTGGCCTGATCGTTGTGAAGGGATAAGCCGCTATTGGGACACTGATCATTGTCGCTGCGGAAAAGTACGTTGATTTGCCTACGTTAGGTTTCCCGACAATCCCTACAAGACGCCCCATAAAAGATCCCCTCAACTATCTTTTAACGTCTACAAATGCTCTTTCGCTTAAGAGACGCATCAAGTCATCTCGAAAAGATCAGCTCACGTTAGCTCGCGAGCTTCAAATACGTCAGACTTAGACGCTTTCTTCGAATCCCGGTTAGGCACGAGTCCAAGTTTGATTTCTCAGCAATATACTCGGTTTCGAAGATTTCTCCGACTAGCTGTTTAGCACTTAAAAGTTCGATCTGTTTAGTAATCTTCAGCTCTTCTTCCTGGAGTATACTCAGTTCATTTTTCATCCTGGCCTCAATTTCGCCAATTTCTCGTTTAAGTTCTGAAGATCGCTTCTCATAGTTAGTCAAAAGAGTTCTGTATGCTTCCAGAGTGACTGCCCCTCCCGCATAGGAGTCCGTCAACTTTGTAATCTTCTGCTTGACAGTTCCCAACTCTGCAGATAGATCCTCGTATTCCGATGCTATGGGATGTTTTAGAGGCCAGATGTCATCGATTGACTTTTCTAGTTTCGATATTTTACTCTCGTATTCGTCCTTCAATGTACCGTATGTGTCCTTTGGGATTATTCCTTCAGAATAGGCTTCGGTTAGCTTCGAAAGCTTCTGCCTGGCGGCTTTGAGTTCACTGTTGAGTCTGTTGTACTCCGATACTAGTGAAGATCTAATTTCCTGCTCGGATGGTGGTGCACCCACTTTCCTTTTACCTCGATTCTTGGACGTCACCATAAATTTCAGTAAGAAAGCCCCAACAAGGGTTGCGATAATAAGGGGTAATGCATAAGGAATTAGCGTCATTGTAAACGAAGCTCGCACACTCGGTATGGGAGTCGGGCTGGGAACTGTTGGCGAGGAAGTGGGGATAACAATCGTCGCTGTTGGTGCAGGCGAAGCCGCCAACACAGAATCTTTTGAATAGCGAAGTATCGTCCCTTCCCCACCCACAACCCACCCATCATTATGGTTGACCATGAATATTGAGTTGAGGCTTTTTGTGCTTGGGTCACCAACTTTGCGCCATGACTTTCCATCCCAATGAACTGCGCACGAACCAGATCGCCCCAAGCGATCGGGCTCATTCGTGTAACCTATGGCCCAGACGTTACTAGAATCAACCAGGGAGATGGATTTGACCCGCTCAAGATTGTCGGTTGCCGAGAGCCAGATCTTGCTCCAAGATGAACCATCCCAACGAAGTACTACACCATTTGTTCCTTTTTCGAGCGCGCGCGCTTTCTCCCAGCCTACAGCCCATCCATCATTGGAGTGAGCCATGAAAACGGAACTGAGACCTACTTGTAGACGAATTCCTAGCGAGCTGCTGACCATCTTCCATGATATACCTTCCCAACGAAGTACCGTACCACTTTCGCCTACGATCCATCCATCATTAGTGTTAACCATGAAGACTGAGGCAAGATCAACGCTAACGATTTCCGGGATGTTCACTATACTCCAAGACAGGCCATTCCAACGAATTATCGTCCCATTGTCCCCTACAGCCCACCCGTCATTAGAGTCAATCATAGAAACCGAACGAAGAGTGTTGACTGTTGGACTTGGAACTTCTCGCCAGGACAGTGCGTCCTCACAATGAGAGTAAGTTACAGGAGACATGCCCATCAGAAGCAGGCACAAGCCGCCTAGAATAAGGTGTGGACGCAAGATCTTCTCCTGTGGTATTTTACATAAGGGAATTCTGGATTTAAGACTTGGTTTGTTGTCTAAGATATGGCGGAGGTCAAGGAGAAGAACGTAATGTTGGCACTTATTACGCTGCTTGACCTGTACTAGTACAGTATGCCGTGATACACCTCTGCGGAGCGATTGCTGTAAATTACTAGAGTGGATGATTATTTAGATAGTTGATAAAGAATGGACTGCCAGAGTTTTCTTGAGCTCAACTCAGTCGGTGGCCACGTACTCGCGCGCTGTAACTCTGCCTCCTGAGGCCAGAGAAGGCACAAACTTCCTCTACAAGAACCTCGCCCTATTGCTTCTTTTGTTTATGAACCGATTCAGATCTACCAGATTCTCGAAGACCCTTAGACTTGTCACGTTCGCCATCGAGGATTTCGAACAACGGCTCGCAAGCCTTGACAAAAGCTATTGCCTTACCTCAGAGGAACTGGGCTTCAACGGAATACTGAAGAAGAAGCACTATCATTATGGCGCTTATCTCTCAGCCTTGACTTCTGTACCAATGCTTTCTCCATCAGCAGATTACGCTCAGGCCCTCTACTCAATGGTAGCAAAGACATCCGCGATCACCAGCATAAAGGTTCTAGACAACATAAACGATCGATTTCTAAGTAAACAGGAAGCCGTTGAATCCCAACGAAAACATCTTAGAGCGTTCACTGAAGAACTCTTCGATCTAGACTATGAAGCCAGCCCACGTGCCAGAGCTGAAAACTCGTGCATGAGGATAGCACGATGGACCTTTGAGCTTGCGCGCAGAGGCTTAAGAAGAAATTCAGAGATGTATCGTATCTATCGGAGAGATTTCGAAGACTTCATCGATGGGCAGACAAGGTCCATTGATGAAAAGGCTTACGACTCGAAACCAATCACATCGATTCAAGACTATATTCAGAGGATCAATGAGAAAAGCGTAGGCAAGATATGGGTCGACATAGACTTCTGTTTCCTTGAGAAATCTCAAGGGAGACTTGAACCTAATGAGTTGAACGCGGTCCTTTGTATAAGAAAGGCCGCGGATTACTTCTTCAAGGGTTGCAACATCTATGATGACGTAGCCGATTTAGAAGAGGATCTTAAACATGGGATATTCAACAGTGTGCCATTACTAGCTCTTGATAGCGGCAAGATAGACGAAACTGATTTGAATAGAGACAAGATAGAACTCTTGAGAATCTTGAGGCAATGTGACGCTGTTAATGACGGGGTCCATCTAGGGGATTTGATTTTTCTTCAGGGATTCAGACCCTTGATTGAAGCCAAACGATTAAGTGAACTTATGGACGTTGACGCTATCATCTTCGGAGCAAAGATTCTGCGTGGTTTCGCTATTAGAAAATGGTTTATCCATGAACGAAGTATTGACACCCTAAGCAAGACTGCTGTCTCGTTTGGAAACGAAAGAATGTACAAGATTTCGGAACAAATAGCGTCATATGCTAAATATGCCTGAGGACATATTCGTTCTGACTTATGAGTTACGGACACGCTTGGAGGATTACGGATTAACACAGTTCAGATATGATGTCGTGGTTGCAGGTGCCGGAATTGCTGGCAGCCTCTTGTCTAGACGCATAGCTAGCCAAGGGTACAAGGTCGCTCTTATAGAGGCGAAGAAGCCCTGCAACATCGGAATGAAAGCCTGTGGGGAGGGTGTCGGGCTCCATGATTTTCAAGAATCAGAAGTAGATGTCCCAACCAAGGAGGTTGAAAGAACTGTTCAAGGAGTGAAGTTCTTCTGGGACTCAGACACACTCTTCACAATTCACGGAAAAGGAGTCACTCTTAACAGGCATCTCTTCGGTCAACGGCTCTTGAAGGAAGCGCAAGATCATGGCGCGGAGCTGTACGCTGAGAACATCGTTACGAAACCCTTGTACAACGATGTCGGTGTTACCGGTTTTGTTTCCAAATGTGGGTCAGCAAGCCATAGCTTTCAAGCATCAATAACAGTAGATGCGACGGGAATTTCGGGATGCGTCAGAAAGGCTCTGCCCTCAGAATGGCCTGTATCAGAGCAACTTCGCGGGTTTGACATTGGACTCGGATACAGGGAGTACCGTAGACTGCCAGAGAAGTTCGACGACTATTGTGTGTTGTATTACGACTGGAGGATATCTCCAGGAGGGTATTGCTGGATAATTCCAAAAAAAGAAAGGATAGTAAATACAGGTCTCCTAATGCCTTGGAAAGGCTATCTCTCGGAGGGTGAACTCCAGCGCAGTTTCGAGAGGTTCATTCAGAAAAATCCCTCATTAGAGAGATCCGAATCAATGGGACCGCGGGCTGAGGTGGGGCTAGTGCCCCTTCGTCATCCGCTCCCTAGTGCTGTTGCGGGTGGCTTTCTGGCAGTAGGAGACGCGGCTTGTCATGCAAATCCTCTCAACGGCGACGGAATTGGCCCTGCCATGTACGATGCCAGAATCGCGGCTGAGGTCGTGACTGATTGTCTCAGCAAAGGTGACTTCTCAACCAAAGGCCTTTGGAAGTTTAACCTAGAATACATGAAAAACCAAGGGAGAAGGTATGCTATGAACAAGGTACTAGCTGATTTCATGAGGAAACTCGAGATCAATCAGATTGAAGTATTCCTGAAGGCTCTTGCTGTTAGGAAAGTGTACCATTCAGGAAGTTTTCTCGGAGAGCTATCGGCACCCGAGAAACTGCGATTCCTTTTCAAGTTGTCTGCGAGGCCGAGTATGTTACGCAGTTTTCTGAAAGTCACAAGGAGTATTCAATCGTTATCATCGCAAATTAGGAATTATCCAGAGGATCCGTCAGTTTTTCCTCAGTGGGTCCACGAGTTCAATCTAAAGTTAAAGAACATGGCAGAACTTGCCTAGGAATGAGGTCAATATGCCTTTAGATGGAAGATACAAGATTTCTCTCCACTAGCCTTGCATTCGACCTCGTTACACGAAAAACGTCTCTTGAAGACAACACTGCAGCATCCAACCATGGTACCTATCAAGAGCTGACAAACTGGATTTTCACTCTTTGACCCTGCGCAGACGAAGCAATCTCGCAATTCAATCTTGAAAAAACCTTCGGAGACCTTAGAGATCTTTGGTTTTAGGCCGTACCCATAGTAGATCGCCATGGAAAGCAACTTAGGCAAATAGTCGAGATCGATCCTGATCCTTATGTCTTCCCCGAGATCATTGAAAGCCTCAATTGCCGCTGTCCTTGCAGTCACGTCCTGGAAGTATGTTTCGAAATCAGCAAGCTCTTTTCTTAGATCCTCCTCACCAAATTTCTCTGATGCAAAAGCCTGAACTGACCTTCTTAGTGCATTGTATACCTGAATTGGAACTGTGTGTTGTCTTCTTCTGAGAATTCCAAGAGACAGCCTAACCGGAAGCGAAAGCGCCAGTTCTGTTTTGAGTCTCAGGTGTTTCCCCAGAGAAGGTGGTGTGTGAACTTCTACTGGCTCAAATTTCACTAAGCCCTTGAGGTTCCACTCGGCCAATCTGCGTAGTGTATCGACCAATCTCTCTGGAAAATAGGTTGCGACATCTTCCAGCCGCCACCCTACCAACTGCAAAAGAAGCCACCTATCATATGGGCCAAGTCCTTCCGTGGAAGCACAGGCTTCGTCTCGAACTATCCTAGTAGAATGGAAATTCTCGTTTAGATAATCAATTCTGCCCTTTATCGCGTCTTCCTCGTCAAGCGGAAGGCTATCAGTGAATTCGTCTCCCCACTTTATCAGTAGTCGCTGATCTTCAACGGCAAAAGGGAATTCTTCCATATGATACTCAGGAAGACAGACCCCCAAGATCTGAAATGTAAGAAGTCTCTCTTTAACGGTCTTCAGTGTATTGATGTTTATGACGCCAGATACCAGTGATTGCAGTTTCTTCTCAAACACAGGGAAAGTAGCTTGTGGCAAAGTAAAGAACTGACAAGGCCCCGCGCTCGTCTGTTTCATGAGCCAATACTCAATCATTCTGAGAACAAGATCCTCGCTCTCTTTCACCAACACATGTGGCAGATAGTGATGTATAACTAAGCCCTGATTTCCCACTCTTTGACGGCATCGCTCCATTTCTATGCTTAGCTCTGTGGGGTCTTGAAATCTGTCTAGACTGATCCTTCTGAGTTCGAAAGGTGTGTCAACTGGTTCACAGGATACCACTAGGATATTGTCTTTATGCGGTGATCCCCGAAAGAGGGAACTAAGAAAGAACATCGATTCGAACCGAGTAATATCCCTGATCAGTACGGAGTTTCCAAACCTTATTTCGGAGATGTGATCGAATACATCGTTACCACTAAGGAGCTTGGGCGTACCACCACGTACATCGCGCACAGGCTTACCGACGGCACGGTCACATGTGCGGTCGACAGCAAGGACATCTGGCATATGGGCAATTGTCTAGAGAAGCTATGGTATAAGTACAATTATCTAGTCAATTATTCAGACAACTACAATATTAGTTGCTGCGAAAATAACGCTAGGAAGTCTCGCTGACGACCAGTTGGAGAACCTCGCAAATGGATAGTGTAGAAAACCCAAGTCAATTTGGGATACTATTCGACCTCGATGGCACGATAGTAGACTCCATGCCACTTCTGAAAGAAGATTTCAAGACAACAGCGTCCATGATGGGCATAGACATAGATCCTGAAATGCAAAAGAGAATAGGCAAGGATCTTAGAATGATCATGAGTGGGCGCCCATCCAAATTCTTAGAACTCAAAATCATATGGAGAATTGGGAGAATACTTCCCATTTCTTTGTGGAAGCGAATACTATTGGTCTTGACATCTTATCAGAAACTGAAGCGCACGGCTAATCAAGCACCACCGGTGAATGGGGCGGTCCAAGCCATCGAGCTTCTGAGAAGGCAACCAAACGTTAAGCTTGGACTTGTGACTTCCAGAAGTAGAAAGGACACAATTCGGAAGTTACGCACCCTCGGACTCTTGGATTCCTTCAGTGCAATCGTGGCTCGCGATGATGTTCAGAGCCTGAAACCGTCTTCTGAGCAAATACGGGTCGCAGCAAGCATGTTGGGATTGCAGACAAAGCATTGTGTACTAATAGGCGACATGCCGACCGATGTGGATGCAGCGAAGAACATAGGCGCGTTATCAGTGGCAGTGGCAACAGGAATCTTCCCCGACGAGGTGAAGTCTAGAAACCCGGACTTCGTCATAGACAGCGTAGCCGACCTACCCGAGGTTCTGCCGGAGATCTTGAAGAAGATGCCAACATTAGGCAGCGACGGTGTGAGAATCAAGGCTTTATAACAATCGCTGACTTTCGTCATTATGCAAGCGCGAGAAGGTGATTCTCCATGAAGAACACGGACAAGTATGAAAAAGTCATCGAGTTGGGGCGCAGAAGGGGTTTTTTCTGGCCATCTTACGAAATCTATGGAGGTGCAGGTGGTTTTCTAGACTTCGGTCCTGCGGGTGTAGCTCTCAAGAGAAAAATCGAGAACAAATGGCGAGACTTCTTTCTAAAAAGGCATGGATTCCTTGAGATAGAAACCCCGATCATAACACCTGAGAAGATATTCAGAGCTTCAGGTCATGTCGAACACTTCAAGGATCCGATGATTGAGTGCAAAATCTGCAAGAGAGTATTCCGAGCAGACCATCTACTTAGAGATCTTGGAGTGAAGAATACCGAGTCAATGACCCTGACAGAACTTCGGAACGAGTTCGAAACAAGGGGCACAGTCTGCCCGGAATGTGGTGGACAACTGCTAGAGCCGAGGCATATGCAAACGATGTTTCAGACTACAATCGGACCTTACACCGAAGCTATTGCCTACGGAAGGCCTGAAGCAGCCCAAGGAATATTCGTCAACTTCCGACGACTGTTTGAAGTTGCCAGAGAACAGTTTCCGATAGGAGTGGGCCAGGTTGGACACGCATTGAGAAATGAGATCTCTCCGCGTCAAGGACCCATCAGACTAAGAGAGTTCACCATCATGGAGTTCGAATTCTTTTTCGACCCGGAGGAACCTCAGTGCCCCTTGCTTAAGGACGTCCAAGACGTGGAAGTCAGGGTCATACCGATTCAGTCACGCAAGGAGAAATCTGAAGAACCTTTGCAAATGTCCTTGAGAGATGCGGTTGATAGGAAAGTAATACTTGTCGAGTGGATGGCCTATTTCATGGGGCTATCACAGCAATTCATTGGAGAGCTTGGGATTCCACAAGACAAACAAAGATTCTTGGAGAAGCTTCCGAGCGAAAGAGCTCACTATTCCGCTCAAACATTCGATCAAGAGATCTATCTAGACAGATGGGGTTGGACTGAAATCTCCGGACATGCGTATAGAACCTCATACGACCTCTCTAGGCACATGGATCAATCGGGCGTGGACAATAGGGTTTTCAGGCCCTATCCGAGGCCGGTAGAAGTTGAAGAGAAGCGCTTGGTTCCTGATGTGGACGCCATAAGGAAGACTTTTGGGGATGACTTCCCCAAGGTTATGGAACTAGTCGGAACGGTGGATCAAGGGCTCTTAGAAGACGCACTTACTAAGAAGGGCTCTTACGAAATTGACGGTTTCACAATAACCCAAAACCACGTCAAGGCAAAAACCCTCAAGAGAAAAGAAACGGGCAAGAGAATCGTACCACATGTTGTTGAACCCAGTTTTGGGGCCGACAGACTCGTATATTCAGCAATGGAATACGCATACTCAATTAAGGAAGACAGAGTTGTCTTAGGCCTCCCAAAAGACATCGCGCCCTTCCAGGTTGTCGTGTTACCGCTTCTTAAGAAGAGCGATCTGGTTGAAAAAGCAAATAAGATCTACAGGATGCTCCTCGAAGCAAAAATCGACACGTACTGTGACGAGGTTGGATCGATCGGAAGAAGATACGCGAGAGCAGATGAGATCGGCGTACCACTTGCAGTGACAGTCGACTACGAGACTCTGACTGACGGAACTCTAACGGTGCGACATAGAGACACGTGGAAGCAGGTAAGAATCGGGCAAACAAATTTGATAAGTCACACTCGGGATTTCTTTGATTCAAAGTGATACTGGACGTAGCATTGCCATCGGAAAACGGCCGAGTTAGTCTTTTAAATTCAACACGTCCACAGAATAAGCTTAGAGGTGCTGAGTTTGACTTCCCCACTGCAGAGCGAAGCGGGTGCGCGGAGACGGATCCTTAATATCTGCCTAGATAACGCCAGAAGCGTGGTTGAGATCGTCAGAAAGCTTGCTTTGATGATTGACGTAATATGTGACAAAAAAAACGACAGGGCCAAGGAACAATACAGGGAAATGCTAGCAATGATCGAACAATCTGGTAAATCAAAGTCAGCACTTCTGGGAGAAATAGCGTCGCTGGGATTGTTCCTCATTAATCGCGAAGACTTCCTGAGACTAACCTTCAGACTCTCTGAAATAGTAGATACAGTCGAAGGGATTGCTTTCAGGGTTTCAAGTATAGTAGAGAGGAAAATGCCAATGGAGACAAGATTTATTTCCGGAATCTCCCAGCTTGCCGAGCTCCTTTTGGAAGAAGCTGCTAAAATGAGGGAGACCATGATGACCCTGACATTCAACCCAAGTAAAGCCCTTGAGATGGCAGCAACCGTTGAAAGCGTGGAGAGGAAGATAGATACTGCCTATAGAACGCTGGACGTGGAGATTCTGACTAGCAAGCTCAGTGTGCCAACACTGCTAGTCCTGAAAGACATAATCGAGCGACTTGAGAAGATGGCGGATCTAATAATAGATGCACTTGACCAAATAAGAGTACTTGCAATCTCCAGCTAACATGTGAGGTAAGACTTTTGATCGAGGCAGAACTTATGGGCTCGCGGTTGGTTGTCTGGGACGCTGATGCCGGAATGACCCTATACAAGTCAGGATTCTACGGAAAGCCGGTGGGCATACCAAAGCCAAAACCCGATCAGAGATTTGACTCACCACTGATGCTAGACTTGATGGAGGGGATCTATCTGTTTGAGAAGCGGAAGATCAAGGTTAGAGATGCAAAATCGGGAAAGCAAATTACGAAAAGACGTCTACTTCGACTAGCGTCAAGAGCATACAAGAATTTTGGAGATGGTTACATAATATACAAGAATCTCAGAGACAAAGGGTATATCGTAACTCCTGGAATAAAATTCGGAGCTGATTTTGCGATATATGAGCATGGGCCTGGAATAGACCATGCACCTTTCATCATTTCCGTTAGAAAGAAAAAGGATCAGATGGGGACTTTTGAGATAGTTAGGGCTGGGAGGCTCGCTACGACGGTGAGGAAACAGTTCATTATAGCCACTCCCGAGCCGAAGTCTGGTAGAGTCAACAACTTAGTTTTCAAATGGTTCCGTGCTTAGGCAATCTGAAGCGCTTCGCTCGCGCGACTCAAGATTTTCTGAAGGAGGGTCTATAGCATGGACCATATATTATGAGCCCGTCACTACCCTCATAGTCTAGACGCCTGATTACCGACTCCAATTCAATTCCAGGTTTCAAATCTGAAACCTCCTCATCTACTATGTAGACGCCACCTTCTCGCAGAGTGTTGGGATCAAAAGTCCTTCTCTGACGTGGCGGAAGATGTCTTGTTCCTTTTAGCTTAGCATACCTTGGTAGCGTCAGCGTCTCAAATGGTCCTTCGCAGTCGTGCTGGAGGCATTTTTGGCGAACTGGATAGTAGACCCTGCTACAGCTACGACATATCACTATCGAGATTGACTGTGCGCCGACAGGCTCGATCTCACCTACTATCCGAGGATATTTCAATCGTTTCTTTCCCCGGCGTGTACGCTCATCAGCGTAACCCGCATAAGTCTTGAAGTCTATTTCCTTCCTGTGTGAGATGTAGTCTTGAACGCTGGGTACAAGCTTTCGTTTCTTGGCTATTGCATCTTGAACACGAAGCCAAGTTGCTATGGTGTAAGCTCCAGATCCATAAGAGACTGCTAGAATGTCCTCTCCAGGATTTGCTTTGTCCAAGATGGTCGAAACGGCTATCGGTGTTGAGGCCGCGTATGTATTTCCCGTCTCCAAGACAGTAAACCATGGTTTCACCTTCATCTCGATATCTTCTACGGAGATCCTAAGACGGTCTCTGACAGTGGGGTCGCAGCCAACTTCAATATTGGATTGGGCTAGAGCCTTGCATACCTTCAAAGGCATGTACCCTGAAGGTTGATGGAAGGTTACATAATCAAAGTCTGATATCCTCAGATCCGGATGTCTTCTCAATAGCTCTTCCATGGCCCCCACAACATGGGATGTGTAGATCTCTACGGTAGTTCTTCCGAAATGCTTGGGAACGAGCATCTCATCTCTTCTCCAGAAGTCCAGTGAGAGACTCGAGAAAGGGGCCATATCTTCTATTGTAGCCACAAGATCCTTCTTGCCCATAACTAGCGCTGCTGCCCCTGCACCTGCACTGTACTCCAAGACATCTCCCACGGGCGCCTGGGAAACGTCCGAACCAATTGCCATACCATAATCGATCATCCCTGACTTAATCTGGCTGAGCACGAAGTTCACAGCCTGCATACCCGCGTTGCATGCTCCCTCCAAATCTGACACGAAGACGTTCTCTCCAATTCCAGTGAACGACGCTACATGTCTGGAGGCCAGCCCAACAGCGTAAGGCTTGGACTCAGAGCCTAGGGCTACCGATCCTATTAGTTGCGGATCGACCCCTGACATCATCAGAGCATTCTCGGCAGCTTCTGTAGCCATTGTGGTGGTATCTTCAGAATAGTTTGCAATAGATTTGTGCCTTAGAAGTAGGCCATCCCTGACTTTAGCAAGGAAATCCTCAAGGTCTTTGCGTCTTGCCTCCCGCTTTCTGATTATCGTCTCTGTGGCTATTCGCTCTAAGGGGATGTAAACACCATACCCCATGATCCCAACTTTCTCTACCATCGGAATTCAAGCACTCCGTAGCAAGATTACCAGATGTGAGCAATCCCGTTCCGCGGAATATAATCGTTGTTTTTGTCGAAGTCTAGATTTATTGGCACCCTTTTCTCCTCTTTATATATGTGGCGCTTGCCTTACTTCGGAGTCGGACTCTACAAGAAAGTGAATGCTGCTGAAACGGCTGAAGCCCTCGAGATATGTCCCAGACAACCTCGGGAACATCACTTTGCGACTACATAATTTGGCAGCGCGCGCTTATCATACTTTCGAATGCCATACTGAATCAGTAGTCCGTTCTCAGGAAACAACAGCGGCAAATGTTAATAATGAAAGAAACGAGTTCTATTTGGGTTTGACCTAATTGGGCGTGGACGAAACAAAACGTGTTCCCAGCCAGAAATTCATAGGGATGCAGGTCGTTGATTCCAAAGGCGCGATCGTCGGAAGCATTAGAGATTTCACTATGAATGTTGCTGACAGGGTGATACTTCTCGTTGTGGAGACCAAGGCCGGTGGCGAAATCGAGATCCCCTTGAGTGAAGTAAGCTCCATTGAAGATGTGGTTCTATTGGGTAGGACCGGACAGACCACCTCTACTTCACGAGCTGCAACGCCGGCCTATCCGTCAACCATTGCTTGCAGATCATGTGGCACCACTCTGCCGGCACACGCCAAGTTCTGTGCCAAATGTGGCACACAAGTCAAGTAATAGGCGTGATTCTGAATAGACACGAACAGTAGTTCCGGACACCGCGCCAGATCGAGCCAAATTAACACGGATTGGACTCTAATGTCGTTATGATCCGATATGGCATGATTGAGGCGGTCTTCCTATTTTGAGTTTTCAGTTCCCTTGAGTGACTACAGTAGAATACATTACCCGGGTGTAATTCGAACGGAAATCAAAGTATTGCGTTCGCTAAAGCATTCCCACAGTCACACCCAGATTTCTCAGGAATCATCGGAATAACCTTACCAAATAGTCTTTTTGCCTTGTCAACATTTGCCCTAATTACGGTAATAATCTCGTCCGCGCTTACGGGTTTCTCAGCCCAGACGTCGTAGTCAGTCACCAACGCTATCGACCCGTAGCATATCTCAACCTCACGAGCGAGAACGCACTCCGGAAAGACGGTCATACCAACTACGTCTGCCTCCCATTTTCTGAAGAGTTTGCTCTCAGCCCTCGTCGAGAATCTGGGTCCTTCAATGCATACGTAGGTTCCTCCTTGACGAATACGGATTCCAAGCGATGTGCCTTGATTAAAGAGCAAGCTGCCGAGTTCAGGACAAAATGGATCTGCAACGGAGACATGACAGACCTGCCCTGACTCATAGAAGGTACTGGGTCTAGATTTGGTTCTGTCAATGAATTGGTCTAATACAAGAATGTCACCGGGCTTATGCTTCTCGGACAGCGACCCACAAGCGTTAGACGACAGAATTCTTCTAACACCAAGTTGCTTCAGAGCCCAGATGTTCGCTCGATAGTTCACGTCATGTGGTGGGATTTGGTGCTCCTTGCCATGTCTTGGAATGAATGCAACCTTCTTACCCATGTAGCTCCCGAGCGTGATTAGGTCGCTCGTTCTGCCGTAAGGAGTATGTACTTTTATCTCACTCGGCTCTTCTAGGACGTCTGGATCGTAGAGCCCTGAACCTCCAATAATTGCGACCTCAGCACTGTGTCTCATGGGAACCTTCTTTGGTTATCGCTTGACTATAAAACTTGAACTGCCGTACTGTCGTGCATTTGTCGCAGGTGGCTCTCCAGACCCTAAGGAATCCTTATTACCCCAACACTAGATTCTGCAGTCACCCGGCATCCGATCAGAGAATTTGGTGATAGAAACTTTGTCGGAGTTCAAATGCGAAGTAATGGACTGGAGCAAATTCTATTCTTTATCCAAGGCAGTAGCCAAGAAGATCAAAGAATCCGGATACAAGTCCGATGCTCTGATAGGACTGGCGCGCGGTGGCTGGGTACTGTCACGAGTTCTCTGCGATTTCCTGGGGGTCAAGGATCTTTTGAGCATAAAAGTCGAGCACTGGGGGATAACTGCGAGCCCAGATGGTGAGGCACGTGTGAAGTATCCCCTGTCCGTAGACCTCTCAGGAAAGAGAATCCTTGTGGTCGATGACATAACGGACACAGGAGAGAGTATGAGAAAAGCTGTTGAACACATAAGTTCTCTTTGTCCACAAGAAACAAGAACAGCTACCCTCAGACACATAGAAGGTTCGAAGTTCACCCCCGACTACTATGGTGAGAAGATCGGATGGAGATGGGTGATTTTCCCCTGGAATTACGTAGAGGATCTCTGCAATCTTGTACCCAAGGCACTTGTTCTCAAGGGAGACAGTATAGATCTTGAGGATACTCGAGCTAAGTTAAGGGATAACTTCGATATCACGATAGAATCCGAAGAGCTCTCTGAGCTCCATGCTGAATGCAAGATGAGGGGGTTACTTCCGGAGAAGAGAACCTCCAAAGCTTAGCACGCATCTACGGGAAGGAGACGTCGTCTCCACAGTCATCATACGTTGTTTACGGTTCTTATTAACGAGCATAATACTCCCTAGGCCGCTGGATTTTTCCAGACTTTTGCCCTGCGTCTTATAGTAATATATAGCAAGAATTCCATCTTTTCTGTGATTTCAACTATGGGCTTGACATTCGAATTGACGATGTTGTGGGCCGTTGTGGCCATAGCATTGGGCGCCTTGATATACGCAATCTTGCTCGCGAGAGAGATTCTTGGAGAAGTTACTGGGACGGGTAAGATGCTTCAAGTCTGGAGGGGCATATCCGAAGGTGCCAACGCTTACCTCAAGAAACAGATGAGATCGATATTCTTCGTGATTGTCATCCTTGCCGTCGTTCTCTATCTCTCTTCGATCTTAGCTGGGGGGGCGTGGTCGATTTCCGTTGGAAGAGCACTGGCTTTTCTTATGGGTGTGACTTTTTCCGGACTTGTGGGATATCTCGGGATGAACATGGCAGTTAAAGGAAACATAAGGGTAGCCGAGGCTGCACGAAGGAATTTCCAAGATGCCTTAAGAATAGCATACAGATCAGGAACCATAACTGGCATGCTCACGGATGGTTTGGGACTTCTGGGAGGCACCCTGATTTTTATGATCTATTTTCGTGATGCACCCGAGGTACTGCTAGGCTTTGGATTTGGAGGGACTCTGGTAGCCTTATTCATGCGTGTCGGCGGCGGAATATATACTAAGGCTGCGGACATGGGAGCAGATCTTGTTGGTAAAGTCGAGAAAGGAATTCCTGAGGACGACCCACGCAATGCCGCTGTCGTAGCCGACCTTGTGGGCGATAATGTTGGAGATTGTGCAGGTATGGCGGCGGACATATTCGAATCATATGAGGTTACGATAGTTGCAACAATGATACTTGGCCTTGCTCTTCTGCCTTTCGATTCTAAATGGATAATCTTTCCCTTACTGGCCAGGGCAATCGGTGTGATAAGCACTGTAATTGGAACTTACTGTGTTTCTGTCTGGCCTCAACGAATGGTTAAGGGGGACGCTTTCAAGGCGATGGACTTGTCTTATGACCTTTCGGCTGTGATCTCAGTCGTGAGCTTCTTTTTCTTGGCAGAATTCTACGTGCATGATTTGAGAGTCTTCGCAGCTACAGCTGTTGGGGTATTTTTGGCTATTGGCTTCAACAAGATAACAGACCACTTCACAAATCCATCCAAGAAACCGGTGGACGATCTCGCACGGTCTTCCAAGACCGGAGCGGCTACGGAGATCCTTGAGGGGCTATCTTTGGGTTTTGAGGTGTCAGTGCTTAACCTGCTGATGGTATGTATGGCGATTGTTGCTTCGGTATTCTTTTTCTCAGGTTCTTCCGTGGTGTTCATAATGTATGGTGTTGCGCTCTCAGGCATAGGAATGCTTACGTTGACTGGAAACAATATTTCAATGGATGCTTTCGGCCCCATCGTTGACAATGCAAACGGCATTGGTGAGATGTCTGGAATCGAGCCTGAGGCTAGGAAGATCCTGGCTGATCTCGATGCGTCAGGTAATACCACGAAGGCTGTAACCAAAGCGATAGCGATCGCATCAGCAGTCATAGCTGCTGTTTCACTGTTTGGCGCCTTTTCCGAGACAACTGGATTAGAGAAGGCGGGTCTGAATATTGCTGAGCCAATTGTATTCGTGGGCTTACTTGTTGGAGGGGCTCTGCCCTTTCTATTCAGTTCAGTCTCGATACGCGCAGTTAGTCGAGCAGCGGGCTACATTATTGAGGAGGTTAGATCCCAGTTCAAGATCCCTGGAATTCTGGAGGGGACTGTTATCCCTGATTATGCCAAGGTTGTGAGGATCTGTACCTCTGCTGCCCAGAAGGAGCTGATAGGGCTGGCGCTGCTTGCCATATTGGCACCTTTGACCGTCGGTCTGATACTCAAGCAAGCCGCCTTAGGAGCGTTTCTCGCAGGGATCATCGTGACTGGACAGCTGTTGGCGGTTTTTATGGCCTCATCCGGCGGCGCCTGGGACAATGCCAAGAAGAAGATTGAGGACGGATTCTATGGAGGCAAGGGTTCTGAGGAGCATAAGGCAGCTGTGGTCTGCGATACAGTTGGTGATCCACTCAAGGATACTTCAGGGCCAGCTCTTAACCCCATGATAAAAGTTATCAATCTTGTCTCACTAATTTTCGCTCCTGCAATTTTGAGGTTAGCTGATCAGCCGCTTCTAAGTGCTTCGATTGGTTTAGCGTTTTTGGCTATACTTATTGGAGTCGTATGGCATGGTAAACGTGGGTGAGGGTTCACGTCAGCCTAGTCACTGAATTGATCGGGGAAAAGGCTTATATTGGGATTCTGAGTGGTGCATTAATATCTTAAAGCGTTAGCTGAACTTTGCGAGATCCATAGAGCTAAACTGGTCTAGTCCTTTCAGGTGATTATTTGCCAAATACCAGTAGATCTTGTTTCACGGGGTGTGAGTTTTTCAGATGTGAACAGAGGGCTGTGGTCCTTAGAGGTAAGTCTGCCTACTGCAGATTTGCTGACGATGAGTGCACACCAAGCAACTGCAAGTACACGGGGTGTGTAAAAGGCAGATTGCTGCCCAATGGGATTTGTGGCCTTATCTTACAGACAAAGGAACTTGAGATAAGACCTGAGGAATTGATTGATCCGATGGAGATTCCGGACAAGTATGCAAGTAGACTGAAGATCAAGCGAGTTTACTGACGCCAATCCAACGTAGTGATACGATTCAGTTTGCAGAACTTATACCGGAGAGGTGCTGCAGGACTTTTACTACTGCGCTGTGGTCGGAGTCTTCCAGACCTATTGCCTTTGTAGCCTCGTAGAGTTGGTACGCTAAGCTCGCCATCGGCAAAGACGCACCTAATTGCGAAGCTAGACCCATTGCAAGTCCCAGGTCTTTGTGCTGCAGCCATACCCTGAATCCGAGCTTGAAGTTGTTCTTAATCATCACCGGAAGCTTCTGCTCCAACGCCCAGGAATTGCCAGAACTCGTCTTGACGACATTGTAGAGCAGTTTCGGATCTACGCCTGCCCTCATGGCAAGGACAAGGGCTTCACTCACACCAATTAGATTTATGGCCACCAGCATGTTGTTAATTATTTTGAATACTTGACCTGCACCTACGTCACCTACGTGGTATATGTTGCGCCCAACTGCCTGAAGAACACCCATGCACCTTTTCACAGCATGGCTGTCACCTCCGACCATTATCGAGAGAGTTCCTTTCTCAGCTCCTGTCGTTCCTCCACTCACTGGGGCATCTATCATGTGTAATCCCATTTTCTTGCATTCATCTGCAAGTCTTCTTGATACTGCTGGATCTATTGTGCTAGTGTCCACAATCACCCCTCCTTTCTTCATGTTATGCGCAAGCCCGTCTTCCTCAGCAACCACTTTCTCAACCTCCTTGGAGGAGGGCAATGACATCAAGACTATTCCAGACTGAAGCCCAACTTCTTTTGGTGAATGGCCGATTCTAGCACCGAGTTTCTCGAGAGTTTGGATAGGTTCATTTCTAGCGTCAAATACCGTTACCTCGAAACCTTTGCGCAAGAGGTTTTTCGCCATAGGTAAGCCCATGGCTCCCAAACCGATGACCCCAACATTCATTTTCTTGGGCAATTCCACTCTACCACCGCGCGCGTTGATGCTAGGTCGTCACTTTTTCCTAATCCATTACCCTCCAAAGTAGGGGGGTCTTCAGGAACAGGATATCACGATTCCCATCTAGATATCGCGCGTCATTTCTCATAGAAACATCGATCCTACAAGACGCAGAGGTGTTGTCCGAATGACTCTTAGACCGTGCTTTCGCTGACATTTACCTTCCTAGCGAAGGTTAGATAACCTGTATGCCCGATCATACGTGTTTCAGGCCTAGACTTGCCCTCTTCAACACGGATGTGCCTGAGGATCAACTCACAGTTCTCGATACCAATGAATCCCTCTCTCCTGAGAGCAGCAACGGCCTTCTCTACCTGATTGATAGTAGGGCTAAACGAAGCCAAGTTCGCACCACCTTTCAGCGCACGATGAGCTGGAGAGATAATGTTCCAAGGGTCGGCCAAGTCCAAGAATACCGCATCTACATCAGATTCAGTAAAACCATTCGCGGCATCTGAACATCTCAAGGTTACGTACGACAGCAGATCCAATTCGGCGAGATTTGATTCTGCTTTCCTTAGGAAATCACTGTTGATATCGTAGGAATAAACGTGCCCGGTAGGTCTCACAACATTGGTCATCGCGGCAGTGAAAGCGCCGCTGCCCGTTCCTGCCTCGATAACTCTCTTTCCAGGTTCCAAGCCAAGCTTGAGCAGCAGAAGCCCCATATCTTTTGGATAAAGTATTTGCGTAGGTCGCTCAAAGGAGGACAACCGGTCACAGAAGGAGGGCTTCAATGCGTACAATCTCTGACCCCTTGAAGTTGTAATGGCATCACCGTAACACTTGTCCATGAGCTCATCTAGTTTGACAATTCCCTTGTGAGTGTGGAATTCCTTTCCGTCAGATACTTCGACCAGCCATTTCCTCCTGTTATCCAGCCACAATAGAACGGCCATTCCTTTTGTGATTCTCTGATTCAATCTGTTATCTCCAACGTTTCTGTCGAGTCACGAACTCTCGAATACTGGCGCACAAACTTCTCCCCCACAGAGCGCAATACGTAATGCAAGACCAAGGGCCGATCTCCCATTTGAAAGCATATTCTAAGAGTCACATACTTTACTCTAACAAGTGCTACCAAGATACATAAGATAGTAGGCATGTTCAGGGCTGTCAGAATCAATTGGCTCGAATAAGGCATACTTATGAGAGTAATCAAGCCACGACCCGTAGTGAGCAAAATCCCTTGTGCGATCAAAATGAATGTGGCCGAAACCAATGGTGGAACGATGCTCTTGCAATAGATCTCGAGGGAAGATATTTCATCAAAGCGGATTCTTTTGGATTTGAATAGAGGGCGTTCAATAACAACCAACCCTTCCTTGTCTATTTCCATCCGATAGTACATAAGACGGAAGCCTCGGCCTCATATGCCACTTGGAGTGTTCGATAAAATGATTGCCTGACGTGTGTCCTTCTCTAGTAAATCGATCAGCTGGCACCCTCTGAGATTATCAATGGCAATACCTTTCTCAAATCTTCATCCCTAACTACGAAATCGGCAGCTTCTTCGACTTCTTTGCTTGTGGGATTAAACGCAATTTTGATGGCGGCGTCTCTAGGAATGTCAAAGATGTTGTCGCCCACGACGGCTACTTCAGACATAGTGAGGCCTATTGAAGCAGCAATTCTTTTAATTATCTGTGGTTTCTCATCTAAGGACACTCTGGTCTCAATGCTACCTGTTAGCACTCCGTTCTCAATCAAGATCTCGTTCGAAAGGATTAAGTCCACATTCAAATCTCTGCCAGCCCTCTCTGCAACTAATGAAATACCTGCACTGACAATTCCAACTCTTATTCCGGCTTCTCTAAGGCGCTCAATAGTTTCTGCTGCACCATCATAATATTCAATTCTTGACGTGATTCTGAGAAGTTCTTCTAGCCTCGTGCCCTTCCAGAGACTACAGTCCAGCTGGGCCCATTCTCTGTAGCTTATTTCGCCGTTCAGGTACTTCTGTGCAAATATTCTACCTGAATTCCATGTTCCGAGTTCCTTGTGAAGATGCCTCCAGACATTCGGAGATCGTGTTATGGTTCCATCTAGATCAAATATGACAAGTCTTATCCTCTGGTGCGAGATTACCGATTTCAAATGAATCATCCTTGTTTCTTCGACCAACATCAAATGGAACTTGGTTGGCAAATGAAGATAAGGACAGCCTTGTTAAGCATTGTCGTTCTAGCGCGTGCTCTGCGACATCTTATGGTTCACACATTCTGTAGATCTACTTCGTGCAGGACTCTCAACATGGCCTCAGAATTGATTGACCTTTAAGCTGACACATCAAAGACGATCATGTAGAGTTTCTCAGCGTCTCCGACACAGCATAGTTGACTTGGGGTAATGCCCATAGTGAGAAGACTTTCAGATAACTGATTCCCGCTGCTCTTCTTAGATGGGTGAGGTCTCCGTTCTCGCTGTATCCGCTTACAAAGGATTCTGCCAAACGACGAATCCCTTCATTCTGGGAAGTTGCATAATGGGCCGAGTAGTATAGGAACTCCGCAATATCCCATGCGAAGTCTTTGCCTTTCCTTGCTTGTTCAAGATCTATTGTGTAGATTTTTCCAGAAGTGTCCTTGAGGAAATTCTCAGGTTTGCTATCACCGAGCTGAATACCCAAGGAATGGATTCTCGCGATGTTCTTCCCGATTTGTGCAATGTCCTCAAAGTGACTCTCTCGGCCAGTTCTTGATCCAACAATTTCCCTGACAATATCGACCATGGAGCATCCATCAATATATTTCTCCACTAGAATTCTGTTCGGAAGACTAACGCCCAGTATTTCTGGAACGTGGATACCTCTTCTTCTGAGCAGATGACTCATTCCGAACTCGTTAGACAGCCTAGCCTTTCCCGAAACAGAGAACATCTTCGTCCCAAGAGTCACGAGGTTTAGCGTAAACCATTTGAAATTATGCCAATCAGTGAACTTCTTTGCTACCAGTTTGTCGTTGCTCGCTGTCACCAGATACACTTCATTCAGAACGCCTCCAAGAGGAGCTATCGTGATCTTAGAGCCAGGTCTGATCTTGAAGATAATATCCCTAATTGTTCCACGTTCGTCCATTGGGACCAGACCATTTGCTGTATTAAGGAAAAGGTATTTGCTTGGGTCCTCAACTCTGGGCTTTGTGCCTCTAGAAGACAGTTCCCGTCGAACTCTGGAGGCAACCTCTCTTGAGATTAGTTCTGGAGAGACCAGGCCTGCTCTTCCTTGCATTAGGTATGAGGACAAAGCCTTCTTAGTAACCTGAACGACATTGACTACTGCCTCTTTGTTTTTTCTAGAGAGTGTTCTGTCAATGAACTCATCACTTATGGACAACTTGCCCGCAGCGTCATAGAGCAGCCTCTGTGTGATCAGAGACTTCGCCGCAAGTGCGTAGCCAGGCATAATTCTGGCTAGGTTTCTATCTCGAAGCGCCGTGCAGAAGGTATTCAGATAGCTGTATCTTAGAGGCGGATAGGTTCTGGACCTTCTTAGCAGATGAGAAAGCGCAAAGTACTCGGGGTTGATGACCAGACCTCTTGAAGCCTCACCGTAATGACGTATCAGTTCTTCGGTCTCTTCCTTTATTACTCGTTCCTTGATGGCTATTTCTTTCTGTGCCAGGTAGTCCGAGCCATTCAAGCCGAGGTAGGGAAAGAGAAGCCGCCCGGCCACAAATTCCCCCAGAGCACCTACCTGGACGTCCAGCAAGAAAAGCGTGTTGTCAATCTCCAAGATGGAGACTTGAGAGTCTCCTAATCGAGTGTGGTGGTATCTAGTCCCCCCAGGGTATTCACATATTGCCATGCAGTCGTAAAAGCTGTCTTTCCTAGCGTAACCGGCGACTCTAGATCCATAGAGCATGGTCGCGACTAGGTGACGATCTCCGGCTACGCCAAGAATCAGATCTGAGAGACAGGTTAGAGTCTTCTCGTCCATCTTTCCTCTTGACCCTGCAGGTAAGCCCTCATACCGCTTTAGACTTAGATACTAGGACGATGCAGATATTCTTATAGCGAAACCAAGCCTAAAACCTCTCACAAGTTACAGAATGATTCGGCGGTGCCTCCTGAGAAGAGAACCAGGGTTACCTCAAGATGGATGTCTATGCGAAGGACCTTTGACAGGATATGTAAGATGATGAGTTTCAGGATCTGTGGATCCATAGCTGTTCTTCTGACTATCATTTTGGCGCAGAACGTGTTTGTGGGCACAGTCAAGTCTCAGTCATATACACACTCAGTATTTGTTGAGATATTTGCGAGCTCTTGGTGTGACCCTTGCAAGGATGAGCAATCTACAATTCGGAAGCTCTCAGAGAACAATACCCACGCGGCACATTTCGTTGTTTATCATCTTCAGGATACGTGGAGTACAGAAGACGCCGTTAGCAGAGCTAACGAGTTTGGGTTCAATTTCGTCCCTTCTCATGCGTGCGATGGCGGATACTCAAGGACGAGCGGTGCTATAATGCAGACTCCAGAAGTTGAATCCACAGCCTCCCGAAGTGTGCATTTAATAGAGCTCACGGTGACCAAAGCAGTAAACGGAAACGTTCTATATGTGCAAGTTTCCATTGCCGAAAGGAACGGCTATCCCTTCAGCGGCGAGGTTGTTGCATATGTTACTGAGAACAAGATAAATGCCAATGGAACAGAATGGAACTCGACATACAGGGGCCGTGCGATAAGTCAGGGGGTCTATTTGAGACCGAACTCCTACAGTGCTTTGTACGGGAACTGGTCAATACCCTCAAACAGCAGGTCCAACATGCTTGAGGTGATAGCCGTCGCGTTCGACAGGAATTCGCAGGGTAAGTACGGGCCCTATGCCGTCCAGTCTGCATCCGAGAAAGACAGGAACCTTGCCATTCCAGAGTTCGGCGGTTGGTTGTTTTTGTTAACCTTCTCGACTTTGTTCATAACTGCATCCATTCTTAGGGGAAGCTTCAAGCGCGGAACCGTCGCCTAGGAGAAAATGCGAAGTCGAAGCGGGAAGAAGACCTGCCGATGAGACTAAAAGTACCTAGTCGGGATTACGTCCCCCTGATTACGGGTCTTGCAGCAAGCATAATCGCCACAATCCCGCGATTTGCGTCGGGCATACCACAAGGGGTAGACTCAACGAGCCATCTTGGCAAAATTATCTTCATGTTCAAATGGTACAATCTTTTGGGCCATATCCCATCGTGGTACCCAGACTGGTACGGGGGAACCCCATTTCTCTTACTTTATTCGCCATTGAGCTACTTCTTGACTTTTGCAGTCGCGTTTGTGGGGATGGGCCCAATTGTTGCTTACGAACTCGTTGACACGGCCTTCTTCGCTTTCACCCCTCTAACAGTATATGTGCTCGGCCGTGAGCTGAACCTGGATACTAGAGAGGCGGCATGGGGGTCGTTTCTATTTGCGCTGACACCTACAGTAGTAGGAAGTTTTCTTTTTTATGATAGATTTCCTAATGTCGTAGCACTACCGATAGCATGTTTGTTTCTTACCACACTTGTTAGAATGTTCAAGGGCCGCTCGGCAACCAGATCTCTCGTAGCCTCTGTGATTCTCCTATCCATACTCATTCTGGTTCATCACCTTTCAGCACTCTTAGCTCTGCTTATCGCGATTTTGGCGCTAGTATCTTTTGCAGACTCGCCAAGAAGGATCCGAAGGGCACTCCCTCTTTTTACAGTTGTACTGGTTGGCGCGGCGGCCGTATCAAGCCCTTGGCTGGCCAACTTCATAAGAGCTGCTTCACAGATCTCAGAGAACCCATTCTTCAACAGAAACGTTCAATTTGCGTTTATACGGCTATCTTATGCGCTTAGCAACTACTTGATAATCGAACAAGGCATACTCCATTTCGTCTTGGCAGTTGTTGCCATCGCCATCTGGCTGAGAAAGGGAGTTGGCAACCGGCTCTCGCTAATAGTACCAATAGGCGTTCTCTTTGCTGGAATGTTCGTCTTTGAGTTTGGGGAGACCGCAAGAGAATTGGCATTAATGTATGGTGGACAGACTATTGTAGTAGTGGCACTGGCATCAGTAGTGGCTTTGGTTTTGTACAACTCGAAAAGACTCATGGAGGCTGACTGTAGTGGCCAATTTCTAGCACTATGGTTTTCGACGTTCTTTTGGCTAGGCCTTGGATACTATGCTATCCCGTTGGCAGGTCTTCCGGTTCTTCACGCGGTATGGAGAAGCCTTGATGTCCATAGATTTTGGTTATATCTTTCAGTTCCCATAGCGCTCTTGGCCGGCAAGACGGTTGGGCACTTGGCACGATCTGCATTTAGGAGCAGACATTTTGTCTTTCTCGGATTAGCGCTTACGGTTATTCTTGTTGGGGCCGTAGCTAAAGCCGGCTACTCAATTACTCAAGACATAAACCCACATCTGCCGTATACAACTCAGAATTCAGGAATACCGACTGAGTTACTGACTTATCTCAGACTGGAAAGCGAGTATGGTCGGATTCTTCCAGTAAGATGTCCACTTTGGGTATATGTTCTGCCGAGCTATACCGAAAAGTCACTGATCGATGGCTGGTATCCTCAAGAGAAGCTGCTGCCTGCTCTGCTGAGGATTACAGATTACAGAATAAACGATCTCGAAACCATGTCCAATAGGACGCAAGAATGGAAAAAGCTGCTCGAACAGAATCAGGATCTGGGGATCCATTGGGTCTTGGTTGGAAACGCTAATTCAACTCTCCTCGAAAGTCTGTCTAACTCAACCTTCAGGAGAGACACTTTCATAACTTATGGACGAAACAACATAACGGTGCTCAAGAACACACTCGAGAATTGGCCAATTAGCCTTGAAATGCTTGGCCATGCAAACGTAAACTTCTGTAGACTGGCTCCTGACAGAATGTTGGTCGATATTAGGAACCCATTGCGGGACGTCGATTTGGTGGTTAGAGAGGCATATCATAGTGGGTGGTCAGCAAGGATAGATGGGAAAGCGGCCGCAATTGAATCGGTGAATGGCCTGATTTCGGTTCACGTCAGCGAAGCACCGTGCAGAATCATAATCTCACACAGTAATCCGAGCAATCCCTATGTCTTTCTATCCTTGGCAACCATAGTGCTTTTGATGCTTATTGTGCTAGTTCCTGGGGCAATCGCTAAGAAGTTCGTGAGAGACAAGCCTTAGATGGGGAGGTTACAAAAGACTGACTGCTTTCAGTTTTTCCCAACACAGGGAATTCTCCCTAAGGATTTTCTATGTTTTCTCTTCGGGTTTCCTCTTCTACGAGGGTTTCCAGAACTGGCTTAGAGGTAGACTAGAGACCCACCAAGAAGTCGTTATTCTATGCGTTATTACGTATGTACTGGCACTAGCCCTTCTTGCTTTTTCCATGTCATCTCCCAGAGTGCTTAGGAAACTTAGATTTCTTCCTCTAGCGGCGCTGCTCTTTGTTACAGCATTCAGCATATACGTAGTCGCCGAGGTTCAGTACAGAGGGGTCTACAGGACAGATTCGATGGCATTTACTCACTATGCATCGCAGCTGTGGATTTTCCCATCATGGAACCCATATGGTTCGGACCTCCAAAAGGCCCTAGAGATGTTCTCAGTTGACATAGACTACGTTACACTGAAACCTGACGGAGATTTTATCACAAATCTCAACTACCCGGCACTCCATTTGCTTATCTTTACGCCGTTCGTCTTTTTTGGACTTCAGGATATGCGTTGGGTAACATTTGCCTTTGAGGTAGCCGCAATTCTCATTCTTTACTACTGGTCTCCGGAGGAAACTAGACCTCTGGTTCTAATCCCTTTCTTCGCCGGCGCCGATCTTTCGATTAACTTCACAGCAGGATGCTTAGGCGACATCCTATGGGTTTTGCCTCTGATAATTACTGCTTTGTATATCGAAAGCCCTTTGATTTCCGGACTCTCTTATGGACTGGCCAGTGCAGTCAAACAGGAACCTTGGATCCTTCTTCCATTTCTTCTAACGTGGACGTGGAAGTCAACCAGAGACACTCAGACAAAGAAATTTAGAACCACGACGACTTTCTTGGCAGCAGCCGCCACGGCATTCCTTATTCCTAATGTTCCTTTCATAATCAAAAACCCCAACGCCTGGCTAAGTGACGTGACCACACCGTTATCAGGTGACCTCATAGTTGTGAGCCAAGGAATATCTACTCTATCCCAGACAGGGCTCCTGCCACTTTCTAGATCATTCTATTTTACCCTTGCAGCATCAGTATTCTTCTTTCTTCTGATCAATTACAACCTGTATTTTGAAGAACTCAAGAACACGTTATGGGCTTTTCCGGCAGTCATAATGTGGTTTACACCGCGGGGGCTCCAAAACTACTTCGTCTACATGATTCCACTATGTCTGGCTGCATCGGTGAAGTTGTACAAAGAAAGCCAAATGGGGGAAAAGATGTGACAACGATATCAAGATCTGCTATAGGACCACTGTCTCTTCTTATCCTCCTGTTGGTAGTCACGGCATCCTTCTACCGTGACTATGGTAGCACAGATCACTATCCTTTGATCCTTAATCCCAAGTTCAAATACTTCACAAAGGATGCTTTAACGGGTCAACAAAGGCCCTTCTTGTGGGAAACCACCTATACTACGGGCCCGAATGACATGGCCTTCATACGTCGCGATCTTGTTGACGGAAAAGAATGCCTTGGACTTCACATCTATCAGGACGGCGCCAATGACACCTACACTTGGGCAACGATTCATGTGAAGCAGGCAATCAGGGGAGAAGCAGCATCAAGGCTCCTAAAATCAAGAATTGATATGCTGGTTTACCCGACATTCAACTTCGTTCAAGATCCATTTTCAGAGGAACCTTGGAACGTATTTGGGTTGGAAATAAATGACGGAAAGCATATGATATGGTTCATCTTCTCAGAGGGAAAAAGTGGGGTCTATCAGCTTCGTAACCACAGAATAGTACTCATAACCACGCCGCTTAATCAGTGGTCCCATGTACAAATTGATGCAGGCGACCAGTACTTGCAGGCCGGCTGGGAGAAGCCAAGTGATCTCTCCCTGATACTCATATGCGGAGCAACCAAAATGACGCCGGGGCAATATGCCGGCTTTTATAAGGAGCTTGGAGTGGTACAAACATCAGACTGAGTAATATAGCGCGCGAGTAAAGGGGACCCAAGGTGAAGAAACTGAGAGTGTTTAGACGACTTAGAAAATCAGATCTGGGAAGCAAGGATCTATACTCAGATCTGTGGCATGTTGCGGTCGTCCTAGCAGTCTGTGCAATAATATTGGTC
>Ga0315285_10000952_pt1 | contig 30055 bp, 17 predicted proteins | sample YL17G09_36_MG_FD_203698 | JGI IMG/M metagenome (GOLD analysis project Ga0315285, IMG submission 203698) | Sediment microbial communities from Yellowstone Lake, YNP, Wyoming, USA - YL17G09_36 | ecosystem: Environmental > Aquatic > Freshwater > Lake > Sediment | place: USA: Wyoming | collected...
CTGCCTACATGTTAGGCACTGGAAGCTTATACCTTGACTGGATCGCTCTTCGCTCCTTTACCCCTATTGAACCCATCACTGGCGTCGGGGCAGACATTGAATTCCAAACCCGTACCTCTTCCGATGGTTCGACCTGGGAAGCCTGGAAACCCACCACGGCTGAAACTGCTATTACCTCAATGGATTCTGATGCCACTAACTGGACTGCAAGTACAGAAAACCTTCCGGCTCTTAATTATGGAAGTGAGGCGACTTTTAATTCGGCTAGTTCGACTTACGTTTCTACTGCTTCCTTGGACTCGACCCATTTTGTGGTTGGCTATCGGGATGATGCTGGGGATGATTATGGCCATGCGAAAGTGGGCACGGTTTCGGGCACAACCATTTCTTATGGAAGTGAAGCTACTTTTAATTCTGTTAGTACAGAATATATTTCCGTTGCCGCTTTAGACTCAACCCATTTTGTGGTTGCTTACAAAGACACTGGCGACGATACTTATGGCCATGCGAAAGTAGGCACGGTTTCGGGAACAACCATCTCCTATGGAAGTGAATCTACTTTTAATTCGGCCGCTACTGACTACATCTCCGTTGCCGTCTTGGACTCGACTCATTTTGCGGTTGCCTATCGGGATGCTGGTGGGGAAATTTATGGCTATGCGAAGATAGGCACTGTCTCCTCAACCATCAGTTATGGAAGTGAAGCGACTTTTAATGCGAATGATACTTATTACATCTCCGTTGACGCTTTGGATTCAACTCATTTTGTGGTTGGATATCAAAATGATGGGAATAATTATGGCCGTGCGAAAATCGGCTCGATTTCCGACTCCACCATCACCTTCGGAGATGAATCTACCTTTAATGCGACGAGCACCTTTGAAATCTCCGTTGCCGCTTTGGATGCCACTCATTTTGTCGTTGGGTATGGTTACAGTATTCTTAATGGTCGGGCGAGGATAGGCACGGTTTCAAGCACCACCATCTCCTACGGAAGTGAATATACTTTTTTAAGTGAGAGTTCTCTTGATACTGATAGTTTATCCGTTGCCGCTTTGGATTCAACTCATTTTGTGGTAGGGTATAAGAATTTGTATGGGACTACTTATGGTCGGGCGAATGTAGGCACGGTTTCAGGCACCACCATTTCTTTTAGTAGTAAATATCCTTTTAATTCGGCTAGTTCGCTTAACCTCTCCGTTACCGCTTTGGATGCCGATTATTTTGTGGTCGCCTATCGAGATGCCGGTGGTGATACTTATGGTCATGCCAAAGTAGGCAAACTTATTACCCAAAATCTATCCATAGACAACGAATCAGTTATCAAAATGGAAGGAAACGGCTCATTAATCGCTACCGTCGGTGCCCAACTGGCTGATGCCAATACCGCTGCTCTCTGGCATTTGGAGGAAACATCGGGAACCGGGGCTTATATTCAAGATGAGACCGCTAATAATAATGATGGCACGCCAACGGTGACTTCAGTGGTTGACGGGTTTTTTGGCAAAGGAAGAAATTTCAACGGCAGTAGCGATTATATTAATGTCGGCGATAATAACTCCCTTGATTTAACCAGTTTTACGGTTGGCCTCTGGGTCTACCCAGAGCGATGCAACTATGCCAATTGGCAAGGAATTATCGGTAAAGGATCAGCCGGCGAGGTCACAACTAGAAATTATGCTCTTTTTGTCACCGCTAGTGCCTGCACTGTCCACTACTCTTTCTCTAATGGTTCTGCTTATGCCTCTCACACCTCTACCAATAATTTAACCTTAAACCAATGGCAACACCTTGTTTACACCTTCAATGGCAATAATTCCGCCCTTTATATTAATGGAGTGTTGGATTCTATTTATTCTGATACCATCACGCCGGCCACTAACGGAGAAGCTCTGACAATCGGAAGATTGGTTGATTATGACTACTTTGATGGCAAAATTGATGAGCCCTTCGTTAAAGCAACAGCAATGACTTCCGAAGAAATTGCCGAAGCCTATCGGGCCGGCAGAGACCACAGGTTACAACGAACCATCTCCTCTACCGACCTTTCCAGCAAGACCAAAGTGCCTTTCTATTTCGCCGCTGATAAACAGGGTACAATTGCCGAAACCTATGTGGGCGAAACCGACCAGGCGATTTATGGTGTTGACTCCAGCACCGTGGCCCTCTGGCATTTAGATGATAATTCCAGTGAGTATGAAGGCTTTAATTCACCCGGAACTGTGGTTGATGATGCTACGGTGGGAACTATAACTTGGAGTAATCCAAGCTATGCTAAAGTAAGTGATGATTCCAGGGCTACCACTCCCTCATCAACAAATGCAACTGTATACACGCATTATCTTAAAGCAACAAGCTTTGGTTTTAACATTCCTTCAAACGCCAAAATTTTAGGTATCAGGGCTGGAATAGAGAGGAGTGCCGCTTTTGGCTTGGACCTTTATGTCAGAGACAACGAAGTCAAAATTGTTAAGGGTGGAAATATTGGCTCAACTAACAAAGCTGACACTGGGACTGATTGGCCCTCTTCAGATGCTTATGCCAGTTATGGTGGTGCTTCTGACTTATGGGGAGAAATTTGGACCGCGGCTGATATCAACTCTTCCAATTTTGGTGTTGTCCTTTCAGCAAAAATTTACGACAATAGCATTTTTAGCACATATGGAAGGGTCGACCACATGCGCATCGATGTCTGGTATGCGCCAATCAAAGACGAAAGCGCCAATGGCAACATGGCTAAATCTAGGGGCGGTGCTGCTTTTACTCAAGGCAAAATCGGCGGGGCGAGGTATTTTGATGGGACGGATGATTATCTTTCAATTAACAGCGTCCCTGGTTCAACTTTTCAAAGTAACTTCACTGTTGAAGCCTGGGTTAAATTCAATTCTGTCAACAAAGGCGCCGACAATGCCATTTTAAGCCATGGCGCTGCCAGCACCGATAATGGCCTTCATGTTTGTGAAAGATCAGGCAAAGCTTACTTTGGTTTTTACGGTGATGATTTGGCCGGGAGTGCTTCGCTATCGCCTAACCAGTGGTATCACCTGGCTTTTGTTTATGACGGCGGTAAAAAAATCTATGTTAACGGAGTCTTAGATAATTCAGGCTCAAGTAATGCCTACGCCAGTAGTCTGACTAATGCTGAAATAGGTCGATATCCTTGGTCAACAAGTATTGTCATGTCTGGTGTCATCGATGAAGTCCGAATTTCCAATACTAATCGTTCTGCTGATGAAATCCGCCTGGCTTACCAATATGGCTTAAGAACTCATCAGATCACTTCTGATTTTGTCACCACCGCCGGCTCGGATGGGCCGACTTCAACTTCGGATTTGCAATTTACGCCTGATACCACCACCAATCTTTATAAAGGCGACACCGTCATTGTCCGGGAAAATTACAATGGCACCAATTATATTATGCAAGGAGAAGTCAGTTCGATTTCTTCGGGATTGGTCACCGTCTCTTCCTGGTCCGGCACCGCTCCTTCTGGTGGTTATTCCACCAATGCCGATGTTTTCAAATGGCAAAGAGAATATTGGGATTTGAAAGATATTTCTCCGGCTGACCGTAATACTACGGTTAGACTGGGAATGCGAATCTTAGATGCTTCCGAGGGCTTTACTATGTATCTTGACGATTTCCGTCACAATACTAATTATTTAACCGATAATTTAGGTTCAACCATTACCTCGACCGCTAATCGTTATATTCAATACCGGGCCATTCTTTCCACCAACAATACTGAAGTCACCCCTGAATTAACTAGCGTCACTCTTGACTATAACCGGGCCCCAACCGCTCCCACCTCCCTTTTGACCGAAGGACTAACCAATCCCATTGATGTCACTGACCTTACCCCAGAATTTTCCGCCATCTACAACGACGATGACACTTGGGATATTGCCAATAAATATCGAATTCAAGTTGATGATGACCCGGCCTTTGGTTCAACTATTTGGGATTCCGGGGCGGCGGGAACGGCGATGAACAATTGCGTTCAAGGAGACCGTTGTCAAGATATTAGTTATGCTGGTTCAGCCCCGACACCAGATACTAAATATTATTGGCGAATTAAATATTGGGATGACCAGGCAGCTGAAGGTGATTGGAGCACGGAAACAGCCTATTTTACCGTCGCCTTAGCTCCCCCCGCCAACTGTGTTATTGAAGACGGTAATCAACCAGACGAATTAACCGTTAGGTGGGACGACATGAGCAGCAACGAAACCGGTTTTCGGGTTGAAAAAAATATCGATGCCGCTGGATTTAATTACCTGACTGATAAAGCGGCCGACAGCACTTCTCATCTTGATAATACCACCTTAGCTAATCATACCTATCAGTATCGGGTCCGGGCGGAAGCAGGTAGCACTTACTCACTCTGGTGTACGACCTTGACCGTTGATTTATCAACCGCCGAAGGGGCTAACGAAGGCTTTAGATTCGAAGGGGTTAAAATGGAAGGGTTAAAAATAGAGTAAGCTAAACTCATGCTTGACATCCAATTTAAATCATGCTTATAATGAAAGGGCCTGCTCCCCGGGAGCATTTTATTTTTTAATAGGAGCCATGAAGACAATCAAATCACTCATCAACTGGATTATTATCGCCTTGGTGTTTCTCTTGCCACTCTTTTTCCTACCGACCACCTTAGAGTTTTACATCTTTAATAAACAAACCCTCCTCCTGGGCGTAACGGGGATTCTGCTCATTCTCTGGATGCTCGACTTATTGCTGAAAAAGGAGTTAAGGTTCAAAACCACTTCCCTCGATTTACCGATTATTATCTTCGCCCTTGCTTATGTCTTAGCGACGATTTTTGCTTCGCCAAATAAGGTCGAAGCTTTGATGGAATCTACCTCTGTCGGCACAGTTTTAATCCTTACCGTTCTCTATTTTGTTATCACTAATAATTTTGAACGAAAGAACCTTAGCCTCTGGCTTCACAGCTATATTTTTAGTGCCGGTTTACTCGGTCTGATCGCCATTTACCAGTTCCTTGGCTTGGGTGAGGCTTTCACTTCAACTCTTTGGATGAAGAATCGGCTTTTTACCCCGGCTGGCGGGCCACTCATTCTTGCTAGTTATCTCGCTGTTGGTCTAATTTTAGCCATCATTCTCTTTTTAAGAAAATTCAATCGCGAGGAATGGCTCCCCAGCCTCTGGTATTTCATCCCCAGCATTTTCATTGCTCTCGGTTTAGGTTTTACCGTCTACCAAATTCTTCCCGGCAAAGAAACAAGCCTTGTCTTTCTTCCTTACAGAGACAGTTGGGCGGTTGCTATTGAGTCATTCAAACAAAATCCTCTTTTTGGCGTCGGGCCAGGCAACTATCTTTCCGCCTTCAATCGTTTCCGACCGATTACTTACAACGCCTATGAATTTTGGAACTTCCGTCTAGGCGAGGCAAGCAACTTCCCTCTGCAAATCTTAACCGTCGGCGGCCTCGTCACCCTCGCTGCTTATCTTTTCTTACTGCTTAAAGTCGCCCTCCCTTGGGTGAAGAGGTATCGTGCAGAGAAAAAGAACGACCTCCAGCTGGCTCTTTTGGTAGGCCTTTTAGCCCTCTTCGTGGTCCAACTATTACTGCCTATCAATCTCTTAATCCTCGCCTCAACTTTCTTTTTCCTGGCTTTCCTTAATCTCGACTTGACCCAAGAAAGACAATTCCCCCTTCGCGCTAAAACCCTCAATCTCATTCTTCTGGGAATCGTGGCCGGGCTGACGCTTGCCAGTTTCTACCTCTGGGGGCGGGTCTACGCCGCTGATTTCTACTTCCGCAAATCACTCAATGCTCTAGAACAGAATCAAGGCATCCAGGTTTATAATCATCAAATTCAGGCCATTGCCTTTAACCCCTATCTCCCCCTCTACCGACGCGCTTATGCTCAAACCAATTTTGCCTTGGCCAATTCGATTGCCAGTAAAGGAGAACTCTCTGATCAAGACCGGACTAACATCACTCAACTCATCCAGCAGGCAATTAGAGAAGCCAAAGCAGCGACGGCTCTCAACCAAATTGACGCTGCTAACTGGGAAAACTTGTCCCAAATTTATCGCAACTTAATTAATTTCGCTCAAGGCGCCGACCAATGGGCCATCGCCGCTTATCAACAGGCCATTTTTACTGATCCCCTCAATCCGAGAATTAGAGTCAACTTCGGCGGTCTTCTTTATGCCTTGGGCAATTTTGAAGCCGCCGCCCGTCAATTCCAAAACGCCGTTGACCTTAAACCGGATTATGCCAACGGCTATTACAACCTTTCGGCGGCCTATCGAGAAAGAAAGATGTACCAAGAAGCCTACCAGGCGATGCAGATTGTGGTTAATCTAATACCCGCCGACTCACCTGATTACCAAACGGCAAACGACGAATTAAGCGAACTAGCGAAGAAACTTCCTGCTGAAGCCACTGCCGCCGCCCAACCGGCGGCCGAGGAAAAAGAAGAAGTCTTGGTCCCTCCCGAGCCCCTCCCTTCACCGGCCATCAAGCCACCCATCGAACTACCAGAAGAGTCAGGCCCAGAAGTCCCTGAACAGACGGAAGGAGAAACAACTCCAGAAGTCTCACCCACACCCACTCCATAGGTAAAATTCCTTGTTCCTCTTTAAAGAAAATGGTAAAATTAGCCTAGCAAGGGCCCGTGGCGCAATTGGTAGCGCGCCTCCATGGCATGGAGGAGGTTGAGAGTTCGAGACTCTTCGGGTCCACCCTCAAAGGGCCCATAGGTAAACGGCATACCGCAGTCTTCGCATGACTGAGTTCTGAGTTCGATTCTCAGTGGGTCCACCCTAATGAAGTTTTACTTGAGAAAGCTCAGAGGATCGACGGCGTTGCCGTTCTGACGAATCTCAAAGTGAAGATGAACTCCTGTACTCCGACCGGTGGAGCCCATTTTCCCAACTGCCTGTCCCCGACTGACTCTCTGACCAGCGTCAACATAAACCTGAGAAAGATGGGCATAGAGAGTGGCAAAACCATTACCATGGTCGATTAAGACTCTATTACCATAAGCCCAGGGTGAAGGCCAACCAACCAAGATCACTGATCCCGAATCAGCCGCCAAGGCATCCGGGGCGGCATTATTAGAGATATCAATCGCCCGGTGATACCAGGTATAACGCTGGGAAATACCACCGGAAGTCGGCCAAACAAATTGGCCCGTTCCCGTCGCCGCTCCCGCTGATGGCGCCTCGGCATAGTAGCGTGGTCGCGGTTGAGCCGGCGCTTCCTTGGGCATAATGCCGTCAGGGATAATAAGAGCCTGACCAACGGCTAAGGCAAAGGTCTCGTCATCAGCAAAGGAGTTATAAGGCCAGTTAACAATCACCTGAGGGTCGACTTGATAATTCTTGGCGACTGAATAAATCGTCTCGCCATGCTTCACCTTATGAGTCACCCCCGTCACCGGTAAAATCTTTAAAACCTGCCCCTGTTTAATCTTGATACTGGGGAGATTGTTTTCCCAGCGAATCGTATCCACGGAAACACCAAATTTCTCAGCAATCGTCGAAATAGTATCCCCTTCTTGAACAACATACTCGACTGTCTCCGCCCGAGGCTTGATTGATTCTAAAGTAGAAGTTTCCATAACACCGGAAAGAGCGGTTGCCGAAACCGCTGAAGGCGGCAAAACTTCTTGCCAGGGGTCCTTAATTAAGCCCGGAAAGGTTTCGCTAATTAAAGTTGGTCCTAAAGTAATACCGCCGATGACTAAAAAAGCCATGCCCGAATGAATAAAAGGTTGGGTATAGCGGCCTCGTTGCCAATAAAGACGGGCGGCAAAACCCGACTTACCTCTCTCGAATAAATGAAAAATAAGAAAGCTCTTTTTCTTAGCGTAACGCGCCAAGCAGAAAAGGAAATCCTTGAGATCCTGTCCTAACGAAGACTCATCCATTAAGGGTCACCTTAGCACAGGAAAGCTTATGAAGTCAATTCTTTAACCTTTATTGAGGGTTTTCAAAAACTCAGCGTTAGTTTTAGTTCTTAGCAGTCTTTCGATGAATAATTCGGTCCGCTCGTCCGCTCCCAGCATGTCTAACATCTTCCTCATGGTAATAATCTTATCGTAAATCTTCTTATCATAGAGAAGCTCTTCCTGACGGGTGCCGGAGCGTTGAATATCAATCGCCGGGAAAACCCGCCGTTCCGCCATCTGACGGACGAGATGAAGTTCCATATTGCCCGTGCCCTTGAACTCTTCATAAATCAGGTCATCCATTTTGGAGCCGGTTTCGACTAGACAAGTACCAATGATGGTGAGAGAGCCACCTTTCTCAATGTTCCGGGCGGCCCCAAAAAACCTCTTGGGTGGATATAAAGCCGCGGGATCAAAGCCACCGGTTAGGGTTCGCCCCGAAGTAGGAATAGAAAGGTTATAAGCCCGGGCTAAGCGGGTGATGGAGTCAAGGAGGATAACAACGTCCTTCCCCAGCTCCACTAGTCTCTTCGCCCGCTCCAGGGCAATCTCGGCCGTTCTCGTTTGGTGCTCGGGTGGTTCGTCAAAGTTTGAAGCCACGACTTCACCCTTAACCGATCGGGAAATATCGGTGACCTCCTCGGGTCGTTCCCCGACGAGAACCGCCATTAAATGAATGTCTTTATGATTAGTGGCAATCCCATTGGCAAGATCTTTCAAAAGCCAAGTTTTACCCGCCTTGGGCGGCGAAACGATTAAACCTCTTTGTCCTTTGCCAATCGGCGAGATAAGATCAATTATTCGCGCTGAAATTGGTGTCTTCTCGGTTTCTAAATTGATATGTTCATCAGGATAAATCGGGGTTAAGTTTTCAAAATTAGGCCTGTTACCCATTTTACTGACGCTGATACCATCAATCTTCTCCACTTTCAGGAGACCATAATAGCGCTCTTTCTCTTTCGGCGCTCGGACCTGACCACCCACCATATCTCCCGGACGGAGATTAAAACGACGAATTTGAGAAGCGGAAATATAAACGTCTTTATCAGAGGTAGAAAACCTGGGCCGGAGATAACCATGACCTTCGGGAATGGTGTCTAGAACTCCCTCCATATATTCCGTCGGCACTCCCGCATCCGGGATCACCCGGTTGTCGACCATGCCGTCAAAGTTACGATCGATCCCAGGAACTCTTTCGACTTTAGGGGGCTCTTCCGAAATCGGCTTTGGGGGAACAGACACACCCTCACCCACGACTTCATCTACCGTCAAAGGTACCTTCGACGGCTCTGACCGCGGTTGACGCGAAAATGACTTTCTCTTTTTTACTACTGGCATAAAAGTGGAATCACGTTCTTTACCAGATAAACGGAATTTAGGGGAAACTTAAGTTCAATCTAAATTGTAATCGGGAACTAAATTCTTTGTCAAGAGGCAAAGCTTGATCCCTAGATGGAAGGTGATACGCCTGCCCTACATACCACCCTCCATCCCGGGGTCAAAAACTCCTTTACAGGCCGTCTAAGACCCTTGACAAAAAAATTTCGCTGTGTTATTTTCAAATCGGTTTGTTGGGTCACCTGTCCTGATCCGACAACCATCTGCGAAGAGCATTGCTATTCGTATCGTAAGGTAGCGATAGTAATGCTCTTTGTTTTTTATCATACTTCGTCAACTTTGTCAATCCTATAAGAAATTCCTCTTTAAAAATTGCTATACCTATAGTCTTAAATCTTTGGAACCTTAGCTTCAATTTTAGCATATTTCTATAAAAAATCAAGGATTGTGGATAACTGTGGAAAAGTGTTTATCCTAGGAGTTTTTTCGCCACTTGGTTAATGGAAGAGAACTTTTCCGGAGAGATGATGATGGTAAAACCCAATCGCCGGGCTTCCCTCGCCCTTTTCTCCGCCTGACTAACTTCTCTTAGCTCCCCCAACAAGCCTATCTCGCCAAAACAGGCCAGTTTTTGATCTAAGGCTTTATTCTTAAAAGAAGAAATGATGGCCAGAGCCACCCCCAAATCAACCGCCGGTTCTTTAATCTGAAGACCACCGGCGACATTAACATAAATATCAAAGGTCGCTAAGGGTAAACCTAGCCTCTTGGCTAAAACGGCGGCAATCAACTGAAGGCGGTTATAATCCACCCCTTGGCAAACTCGCCGAGGGACCGCTAATTGAGTCGGCGCTACCAGCGCTTGAATCTCGGCCAAAACCGGCCTCGTCCCTTCCACGGTCGAGACGACCACCGAACCGGGGACTTTTTTGACTCGCTCTTTCAGGAACAATCTTGAGGGATTAGCCACCTCTTTCATTCCCTTATCCGTCATTTCGAAAACCCCAACTTCATCGGTGGCTCCAAAACGGTTCTTGGTCGCCCGCAAGAGTCTGGCCGTACCAAATCTCTCGCCTTCGATGTAAAGGACGGTATCGACCATGTGTTCGAGGACCTTCGGCCCGGCAATCGCCCCGGCCTTGGTGACATGGCCAACTAGAAAGATGGGTAAACCCCGGGACTTACCCATTCTCAGTAAATGAGCGGCACATTCTCTTACCTGACCTATTGACCCGGCGGCACCGGTCATTTGGGGAGTGTAAAGGGTTTGGACTGAATCAATCACGACCATCTTGAGACCCTCAAGTCCCCCAATGGTGTCAAGAATCATCTCCAGTTCTGTCTCTGCTAAAAACTCCAACCCTTCCCCCTTCACCCCTAATCGCTGCGCCCGAAGCTTCAGTTGTTCCAGGGATTCCTCTCCAGAAATATAGAGAACCCGAGACAGTTTATCGGCAATGGTCAACATTAAAGTACTCTTCCCTATTCCCGGCTCACCCGCGACCAACACTACCGAGCCAGGGACAACCCCTCCACCCAAAACCCGATCAAACTCGCCCATCTTTGTTTGGATTCGCGCCCGATCAATTGATTTTATCTGGGCAAGGCCAACCGGCCGGGCTCTTTCCCGACTCGATTCAATCCCCAACCCTGAACGGCCACTAGAAACCACCGTCTCCACTAAACTATTCCATTCCCCACACCCAGGACACTTCCCCATCCACTTTGGTGATTCCGTCCCGCATTGTTGGCAGACAAAAATAGTCCGTTGTTTAGCCATTGAGGTAACGAGAAACAAGGTTCTTATTTCGAGCGCTAACGAGAAACAAGGTTCTTATTTCGAGCGCTAACGAGAAACAAGGTTCTTATTTATATCCCACCGGCTTTTCCTTTAAAACCAACCCCAAACTTAGTCTTCTCCCCTCTTTATCGATTGATTCAATGTAGCAGTCGAGCTTCTCACCGGGTTTGACTGATTGTCCGGCGGGAATCTTGGAGATATGAACAAGGCCTTCGATGCCTGGTTCCAGGGTAACAAAGGCACCAAAAGGGGCTAATTTAGTGACCTCTCCTTTAACCTTGGCTTCATTAGGATATTTCTTTTCGATTTTTTCCCAGGGGTCGGGTTGAAGGAGTTTAATAGAAAGATTAAGTTTGCCTGATTTCTTATCCACGGCCAAGACTTTTACTTTGACTTTATCTCCTTTTTTGTAAAGCTTGTTAGGGTCGTCGACCTTTTCCCAGGAAATTTCGGAAATATGGACCAACCCTTCAAGCTCAATGGCTTCTTCTTTCTTTCCGATCGTGATCTTGACAAACAAACCAAAGGGCATTGTCCCGGTGACTTCGCCCTCGAAGACCTCTCCCGTCTCAATTTTCTTTAAGGCTTGAGCTTGAGCGGCTAAGAGGCCGGCTTCAGAAACTTCTTTTTCGGAAAAGATTAACCGGTTCTTCTCCCGATCAACCTCGATTGGCTTCACTTCTAGTTGCTGATTGATTAACTGGTCCATCTGGCCAAAGAATCGGGCCCCAAATTGGGAAGCGGGAATGAAACCTTGAGTCCCTTTCGCCTCAACCACTAAACCGCCTTTGTTAATCTCCAGTCCCCTCACCTTAACTGTCTCTCCGGTCTTGAGTTTTTCTTCAAACTCTGACCAGATGGCGTCTGCCGCCGCTTTTTTCAAGGAAAGAATCGTCTGGCCCTTATCGTTCTCGGCCTGAGTGACAATGGCCACCACCTTATCACCAACATTAAGCTCTTTGATATAATCCCTGGCCGCTTTCATTTCCCGATCAATCACCATCCCCTCTGTCTTACCGCCAATGTCAATATAAATCGCCTTCTTTGTTTTCTCGGTAACCAATCCCTCGACGCTATCGCCTCTCTTAAAACCACGCAATTCATAGCCTGTTTTTTGCAGGAGATCATCCATCGTCAGAGGCTGTTTTTTAGATGAAGTTATACTAGAAGAAACCCTTTTTTTAGAGGTTTTTTTGGCAGGTTTTTCTGTTTTTCTTGCCACTCTTCATAAACCACCTTTCTTTGAAGATTGTCTGTTATTATACTACGTCTTGACGGACTTGTATAATTTTCCTTCCCGTCAAATTATACTTTATTGGTAAGCTCTTCACAACCATAAAAAATCCCGGCCTTGAAGTATTGTCCCACACCGTTGCCGATGGAGTATCGTCCCCGCTGCCGCCTTTTACTTCCTTGTTCGGAATGGTTAAGGGTAGAACGACGGCGCTCTAAAGACCGGGAAAATTTGACTCCCTAAAAGGTGAATAGAAAACCGATCCTCACAATCGCCACAAAATCATTGTGGCTTTATTCCTTTGATCAATTAGTACTGGTCAGCTAAATACCTTACGGTACTTACACCTCCAGCCTATCAAGGTCGTAGTCTACGACCGATCTCTCTCCACCCGAAGGTGGATAGGATACCTAATCTTGGGTTCGGCTTCCCGCTTAGATGCTTTCAGCGGTTATCCTAAAGGAATGTGGCTACCCAGCGATGCACTTGACAGCGACAACTGGCACACCAGGGATTCCTCCAACCAGGTCCTCTCGTACTGTGGTCAGATTCCCTCAAGTATCCAACGCTTACTGCGGATAGAGGCCGAACTGTCTCACGACGTTCTGAACCCAGCTCACGTAGCGCTTTAATGGGCGAACAGACCAACCCTTGGGACCTTCTTCAGCCCCAGGATGCGCTGAGCCGACATCGAGGTGTCGAACCGGTCCGTCGATATGGACTCTCGGGACCGACTAACCTGTTATCCCCGGGGTAACTTTTATCCGTTAAGCTCCGACCATACCACAAAGGGTCGGAGGATCACTAAGACCTGCTTTCGCACCTGCTTGACCTGTCAGTCTCGCAGTTAAGCCAGCTTCCGCCTTTACACGTCCAGTCCCATTTCCATCGGGACTAAGCTGACCTTTGTGCGCTTGCGTTACCTTTGAGCAAGCGACTTCCCCAGTCAAACTACCCACCAGACACTGTTCCCAAACCAGTTTTCATGGTTCTTAGGTTAGAACTGAACATGCCGAAGAGAGGTATTCCACTGACGTCCCGACACAAGGTCGGGACTCCCTCCTATTCTCGACAGTCAACAAGTCCAATCCAATGCCAAGCTATAGTAAAGCTCCACGGGGTCTTTTTGTCCTGCAGTAAGTAGGCCGCATCTTCACAGCCATTTCAATTTCACCGGGTGAAGGCTCAAGACAGTTGCTTGCTCGTTGAACCTTTCGTGCGGGTCGGAACTTACCCGACAAGGAACTTCGCTACCGTAGAACAGTTATAGTTACTGCTGCCGTTCACCGGGGCTTCAGTTCTAGGCCTCCCGCCAATTGGCGGGTCACCCTTCCCCTTAACCTTCCGGCACTGGGCAGGCTTCAGCCCCTATACTTTGGCTTTCGCCTTTGCAGAGACCTGTGTTTTTGATAAACAGTCGACAAGCACTCTTTCGCTGCGCCCCAACCGCGCTTGCGCGCGTCGGGGAGGACATCTCCCTAAGTTACGTCCAGTTAATTTGCCGAATTCCTTGAACCTCCTTCTCCCGATCGCCTTGGTATTCTCTACCAGCCCACCTGTGTCGGTTTGCGGTACGATTTCAGTTGCTTCTCATCACGAAGCTTTTCTTGGAGGCTTAACGCTACCTGATTGCCCCTCGACAAGCTCAGGACTTTTCATCACTACTCGTCGTCGTCCCAACGGATTTTCCTATCGGAACTGACTCGTAGCTTGAACGTCAAGTCACTAAGACGCCAGGCTTATCAAACCTCGTCTCTCCCTGACTGTTAACGAAACAACTGAAGTACAGGAATATCAACCTGTTATCCATCGGCTACGCTTCTTCGCCTCACCTTAGGATCGACTCACCCCACGCTGACGAACGTTGCGTGGGAAACCTTGGGCATTCGGCGGTCCGGATTCTTACCGGACTCTCGTTACTCATACCGGCATTCTCACTTGATACCGCTCCACCCTATCCTTACGGAAGGGCTTCACTGCAATATCAATGCTCCCCTACCTCCCGCGTTAGACGCGGATCTCTATCTTCGGCATCTGTCTTAGCCTCGGTGGATCTTAGGCGCAAAACCGCTCGTCCAGTGAGCTGTTACGCTTTCTTTAAAGGATGGCTGCTTCTAAGCCAACCTCCTAGGTGTCTGAGCAATTTCACTTCCTTTAACACTTAGACAGAATTTAGAGGCCTTAGATGAAAGTCTGGGCTGTTTCCCTCTTGTCCTACCAGCTTAGCCCGGCAAGACTGACTCCCTCTGTGAACATCAAAGTATTCGGAGTTTGGTTGAGGATGAGACGTTTCCGCCCCATGCCCATCCAGTGCTCTACCCCTTTGATTTATACAGAGAGGCTATACCAATATATATTTCGGGGAGAACCAGCTATCTCCAGGCTCGTTTGGCTTATTACCGCTAGCCACAGCTCATCCCAGCCTCTTGCACCAGGCACGGGTTCGGGCCTCCAGTCGAATTTACTCGACTTTCACCCTGTCCATGGCTAGATCTCCTGGTTTCGGGTTAACTGAACACTACTAACGGCCTTTTAAGCCTTGCTTTCACTTCGTCTCCGCTACAGAATAGCTTAGACTGACGCAATGTTCAATTACTCGCCGGTTCATTCTTCAATAGGCACGGTATCATCCTGCAATGCAGGACTCTACCTGTTTGTCAGCAGACAATTTCAGGTTCTTTTCACTCCCTTTAATGGGGACTTTTCACCTTTCCCTCACGGTACTAGTTCACTATCGGTCTGTTTGAGTATTTAGCCTTGGAGGGTGGCCCCCCCAGATTCCCACAAGAATCAATCGTCTCTCGTGGTACTTAGGAAACCTCTAAGGGTACTTTGGATTTCGCCTACAAGGCTTTCACTTCCTTTGGCATACCAATTCCAAGTACTTCGGCTATCCTCGATACTCCTATAGATTGAGGTCCTACAACCCTCTGCAATGCAGAGTTTAGGCTTTTCCGCTTTCGCTCGCCGCTACTAACGGAATCTCACTGATTTCTTTTCCTCACCCTACTAAGATGTTTCAGTTCGGGTGGTTCCCCCTATATGCCTATGGATTTAGCACATAGTCGCCCTTAAGGGCGGGGTTTCCCCATTCGGACACCGCCGGATCACAGGTTGCTTACCACCTCCCCGACGATTTCGCCGGTGGCAACGTCCTTCATCGGCTCAAACAGCCAAGGCATCCATTGTCTGCGTTAGTTAGAATAAAAAATTTGTGAAGATCGGTTTCTATTCACTTTTCAAAGAGCCAAGTGGACCGTGGGAGATTCGAACTCCCTGCCTCTACATTGCAAATGTAGCGCTCTCCCAATTGAGCTAACGGCCCAAGAATCAAAAAAGGCTGGCGGAGCCAGCCTTTAAAGGTGCGTCAAAGAAGTCAAACTACGTTCCAGGCCAAAACTGCCTGGTTAAAAGTAGGTTTAAAATTTGACTTCTCATAATTGATCGCCTTAAAGGCCAAACTCCTTTTAGCAAAATGATTATAACAAGGTAAACAAAAACTGTCAAGTTGTGGGTCGGGATGGGATCGAACCATCGACCTTCGTCTTATCAGGACGACGCTCTACCACTGAGCCACCGACCCAAAACGAGCACATTTTATCATAAACAGAAGGTAATTTCTATGCTATAATTCGACTGAAGGAAGAGATTATGACACCAACAGAGAAAGTCATTTTCGAAATCAAAATTCCCCGGGAAAACGAATATACGCCCGAATCGGCTGAGGCCCTCTTCGCCGGTTTCACCAAAACTCTTTCTTCGCCTTCTTTCCTCGACCGCTTGCGCCGGAAAGAATCCGAGCCCCTCTTTCTAGAGATTGCCTGCGACAAACAACAAATCCGCTTCTATGCTGCTTTTCCTGAAGCTTCCCTTTCTTTTTTTGAAAGTCAAATCTTGGCGGCTTATCCCCTCGCCGTTCTTACTCCTTCAGCCAATTATCTCGCTGAATGGCAGGCCCAGAGAGTCCATTTTGGCCAAATGGTTCAATCTGCCTCTTATTATTATCCCATTAAAACCTACAAGGACTTTACCGACATCGATTCCCTTTCGCCTATTTTGGCGGTGATGTCTAAGGCGGGCGAGACCGATAGGCTGCTTATTCAGCTTGTTCTTCAGTCGGCCGGTCGGGGTTGGCAAGGAAGTGCCCAAAGGGCAGTCGAGAGGGGTATTAAGGTTAGCGAAACTGAAAGACGACCCCTGTCGGGTGAGAATCTCATCAAACAAAAGACTCAAGAAGAAGGCTTAAAAGTCGGTATCCGTATCCTTGCTTCTTCCGAACCTCTGCTAAAATCGTTAATCGGTGCTTTTGCCGGTTTTGGTCGGGGCGACGGCAATGCTCTTGTTTTCCAAAAGCCGAAATTACTTCAAAAAAGTAATCTTAGAGAGGCAGTCTTCAACCGCCGCGCCGGCCATACTCCTCGCTTCCAAATCTTTTCGATCTCCGAACTGGCCACTTTTTGGCATCTTCCTGGCCTAAACATTAAGATTCCTAATGTTGCCTGGGGACGATCAATGCTGACCGAAGCCCCGGAAAATCTCCCGGCTTCATTGAATCTCACTGAAGCCCAAAAAGCAGAGATTAATTTTTTCGCCAAGACAGAGTTTAAAAACAAAATCGTCAGTTTTGGCATTAAGAGAAATGACCGCCGGCGCCATATTTACGTCATCGGTAAATCCGGCACCGGTAAATCCACTTTAATTGCCAACATGGCGATTGATGATTTGAAAAAGAAACACGGCTTGGCGGTGGTTGACCCCCATGGCGACCTTTCTGAAATTCTCCTTGACTATATCCCTTCCCACCGAATCAATGATGTCTGTTACTTAAATCCGTCTGACCAAAAGCATCCTTTTTCCATTAACATTCTCGAAGTGGACGACCCCGCCCAAGCGGAACTCGTCGCTTCAGGCATCGTCTCTATTTTCTATAAACTCTATGCTCACTCCTGGGGGCCAAGGATGGAATATATTCTTAGAAACACCTTATTGACTTTAACCCAGATACCGAATTCGACTTTAGTTGATGTCCCTCGGATTCTGACCCAAAAGGGGTTCAGAGAAAAAGTGGTCGAAAAACTCCAAGACGAAGTCCTCAAGAGCTTCTGGACAAGGGAATATGACAAGATGCCGGACAGGCTCAGAGAGGAAGCTATTAACCCCATTTTAAATAAAGTTGGACAATTTGTTTCCTCACCTTTAATTCGGGGTATCATCGGTCAACCCAAGTCAACCGTCAATCTTGAAAAAATCATGAATGAAGGGAAAATTCTTATCCTTAATCTTTCTCAAGGACGACTAGGTGAAGACAACGCCGCTTTATTGGGGGCGATGATTATTACGAAAATCCAACTGGCGGCGATGAATCGAGTAAACATTCCTGAAGAACAACGGCGGGACTTTTATCTCTATGTCGATGAGTTTCAGAACTTTGCCACTAACTCTTTTATTAAAATTCTTTCTGAGGCGAGGAAGTATCGCCTCAGTCTTTGTTTGGCTAATCAATACATGGCCCAGATTGACGAGTTGGTCCAAAAGGCCATTCTCGGTAACGCCGGCACTTTAATTTCCTTCTTGGTCGGAGCTGAAGACGCTCGTATCCTGGAGAGAGAGTTTGGCGGGATTTTTACCGAAAAAGACCTGGTTGGCCTCTCCAACTTTCAAGTGGTCATTAAACTGGCGGTGGATAATATTACTTCCCGGCCGTTTTTTGCCTACACTCTTCCCCTACCTAAGTCAGTCAACCAAAACCGAGTAAAGGTAATTCGGGTCTCTCAAGAACGCTACTCATATAAAAGCTAAACTCCCTAAGTCTAAAACCTATAGTTTTTGCTTAATTCTGATATAATTCTTCTTAAGGTCACGAACAAGTGATTACTTAATGCTCAAAGAAGAGAGCAGCAATGGCGCTGTAGCTCTGAAGAGCATGGTGCTCTTTGACAGGAAGGGAAACGGGATTGTGCCTTCTCCCACATAAGGGGGCTCGCAAGAGCGTGGGAGAACTAAAAAAGAAGAAGAGGTGTAAAGACGATGAGGAAGAGTATTGGGCTTTTAGTCGGAGTAGCGCTGGTCTTATTAGCGCTCATGGCGCTCACCATCGGAGCTACCCAAGCCAGCCCTCGGTTTACCGGGGCCGTATGTCCCCAGGGGGATGTGAAGATCAACATTGGCCCGGGGTACGAATACACAGATGGGAGCGCCACCATCACCGGTGACGCCAATTCGGTCTGTTGGACCGCCGCCCCCGGATACGAAATCACATCGGTTTGCATCAAGATAGGCGGTCCTGGAGGAGGATCGCTAATCGATGGAGGATCCGGGAACGGCTGTGGGGGCCCCTATGCCTACGGTATCTCTCATGTCGTGGTAACCACGGATGAATTACCTCCGGAGCCGACGCCAACATTACCTCCATCGGAGCCGACGCCAACCCTACCTCCAGGGCCCGGGCCGACGCCGACCTCTCCACCCTGGGAGCCAACACCGCCGAATTGGCCTCTGTGTTGGCCAAGAATTAATGTCGGGCTCAGCGGCTGTGTGCCCGAAGGAGGCGCCATTTCTCAGTGGTTTGAGGGAAATGTTCTCTCAGACCGAAAATGGGTAGGTGAGATTCAACTCTACGATGTAAACTTCGAGTCCACCTACCTCTTCAAGTTCTGGAGTCAGGCGACTGGTTCCCTGACCATCGGGGAAATCACTACGGGGAAGGAGATTAAGGGACAAACAACATGCGAAGTCCACGACATCGTCCTCGATTTCCCCTGTGCAGGACCAACGCCAGTGCCTCCGCCTCCCCAATTACCGGTAACCGGAATCGCCCAACTGACAAATCCTTGGGTCATCTTCTCGGCCGTAGGGATGCTTGGTGCGATCGCCGCTGCTGGTGCCGTCCGCCTGAAGAAACGTCGTTAAGGAGATAGGCTATGACTGGCCAAAAATCGCTCATCCCCATGAGCTTGGCCAGTCCCCGTTTTTCCCTTCCTGTCTCCGTTTTTTTTGATTTTTTTTCATTTTTTAGAGATTAAATTAATTAATATGGAAAAGGAACCAATTTCAAAAATAGAGGTCACACCTTTAAAAAAAGGTGGCCTTTCCCGCCGCCTATTTCTTGGTGGAACGTTGGCGACGGCATCCCTCTGTGCTGGATCATATCTTGCTTATCGTTTAGACCCATTTAAACCAAGCCAAGATCAAGAAAAGACGCCCACTCCCCCAAAGCCTACTAATCTACTTCCTTCACCCACTAAGCTAGCCCCAACCGCTACCGCCACCGCGGTCAAACCCCAAGAATCAGCTGTTCCCCTAGAGACCCAGGTCATCAGAGATCGATATCTGATTGGTGGAATTAATTTTGCTGATCAAGAAAATCCCCTCGCTATTGAATATCCTCAAGATTTTCGTCAGAGCCAAACAGTTGTCTTTAAAGACATTAAAATTTTAGTCAGCGATCCAGCAGGGAGTAACTATCAAGTTTTTGAAAATCAACCAGGAGATAAAGCTTTTGTTTACTCAGATATTCCCAGCGGCACCTTTATCCTTAATCTCCACGATGGTTGGCTGATGCGCTTTGGTGTTGCTCAAGATCCTCTTGAAGCCGAACCCCTAAGAAAATTAATTGAGGGTGATTTAAGAAATGCTTACCCTTTAGAAACGATTGAAGCAAACTTAACCAAAATAATTGGTTTCCCTTTTTTAGTCAGCCAAAAAAACCAATCGGCTCAGTTTGTCATCACTCAAGCTAAAAGATTAGACGCCACTTTAACCCAAGAATTCGGAGAAATAAAGTCAGGGGTAAGTCTCGCCTTAGAGCCGATCCAGAATCCCGAAAATTCTTTTATTCTGATGATTTGTAGCGGTCGTCAACCCAACGAGCCAAATGAAACTTTTCCTGGTCGGTACCTCTTTGTCCTCCAATATTCCCAATAGAAAAACCCACCTCATCGGTGGGTTTTTTGTTTCCTTAACAATCTGGGCGTGGTAGGAACCGTTGGTTTTGTTCTCCCCGCCTAAAGCGGGGCAAGAAAAACCGACAAAATCTTGGGGGTGCGATGGCGCCTTGCGGCGCCCACTCCAGAAAGGAGGTGATCCATCCGCTCCTTCCAGAACGGATACCTTGTTACGAGTTATCCCTGATCGCTGAGCTTGGCTTCGGCCCCGTCAAACGGGGACTTCGGCCACTCCCAACTTTCCTGAAGTCACGGGCGGTGTTCTGAGATACTCCGTGATGTCACCATCAAAGGTTCTCCTGCCGCCGGGCACGCGGTTTTCCCGCACCCTGGCGAAACTGTCTACTCTTCGAAAGGCCGTCGTCTATTCATAAATTTCCTGATCTCTTCCAGCTCTTCGATTCCCTCCTTAGTCAAATGTCTTTTCTGTCTAAAAACCTCAGCGGCTCGACAAAAATCCTCAAAATCTTTCCTCTTCTTACCCTGAAGAGGGTACTTCTTGAAAAAGGGAATCAACACCCTAAAGATATCCTTATGGCTTTTAATCGCATATTTAACATGCGGCTTCCAACCATAACGAGGATATCTTAAGTCATAGATCAAGCCACAATTCCAGGTATATTGCAGTCTTTCCAGGAGACTTCGTTCATCGCCTCTCATCTCGATCTCGAAAATCATCCGCGCATCTTTCCCTAACCGCTTAGTTTTGTGATTGGAAATAGTGACGGCAAAACAACCTTCACCGTCAACAAGACCAACAATATACCACGAAAGCAGCTTTTCGACCATTTCTAGGTAGGCTTTGTGCCTTCGGTCGAGGCTTCGACCTACTATGCACTCTGCAGACTTCCTAACAGTTATCAAATAGTAGTCACCCACTATTTTACTCTCCCCCTCAGTGTTAGTTAACACCTGAAAAAGAGCCCTATTAGGATCTCCCTTCGTAGTTAAGTCCCCCTCTCTTCTTCATCTCGAGTCCACATATTTCGTGCTGTCTTTGGATAAAGAGCTTCCCGAGTTGTACGAACGGTCGCTACAACACGAAATCGTTTTGATCTTCAAGCTGAAGAATGCTACTTTAGCCCTTTTCACTCCTAAGGTTACCCTCGGAGGATGCCATTTCGCTTCAGCGAATTTATCCTTTCGCTGGCAGGATTTTAACCTGCTGGAAAACTTAACCGGAAGGCGCAATTTAATCTGTACAAGACCTGAGAACGTATTCACCGCGGTCTGCTGACCCACGATTACTACCAATTCCAACTTCATGCGGGCGAATTGCAGCCCACAATCCGAACTGAGGCGAATTTTTAGGGATTAGCTCCACCTTACGGTTTGGCAACCCGTTGTTCTTCGCCATTGTAGGATGTGTGTCGCCCTGGACATAAGCACCATGCTGACTTGACGTCATCCCTTCCTTCCTCCCACTAAATTAGTAGGCAGTCTCCTATGAATATTTAACATAGGACAGGGGTTGCGCTCGTTACCCCACTTAAGGGAACACCCCACGGCACGAGCTGACGACAGCCATGCAGCAGCTGTGCTAGCACCCTCGAAGGCGGCCCCGCTTTCGCGGGGCTTGCAGCTAGCATGTCAAGTCCAGGTAAGGTTCTTCGCTTTGTATCGAATTGAACCACATGCTCCACTGGTTGTGCAGGTCCCCGTCAATTCCTTTGAGTTTTAGCCTTGCGGCCGTACTACCCAGGCGGTCCGCTTAATGGGTTACCTTGGTCACCCGCCAATTGGCGGACAACTAGCGAACATCGTTTACGGCTAGGACTACAGGGGTCTCTAATCCCTTTTGCTCCCCTAGCTTTCGTCCTTCAGCGTCAGAATCGTCCCAGATGCCTGCCTTCGCCCTTGGTGTTCCTCCTGATATCAATGGATTTCACTCCTCCACCAGGAATTCCAGCATCCCCTAGCGATCTCTAGTAGAGTAGTTTAGTAAGCAGTTCTTCGGTTGAGCCGAAGGCTTTAACCTACTACTTACCCTACCGCCTACGAACACTTTACGCCCAATAAATCCGGATAACGCTCGCACCCTACGTATTACCGAGGCTTCTGGCACGTAGTTTGCAGGTGCTTAATCCTTTCTCGCGATTGCTCGAAATTGAGAAGTTTACGCTCCGAAGAGTGTCATCCTCCACGCGGCGTCGCGGCGTCAGGCTTTCGCCCATTGCGCACGATTCCTGGTTGCTGCCACCCGTAGGTGTATGGCCCGTGTCTCAGTGCCATTGTGGGGGTCCAGCCTCTCAGCGCCCCTACCCGTCATCGCCTTGGTAGGCCATTACCCTACCAACAAGCTGATAGGACGCAGGCCCATCCTCCGGCGGGCAGTTATGCCCTTTCTTCTGCAAAGCAGAACTTATGCGGTATTACCCCCGATTTCTCGGGACTATACCCCACCCGAGGGCAGGTTCCTACGCGTTACTCACCCGTCCGCCATGTATCACCCGAAGGTTAACATTCGACTTGCATGCCTAAAGCACGCCGCCAGCGTTCATCCTGAGCTAGGATCAAACTCTCAAGAAAAATTGCCCTCCGACTCCAGTCTTTCGACTGAAGTCTTCGGAATTCTACTCAAAAAGAGCAGAATTTCCTACCACACCCTGATTGTCAAGGTTCTCTTTGAACCAAAAAACCCCGCCAAGCGGGGCTGTTACCCACTAAAACTTGGCAAAAATTTCTTAGCTCATAGCTGGGTTAATAATAACAAAATTAACTTTTACTGTCAATAGCAATAATGCCCCCGCCAAGGACTTCTTCGCCTTGAAAGAACACCGCCGCCTGGCCTGGGGCGACCCCTCTTTCACCCTCATTAAGAAGGACGGCTACTCCATGACTATTAATTCCTAATTTGCAGCCTAAAAGTTCTCCTTGATGGCGAATTCTTACTTTACACTTTAACTTATCTTTTGGTGATTTGTCCGAAATCCAGTTAGTCTCTTTAATCATAAATTCTTTTCTTTCAACTTCTTTACCAAACCCAACAATAAGCTGATTCTTTTTGTAATCTTTAGCCGCCACATAAAATGGCCCAATCATTTTTTTATCAGTAATCGTAAAGCCATGTCGCTGGCCAATGGTATATAATGGTATCCCTTGATGCTTACCAATTATTTTCCCTTGGGTATCAATTACCTCACCGGGAATAATCTTTCTCTTAATCTGACGCTTGAGAAAAGGGCGATAATCTTTTTCTGGGAAAAAACAGACTTCTTGTGATTCAGGACGCTCCGCCGCCGCTAACTTCCATTTTTTAGCCATTTTGACAACCTCGGTTTTAAGAAAATCCCCCACCGGAAACATTACTTGGGCTAGTTTTTTTTGGGTAAGGTTATAAAGAAAATAGGACTGGTCTTTGTTTTTATCTTTCCCCATCGAAAGGCGAAGGCGACCGTTTTGAGCGAATTGAGAGGACAACTCCGAGCGAAGCGAGGAGGTAAATTCTCCATGAGCGAAAAATGTGTCGCCGGAACCTCCCAATATCCTCGCATAATGTCCTGTCGCCAAATAATCATAACCCAATTTTCGGACATAAACCAAAAGCTCGCCAAACTTAATAAAGCGGTTACAGACAACGCAGGGGTTGGGCGTTTGTCCCAAACCATACTCTTGCAAAAAATAATCAACTACTCTTTTCTTAAAAACTTGCTGAAAATCGGCAATATAGAAAGGTATACCTAGTTGATGAGTTGTTTTCCTCGCCGCCTTAAGACTTTCACTTTTATCCTTTCGTCCTTCTGACCAAAGTTGCAGATGGAAACCCGCTACCTTGTAACCTTGTTTGACCAGTAACGCCGCGGTCACTCCGGAATCAACTCCCCCGCTCATAGCGACGGCGATTTTTTGTTTCTTCATGCCCCTCATTTTACCACGGAAGCCAAATGGAGCTTAATATAATTCTTTTCCGGGTGGAGAAGCGGTCGTATCAACGATAAATTATCCTCTTTTAGAGACCCGACTCAAAAGCAGGGTAAGTTCGAATAAGGCGATAAGGGGTAAAGAAAGAAAGATGTCGGCCAGAATTGAATCAATAGGAAGAAGGATAGCGAAGAAAAAAGAACCTAGATAAATCCACAGACGTTTTCGGCTTAACTCTTGGCGGCTGACGAGACCAAGACGGATTAAATAAAGCAAGAGAATTGGAAACTGGAAACTAATCCCCGTCAGAGTGGAGACTAAAAGAAAGGTAGACAGAAGCTTACTAATATCTAACATGCTGCCGATACCTAACTGAACTGATTTGGCCTGGAAGACCTCGATCTGCCATTTCATAATTAGAGTCCCGAAAACAAACCCAATTAAAAAAAGGATGACGGAAAAAGGTAAGAATTTGGTTATTCTTTTGAATTCTTTTCTCTCTAAAGCTGGTTTCAAAAAAGATAAAATCTGGATGACTAAAAAAGGGAGGACGACCACCAATCCAGTAGCGATCCCGCAACTGATGGCTAGATTAATGAACTGAAAAGGAGAGGTAAAAACAATGTTTATTCCCTCAAGGGGAAGAAGACTAAGCAAGAATTTAATGATTTTTTCAAAAAAGATAAAGCCAATAATTGTCGCAACAACAAAAATGGAGACGGTAAAAATGATTCTTTTTCTGATTTCTTTGAGGAAAGGAGAAAGTTTTTCTTTTATCTTGGCTAATTCAGAAGAATTTATAGGTTGGATATTAGTCGCAACCATGAGGCCTCATTAAGCCTTACCTTCCTTTTTTTTATCGGTGCCTTTCGAGGCTTCTTTAAATTCTTTGAGTGCCTTTGCTACCCCCTCAAAGAGTTCTGGAATTTTCTTACCGCCGAAGAGGAAGACAACGACGGCAGCGATAACTATTAGTTCGGTGGTCCCGATTGAACGGAACATATTCTACACCTCCTTTTTATTTTAACCTCGCGAATAAAGCAGGTTTTTAATCCTTACGCGATTCGCTTTTTTCATCAGTGATCCCGGTAAGGCCTTTTTTGATTTTTTTAATTTCTCTGAAGCTTTCTCCCCCCAACCTGCCTAATTTAATGGCGAATTTACCGCCAAACAGGACCACAAGGATCAGAACAATAAGAATTGCTTCTGTCGGACCGATATTTTTTAAGAAACTAAACATTTGATTAAATTTGACTATACAACTCAAAATAACAAAATGCAAGAGCTAAAGCAAGTTATTACTTTCTACCCATACTCGCTGCATACCAATTAGAGCCATCATAATACTCCAGATTGTTGGTTTGCAAGTTAAACCCCAAGATTCCTTGTTTAGCATTTTTTGGCCTGCCCTTTGTTTTCCAAGAGGCAATTTTGGGCATGCCGAGCATTAAGAATAAGCCTTGGCCGACATTCAGTAAGAGCGGATAATTCTTTTCCATTTTAACCTGATATTCATTGTATAGGCTTTTTTCTTTTGGTGTCAAGCCTTAAGAAGGAGAAAAAGTTTTTGAGAGGCTAGCTGATTTTTTTCATTGGTAATCCCAGCCAAGAAGTTCCATTCCAGAACTCCAATTTTTTGTTTTCCACATTAAAGCCAAAAGTCCCCTTTTTGGCTTTCTTAGGCCGGCCAGTGGTGTTCCAAGAGGGAATGGAGAGAGCCTTTAAGGCTAAATAGCCTCTTTTGCTGACAACTTCTCTGCCCAAAATAAGAGGGTGTTTGTTAAAGATAATTGGTTCCGGGGGCGGAGTAGGAATAGGGCGAGGGCTAGGTGAGACTGAGGGTGATGGTGAGGGTGAAGGCGTTGGCGATGGGGTGGGGCTAGCAGACACCGGTGATGGTGAGGGTGAAGGCGTTGGCGATATTGAGGCGCTGGGTGATACCGATGGACTAAAACTGACGAGGATTGATGGCGAAACGCTTGGACTAATTGAGGCTGAGGGGCTGAGACTGGGTGAAGCGCTTGGGCTTAGGGAGGCTGAGGGACTAACGCTAGGCGAAACGCTTGGACTAATTGAGGCGGAGGGGCTGAGTGATGGACTGGCGGAGGGGCTGAGTGATGGGCTAGCAGACGGGCTGACGCTGGGCGATAGGGAGGCCGAGGGACTAACGCTAGGCGAAACGCTTGGACTAATTGAGGCGGAGGGGCTGAGTGATGGACTGGCGGAGGGGCTGAGTGATGGACTCACCGATAGACTAGCTGAAGGGGAAACACTAGCTGAAGGGGAAACACTTGGACTCACCGATAGACTAGCTGAAGGGGAAACACTAGCTGAAGGGGAAACACTTGGCGATACCGACGGTGACACCGATGGACTTGCGCTTGGAGAAACCGACGGCAAGAGACTGGGAGAAATGGAGGGACTTACGGAAGGGCTAGCTGATGGTGAGACTGAGGCTGACGGTGACACCGAAGGGCTAGCAGAGGGGCTGACTGAAGGGGAAACACTTGGCGATACCGACGGTGACACCGATGGACTTGCGCTTGGAGAAACCGACGGTGACACCGAAGCCGATGGGGAGACTGAAGGACTGGCACTCGGAGAAACGGAAGGAGAAATTGATGGACTAACGCTTGGTGAGACACTGGGGCTGATACTCTGGCTAACTGATGGCGAAACACTCAGAGAAACGCTTGGACTAATTGAGGCGGAGGGGCTGATAGATGGTGAAACAGATGGACTTGCCGAAGGAGAGACTGAAGGAGAGACTGATGGCGAAACAGATGGACTAGCGCTGGGCGAGACACTCGGCGATACAGAAGCTGAAGGAGAAACGCTCGGACTCACAGAGGGCGAGACGCTTGGACTAACCGAAGGACTTATCGACACACCGATAGAGGGTGAAACGCTTGGACTAACCGAAGGACTTACCGATGGACTCACACTTGGGCTAACCGAAGCTGAGGGACTAACACTGGGACTGACTGAAGGACTAACCGAAGGAGAAACGCTCGGACTCACAGAGGGCGAGACTGATGGACTTACACTTGGTGATACACTCGGTGATACTGATAGACTCACACTCGGTGAAACCGATGGAGAAACTGAAGCGCTCGGACTAACCGAAGGACTAACACTGGGAGAGACAGACGGCGACACACTCGCCGATGGACTAATAGAAGGAGAAACAGATAGAGAAACTGAAGGAGAAACGCTAGCACTCGGAGAAACAGAGGGACTGACCGATGGGCTGACTGAAGGGCTGACTGAAGGGGAAACACTGGGAGAAACACTTGGTGATACCGACGGACTAACGGAAGGAGAAACGCTTGCCGATGGAGAGACTGAAGGTGAGACTGACGGCGAGACACTCGGGCTGACGGAGGCCGAAGGAGAAATCGAAGGGCTTACCGAAGGACTGACACTAGGCGAAACCGATGGACTAGCACTCGGTGATACTGAAGGACTAATACTCGGTGAAACCGACGGAGATACTGAAGCGCTTGGGCTGACTGAAGGGGAAACACTGGGAGAAACACTTGGTGATACCGACGGACTAACGGAAGGAGAAACGCTTGCCGATGGAGAAACTGAAGGTGAGACTGACGGCGAGACACTCGGGCTGACGGAGGCCGAAGGAGAAATCGAAGGGCTTACCGAAGGACTGACACTAGGCGAGACAGACGGACTAACACTAGGTGAAACTGAGGGACTAACACTGGGAGAGACAGACGGTGAAACCGAAGCGCTTGGACTGACCGACGGGCTAATACTGGGTGAAACACTCGGTGAGACGGAGGGGCTGACAGAGGGAGATACAGAAGCGCTTGGACTGACTGATGGGCTAACCGATGGCGAGACAGACGGACTGACTGACGGGCTGACTGAAGGGGAAACTGAAGGGCTTACACTTGGTGATACTGAAGGACTCACACTCGGTGAAACCGACGGAGATACTGAAGCGCTTGGTGAAACAGACGGACTAACACTTGGGGAAACACTAGGTGAAACTGAGGGACTAACACTAGGTGAAACTGAGGGACTAACACTGGGAGAGACAGACGGCGACACGCTCGCCGATGGACTTACTGACGGACTGACTGAAGGCGAGATAGACGGACTGACTGAAGGGCTTACAGACGGACTGACACTGGGACTGACCGAAGGACTAACCGAAGGAGAAACGCTTGGAGAGACTGAGGGTGAAACACTAGCACTCGGTGAAACAGATGGACTGACCGAAGGGCTGACACTGGGTGAAACCGAAGGGCTAGCTGACGGACTCACCGATGGTGACACTGAGGCCGACGGTGAAATTGATGGACTGACACTGGGGGACACACTCGGACTAACCGAAGGAGAAACGCTTGGGCTGACCGAAGCTGATGGTGATACTGACGGACTAACCGAAGGAGAAACGCTTGGGCTGACCGAAGCTGATGGTGATACTGACGGGCTGACTGAAGGTGAAACACTCGGAGAGGCAGACGGGCTTACCGATGGGGATACTGAAGGACTCACACTTGGGCTGACACTTGGACTTACTGACGGACTAGCCGATGGGGATACTGAGGGTGAGGCGCTTGGACTAACCGAAGGAGAAACGCTAGCTGAAGGACTTACGCTGGGCGAGACTGACGGAGACACCGAAGGTGATATTGAAGGACTAACCGATGGTGAGACCGAAGCGCTCGGTGATACGCTAGGACTTACAGATGGGCTAACTGAGGGTGAAGCACTTGGTGAAACCGAAGGGCTAGCCGATGGGGAGATTGAGGGGCTAACCGACGGGCTTACTGACGGACTAACACTGGGAGATACTGATGGAGAAATAGATGGACTTGCTGATGGTGAAACTGACGGACTTACCGATGGAGAGACAGATGGAGAAGCTGAAGGCACAGGAGCAGGCGATGGCGTTATCTGAAAACCAATAACTCCACAGGGGTCATCTGCGGTTGAAATCGTACCCCCTGTAACAGTTCCAGGGTTAGCGGTTGGGGTACAGGTTTGAAGTCCTAATGCTGAATCAGGATTTGTGGCTAATTGAGTGTATTCAGCAACCGCCTCCACCCAATCTCCACCCGTCTCCCCAGTCGCACTAACTTGAGCGTTGTCATCCGCTTGATAAATACACGCTACCGCCAATGCTCCAACTACAGTCGTGGTAACGGTTGGCATTTGCGGGTCGGTTGCGTGAGAGAGGTGGGCGAAACTTGCGGCTGGAACAACATTAGTAATTGAACCAGACACATACCCAGAGAAACTATAAACCCTAGCGGTACGCATTGTGGTAACCGCAGGAGTCCCAAAAGGAACGGCTAATCCATCTTCCGTGCCATCAGCTATTTTTCCGAATATCCAATGACGATGAACAGACTGAACAGTATATGGACCACCTAGTAGTGTCCATGTTCCAGGTGAAGATGGTGTATTGGGAGTAGTAGTTGTTCCTTCGTAAGCACAATGGGCAATTAGAATATCCCCCGCCGCTACTACGGCAGGGCAAAGTGGAGACAAAGCTCCGCCGCTTGCTTCTGTTGCTACACCCGCACCTGCTGATTTATAGGCTATTGCCATATTAAATTATCTCCTGATAGACTCGGAAAGAAATCACATTGTTTGCGTCCTTATAATTGGTTAAATCCGCTTTTTGTGCTTGTGTAAAGGTCATGCTGTTTTTAAGCTTATTTTCGTACTAAATAACAACCGTACCCATCACAACGGCTAAAAACATTGTAACAATATAACGACCTCTAAGAAAACCACTGAAGAGGGGTTTTAACCAAATTTTTTGATTAAATCTTTTATTTTCCCCCAGCCAGGAATTTCGCCATCAGTTTCCAACCAGCCTTGGCAACTGTTTTTAAAATCATCCTGACTCCAGCGGCTTTTAGTTAAATTGTTACCGTGCCGGATATCAATGATGGGCAAGTCCGATTTCCAGGTGCCA